>Ga0307509_10002596_pt1 | contig 28953 bp, 31 predicted proteins | sample 10_EM_MG_FD_202245 | JGI IMG/M metagenome (GOLD analysis project Ga0307509, IMG submission 202245) | Populus trichocarpa ectomycorrhiza microbial communities from riparian zone in the Pacific Northwest, United States - 10_EM | ecosystem: Host-associated > Plants > Roots > Unclassified | place...
ATAATGTGTGCAGCTCTGGAAACTCCTAGGATTCATAGGGGGCACATTATTATGCACCCTCCTGGAATTTGTGGGCCACATTACAAAACGGCTACATGGATACCTCCTGTAGGGATGAGATAACGAAAAACGTTCCGCTTTCTTTCCGTGAATCAAGATGTGTTCAACGTACTTCATGAACACAATTAGTTGTCGGCCTTCTTCCGACATTCTGAGTTGAGCGAAACACTTCAAAATTTATATCAACTCCATCAGCCGCCAGCTTTAACGCTGGCCATCACTCCCAGCCCACACCGAACAATGATGCGTCCCGGTTGAAACCTCGGTAATGTATCCATGTGGTGCGAAAGTTCGATACTAGTCACCTACGTCCTGCCCTTCGAGCTTCAAAGTTCTCAGCATCATGGAATAAAGTCAAGGAGAGGGGTACAACGGTAACTTGACGACCGAATTTCAACGACGTTCGAAGGAGACGAGGTTGCCATCCCGCTGAGATTTGCTTGGAGCATTCTGCTGTGATAATCCTGGAGTACCTACCGTAGACCCGCGTGCGCATATCGAGGAAGTGACGAACAACGGTATATCACAAAAGGAGGCGCCGCTACATGTAGACCCTGACGAACGTAAGTTGATACGAAGTGCGGCGGTGCGGTGCCTGGGCCAATTGTCCAGCACGGGTTGTCAATTCAGTCAACGGGAATCTGAAATGAAGCAAAACATATACAGGTAATACAAGACTCCTACAACAACGGCGCTTAGCGAATTCTTCTATCCTACCGCGGTACTACGCTATCACGCTGCAATCAAGATAAGAGCACCGCGATTAAAGGATCTGTTGTAGGGGTCGGAGTGGTCACGTCAGTCACGGAACCTGCACGGAACACCTGGCAAATTTTCAATCTGTCACAGTTTGTTCCATCTCGTCTCGCCCAACTGGGCCAATGTTTCCATGCACGAGTTGGAGCGACAAGTGAAATTCAAACTTGTAATCTAGCGCCCTCCTCATTGTGAAAATGATACTCCGTGGCGTCAAGGGTTGGGAAGCATAAATGCATAAATACGCCCTGTTTTGGCTGAAACCTGGTTCCAATAGCTTCAGCTTGCAGGCCTCACACAGCCGACCTTAAACAGATCGTCATGTCGTCATTCGCTCCTCTCTCTCTGGGCCTGCTACAGGTCCTCAAGTCTTTACTACTCAAATTCAAGCCGAAGGCGCAAGATTACGGAAGATTCCCGATCGGCATCCTTCTCGGTCTTATCGTACTTTATGCAGCTCTCCACCTCGTGACTCCCCATCGCAGGCTACCTCCAGGGCCTCGCGGTTACCCGATTATAGGAAACATTCTCGATCTGAGGTCGAGGCAGTGGCTCAAGTTCGCAGAGTGGCGAAAGAAGTACGGTGAGTTCTTTCTCCCTGCCGGTCTTGGCCCACTCTGAAGCGCATCCCTTCCGACCAGGTGATATCATCTACCTCCATGCAGCTGGACAGCCAATAGTCGTTCTTAACTCTCACAAAGTCGCCGGAGATTTGCTCGATCGACGTTCAATGACATATTCAGATCGGCCACGTAACATTGTCGCCTGCGATACCATGACAGGCGGCCTCCTATTTGCACTGGCCCGTTATGATGACGTGTAAGCCGTTCTTCCTTTCCGAGTTGATGATGCACAGCCTCAGATGAAAATAAATTTCTCAGTTATCGTCGGATGCGCAAGGCAGCTAATGAGGGGCTTAGCAAGGGCTCAGTAAAAAGGTTTTACGAAAAGCAAACGGCAGAAGCTGTCCTTCTTGCTTGTGACTGCCTTGGAAAGCCCGCACAATGGGACCAGCATTTTCGCCGCGCTGCAGCATCGATGATTCTATCCGTTGTCTATGGCCACGCCCCAATCACGTCTGAACAAGATCACAACGTAGTTGTCATCAACAATTTCGCCGCTCGTCTCACTCGTGCCGCTTATCCAGGTGCTCACTTGGTCGAGTTCCTGCCCTGGATGCGATATCTCCCTAGCATGTGAGCGCTATTGGTGTATTACAAACACATTAACTCATAACTGACATCTGTAAAAAAGGTTGGCGAAGTGGAAGCGAGAAGCTGAGGCTTGGTATAAGCAAGACTCAGCAATGCTCAGCGGCCTACTCCATACGGTTGAAGAAAATATTGTAGGGAAGAGTCCCGCTCATGCCCATCACTACAATGACGGTTTATTTGACGCAGGTGAAGAAAGGTGATCATGAAAGTCTAGGTGCAACGTTGATTCGTGAGGCGGAGCGAAACAAACTCTCATCGAAAGAATGCTCATGGGTCGCAGGTACCATGTAGTCAGTAATGCTGCATGCTCAGTAACGCTGATTATCGGTTTCCGACTAATCATACTCCATAGTATGGGCGGCGCAGAGTCTACCTCGGGCATGATGGCTTGGTGGATGCTCGCCATGCTTGCGTACCCGGAGACACAAGCTCGCGCACAGGCGGAACTCGATGCAGTCGTTGGCCGTGCGAGGTTGCCAACCTTCGCAGACTATTCGCACTTACCCTACATCCGTGCCATGGTCAAAGAGATCTTACGCTGGAGGACGGTTGCTCCGCTGGGCCTGCCTCATCGTTGCACTGAGGACAACTGGTACGAAGGAATGTTCATACCTAAGGGCGCAATTTGCATCGCCAATATGTGGCATATGAACCACGACCCCAAAGTCTATGGTGAGAATGCGGTGCATTTCGACCCTGCGCGCCATCTAGATGCAAGTGGGGACATTGTGCATGGCCCACCCAACACCAAGGAGGATGGCCACGTCTCGTACGGTTTTGGTCGTAGGCAATGCGTCGGTCTCCATGTCGCAGACAACTCGCTTTTCATCAACATTGCGGTCATGCTTTGGGCCACTAAGATCGAGCGTAAGAGAGATGCATCAGGACAACTCCTTCCCCTGGATGTGGATGGCTTCGTCGATCATGGTATTGTCATGTTAGCCGCGCCACCATATATGTTTCAGTTGATGCTAACTTGAACACTTCTGCAGACGTCCGGTCCCCTTCGAGTGCGACGTGTCTCCGCGCTTCCCAGAAGCCCCTACCCTGCTTGCACAGGAACGTGAACTGCGTGAGCTGGGAGCATGAGGATACTTGAAGTGGATACACGGGCGAAATGAAACTTAAATCCTTGTCCCTGTATGAATTAGTGTCAGTGTCAGCCGTTTCACCCCCTATATACAGTATTCGTCTGCCTCAGAAACCGCTTCCATCTACTCGTGTTTTCTCCGCAGCACAATTCCCATGCACCGACGTACCCACAAGGATGTGCCATCGATAGTCAGGTGTAGGACTGTACCCTGGTACGATATGACATGCGTGTGTCGACGTCCTGACTCACCTTGAGACACGAAACGGCGTCATACGGTCATCGGATATGAGGCGAGCGAGGGACGCTAGCAAGGGTCGGCAAGTGTTGCCCAATGTTAAGACCTATCGCGTTGAGGTCACGTTAGGATCGTCGCACTTTGACAGTTCGGCATGTGATCTTTATTCTAGTATTTCTACCCGCTTTCTTTCGTTCTTTCGTCTTTCCCCTCAGTTCGTCTTGATCACTCCGAACTGAGGTTTGCACTACAGGATTGTACACCCAAAGCATAGAATACTAAAACGGTTGAAAGCACCGATAAGTTTTCTTCTCCCGTGTTTCCAAATCTGTACATAACATGCGTACAACAGTAATCCTTTGTCACCTGCCGTCGGATGGTGGAACTTGAAAGCATCACCTGGTTAGAGTGCTTGCGTACCCATCGACTTGGACGCATATGAGCTATGTATTAAGTGAGGTGGAATTCATTGGCTCGCACATAGGCACCTCCGTGGTTCTCGCTCCGATCTATTAAGGGGGAAGAAACTTGAGGTGATGGAGTGCTTTGTGTAATTGGCGAGGGCTAGTGATCTGGGATTGAAATTGAAACGCTTTGGCATGGCGGGGTTTGAACATTCGAATTCCTGCCCATGCGGCATTTACCCAAGACCTTCCAAGAGCACAGAGATTTGGGCGCCCGCGGATTAAGGTTTTGGAGTTCTGTTATCGCATGCATCATACGTATTAGGAGAGGCGATATTTATCTGGGTATCAATCATGTCTTCTTCAGTGAATACAGCTGCATGCTTGAACTTGAACGCTGAACATTAAATTACGTGGCGGCGTCACCGCGTCAGAGTGGCGGCTATCATGATGACAAATAGATCATCGCTTAACTTGTTCCCGTCCGCTTCCCTATTCTTCTCGTAGCAGATGCACCTAGGACCACCGTCCGCGGTGGTGAAATATGCATGTAAAGTCCTCGTCCTCGTCTTCTCAAACTTACCCCATTCTTAAACCTTGTCCTTGACATGCTCCGAATACTTGACAGGCCACTAACGTCAATATATTAGAATCACTCAGGTGCGCAGTAGGGCGCTTTACTCGTGCCTTCATAGGTTAGCCCAAGTTGCTGTTATTGTGCACAGTACGCACTAAATGAAAGATCATCACTGATCATTGTCGATACGTTAATCCGGGTATGAGCCGGCGAAAATCGGAAAACATTTCCGTGTCCCTTCTTGAGAACTCAAGATAGAGCGCACTTTACAATCACAGCTAACTATTTTTGGCGTCTTCACCGCATTCTGAGTTGGGCTGTGAGTGTTGCGTAACAGCGTTTTTTTGATTTCCATGCGGAACTTGAACCTTTTGGGCGCTTGACTCCACTCATCGAGCCAATCCGAATGACGAACACTATATAGTACGCCCCCAGACGAAGGCTCCGTGATGTATCCTTGGCAGTGCATGTTGCTAGGCTAGGAAGTATGATCTCTATGATATGATCGATATTCGCGTGATGGCCGATACCAATCACCGTGCCACGCTTTTCTCAACTTCGAGCCTTTGAACGTATAGTGGAATAAATTCCAGGGGCGCGGTGCAAGCCCACCACTCGAAGATTGACAGTCAGAGGTGACGGCGGTTTCATTTCGCTGAGGTTTCATGGAGCTTGTGATTACGATCTTTCTGCTGTCCACACAGCCACCGTCTGCGCATGCGGCCTGGTAGGAAGACGCCATGACGGTCTATCATAAAAAAAGGTGTCGACACATGCCGACATCAACGGACGTAGGGAAAGGCTCTTGGTGCGGGGTGTAGCGGTACCTGGGCTGGGTGTCCAGGGTAGGCTGTTTATTCAGTCGAACGTGTTCGGGGTTTTGGGAAGAATTAGGACAACATATAGAACAATATACAATGAAGGCGCTACGGGAAATGGTCTATCCTAAAATTTTGGCTATCTAAGCGCTGGGTTGAGCCATCATCGGCGTCACATCTGGTTTCTTCACCCTTGGAAGCAACGTGATTAGCCTGTGCTTCTGGATCTCTGGCCCCTTTGTCCCAAAATATCTCTCCGTTTCAAGTGACCAGGAGTCTATCCCGCGAATCCAGTAACCCAGTCTCTCCACAAACGCCCCAACGTCAGAGTCAATCGCAGGACCCCATGAAGGTAGCGTGAGTCGCTGTGCCTGGAACTTTGATAAGACCTGTCCGTGATAGTCTCCGAGCCAGCTGAGTGCACTGTCTAGGTCGACTCCTTTTTCATTCATGACGACGGTAACGATGTTGTGGCCGCCGTGGCCCGAAGCCTGCTCGATATTGTACGAGTACATGTCCTGGAAATACGGAGTGAGAACTATGGACTCGTGGCAGTCTAGAGAAATACGTACATTTGTCAGGACAAGTGACTCTGCGGCCAAGGCGCAGAGGGTTTGGAGGGTTGGGTGTGCCATCACTTCGTTTGGAATGTTCAGACCAGCCTCTACGGCTACAAATGATGGGTATCCCCCAGCAGTGAGTCGCGTGAGCTTCAGATAATCTTCAATGTTTCGGATATGTCCCTTTGCGCGGTCAGAAGCCTCATCGATCACCGCATACACATATTCTGAGAATGATGCGATGAAGCGTTCTTGGGCCGCAGGACTCGAAACCTTGATGGCACGCAACCAAAACCTATCAAGGTCCACATATCAGTAAGGCATGCAACACTTATCAAGACACCGAACATACTGTCGTGAAATTTCACCGAGCTTTGGCTCTCCTTGTGGGCGCTCCTTGTAGGGGTTTCGGATGGCGTCCATGACCATCTCCGCGTAAAGGCGAGCACCATCGCCATCGACTTTGTCGGTGAACTCGTCGTAGATGAAAAAAAGAACCATGAGATCGCAGGCTACTCGAACACCCTCTGGAGATCGTCAATGAGACTCGGTTCCAGGCGATGTTTCAGGAAGAGCAGACCTTTGTCAAGTAATGGATACACAAGAGAACCGAGGAGCGCTTTAAACATACAGTCCCTCAGCTGCCTAGAAATCAGGTATGGAAAGCGAGAAACCTACAAAAGTTGCATAGATCGAACGATCTCTGTGACTTTGCGTCGAGAGCCTCGAAGCTCTTTATCCAAGCGTCACATTCTGGCTTTACCTCCGCATAATGCTCGCTCAGCTCTCTTGGCCAAGGCCACTGAGCAAGTGGGTTAGGGAGGTAAAACTGAGGAAGGCTGGACATTCTGGTTCAGATGGAAGAGATCGTTGAAAGAGACTGGATGAAGACAAATTTTCGAGCATCCTCCCAAGGGCCTTTATATTGCCATCCAGAATCAATATACTATTTTAATTTCCCAAGTGGGGTCCTATCCACGCGAACTTGCATTGCCATGGGGGATTGCAAGACGAGCCGCCCGCAGTCTGCGGATAGGTCAGGAAGGGACGGTTGTAGAAAGAAGGTTTGCCGGGCCTTGCACGTAAGGCACGGATGAAGATCATGGAATAACCGAGGCTTTCGTTCGAGGACAAGGGCAGTTTCACATTGACGCGGAGTCTGAACGTGGCATTTACCTTCTGAAACTGTGAAACGGCAAACAACACCGCCAGATCTTATCACATCACCAGCGACGTAACGCATTTGTTATGGATCAGCCTGGGGTTCTTCGGCCCGGGTACTCTGAGGCCGTATGTCCGTATGTATTCCGGGCGTGGTGTAATCGGAGTATCCCAATCAGAAATCGAACGTCTTCATTCGGCTATGGTATACAACCGTATCAAGCTCACTCACGACCAGAAAAGGGAACGGAGTCGATGCGTCATAAATGTTGACACAGGCACCTACACTTTGCTCCTTGCTCCCGTTTCAACCTGAGCTTGAGAACAGATAATCTGGCGCTCCAGGTGGAGCGCCTGAATCAGGGTCTACCCTACACCTATTTCCTTGTTGGTGCTCGAGTCGAGCTCCAACGCGTTAATACGGAATCTTCTGCACGCATGGGTACGCAGAATCCGCATCGAACTATCTCGAAAGCAACTTTACAGCACTCGAGCACATGCAATGCAACATACAATCGCACGACTGCCTTCTCGGGGTCACATTGCCATTGTGTGAAATAGTTCTGTCACAGGCATCTACCATTGATAGTCACAGAGTAGGCAGGTAACTACGCTGCAGCCATCGGTATAAGGTACAGTCCGGTAATGTCCGCAAAGTACAGCGTCATATACTACTACCTCGGAAAGTCAAATATCAAACTCTCTTCGGGGAGCCATCATGGGGGTTACGGCCTCTACTTTCGGCAGGAGATTAACTACTCTCTTGCTCTGGACCTCCCGGCCTTCGGTCCCGAAATATCTCTCCGTCTCGAACGCCCAACAGTCGATACCACGGATGAAATAGGCCAACCTCTCCACATACGTCTTAACCTTCAAATCGGTCGTTGTGCCCCAAGAAGGTAGAGTACGGCATTGGGCCTGGAATTCGGATAATATTTGCTCGTGGTATTCTGAGACCCAGCGGAGCGCGCCATTCAGATCAACGCCTTTCTCGTTCATGACCACGGTGATGATGTTATGACCGCCGTGTCCGGCCGCTTGCTCAATGTTGTACGAGTACAAATCCTTACAAGATGCAAAATCAGACTTTCCATCCTCGTAGAACAAATGAAAATAGTGCTCACATTCCCGAGGACCAACGACTCTGCGGCCATGCTGCGTATAAGTTCGAGCGAAGGGTGTGCCATGACTTCGTCGGGGATGTCCAGATCCATTTCTAGTGGGAAGAAACACGGATACGGGCCAGCGGTGAGGCGCGTAAGCCGAAGATAGTCCTTGATTGTACGGACGCATCCATTTGCGCGATCGGATGCTTCATCGATGACCGCGTATGCATACTCTGCGAATGATGTGATGAATCGTTCCTGAGCAGAGGCACAAGACGTTTGCATTGCGCGCAGCCAGAATCTACCAGCAACGTTACTGTTGTGGCATGGGAGGCGTAGAGCTTAGGACTCACTGCCGAGTAATCTCGCCGAGCTTCGACTCGCCAGGAGGACGTTCGGATTGGGGATTCCGTAGTGCGTCAATCACTAACTCTGCGTATGCAGATGCACCCTTTCCGTCGACCTTGTCGGTGAATTCGTCGAATATATAAAAAAGGATCATAAGGTCGCAAGAGACCCGAAGACGATCTGGAACACTGATTAGGTAGATCAACGTTTGTTGGCTTTGTACAGACTTACGTTTGTCAACAAGTGGATATGCGAGGCCGCCGAGAAGCGCTGAAGATGTCCGAGATTATTGAAGGTCGGAACAGCGAATACGAAACAAAGATACTTGCAAAAATTACACCGGTCAAATGATCGTTGTGATTTGGCATCGAGGGTTTCGAAGCTGCGTAGCCAAGCGTCAGACTCTGGCTTGACTTCGTCGTAGTGCGGGTTCAACTTCCGTGACCAGGGCCAATGGGCAAGAGGGTCGGGAAGGTGAAATTGGGTCAGAGCTGGCATGATACGAGCGTGATGTGAGGAGGCCGGGAGAAGAGCTATGGTCCCATGACAATGAGGGAATCCCGTTATATCTTGTTTCTCTTGTCAGAATTAATAATGATCCCCGTCTCTGAGCATCTCGTTCAGTTCACGACAGGTGAACGGGAAGTCCACCGGACGGCAAAAATCTATCTCCTGACGTTCGGCATGCAGCAGAGGGACAGCAGGACACAGCTCTGGTAGCAGGGACCGGCAAAGGATGTAGTGGGTGACCATATGCTTCGTTGACAGTGGAGCCTGTGGCGTGCGATGCTGCCAAACCTTATCAAAGATATTCTTCCTCGAGCTTGACCTGCCCGCCATGAACACTGAGGGCCATGTCAGAATGTGCTGTGACCTGTCTTGAGCGCCATACGAATGTATCTAACCGACTGGGCGATCATAGGCAAGCGTCCCCATCTAATTAGGAGAGAAAGTAATGGTTAGCTTCTGGCTGTTGTAGGAGGTGTAAAGGGGGACCAAGCCGTTCTGTGACTTCATCCCGGGCGCCAACGAGCATTGGAGTAACTGGACGGTAGTACAGTATGCCGGTTTTGATCATACTTTGCCTGTCAAACTATAACACACAGACACTCCCAGGGGGGGCGCCTTCGTACCTTGGGATGTAATCATCGCTCTCGCTATCTTTGTCCTATAACGGGATCAGAGTTCCCGACATGTCCGTACGCTTTCGGCCCGCAGCTGGCCAGCATCGCCTTGTTGCATAACATAGCGATGGATCATTATGCCGTGGAGGGTTAAAATGCCAAAAATTTTGACCTGCGGATCCGCGGTTCAGAGAGCGTAAGCCGGGTCCAATGTGGGCCAAAGTGAATTAGGAACGTACTGACTTGTAGTTTGCGCAGGCTGTGCTTGTATTCAAGTTGCCGTGTCAATCGGCGTAATTTGTTACGGTTTGCCCTACACCCACATTGTAATCGCGGTAGCTTCTAGTTTTGGCTTTGGTTGACAGGCAACTTGGATGAGGAACGCCGGTTCATGTCACCAGCTGGAGTCAAGTCGTAGTGATCGTGGAAAAACTCGGAATTTCAGTTTCAGGCACAGCGGCGACGTCCTAAGCGCCAATTTTCTCATCCGCATCTTCAAATCCTCCCGTGTACTGTAACAAAGCGTCAGAGTCCTCATACCCACCATAACCCCACCGGCTATCCTGATCCTATCACTTCTGTGCAAATAGATTTCGTCTTCAAGAGACCCACGATAATTTCGTTGGCGGGTTGTTTCACAAGTCGCTATGTTCCGTCACTCGGTCCGGCTATACTGACTTGCCGTTTTGTGCGCTTATCAACAGCAGACAAAGTCCCGCCCAACGTCCACTCCTGAATCCATGGCTGCCCGGCTCCGCATCCCAATTTACACCTCTATGACTCAGCTGTTCGCAGATCTCGGGTCAACGGCGGACCATGCGTATGTTGCACTGCCACCAGCAGTTTTCACCTGACCGAGCAAACTGGAAGGTAGGACGAGGTGGATTGAGTTGTCCGATGAGTTCGTGCGTCGATTCGGCAGGACGCCCTCCCACATCGTGCGTGCACCTGGCCGCGTCAAGTATGTATTCATCACCCCCGCATTCATCCATCCCCTTTCTAACACCCGATTTCTCAGCCTTATCGGGGAACACATCGACTACGCCCTCTTTGGTGTCTTTCCTGCAGCCATCGAGCGTGATATTCTCCTTGCTTGCGCACCATGTGATTCCCACGAGCATCAACAAGGTGCCGTGCGTGTCCAGAATCTCGACCATAGGTTTCCATCGCAGTCATTCTCTCCTCTCTCTACCCCCTCGATAGGTAGCGAAGTCGTAGAAAACGAAGCGGGTGGCAGGGACGCTGAGGGATGGCATTTTGATATCGACAAAAAGGAGTTACACTGGGAGAGCTACGTCAAAGCCGGGTACTACGTGAGTACCATAATAGCCTATCCAACATATTCGGGCCAACGCGATGCCTGCATAGGGTGTTCTCTCTAAATTCTTTTCTCCTGCAGTTTCTTGTGCCTCCGGTGATAAGTACCCGGTACCAGTTGATTTGCTTGTCTCAGGTACCGTGCCTCCAGGTTCTGGACTCTCCTCTTCTGCCGCGTTAGTCGTTGCATCGACCCTCGCGTTCCTGGCCGTAAACAACAAACTCGAGGAGGTCACGAAGCGCACGCTCGTTGAGATGGCGGTGGAGAACGAGAAACGCGTAGGGGTCAATAGCGGAGGGTATGAAATCCGTTCTTGCTCTTCGCTCCTCGTGATACCGAAGGAGTATATAGCATGGACCAAGCTGCCTCCGTGATCTCAACTCAGCATTCTGCACTTTATGTCTCTTTCTATCCGCACCTAACCGCCCTTCCCATCGCACTCCCACGAGGAACACTCGTGCTCGCCCATTCCTGTGTTACCTCAGAGAAGGCCGTGCACGCCCGCACACACTACAATTTACGCGTTGTTGAGACGCTTGCAGCTGCTCGCATCCTCGCCCGCCACCTCGAAGTAGATGTCCAACCCCGCCACCGCATAACTCTGCGCGAGGTCGTGGGCCGCTTCGGTGGAGAGCCCAAAGAGGGATGGCCGGAGGATTCTAACCAATTGCGTGTAGCTCTTGAGAAGGCCATCGAACATGTTGACAAACTTCGACCCGCAAGTGCCCAGACAGATGGCCAGGAAGGTGTTACACTGGAGACGATGATTGAATGGAGCGGTCTTTCGGATCAAGATTTCAAAGAGGTGTACTTGAGCTGGGTTGATGGTTCGTAGCTTGTTTATTATCGACCATTCGGCCCAATCATTGCATGTAGTCGAAACAACCCACTTCCAACTGTACAGGCGCGCAAAGCACGTGTTATCGGAAGCACTGCGTGTGCTTCAGTTTCGTGATATATGCCTTGCCAATAGCGGGAGCGCGTCCGATGCAGTTCTATGGGAGCTGGGCAAGCTCATGAATGAGTCTCAGACAAGCTGTGGCCTTGATTATGAATGTTCTTGCCCTGAACTGGACCAATTGACACAGATTTGTCGTGATGCTGGCGCATATGGCAGTCGGCTGACTGGCACGTATTTCCTATTCACTACGATCTATGTAATTGTGATTAAGTCCTACCTCTATAGGTGCGGGTTGGGGAGGTTTCACGGTCTCCCTTGTCGCGGAGGATAAAGTTTCTCAGTTTATTGAGAATCTGCGAAAGTCTTACGGGCCATATACGAGGTTGTACGACGAGGCGTTGGAGGAAGTCGTATTCGCAACGAGGCCGAGTGGCGGTGCCTGTGGTACGTAATTGCCCGTTGAATTGATCTCTAATTCTACGCTCATGTATGGATATATTTCAGTGTATGTTGTTCATTAGAATATTGTTTTGATAATCCAGACGTGTGCTGATGTTGAGACCTACGGCGCCATGAACCAATAGACTGTATGATTTAACCCAAAGAATGACATCACGATTGTACCCTGCACTACTGTAATTCACACTCTGGCCCACATGGGACGGACAATGACGATAATATCACGTGAATGATGCGGTACGGTACTACTCTACGGACCTATCAATTTGCCCTCCCTCAGAAGGTCGGTCAGCCGCTACCCTCTATAGGTTGAATGGCAGGATATTGCTCGGGAACGCAGCGGGGTGTTTACTCATCTCTACACGAGTTAGCATAAGAAGGATACCAGTTCGTAGTAGTAAGCGCCAGGGGAAAGCCCCAGATCACCGATCAGCTTGAGGGTTACCAAGATCGAGATGCCTGCGGGTGTGAAACGGCGAAAACGCTCCCTTCGTTCTGGCCACGGTCCAAGACTGGCCGGGTTGCACCTACAATCACAGACAATCGTTGTCATCGTCGGAATCGATCTCAGAATGCCAAGTTGGGCTGTGCGTTATGTCGACTGACTGTCCAAAGTTTGTCGAATTAAGGTACTGCCAACTTCAACCACGACCTTCACTCTGCTCGCGGCCCCTACCAACCAAAAATACGTCCCAATCGAAGGCTCTACAATGTGTCCATGCGGTGCGAAATCCGACGCCAACCTCTTGCGTCTGGCTTTTCGCGGCTCGGGCATTGAACTTGACCGATGATCGAAGTTGAAGGGGATCGCAGTGATAACGATAGTGTTCTTGGTGACGGTGATCGATGGTGCATGGGCGGAAAGACGGAACAGGCATGAGGAGCGATCACTAAAATGTATCTTTCCACTGCTACATGCAATCGAGAATGGGTATGAGGAATTGGGGATACCAGGGTAAAGAAGATTAGAAGATTGGTCGGCAAATGATTGGAAGACGACTGACGGCTCATCACTGCTTCCAGCCCGCCCTGGTGTCCGGTCTTGACTTGTTTCCGTTTCCAAATTGCTGCCGAGAGAGATGAAACGGCAAGGTAGAAAAAGAAATGACGAGGATGCTAAGCAAAGAAAGTACAATGAAGAAAAGGGTGTCCGAAGCGTTGACAGTACTGGCATGTTGAGTCGTTTGTGAGATAGGCGGACGCGCGCTGCTTGAGTTGAACAGGGCCGAGTTGAGCCTTGAGGTTGAATTGACCATTAGTCATTTAAAATAATACAGTTGTAAGTGTCATCACAGCAATGACCGAGGACAGGAGATGGCACGCGCTAACATTCTGTGTACCCGTACCACGCTGTATGATACTGCATACTTTTTGCGAGCCCACTTCATCCAGCCACGCTGGTGAGCCGAAAACCGGACCAAACAGTCTCAATCACGTGACCGCTTTGTTACGATCCCGCCTTCTCGAGCTCTAAAAAAATTTGCGATTTCCTCCCTACTCTTGAGATGGCAGACCAGTCAGGATCCACCCACTTCCGAGAGCTCTTTGACTCTGCCCTGCGCGTTTATGAGAAAGAGACAGGCGTCACTTTGGCCAACCATCGGCTTGCCATGGAACTCCAGCATTGCGACACCATCGAGGGCATTACAGCCCTTCTGCAAGATCAAGCAAAGGACTTCAGAAAATGCGAAATAATCACCAAATCTGTCGAAACTATCGTCTCAATTTTGACACCACTTTCTTTGGCCGCCTCCCTCCCTGACACCGTCGGCCTCGTACGTCAAAAGGTGCTAGTGGCCAGTTTCACATCCCTGACCGTTTCTTACAGCCGTTCCCGCCCGCGAAAGCAGTACAAGCTTGTCTCAGTGTCCTACTTGATGTATGTGCCATTCTCTAGTCCATATGTGTATATTTTTGTGACAACTGAGTGATCCAGGCGGCTAAGGGCGTGATATCCAGCAGGGAGGCGCTCGTCAACGTGCTCGAGTCAATCGGGCAGTTTGTCGGTCGTCTCAAGATATATACAGAGATCCCTCTTTCATCCGCGATGGTTGAAATAGTGGTCCAGATAATTGTGGAGCTGATCTCCATCCTTACTCTGGAGACCAAGAAGTTTACACGGCGACGACTGAGTAAGTCCGTCCTCGCCGACATGTTATCTTACTCAATGTGACGCAGCCAAATCTATAAAGAGACTTTGGGGTGACAAGGTGGTGGACAAGGACATCGTGGCGGCACTGCTGAAGCTGGATAGACTCACACAATATGAGCATCTGGCTGCCGCAGCTCAGACCCTCGGAGTTGTCTCCGGTGAGCAAATGCACTCTGCTTGTAATTTACTGTCTACTGAATACACTTCTCTCTAGACGTCCGAGAGGGCCTCAGTACGTTTCCTTGGTGACGAGGTAGTTCCACGTCTGACTGAACACTAGATCAAATGACGAGCGACATGAACAAATCGAAACGTAAGCTATCTCCCACTATTGGCATTACTACCTAGAAATGCTAAGATTATCTGGCAGGTGATCAAGTGCTGAGGGATATTCGAAGCTGGCTCTCACCCCCAGATCCTTGGAAAAATCACAACAGCGCCCTCGGACTGCGACACGGCAAGACCGGGACGTGGTTCATCAATGGCAAATTGCTCTCGGAATGGAAGGTTTCTGGACCGAGTTCACTCCTCTGGATCAATGGGAAACGTCAGTTGCCGCCCGGCGCTACATTTCCGCAGAGAGACTGATGGTATTCTCCTTTCATAGCGGGTGCTGGGAAGACTGTTCTTTGGTGCGTTTACCCTTCGATATTTTCGTCTTGGAATCTCACAGTACGAGCCAGTTCTGCAATCACCGAGGATATTGAAACTATGCGAAGATCTGGGCTCGCATCACTCGTCATATTTTACTATGACTTCAGGGAGGACCAAAAGAAGGGCCTTCGTGGGCTGCTCTCATCTGTGCTAGTCCAGCTTGCCCATCAATCTGACTCATACTGTGACATTCTTTCCAAATTACACTCGGAACACGACAATGGTTCTAAGGATTCCAGCGATGATGCACTCATCCGCTGTTTGAAACGCTTATTGGAACTTCCCAGACAAACTCCGATATTCCTCATTGTGGATGCCTTGGACGAATGCCTGAACACACCGGCCCTCTCTTCTCCCCGCGAAAAAGTCCTCGTGCTCCTCAAAGACTTTATCGACTCGAAACACCCAAATCTGCGCATATGTGTCACTAGCCGACCCGAGGTCGACATTGAGGCTATCCTCAAGCCTCTAACTTTCCGTTCCATTTCCTTACACGACGAGCATGGACAAGAAGAGGACATTAAAAACTATATCGAGTCGATCGTTAATGAAAATACCAAAATGCAACGGTGGAGTTTGGAGCAGAAGCAACTCGTGATCGAACGCCTGACAGAAAGAGCGAATGGGATGTAAGAGGCCCGTCCCTTATTTTTTCGCGATTCTCACCCTATCTCTCTGGTAGGTTCCAATGGGTGCGTTGCCAGCTCGACTACCTTGCACCCTGCAACCCAGTTCGTCTCGAGCATGCTCTCAACGAATTGCCGGCAACCCTCGATGAGACATATGAACGAGCGTTAGGGAAGATCGAAGACGCAAATTGGGAAGATGCCCGACGACTCCTCCAATGCATCGCTGTGGCTTCCCGCCCGTTCCGAGTAAAGGAACTGGCGGACATTCTCGCATTCGATTTCGAAGCAGGCCCAATTCCGAAATTTCGCATGGAGTCTCGCCTGACTGACCCAGTAGAAGCGGTGCTATCCACGTGCCCCACATTACTTTCCCTTGTCAACGTCGAAAATACCCAAGTCGTACAATTTGCGCACTTCTCGGTCAAGGAGTTCTTGACTTCTACCCGCTTTTCTGAAAAACGTGACATAATTTCCAGCCGTTACTACATCCCTATGACAACCGCTCATATCGTCATCGCCCAAGTATGTCTGGGTATGCTCTTGGACCTAGACGAAAACATCACCCGAAACAACCTAACGCCATTTCCTCTCGCTGAATACGCCGCCGAGCACTGGTTCGAGCATGCCCGTGTTGATACTGTGTCGAAGAGTGTAACCGAAGGGATGAAACAGCTATTTGACGAGACGAAACCATGTTTTGCTGTTTGGCTCTGGATATGTGACCCATCTGCGCCCTGGAGGCGGATTGAGCGAACGGAAAAGCCATTGCGACCGCATGGGACGCCTTTACATTATGCTGCTCTTTGCGGCCTATGCGACGTTGCAAAGGGCTTAGCCATTGACCAAAAAGATGTGAATTCCCAGTACTTCGATAACAAAGCAACTCCTTTGCATCTTGCGTCTCGAAAGGGCCATGTCGATCTTGCACGGTTCCTCATCAAGCATGGCGCCACTGCGGCAGCTAAGGACCAGGACGGGTCAACTCCACTCCATGAGGCGTCCTGGAACGGTCATCTCGATATTACACGGATCCTCGTCGAGCACGGCGCCGACGCGGCAGCCCAGGACAAGCGCGGGTCGACTCCGCTCCATTTGGCGTCCTCCGAGGGTAATCCCGATATCACACGGTTCCTCATCGAGCACGGCGCCACTGCGGCAGCCCAGGACTGGCGCGGGTTGACTCCGCTCCATTTGGCGTCCTCCGACGGTCATTTCGATATCGTACGGATCCTCGTCGAGCACGGCGCCAGCGCGGAAGCGCAGGACCAGGACGGGTCGACTCCGCTCCATTCGGCGTCCTGGAACGGCCATCTCGATATCGCACGGATCCTCATCGAGCACGGCGCCAAAGCAGCAGCCCAGGACTGGCGCGGGTTGACACCACTCCATTTGGCATCCTCTGCCGGTCATGTCGATATCGCACGAATCCTCGTGGAACACGGCGCCAACGCGGCAGCCCAAGACCAGTGCGGGTCGACTCCGCTCCATGAGGCGTCCAGGAACGGTCATCTCGATATCACACGGATCCTCGTCGAGCACGGTGCCGACGCAGAAGCCCAGGATCAGCGTGGCTCGAATCCGCTCCATGAGGCGTCCAGGAACGGTCATCTTGATATCACACGGTTCCTCGCCGAGCGCGGCGTCGGCGCGGCAACCCAGGACCAGCACGGGTCCACCTCGCACAATTAGGCACTATTCCGCACTCAGCACCGTACAGACGGATAACGCCTCGGTTCTCTGGGCCGTTTCGACACGAACAAGCGACCCAACCCCTGCCAGTGGCTGTTCCCCATCCCGTCTTCTCATCCCGCCTGCCTATTCCTTTCAACAGGACACTGGCAAACGTTTACGCGCCCATCGCCGACGCTGTGGGCCTCAGGAATATGGAGGTGCAACCCTCGGCGATTCCGCTTCTCAACCTGAGCGACACGGCCCCTAGCTCGCTGAACCCGAACACGAGCTTGTTTTTCCCCTTCCTACCACCGAACACTTCTACTTGTTCGTACAGGGCCCGGGCCGGTCTTCGTCCCTCCGTAGGATGCGGCACGGCTCTTTGAATATGCAGGCGTACAAGACCACACCTTCGAGGCCCTAACAAGAGTATGTCTGTGTTGTTAGGTGACAGACAGCTGGCCACGTCATGCATCGAGAGCGCCCGGAACGTTCATGTGGAATATATTATAGCGGACATCCGTCGCCCTGTCTCGTTGACTTCGAGTCATCCCTCCTCTATTGATGTGTAGCATTCTTAACCGTACCCTCAGCCATACTAGACGTCGCCTGACCCTGTTTATCCTCCCTTGTTGTTTCAAGTTGAAGTCAGATGGACTTTTGTAGTTACTGAAGCCTTCTGTATCCCTATGTAAAGAGGAATCAGAGCAAGAAATGGTCCTCTCTAGCTCAACCTTAACCTCAGAAGTCTCCTGCGAGTCTACCCAACTCTCGGTCTCCCATTCCGCCTTAATTTCCCTTGGCATCCCAGTAGTTCCGGTTTGTTCCCGACAGGTCCGCCTTGGACTTCGTGCAGACGAGCGAGCTCGTTCCTACCCTCCTCCCTTCAACCATTCATCTCTGCCCCCTCTAGGACTCGAGCGCGGGTCGCAACGACCCGCGCAGCGTATGAAAATATATGAAATTTTGCACGATCGTGCACGTTTCCACAGTCTGAGATCCGGAAAACGAGTATATTTTCGCTCACCTAGTTTGATTGAACTGACTCGACTGACGCCCGGCACAGCGGCGCACCACAATAGCCCCTGATATTGTTTTCTAACTTCTCAGTTCGGAGACCCGGGTGCCACAAAGCGGCCTATACTGAATAAAAGGATGCTACAATGTGATCGTTCTAGACGCGGAGCTTGCGTCTGCACAGTTCCCGTGTAATGGCACGGAAATGACAACCCTAACTAGGCCTTCAGGCTGACATGACCGACAACGTGGTACAGATTCGCCATCGCGCAGCCAGGGAATCCTAGTGTTCGTTGCATCAATGGGTTACGAGAATGTAGTCAAAGGTAATTTGTCGAGCTCGGAGGTTTCTGGGTGTCTTCCGGTATCCCATCAACAAATATCGGTAGTATAGACAACTGTCGTCCCTACATCATTGAACCAAGGCGGGCCTGCGACCAAGTGGAATAAACCAGGTAGTAAGTCCGGCTGGCCGATACTGGTGACTGACTGGGTACACCGTAGTCCGTTTGGGCGTTAACGACCTTTGGAGAATTAAAAAGAGTGTTGTGAGGCCTAGTAGGGTGGCTACGGTCCGCGACATGAAACGCGGGACACGAAAAGCCGTGGCACGCGATGCACAGACACCCATAATCAGATGCATCTACTAGACAAGTCAGTGCTGTAACCACTGCAACCACAATAAGTGAGGGGCATGTCAACATTTCATGAACAGGTGAGGGTTGGACTTGGAAAGAGTGGTAGTACAATGTCCCATGTTTACTTTAAGAAGGTGAGACCGGGAGGAGAGGCGTGCTCGGCTCACCAACCGCACATACATGAATGGACCTGTGGGACCTGGCGTGACTTCGGAGCTGTGCGAGTAGCACATCATGTTGGTGAAACGCCGCATCAGATCCTTTCCCGACGCAGTATCAGTGTACAAAAGGTAAGTACGCGAGCAGTAAAAGCCAACCAAGCAGCACGGGAGAGTCGCAATCAGTGGGCGAGTGGATGCTCTCGAAGAACGAAAGTAGACGACTCGGACCCGAGCTGCGGCCGTAAGCAAAAATATGGAGGAGGACTAGTCCGAAACAAGATCGAGAGGAGCACCGGTCCGGGATGCAGGTCCTGGCAGAAAAGGATAAATATAATGCGCCATCATGATCATCGAAGGGCTGCACAGCCGTCGCGTGAGTGTATTGGACAGACCTGATAGATGAGATAGATGGTGACAGACGTCATAGGATAATTACTCGGCATTTGGAGAATAGAACTGGAAATACGGTGTGAAATAGGAATTGCGCAACAAAATCCGTAGAAATAGGTCCCAAGAGAAACGAAGGAAAAGATTATATTAGATTATTAGATTATACAGTCTAATCATTGTCATCATTCCGTGAAACGCGGGACCGAGACAAACCGTGATCATCTTTGATCGGAAGCGGAAACGCCAGTCCGGCCTTGTTTCCACAAGTCCTCCACCACATCCACCCCCCCGGATTTCCATGCCGGCGCCATGGTGGGGCTGACGCCCCCAGAAAAGATGAATCATTACGATATCGGGGCGGCACTTGGCCACAATGCCTCTCATGAAAAAAGGGGCCATCGACCTGTGCATCGGGATCAGTGCGTCAGGAGAATCACTGGAATCACTGATTCGACACGCGCACTTTTCCACCACACCACAAGATATTTCATTTTTTACAAATTGTTCCGGCCAACTCTGGGGGTGGCACTGCAAATACGGTCTGAGAGCCACCCGGGCCAGTTTGATTCTTCCGAGTTGAGCGACAAGTCAGTTATACGTCGCTTTATTGTTACAAATTTTTAAGTATTGTCTTATACGCTTTAAGCAACTGAAACTGAGAGATGAAGTTAACTTCAGAAATGACTGGAGGACCAGCTCGCGGTGCGACGAGCCCGTGATGAGAGCCATCGTCATCACAACCCGTTCCACGGCGCGAGCTGCTGATGGCACAGATGAAAACACGAAAGCAGTGCGGATGCAGCGTGTTCCGGGCCTTTGTATTTTTTCGGGAGGAACGAAAGGCGGGCGTGATTGGGACTTGTTCGATGCTGCATCAAGTGGCAGGGGCAAGTGATGGTGATACAGTATCACCACTCGGATGCGACTGTACGAAGCTCTCACGTCCTTTCGTTCAGAACGGAGAAAAGGTTCAAGGTACGGTAGCACAAACTAGAATTACTGCGGTCTCTGCCGCTTTGCGCTTTGGAGGAGAATTAGCATACGCAGTGAGAGCACACGTGGACGGACGGGAACCATGCAAATCTACTGATCGATCTGGAATAAGACTGTTTGACCCTTTCCGGATAGAACTCCAAATGGGTCCAAGGACAGTGAGAGTACAACGCACGCGACTTGGCATTGTTTGAGACTTTAGCTAGTATGCATCATTTCACGAATGTGATCGGACATGTCCAACAGAATACTGTAAACAGAAATGTGACCAATACATCTGCAGGCCCTGCACCCCGAAGGTTCCCAATACATGACACCGTCACGAGGCCTTGTGTTCCCCTACAGTGCGTCCAATACCCCCGAAAATAGTCATATGATGCTTTTCGAATTCGTTCTACATACAATAAATACAGCACACTTCCGTCACCAAATCTAGGGACCGTTAACAATACGCTACACCAAAAAGTCCAGGCCGTAAGATGTGACAGATGGGGAGAGAGAAGATATCAACACAACATGCAAGAATAACGAGAGGGTAACCTAACAGACAGCGTGGGACAGTCAGTGTCCGGTCACGATAAGCAATGGCAAGTCAGTCAGAACTAGTAAAGGAAAAAAATATGGGTAGAGGAGATGTTAACAAGGATTGAAATCATCGTCGTGTAGTTTGCAGGGATGAAGGCTGAACGAGAAGAGGGGATTGGTGTGTCGCGCCCGTACTGTCATGCGGAACGGCGGCGTAGAGAGGCGTGTAGGCGGGCACAAGGAGTTACACTAACACCTGCCCGCCGTAGCCCCAATCGTCCTTGGCACTGGCATCCGGCTCAGCTTTGAGTAATCCTGGAGCTCCTTGCTGCTCAGGGCTCAGTTCTTGGGCCTTCGCACAACCAGAACCACCCTCAGAGCGCACTGAAAAAGTCAAGTATAATCAGAATTAGGGCTAGTAATACGTATAAGTGGGGGATAACGCACAATGACGATTGAGGGCATCAAGCCGTGCAAATGGCTTTCTGCAGCCATCGCATATGAACGGGCGATGATTCGAGTGTAGTTGCTCATGTCGCTTGCAATCATGCTGTCGTGCGAAGCCTTTGCCACACCCTGGCCACTTGCATTGGAAAGGCTTCTCATCGTTGTGCGAACGTAAATGCCCTAATATTCGCATTATGAGCGACTCGTCCTGAAAATCGGTGAATGGACATACCTTTGAGGTTGAAATGGCGAGTGAACGTTGAACCGCATCCCGCAACTGGACATACGAACTTCGCATCGTTGATTCGCCGTTTCATGCTAGCATCAGCTGTTGCCGTCGTTGTCACATTCGGCCTCGCGACGGCCGGTGTTCCCCCACGAGAACCGCCTGAGGAGTAACCGCTCCCGTAGCCTGCGCTCACATCACCACTCGTCATGTTATTTATAAGTGGCGATTGACCACTCCCAAGGCCAGGGTCCGGGAGAGGTTCCACAAGCCGTGATGGGCTTCCGGAGGGACTGGTCGGATAGGGTGACGAGCGCGCTGCACCCCAAGTCGGGCCAGCCATGCCACGCTCACGGGAACCACTGGAAGCGCGGCGATGGTGTCCTCGTGAGAATGGTTGGTGGGTATCGGGAGGATGTAAGTATTGAGATCCATGAGGTCCTCTTTGTTGCGAAAGGAAGTCGACATGTCGGCTGGGCGGGAAATTGGGGATTGGGCCAAGCATCGTAGGGCGAATATCTTCAGAACGCGATTGCCTATGGGAAAGTCTGGGTGCACCAGCACCGTCCGAACGGGCACGTCTTAGTTGTGAGACGCCAAAGTCGGGAGAAAGGAAAGATGAGTTGCCTTGAGAACTTGAATCTTGAAATGAGAAAGGTTGAGGGAGGGGCCCTGAACTAAAAGAGGTCTGAAGAGCGCTTGCGGACGATGACGGGCGATGAATGGCGTCGAGAGGAGGAAGAACGTCGTTCATCACAGTGCGGCCACTACCAAAGTTAGATGACGCCTGCTCCAGTTGCTGAGTGGTCGTAGGCGGCGGTTGGTTGAATAATTGATTGGTATTCCACAGAGAAGGGCGGACAGAAGTGTCCGACTTGGAGCGGGAACGCGAAGGAGAAGGAGGTACAAGGAAATCGTCACCTTGGACGCCAGTTGGGAGGTCAGTCGTAGTGCGGTTAGGCTGGGTGGCCGCAGGGAAGTTAAATGGGAGGCCGGAGGCGCCGGCAGATCCGGCGCCGGGGCGGAAATCGGTGGCGGGGAGTGATGGAGCGGAGTTTGCCGATGGGTCCGATGAATGATGGGCCCAACTCGACGATGGGACAGTTGATGGAGTTGCTGATCCTGCGATCGGTGCGACGAGTCAGTAACAAGATCTTTTGAGAACAAAAGGGAACGGGGGTCCCCGGGGAGACGAACCTTGAGACATGTTGTTCCTGAACCCACCCACCTGTGCCACCTCTCCCCCACCCACAGGCGTCGCAGGAACAATGTGGAGATGGGGGCCAACCCCGTCGCCTCGCGGTGCATGGATCACCGGCTGCTCTTGCTGGTAACCACTAGGTTGCTCCAAACCAGGTATGACGAGCACGGGTGGCGATTGAGGCTTCATCTGGGGGGAAGAGCCTTCACCGGGCATGGAAACAGGATGATGATAAGGGGATTCGACACGAAGTTGGTTGAAGTCAAGTTGAGGAGAGGCACCGACGCCCAGGCGCGACGACACAGATGACGCTGGACTCCGGCGATCGTTCTCAGCACCGCTTTCGGCGCCCCCATTGCTTGAGGCAGGAGAAGGGTGGTCGTAATATGCCGGTGAACCAGCATCTTCAGCAGGAGTGATGGAAACTGACACGCGATTCGAATTATTGACACCGGACATGAAGCTGTCGTCGAACATCAAGAGACCAGTGGAGGGTGGGTCGTATTTTGCAGGGTCGTAGTCTTCCGTGGGTGGGATGACAAGAGGGTCGTTGATAAGATCGAGACTATCGTCCTTCGAATCGAAATCCAGCTCTGATACTGTAGAGTACGGTGAGTTATGATAAGAGCCGTTATACGACGGAGTGGCGGGAAAGTGAGGGCTAGATGGGCGAAGGTCGAATGAGTCAAAGGCCGTGTGATGAGGGGAGAGATTGAGATTGTCTGGGAGGAGATCGGATAGAAAACGATGGTCCTGATGATGCTGTTCCATAGCTCGGGGGGAGGGACGGAGGACGATATAAATTGGCGGGAAGAAAAGGGGTTGAAACCGAGGATCACGTAGAGGCTGTCCCGGGTGAAGCGATGCAAAAGGACAGTGTGGTTGGTGAAGACGAGAGACTGGAAGAGGGGGCTTGTTAATATGTCGAGGGGAAGGGGTAAAAGGGAAAGAAATGGGTTAGTCGGACCCTTGACACTATCCAAATTCAAAGGGCGATGCGGGGTACACGGTGTCCCACTTGGGCATCGGGCACGTGGCTCTTACACCGCCAGACCAACGCTGTGCTCTTCATCCTGTGCATCTTGCGTGCGGGTATGCACTCGGCTGTGCCTCGGTGCCGTCACCTTAAATGTCAGGTTAAACCAAAGTTGCAATTCCAACATAATAAGCTGTGCGTCTGGGTACAGCCATCTATCCTAGCGTCAAGGCTGTGTCAAAAAAAGTATTCTCTACTATGGTCTCTTCGGCCATGATATGTGATCCGTGGACGTTCTTTCACAAAACCTGGGCCTGGGTGACAACCCGAGGTTCCAACAACCCCCCATACGTACATGGTAGTAAAAAAAGTGGGGACATCATCTCTGATATCTGATCTTTCCTCCGTGGGACCATTTTTGTGTACGAGAGCATGCGGCTACCAAGTGTTACCCATCAGGATCTTCATCACTGTGGCAAGCCGTTTCACGGAAAACAACTGGGAAAGCCTATCATCCGGCGCCTCCCACGGCGACGCCGTGCGGTGCAGAATCTAAGTCATCCCCATGAGGCTATACATGAACTCCACTGTTCCAACAGGTGTAATAGAAGGGTCACCCAGCGCAATGCAGGACTGTCACAGTTAGGCGGAAAGTGCCATCTCTGGGTCTGGGAACTTAGGTTGTGACGACTCCCCCCGTCTGACAACAGTTTCCGACAGCATGCCTTAAAAGTGAAGCATCATCATTGGGTGGGCCATGTAATCTGGATCACCGATGCACGCACGGCCCGATCGCAGCTAGAAATACACCGAGATCGAAAGATGCGCATCTGGCACGGTAAACCTGGCCACCTGTGCTACACATCGTGTACAATCACGTTCCAAATATTGTATCCGCGTTCGAAAAAACGAGGATGTTCCTCCAACCCACCCCAGGTAGGAACGGAACAAGGCGGCCATCAGGCTCGTAGTCACGTACATGCACGCCGAAGCGTTGGTCATCACGGAAACGTACGTATTTTGGTCCCCGAGGCGCACGGGACGGTACTTTGTGCAGGGACGGACCTATCTCGGTGGAGGGAGCCTGATCAGAGATACGATTTGTAGCATCATGACCTGCACACACGAACCTGGTGGCCACCTTCTAAAATGGGAGAATTCATCGCATGTGGGCGGACCCAGGTTTCGACTGTAGTGGTTTCAAAGGTCCTGCTTTCGCCGTGGCCGAGACTGCCTTTTGGACCGATCACGAGAGACGAGAGACGTCGTGCCACTGGCGTGAACTGATTTCCATAAATGGTAGTTTATAAACCTTCCCGTCTGCCCTGCCCATGGGATCTTGTCTCGAGTTCCTCCTCCATGGTTACCAGGTTTCAGGCGACCTCAGGTGGTATCTCCCCCTGTGCGTGCTTCGAGAGAAGAGATGTCGGTCTTGTTATGGTCCGTGCGGCAAGATGCAAATGATTGGAGTTCAGGCTGCCTGAGTCGGCGAGCGCGGGCCAGCGGTGGCCCCAATGATCCCGGAGTTGATCGTCATTAATTTATCTTATCCAGAACACCACCGGGGCACACAAGGTTCCTGGGCAGAAACGAGGCCACTGTGCCTTGTCCCGTTCTACATTTACTTACCGCGCGTCGTCCCATGTCCGTGGAGTTCGTGACAAAGATGGTTAGTCGGCGACATGCCGTTGGCTGATGGGCCACCTCATGACTTGAACGTTCCCCGGTCGACCACGATGGGAACCTTGTTCCCAAAGATCATCATCAGCCGTAGTCTGGCCGCCAGACGCCAGAAGGCCCAAGACGCGCTGCGTGGGGGCGAGACCTGCTCAGCCAACGAAGGTGGCCTCGTCCGCAATGCTACCATGCGTTCGTTCGAAATCTATGTCATGTCGGGGAAGGACCCGTTACTCGGCGTGGACGTGAAACTGGAACCCTTGGGCGCTGTTCCGCTGAGGAAGAATTCAGCGCTCATGAGTGAGGACTTCTCCGTTCAATGATAGTAGAATGAGGAGAGGACCGTTCAACGTAGTCTCTTCACGACCGTAGGGAAGAGACGTCACCAAGTGGATCTAGGTGAGCTGACCGCGGAGAGAGAAAATTATGCAAAATGCAAAAGGAGATAACATGGAGACCCACCCACCTTCAGGCGCCCGTGGTGTAACCAAGATCATCTCCGCCATCCCGTCCACCTCTTGAGATCATGGACGTCCGTCGTGGCTTGGATGTGGGGGGCGAGGGGATACAGTACAGCGCAGGGGGGCGTGCGGCTACGAGCTGTCTTTCATCTCGCCTCAGACATGCAGCATGTCCGATCATATGGTAAAGTAACTGCCGTAATGGCACAATGCGACCAACCTTCGTGTTGCCGCCTCAACTCCGCCCCATCATCTGTGAAGGGTGGATGAATAAAGGTCTCCTGGGAAGCCATGGGGAAGCCGCGCAGGCCCGGGTTGTGATCAGTATGAAATGTGCTTCTTTCCTCCGCGGTCCGAAAAACCCAAAGGACCATGACGGTATGAGTTCATTTTGGATTCGGGTTCGTTAACATACAATGTCGAAGCACACGCCTAGGAACGGAACACGCCTCCAATCTGCATGCTCTCCATTCAGCATGGGAACATGCCCACCAACCGTTACAGTACTGTACAGCATACATATGCAATACGAACTCTTGTCCACAGCCGCCCATAGGAACCCAAACTCAGCAATAACAAATCGATCTCCCAGATTAGGACAAATTCAGGGTTCCAACTTCCAATATGTTTATTTATTATGCCTTGGCAAGAACGAGATAACACTATCATTCGGGGGACGTCTGGTGGACATCGCCCCCATTGAACATGTCTGCACCGCAGCAGCCCCCTACTCTACGCAGGATCGTGCCATGCCAGTGAAATCTTGTTGTTGTTCATAGCCCATAGCCACAGTACCGTAGTGGCACGATGAAGGGCGAGGAGTGCTGTTCATGTCTTCCACTGGCAGTATTAATACTCGCGTCAGTAGCCTCACGTCACTCCGACGTTATACTTCCTAGGATAGAAAGTAGAGACGGGTTTCAAGGGGTTGGAGCAAACCCATACACGCGGTTGCCTCGGGAAGGGCGTCCTGTAAAAAGAGAGCCAACGTCGTTCCAAAAAGCGCCCAATGATTATGCCATCACGGCGGCGGCGGCGTTGTTCTCCTTGTTATCGAATATGGCTAAATGAACCTCCATTTCGGCTCTCGGCTCTTTGAGCCTGGACTGGACCGGCGCTGAAGGTGACTCTCTTCCGTCTGTCTGGACGGGTGGTCCCCCCCTGATTTGCTCTTGGGTCACTTGTTTCGGTGACCGGCCCAAGAGCGGAGGTCGTCTTAAACTGTCAAGGACCGTGTGTGAGTTTACCATACTGCGTTTGGGCGTCGTGTATGTCCATACAGTCAGGCACGGGTGGAATACCTTCCTCCTCACTTCCCATTCGCGATTATCATACGGCCACGGCCACGTACCTCGTGATATTTTTCGGCGGCGACCGGGGCAGGCCCGGAGGCGCTGGGCGCCTGACCGGTCAATGACAACCATGGATGTGGGTCCTGGTTCTGCCGCGGCTGTGAGTCATCCCAGTCCACCATAGACTTGGACTTGGACTATCTAACAGCTCAGATACTTGGCTGGCTCATCCAATAGCCTTAGTAGAGCCACCATGAGGCACGTCGAGTGCCCCATCAGTCACTGTCCTTGTCGACACTCACGGGACAATGCCTGGCAGAGCACCGACACGCAAGCAGGAAGTAGATGCATCCCGATCGACCTTTGGTTTCCGCGAGGACCATCTTCAGAAGGGTAGTAGGCAAAATCGACTCGCTCGCAGCCTGCATTGGCACAACTCTCAGTTGGGTCTCATAGCTATCTAAGTTGCTGCTCGGACTGGACCACTGTCTGGAGGATGCTATTTAGTTGAATTAATCCAAGATCTATGTAAGGGTAGGGACTAAGGTTCATTCGCGCAGCCTCATTCCTTCCGGGGCCTCGACACTGCCTGCCATGAGCTGACGGTTCGCCTTACGTACATGATCCATTACAGCGGGCTGATACTCTTTGGTGATCCACGTGCATCTTGCTGTGCTTGGAGATGATGCCTTTACCATGGTGTCGTGGTTCCAAGGACGTTTCTCAGAACGTGCTGCGTTGTTGTCTAGGGGTGTTGTGATAGATGGCTACCAGTACTAGCCGCGCTCTGCCGAGACGTCTGCGGCTTTGTTCATCTTTCTACGTTCCCTTAGCAAACCGAACGAGATCCAACTTCAGGTAGGCGCTTTTCCACTGTCTCTCATCAATTTGATCATCTCCGACCGCACTCTACGTTTCTAGCAATCTGTTATGGTCTTTAAAGTTTGATCATCTGTTCGGCCCTCAGTAGAACCCATCGGAAGACTTTTGAGAAAGCCCAGGTTCGCACAAGCAGTCGTTGCTGATCGTATTGCTGATCGTATTCAAAAACCAGGAAGTAGTAAGAAAGGACCCTCCTTGGCGCGCGACGTACCAGTCACTACAGTATATTCCATTTTATGAGTTCGGCTTTGTTTTCTGCGTGGTCCAGTTTGTTCTGCCTGCCATCGCGCACCCGGGCCATTATGTATCAGGAGCTTTGTATGCGACATCCTGTTTGGAGCTGGCGCTAAGAATAGTTTCGTCTGAAAGCGTCCTCTGTGCCCTCGCGGCGATATCAGAGGACGTCTCTTACACATTGTTTCTGGTATTATCCACGGACATTTCTCCGCGGCACTAGTTGGCACATGGTACTTCTGTGCTGCAGTGCCTCCATGTGGAAATCAGTGAAAATCAAGATCTGACGAAGTCGCACTCTCTTGTTACTTGTATCATTCAAGACGTCATATGTCTACGTTATGTCCGAAGTAGTATCATTTCCATGCCGCACATGAAATAAAACTTTCGTCAAGCCTTGTTCGCATCTATCGAAGGCTTATGTGACGCATGACATATCAGAGCCAGTTGCTGGGTGGTGTCGGTTTTCATGCAACGGTGTGCAGGTGTGTCGTCGTGTCAACAACGTACCACTCACTGCGGAAGTGACTTTATTTTCAGTAATAAATCTGATAGGAAAAATGACAAAATGACACGTTAATCTGACTTGTCAG
>Ga0307509_10002598_pt1 | contig 28918 bp, 26 predicted proteins | sample 10_EM_MG_FD_202245 | JGI IMG/M metagenome (GOLD analysis project Ga0307509, IMG submission 202245) | Populus trichocarpa ectomycorrhiza microbial communities from riparian zone in the Pacific Northwest, United States - 10_EM | ecosystem: Host-associated > Plants > Roots > Unclassified | place...
CGCGACGAGTCACGGGTTCGTCGCGACGGGCTGGCGGACCGAGCTGGCGCTACCGACCTGGACGCAGGCGAAGCCGACGATCTGTTCGATCGATGCGCCCGCGGGAGCGACGAGCCTGCGGTTCTTGATCGAGCAGCCGGGCGAGGCGTTCTGGACGATCGACATTCGCGATGCGAATGGAACGATGGTCCAGCGGATCATCCCGCCGTTCGTCGGCTGGACGAACCCGATCGCCGGGGCGCACGCGACGTTTCAGATCTATCCCGGCGGGTCGTACGCGAACTGCAAGGACTTCCTCGGACTGTCGCAGGCGAAGGCCTATCAGGTGCCGGTGGATCCGGCGGATCCGTTCGCGTGCACGACGAAGGGCGGGTTCACGAATCTGCTGCCGACCGATCCGGCGGACGGCATCGTCGCGCGCGCGGGCTCGCCGTCGCCGCGGCTGTTCCACGAGTTCCTCGCGACCACGCAGTGCCAGAGCGACGAGCTGGCGTTGAAGTGGACGCCGCCGACCGACGGGCGTTACACGTTCACGACGTTCGCGCAGCACTCGGTTTCGGTGCGGGTCGGCGGCTGCGGCGGTGACGAGGTGTCGTGCGCGGGCCAGACCTCGACGGTCGAGCTCCACGGCGGCGTGCCGGTCGTGCTCGGGCTGGCGAGTCAGGCGCCGGGCGATGACTTCGACGATCTCACGATCACGCGCGCCAAGACGGAGGTCGACTGTCACGACGGCTTCGACGACGACGGCGACGGCGCGATCGATTGCGCGGATCCCGATTGCACGGTCGCGTGCACCGCGCCCGAGGTCTGTGACAACGGCGTCGACGACGATGGCGACGGCAAGACCGACTGCGCCGACACCCAGTGCGGCAGCACCACGACGTGCGCGACGAACACCTGCCCGGGCGACGACCTCGGCAGCGCGACCGCGCCGAACGGCACGTACGTGACGCTCGGCAACGGCTCGCTCGCGCCGAGCGAGATGTTCTACTCGTGCTCGACCAACCTGCCGTGGACCGGTAGCCGGTTCATGACGTGGACCGCTCCGACCGCGGGCAACTACATCTTCCGCGTCGGCGAGAGCCCGGGCTCGGGTATCTACGACCTCGCGGTCCGGTTCCTCGACACGACGTGCGACAGCGACGTGCTCGCGTGCAGCCATCGCAACACGGCCGGCGGCACCGCGGGTGCGCAGCTCGCGGTCACCGCGGGTCAGACGGTCGTGATCGAGGTCGCGGCGAGCAAGGAGATCAACGCGAGCCCGACCTACGGACTCGAGATCTTCAAGCTCTAAGCGGTCTCCTTCGAGGCGAACGCAACGGTGTTGCCGGCGGGATCCTTCACGATGATCTCGCGCGCACCGTAGAACGTGGTCCGCTCGGGCACGACGTGCGGCGTCTTGCCGAGGGCCTTGCGGATCGGTGCGAGCTTGTCGACCTCGATGTAGAGCATCGAACGGTTCGCGCCGCCGGCGAGCGGTGGGACGTCCGCGGCCATCGACGGCTGGCTCTGGAGCATGATCTCGACGCTGCCGTGATGGAGGATCACGAACCCGAGCGCGCCCTCGTGCTCGAGGTCCATGACTTTTTCGAAGCCGAGTGCGAGGTAGAACGGCAGGACGTCTTCGATGCGGTCGACGATGAGGTTGGGGGTGAGCTTGTTCACCCCGCGACTATCGCGCGCTGTAGATCGAGCGGATTGGAAAAATGGAAACTGCCTCGCGCGGGGTCGCACCGGCGAGCTCGCGGAAGTCCTTCGCCATGTGCGCCTGATCGAAGTAGCCGAGCGCGACCGCGGCCCCGGCGAGCGGGAGATGCGGGCTGTCCTGGAGCGCGATGATCGCGCGCTGCATCCGCGCGACCCGCCCGAGCTGCTTCGGCGGGATGCCGACCCGGCGCCGGCACGCGCGCGCGAGCCACTGGCGCGACCAGCCCGTCTCGTCGGCGAGCGCGGGGATCGAGGGCGATGCGGTCAGCAAGCGGGCGATCGCATGTCCCGCCGGATCGGGCCCGGGCGCGTCGACGCGCGCGAGCAGCCACGCCTCGAGCGACGCGAGCGGCGTGCGCGGATCGAGCTCGAGCGCGAGGCCGAGCGCGCGAAGCTCGAGGTCGGAGTCGGTCAGCTCGTCGGCGTCGACCCGGAGAAACCGCGGCGCACCGCCGGGCCGGAACCGGACCGCGACGATCGCGCCGCGCGCGTACGCCGGCACGACGATCGATCGGGTCATCGTGCCGACAACATGAACGGACATCGCGTCGCCATCGAGCTCGATCAGGATGTCGACGCAGCCATCCGGGAGGATCCGGCGCGCAGGGCCAGCGGGGGTCGGGTCGCTGGTCCAGAACCGATCGACGTACGGCGCGAGCGCGGGAGGTGGCGCGAGCTCGCGGTACATGGGGTCAGCGTACAAGCCATTCTCTCAGCGCGCACGCGCTCGGTTGCGACGGCGAGCGCGCCCGCACACCGGCGACCGGCGAACTCCGCGGCCAGGCGTCGATCGCTGCACGGCACGCCGGGTGCTTTGTAACGGCGCATGAAGACGCTGATCGCCTGTGCCTTGTTTGCCTTCGCCGCCTGCCATCACGACGCGCCCGCGTCGAGCACGACCCCGAGCTCGACCCCGGTCGAGACCGGTGCCAACGACACCGATCCGGACGTCGATCCGACGCTGCCGTCGTGGGCGCCGCCCACCTGCCGCGGCTACCACGCGTGGGTCGTGAAGTACTCCGCCTGCACCGAGATCGACCAGGCGAAGCGCGACGAGGTCGCCGCGAAGTACGACGCCGACAACAAGAAGTGGCACGACATGACGAATGCGACCGCGGCCGATCTCGACCAGGTCAAGCTGAGCTGCGGCGACGAGCGCAACACGGTCAAGGCGCAGATGACCGGCAAGTGCACGAACATGGTCGGCACCACGCAGCCGACGAACTAAGTGGCCGTATGATGCTCGCGTGGCAGTAGGTCTACGCGAGCTCGCGCGAGCCGCAGGTCTCGATCCCGACTACACGAGCTGGCGCGGCGCCCCGACCGCCGCGAGCGACGAGGCCGTCCGCGCCGCGCTGCGCGCGCTGGGGCCGGATCTCCAGATCGACTTCGACGCGCTCGACCCCGACGCCGCGCATGCCGCGATCGAGTCGCGCACGTGGGACGAGCAAGTCCCACCGGTGATCGTCGCGTGGGACGGCGAGCTCGTCGTCCCTTTCCGCGTGCCCGCCGAGCGCGACGCCGCGTGGTCCGCGACCGTCACCGCCGAAGACGGCGGCACGTTCAGCGCGACGGGCCAGCTGTTCGAGCTGGTCGCCGACTCGCACGCGTACCCCGGTGGCGCGATCCACTGCATCCGCCGCGCACCGCTCTCGCTCGGTGGCGCGCTCGGTTATCACGAGCTCGCGTGGCGCTGCGGCGACGCGACCGGCACCGCGCTCGTGATCTCCGCGCCGACCCGCGCGTGGGGCTCACCCGGCAACTTCGAGCGCCGCTGGGGCGTGTTCGCGCCGGTCTATGGCCTCGCGTCGCGCGACAGCGGCCACGCTGGTGACCTCGGCACGCTGCGCCGGCTGTTCGCCGCGGTCGAGGCGCGCGGCGGTGCGTACGTCGCGACGCTGCCGATCCTCGCCGCGTTTCTCGAGGAGCCGTTCGCATTCTCGCCGTACTCGCCGGCGAGCCGGCTGTTCTGGAACGAGATCTATCTCGATCTCCCGCGGTTCGGCGAGGCGCTCGGTGTCGCGGTCCCGGCCGCACCGCCGCCCGCACCCGGTCTGATCGACTACCGCGCGCAGTACGCGTGGCGCCGGCCGGTGATCGACAAGCTAGCCGCGACGTTCTTCGCCGATCCGGATCGCGCGGGCGGTGTCGGCCACTGGGCCGCGAAGCACGGCGTCTACGACTACGCCGCGTTCCGCGCGATCGGCGAGCAGCAGAAGCAGAGCTGGCGCGCCTGGCCCGCGCACCTCCGCGATGGGACCAAACCTCCGCGCACGCGCGACGAGGCGATCGCGCTCGCCGGTGACGCCGCGCGCGTCGACACCCACGTGTTCGCGCAGTGGGCGATGCAGAGCCAGCTCGCCGCGCTGCAGGGCGGCCCGGTCGCGCTCTATCTCGATCTTCCCGTCGGCGTCAGCATGGACGCGTACGAGGTCTGGCGGTGGCGCCGTCTGTTCCTGACCTCGCTCGCCGCCGGCGCGCCGCCCGACGCGCTGTTCCTCGGCGGGCAGAACTGGGGCCTGCCGCCGATGTCGCCGCGCGCACTCCGCCGCGGCCGCTACAAGTACTTCATCGACTGCGTGCGCCATCACATGAAGGTGTCCGGCATGCTGCGGATCGATCACGTGATGGGGCTGTTCCGGCTCTACTGCGTGCCGGAGGGCCGGCCCGCCACCGATGGCGTCTACCTCCGCTATCCCGCCGAGGATCTCCTCGCGATCCTCACGCTCGAGTCGCGTCGCGCGACCTGCGCACTGTGCGGCGAGGACCTCGGCACCGTGCCGCCGCACGTCCGCCCGGCGATGGAGCGGCACGGGCTGTATCGGCTGCACGTCGGCCAGTGGAGCTTTCCGCATCACGCCGGCCAGCGCTCCGAGGTCGCGCCCGCCGGTGCGATCGCGTCGCTCAACACCCACGACACCGCGACGTTCGCCGGCTGGTGGACCGGCGCCGACATCGCCGACAAGGTCGACCTCGGTCTCGCCGACGAGCACGAGGCCGCGCGCGAGCGGGTCGAGCGCGCCGCCACCAAGGAGGCCGTGCTCGCGCTGTCCCCCGACTTCGGCCCCGGCTCGGAGCTCGCCGACGTCGAGCGCGCGCTGATCGGCGTCACCGCCGAGCTCGCCGCCGGGCCGGCCGAGGTCGTGCTGGTCGCGCTCGACGATCTCGCGGCCGAGCCGGTGCCCCACAATGTCCCCGGCACGACCACCGAGCGCCCGAACTGGCAGCGCCGCGTCGCCGGCTGGGACACCTCGCTCGACCCCGCCACCGCCTCGCCGGTCGCCGCCGGTACGATCGGCGCCGTAGTCGGCGCGCGCGGCAATCGCTAGAATAGGGCGGTGCACCGCCTCGTCGCCGCCACGCTGTTGTCACTCGCGTCCGTGGCCTCCGCCGACGGCATCCTGGTCCCCGGTGACTATCCGCGCGTCGATGTGGTGGTCGGCAAGACCGTCGAGCAGAACGTCGGCTATCACCGCTATCGCTGGTTCTGCGACGATCCGTCGATCCTCACCGGCGACCTCATCACCAAGGGCGACGCGAACTACTTCGTGATCACCGGCGTGAAGGCCGGCTCGACCCAGTGCCGCGTCGGCACCGAGCGCGAGGGCTTCACGGTGATGAACGTGTTCGTCTCGGCCGCGCCGGCGGCCCCGCCGAAGAAGGCGAAGTGATCCGCACGCTCTGCCTGGTCGCGCTCGCAGCGTGCTGGACCTCGTCGGCACCGCCCGCGGTCGAGCCGCAACCGCCGCCGCAGGTCGTCGCGAAGCGCGCGACCTCGTCCGCGCGTTCGCCGTGCGAGTCCACCGTCGATCATCTCGTCGAGGTCGAGCGCGAGGAGCTGACCAAGGTCCCCGACTTCGCCGACAAGCTCGACGCGATGCGCGAGGTCGCGGTCGCGAGCTGCGTCGACACCCAGTGGTCGCCCGAGCTGATGCGCTGCTTCGCCGACACCAACGACACCAGCGCGCTCAGCCAGTGCGAGTCACTGTTCACGAGCGATCAGACCCAGGACCTGATGCGCCGGGTGACCGAGATCTTGACCGGCCTCACCGCGCCGCCGCCGATCACGCCCTAGTTGTCGTAGTCCGCGGGCTTCTTCTCGAACCGCTTGCGGACGTTGTGATCGAGCGTCATCTTGCGCAGCCGGATCGACTGCGGCGTGACCTCGACGAGCTCGTCGTCGTTGATGAACTCGAGCGCGTACTCGAGCGTGAGCTGCTTCGGCGGCGCCAGCACGAGCTTCTCGTCGGCCGCGGTGGTCCGGATGTTGGTCAGCTTCTTGACCTTGTTCGGATTGACCACGAGGTCGTTCTCGCGCGCGTGGATGCCGATGATCATGCCCGAGTAGTTCTTGACGTTCGGCGGGATGAACAGCTGGCCGCGCTCCTGGAGATAGAACAGGCCGTAGGCGTTCGACACGCCGTCCTCGCTCGAGATCAACACGCCGTTCGCGCGGGTCCGGATGTCCGGACCCTGCGGACCGTACGACGCGAACTGGGTGTACAGCACGCCGGTGCCGCGGGTGTCGGTCATGAACTGGCTGCGATAGCCGATCAGGCCGCGCGCCGGGATCCGGTACTCGAGGCGGGTGCGCCCCGGTGCCGACGGCCGCATCTCGCTCATCACGCCGAGGCGGCGGTTGAGCTCGGCGACGACCGGGCCGGTGTAGTTCTCGTCGAGATCGATGACCGCGTCCTCGAACGGCTCGAGCGTCTTGCCGTTCTCGTCGGTCTGGAGGATGACCTGCGGCTGCGATACGCACAGCTCGTAGCCCTCGCGCCGCATCGTCTCGATCAACACGGTGAGATGGAGCTCGCCGCGTCCCGACACCTTGAAGATGCCGGCGCTATCGGTCTCCGCGACCCGGAGTGCGACGTTGCTCTTGATCTCGCGGTCGAGCCGCTCCTTCAAGTTGCGCGACGTGACCCACTTGCCTTCCTTGCCGGCAAACGGACCGTCGTTGACCCGGAAGTTCATCGTGATCGTCGGCGCGTCGACCTTGAGAAGCGGGAGGATCGTCGGGTTCGCGATCGACGTGATCGTCTCGCCGACGTTGAGCTCCTGCATCCCGGTGAACGCGACGATGTCGCCCGCGATCGCCTCGGCGAGCTCGAACCGCTTGAGGCCCTGGAAGCCGAGGACCTTCTGGACCCGGAACTCTTCCTTCTTGCCGTCGCGGTGGGCGAGCAGCACGCGATCGCCGACCTTGCTGCGCCCGGCGCGCATGCGGCCGATCGCGAGGTAGCCGAGGAAGTCGTCGTAGTCGAGCGTCGCGACCTGCATGAGCAGCGGCGCATCCGGATCGCCGGCGGCCGGCGGCACCTTCTCGATGATGAGATCGAGGATCGGGCCGAGGTCCTTCGGCGTGTCGCCGAGCTCGCGGATCGCGTAGCCCTGACGGCCCGACGCGTAGATCACCGGGAAGTCGAGCTGCTTGTCATTCGCGCCGAGCGAGTCGAACAGCGCGAACACCTGATCCATGACGTCGTGCGGATCGACGCCGGGGCGATCGATCTTGTTGACGACGACGATCGGGTTGAGGCCCATCTCGAACGCCTTCTGCGTGACGAACCGGGTCTGCGGCATCGCGCCCTCATAGGCGTCGACGAGCAAGAGGACCGAGTCGACCATGCCGAGCACGCGCTCGACCTCGCCGCCGAAGTCCGCGTGTCCCGGCGTGTCGACGATGTTGATCCGCACGCCCTTCCACGTCACCGCGGTGCACTTCGAGAGGATCGTGATACCGCGCTCGCGCTCGAGATCGTTCGAGTCCATCGCGCGCTCCGCGACGACCTCGCCCGTACGGAACGTGCCGGCTTGCTTCAGCAGACCATCGACGAGCGTGGTCTTGCCGTGGTCGACGTGCGCGATGATCGCGACGTTGCGAATTTCCGGCATCTACAACTCCTTCTTCTCGGTAACTAGCACTCGTTCGCACGCCACCAGCATCCGGAGCTCCGGCTGCAGTTCGGGCGCGCTCAGCATCGACGCGAGCACGAGGTCGCGTGTCCCGGTCACGACCAGCTTGGGCTGCCCCGCTGCTGGTTCGACCGTGATCGTGTCGCCGGAGCGCGCGAGCGTCCGGATCAACCGGCTCGCCGTGTCGCTCACGGTCGCGTGATCGGCCTCGGCCTTCACGCGGATCATCGCGGCGCCGACCATGTCGAACACCGCGCCGCTCGTCGGATCCGATGACGGGAACAGCCGCGCGACGCGGAGGCCATCGCGCTCGATCACGGTGCCGTTCGCGCCATCGCTGCCGGCCCACCGGGTCGAGCCGAGCTGCGAGATCAGCGGCGGACCACCGACGATCATCTCGGTCGGGCCGATCGTCGCGCGGCACGGCTTGCCAGGGCGCAGCGACGCGACGACCGTGGTTCCTTCGCGAACCTCGATCAACGTCGGTGCGGGCGGAGGCGGATCGGCCTTCGCCTGACAGCCGAGCAGCGGCACCAGCAAGAGACAGCGAATGGACACGGGAGGCGGCGGTCTATAACCTGCCCGGGAGCACCGAGCAAGGTCGCGATTCGCCTTGCGTTCGCGATCCTCGGCGCCGTGTGTTACGCCGTGGGGGTCTTGAAGATCCCGTGGGCCGTCGCGATGTTGCTGGCCGGTTGTCGGGGCACACCCGACACGCCTCCGCCACCACGTCGCGACGATGCGGCCATCGTCCAGCCGGACGCCGGAATGGCCCTCCAGGCCCGCCCGCTCGGCCTGCCCGATCTGGAGGCCTGGCAGTGGCGCTCCCGGGCCGGCCACCCCGCCTTCCGAAACGCTCGCAAGGCGGAAGGCCGGGGCGACTGGGCAGGCGTCGCCACCGCGTGCAAGCAGGCGCTCGCCGCCGATCCGACGAACCTCGAGGCCGCGTGGCTCTACGCAGTCGCGCTCGCGAAGACCGGCGATCTGTTGGGCGTGACGTCCCCGCTCGCGTTGGCCGGCGCCGGCGATTTCGGCAAGTGGGCGGTCGCTTCGCTCGACCAACCCGGGCTCCAGCCGTACCTCGCGACCCCGGCCGGTCAGGCCTGGACGGCGCGCGTCGCCGCCGATCGCGCGGGATATCTCGACGCGCTCGCGCACGGCCTGATCGTGATCGCGAAGGGCGACCTCTACACGATCCACGCGCAGCGCTGGTACCGGCTCACGCGCACGTTCGGCGCGGTCGTCGCGGCGTACGCGTCGACCGACGGCCATCACCTCGCGTACGTCACGCGCGGCAAGACCTCGCACAAGCTCGCCGTCGGCAGCGTCGATCTCGCGACGGGAGGCACGACGCGCGCGCAGGAGCTGCCGCCGATCGCGACGCAGATCGCGTCGACGAAGGATGGCTTCTGGGTCGGCCAGGCCGGGATGAAGCGTACGCTCTCGTTCGATCATCGCGCTCCACCCGGCGATCATCAGGGCCTGCTCGTCCCGACGAAGCTCGCGGCGCGACCCGCCGGTGCGTGGCTCGAGATCTACACGAGCGGCGGCGTCCGCCTGCATCGCGGCCCCTTGCCGAACATCAGCGCGGACTGGGACGATCAGGGCCTCGCGAGCGCGTTCCGGATCGCGACCTCGAACCGCGTCGTCACCGTGCCCGGCCAGATCCAGGGCGACTCGCTCGCGTGGTCGCCCGATCGCAACCACGTCGCGTTCGTCGCCCAGATCTCCGATCACTGCGACGGCGGCCCGACGGTCGCGGCGTACATCGTCGACGCGTCGACCGGCGCACCGATCGAGCTCGCGCGCGGCCACGGCCTCGCGATCGACTGGGCCGGCGATCGCACGGTCGCGCTCGCGAGCGACGACGGCGTGACGCTGCACGAGCTCGCGGGCCAGGGGAGCGCGCTCGCCGGCGCGACCAACCTCATGCGGCCGCGCTACGCGCCACACTGTGAAGTCTTGCCCACAGAGCCCACCGCCGAACCGGACGACGAACCGGCGGACGAGCCGGCCAAAAACTAACGGTTTCCACCATGTGAATCCCGTGCAACAGCAGGGGATTCCAGCACTTGCCAGGTGGTTCGACCATTTCGGCGGCTGGCACGTCGGGTGCTCTATCTCCGGGCATGCAGAAGCGGCAACTCCTGGCCTCGGGATTCGGTGGCGTCGCAGCCACCGCGGTCGACGTCGGCGCCCTGGTGATCCAGACCCGACACGGCACGCCCATTCCAGTCGCCGCGTTCATCTCCGCCGCGCTCGGTGCGTGCGTCGGCTTCACGCTCAACAAGTACGTCGCGTTCCGTGATCACTCGTCGGTCACGGCATCGCAGCTCGGTCGGTTCGGCATCGTCGCCGTGCTCACCGCGCTGCTGATGGCAGCCGCGATGTGGCTCGTCAGCGTGAAGCTGCACGCGCCGGTGCTCGTCGCGAAGTTGATCTGCTCTGCGGCGGTGTTCGTCGCGTGGACCTATCCCGCCCAGCGCCGCCTGGTGTTTGCCCCGTCTCTGTAAGGAGCCCGTCATGTCGAACTTCATCGATCTCTCGATCATCGTCCCGGCCTACAACGAAGAGCAGCGGATCCCGCCGACGCTCGAGCGCCTGAACGCGTTCCTCATGACCCAGCCGCTGCGTTACGAGATCGTCGTCGTCGACGATGGCTCGAAGGACAACACGTGCGGCGTCGTCGAGTCGTTCATGGCCTCGATGCCGAACCTGCGCCTCGTCCGCCAGGTGCCGAACCGCGGCAAGGGCGCGGCGGTCCGGCGCGGCATGCTCGCGGCGACCGGTCAGGTCCGCGTGATGTGCGACGCCGATGGCTCGATGCCGCCGGAGCAGCTGCCGCGCCTGCTCGCGCCGATCAGCGCGTGCAAGGCCGAGATCGCGATCGGCTCGCGCTACGCCGAGGGTGCGAAGACCGACAAGAAGCAGCCGGTGTGGCGCGTGTGGTGGAGCCGGCTCTGCAACAAGATGATCCAGCGCTCGCTCGTCCCCGGCGTCAAGGACACCCAGTGCGGGTTCAAGGCGTTCACCGCCGAGGCCGCGCGCGACCTGTTCGCGTCGGCGCGGATCGACGGCTGGGCGTTCGACCTCGAGATCCTCGCGCTCGCCCGCCGCCGCGGGTTCTCGATCGAGGAGGTCGGTGTGGAGTGGGCCGACGACGGCCGGTCGCGCGTGAATCCTCTCAAGGACATGTACAAGGTCGTCAAGGAAGCGCTGACGATCCGGAAGAACCTTCGCCGCGGCGTCTACAACAAGAGCTTGCCGTCGGCGGCATGACTCTGTAGGGTCTGCCCCGCTCACACGTCGGAGAGGGCGAGGTGACCGCCGGCAGGGCAACCTGCGGGAGGAAAGTCCGAGCTTCACAGGGCAGGGTGCTGGCTAACCGCCAGTCGAGGTGACTCGCAGGAAAGTGCCACAGAAACCAAACCGCCGGCCGGTGGCAACATCGGTCGGTAAGGGTGAAACGGTGCGGTAAGAGCGCACCGCCTCGGTGGTGACATCGAGGGCACGGCAAACCCCACCCGAAGCAAGACCAGACAGGGGTCGTGCTGCCCGCACGATGACTCCGGGTTGGTCGCTCGAGCCCGTCGGCAACGGCGGGCCTAGATGAATGGTCGCTAACTACAGAACTCGGCTTACTGCTCTCTCCGACGTGTGAGCCTTTGTTCCCCCGTGATACCGTGATCGAAGGGTATGGATCCGCAATCACCGGTCCACGAGATCGTGAGCGTGTTGTGGAAGGCGTTGCACGATCTCGGGGTGGAGACGGAGACGACGAACATCGAGCGCTGGGGCTTCTCGATCCACGGCGCGATCTCCGCGCCCGGCCGCGAGTACCACAACCACGATCACGTGATGTCGCTGACCCACGACGTCGAGCCGCTCGAGGTGATCGCGGCGCTCTATCACGACGCCGTCTACATCCAGGTCGACAAGGACCTGCCGAAGTCGATGGCCGCGGAGCTCGCGACGGTGCTCGCACCCGTCGACAAGGGCTGGCGCGTGCTGCCCGCCGCCGGCGACGACGAGGTCACCGCGGACGTGCTCGCGGTGTTCGGACGCAAGGCCGGCGATCAGGTGTCGCCGTCGCACGGGCTCAACGAGCTCGCGTCCGCGCTCGTCGCATCGATCCAGCTCGCCGACGCGCTGGACCGCAACCAGCGCCTCGCGATCGCGGCGTGCATCGAGCAGACCATCCCGTTCCGCGTCGATCCGGTGCCGGTGCTGCGCGATCGCCTGGCGGCGCTCGGGCTCGCCGGTGCGGCACTCGAGCAGATGGTCACGCGCGCGCTTCGCGTCGGCAACCGCGACGTCGAGAACTTCGCTGACAACGACGCCGCGCGGTTCCTCGACAACACGTGGAAGCTGTTGCCCGAGTCGAACCCGGCGCTCCACCTCCCGCACGTCTACACCGTGCGCGACTATCGAACCGCGCTCCTCAAGATGGAGCACTTCCTCGCCCAGCTCCCCGCCGAGCGCGTGTTCCACGCGTGGGGCGACGAGCCGAGCGCCGGTGTCCACGCGCGGCGCGTCGCGCGCACGACCGGCAACCTCGAGCTCGCCGTTCGCTACCTGCGCGCGAAGCTCTACTCGATCGCGCTCGTCGAGGCGATCGCCGAGCTGACCGGCGGCGATGTCCCACTCGACTTTTTCATGGGCGGCCTGAAGGACTCGACGGAGCGCGACGCCGCGAAGCGGATCGAGCAGTTCCTGCCGCACCTCGGCGCGGTCAAGGCGCTCGATCCACCGCTCCATCGCCTGCTCCAGGAAGGCCGCGCGTCGGAGTCGAGCTTCGATACCCGGCCGTCGCCCGTCGGTGCGTTTCTCCATTCGACGATCGGCGAGGCGACCATGATGTCGGGCGTCGAGCGCGCGAAGCGCTGGTGGGCCGGCGCGAGCGACGCGAACGCGTTCCTCGCGAGTCAGCCGGCGAAGCCCGTCGTCGCGATCGCGCGCGCCGCCGCGCACATCATGGATACCCGGCGCGACCGCTTGCTCATGCTCGCGGATCGGCTCGAGCACGCGTCGTGAAGTGGCTCGTCCTCGCCGCGCTCGCCGGTTGCACGAGCGATGTCGATCTCGGCGGCATGTACCAGGTCGACTCGTACGTGTCGTCGATGCCTTGCGGCACCGACGAGCCACTCGCATCGCCGCCCGCGTACGTGAAGTGGTCGAAGGGCTCGTTCTTCGGCAACGACTTCTGGGGCTTCGCGAGCTGCACCGACGCCGCGGGCCAGGACTGCTCCGGCGGCCCGAGCCTGTTCGCGCTCTCGCTCACCGAGCCGACCGACACCGGTTGGCGCGGCGAGGAGTACACCTCGTCGAACGGCGGCGACACGAACTGCGAGCTCGGCTACGACATCGGCAGCGCGACGCTCACCGGAGCGAAGCTGGTCTACGAGACGACCCAGTACCTCGACACGATCACGACGCCGCCCGACCAGTGCACGACCGACGCGGCGAAGCAGATGAAGGACACGCTCGCGTGCATGGCGCACGAGCGGATGGAAGCGACCCGGCTGTAGCTACCAGGTGCCCGCGAGCGACACGGTACCGCCGTCGCCGCGCGACTCGACGATGACGTGACCCGGTCCGCGCGCGACCCGGTACCACAGGTACGCCGATACGCCGGCACCGACGACCGCGGCCGCGCCGGTGACGCCGAAGATCGTGTTCGATCGATCGATCGCGTCGCGATCCTTCGCGTAGACCGTGTCGTCGATCGCGAACGGCGCGAGCGCGGCGCGATCGTGGGCGTCGCGATAGGCGATCACCGCGATCGCGGCGAGCGCGATCGTCGCGGCGGTGGTCGCGATCGGCGGGAGGAGCGAGGGGCCCGGGACCGAGGCCGAGACCGGTCCCGAACCCGAACCCGATCCCGATCCCGATGCCGATCCCGATGCCGATCCCGAACCCGAACCCGATCCCGATCCCGAGCCCGATCCCGATCCCGCTGCCGGCTCGACCCGCGCGCGCTCGAGCTGGATCCGGACCGGCTGGCGCTCGTGCCCGCTCGCCTCGATCTCGACCGTGCGATCCGCATAGCCCTCCGCGCGCGCGGTCAGCACGTGCTTGCCCGCCGGCAGCCACACGACGCGCGAGCCGACGAACACCTCGGCCGCGGTGAAGTCGCCGATCGCGATCTGCGCGCCCGACGGTTCGACGAGGATATCGACCGGCGTGAACGCGCCGGCGCGCAGCGCGGTCTCGACGGCGCCGAGCGCGGTGCGGACCGACGCGATGAACTTCGCGTCGAGGGCGGTGCCGCGCTCGAGGCAGCGGCCGAGGTAGAGCTGCGCGCGGGGCAGCTGATCCTTCGCCTTGCGATACGCGACGCCGGTGTTGCAGATCAGCTCCGGCCGCGGATCGATCGCGTAGGCCTGCTCGAAGGCCTCGGCGGCGCGGACGTAGTCGCCGGCCGTCGCGAGGCGCGCGCCCTCCGCGGCGAGCTCGTCGGCGGAGCGTGGCTCGGCGCCGGCGAGCCCGGCGACGACGACCAGCGCAGACGCGGCGAGCCACCCTCTCACGCGTTCCAGGCTAGCACGCTGGCGGGGCAGGACGCCTCGGGCGATACTCGAGACTCGATGCGTGGGTGCGTCCTCGTGTGCTCGGTGGTGGCAAGCTGCGCGAGCCCCGAGCCCCGCGCCGGCGAGCCGGTGATCTCGGTCGTCGCGAGTCACGTGATCAGCAGCGGGCCGATCGCGTACGACCTCGGGTTCGCGACGATTGGGCTGCCGATGCCGGAGCACTTGATGTTCGGCGGGACCGACTGGATCGCGAACGGCGAGGCGTGCGCGCTCGAGTCGGGCGTCGGGGTCAACCTGTATCCGGCGATCCGCGCGATCGCGTCGAGCGATGGCGGCGACCTGCCGAGCGCGACCGGCGTGTCGGGGCTCGTCGTCGAGATGGCGGGACCGGCGGTCGCGCGGGTACGCGCGCGCTGGGCGGTCGACTACACGTGCGAGGGGCACACGAACACGGCGAGCGGCGACGCGCTCTTCACGCTGTTCCCGACCGGCCGGATCATCCGCCACGACCAGCACGTGATCGGATCGAACGTCGGGTTGAACGGCGGCAGCGGCGCGTGTGGCTGCACCGGTGGTGGCTCGTACTTCCTCACCAGCTCGTGGGCGTTTCCCGACAGCGTGACGAACACGAGCGAGCAGGGCGCGGCGCTGCCCGAGCCCGCGCCCGGCGTGGTGCGCGCGTGCGCGATCGATCACGAGCACGGCATCGCGCTGGCGTGGCCGGACGACCACACGCGGATCCATCCGAACGGCGCGAACGCGTGGGTCTATGACTGGACGAACAACGCGACGACGATCACGGTGGGCGAGCACGAGCTCGTCACGCGCATGCAGCTCGGCTCGATCGGCGATTGCGCGACGTTGCTCGCCGGGCTCGCGGCGCCCGAGCTCCAGATCGCCGGTCACCCGACGAGCCTGAGCGCCGACGGGATCTACGAGGTCGCGGGCACTCCGGCCGGCACGTTCACGATCGAGACCGCGGGCGCGGTGCCGGCGGGCTGGGCGGTCGAGGTCGATCTCGGCGGCGCGACCCACGTGAAGCTCCACGGTGGCGCCGACGAGAGCGCGGGCTGGTACGTCCTCCAGCGCGACCCGATCGCGATGCGCACGCTGATCTACTTCCGCGATGCGCTCGCGGCGGGCTCGACGATCACGGTCGAGGCCGAGTGACCGATTCGCGCGACACCCAGGTCTCGACCTCCGACGTGACCGATGCCGCCGAGGCGTTCTGCTCGACCTGCAACGGCTCGTTCCCGGCCGACGCGACGATCTGCCCGCACGACGGCGCGCGGCTGATCCGGCTCGCCGAGCAGCGCGACAACCTGCTCGGCCGCGTGCTCGACGGGCGCTACGAGATCCGCGCGCCGCTCGGCAAGGGCGGGATGGGCACGGTCTATCGCGGCTGGCAGCTCTCCGTCGATCGCGAGGTCGCGATCAAGGTGATCCACCCGAAGCTCGCGAGCGATCGCGCAGCGGTGAAGCGGTTCCTTCGCGAGGCCAAGCTGGCGAGCCGGCTGAGCCAGCCGAACGTCGTCGGGGTCTACGACTTCGGGCAGGCCGACAACGTGCTGTACCTCGTCATGGAGCTCCTGCGCGGCCGGCCGCTCGCGCTCGAGCTCACCGATGCGCGCCGGCTCAACCTGCGCCGCGTCGCGGTGATCGGCACCCAGCTGTGCGATGCGCTCGAGGCCGCGCACGCGCAGGGCATCGTCCATCGCGATCTCAAGCCCGGCAACATCGTGATCCTCGACGATCCGCCCGGCCGCGACCTGATCAAGGTGCTCGACTTCGGGCTCGCGAAGTCACTCGTCGAGGACTCGGGCTCGCGCGTCACGAACTCCGACGCGATCCTCGGCACGCCGCTGTACATGGCGCCCGAGCAGATCGAGGGCAAGCCGAGCGACCAGCGCGCCGATCTCTACGCGCTCGGCTGCATGTTCTACGAGATGGTGAGCGGCGCGCCGCCGTTCGTCGATCGCGTCGTGAGCGCGGTGCTCGCGCGCCACATCGCCGACACGCCGCCGCCGCTACCGGCCCACGTGCCAGACGGGATGCGCGCGCTGATCGAGCAGTTGCTCGTGAAGGATCCCGCGGCCCGGATCCAGACCGCCGGCGAGGTCCGCACGCGGCTCGAAGCGGTGATGGAGGCCCAGCGCGCGCAGCCGATCAGCGACGCGCCCGACACGATGCCCGAGATCGCGAGCATGGGTGACGCGCTCGCGGACACCGCGATGGCGACGCGTGTCCCGGCACCGCCCGCGGCAGCGATCTCCGTCGCGCCGTCACCGCCACCGGGATCGCGTCGAGGGCTCGCGATCGTCCTCGTCGCACTCGTGCCGCTCGTCGCGCTCGGTGCGTGGTTCGCGTGGCCGCGCGGCGCCGCGCCGAAACCCGATGCCGCGCCGCTCGTCACCCCGGTCGCGACACCGATGATCGCGCCCGATGCGGTGGTTCCCGACGCGGCGCCCGTGCTCGATGAAACGGTGCCACCGGATGCCACCCCGCGTGCGCCACCCGATGCGCCGCGCACGATCCACCACGTGACCCGGCCGCGACCGGATGCGGGCGACGACGTCGATTTCTATCCGGCGAAGCCGCGCTAGGCCTTCGGCTCTTCGGTCGCCGCCGGCGGATCGAGGAATTCCTTGCGATACACGAGCCGGCCGCAGCGCGGGCAGGTCTCGATCGACTCCATCCGGGCGAGGATGTTGTTGAGCTGCGGCGGCAGCGCCATGTGGCAGCCCTGGCAGGTGCCCTTGATCACCGGCGCGACCGCGTAGCCGCGCTTGGCGGCGAGCGAGTCGTAGGTCTTCAGCCACTGCTTGTCGACGCCGCCGCGGGCGGCATCGCGCGCGGTCGTCGCCTCGTCGAGCGAGGACCGGAGTGCGTTGACCTGATCGGCCATCGCGGCCTCGCTGGCGGCGAGCTCGTCGCGGAGCTTCTGGACGTCGGCGTCGCGCGAGGACAGCTGGGTGTTCGACTGGTTGATCGTCTCGCTGACCTTCTTGATCTCGGCCTCGCGATCGGCGACCGACTTGCGCTTGTTCTCGACCTCGCGGCTCGCGGCCCCGAACTCCTTGCTGTTCTTCGACTGCTGGAGCTTGTGCTGCGCCGCCTTCAGCGAGTCGCGATCGCGATCGATCATCTCCTGCTGACCTTTGCGCCAGGTCTCGGTCTCGTTCAGCTTGCCGCGCTCGATGTCGAGCATGCCCTGCAGCTTGGCGAGGTCGCGGCGGAGCGGGTCGAGCTTCGCGGGGAGCTGCTTGGCGGCGGACTCGAGCTCGCGCACCTTGACGTCGAGGGTCTGGAGCTGGAGGAGGGACTGGAGCTGTTCGCGCAAGGGACGACCTTTCTACTGCAACTTCTACTTTTCAGGAGTGGGCCCACCTGGGTTTGAACCAGGGACCCACCGGTTATGAGCCGGCCGCTCTAACCGCTGAGCTATGGGCCCGCGACGGCGGTGCCACTCGCTGTGGGAAGCCGCACGTGACGCGAGGGGACACTATCAGGTTGACAGAAAACGACAACACGTCCGAGCTGGAAGGGGGCAACAAGTCCCCCTGCGGCCGCGCGTCGCGGCGCTATACTCGTCCTCGATGAACCTCGGCAATCTCGCTCGGATGGTGACGGTGGTGGCCGCATGCGCGGCGGGCATTGGCTCCGCCACCTCCAACTCGTCGAACCCGCCGCAGCAGCCGCAGACCGGACAGAACAGCCCGCCGCCGCCTCAGGACATGGACTCCGGCCGTGCCCTCGGCCTGTGGCGCTCGACGTTCGGCGCGGTGAAGATCGAGGCCGACAACGCGCACGGCGGGATCCAGTCCGGCGCGCTCCACGGTGTGTGGCAGTACCAGCGCCAGGGCCAGGACGTGACTGGCTACTTCTTTGGCACGCTGCGCGGCAACGTCCTCCAGTTCCACTGGCAGGAGCCCGCGAACCCGCCGCTCACCGGTGAGGGTTACCTCGTGTTCGAGCAGACGGGTCGACAGTACTCGGGCCGGTGGTGGAGCGACCGTCGCGATCGCGTCGGCGACTGGAACGGCTGGCGCCAGGCCGGCGGGCAGCAGCAGCAGCAGGGTGATCAATACGGTGGCGACCAGGACGCATACCCGCGCCCGGGTCAGCAGCAGCAGCCGTACTACCCGCAACAGCAGCAACAGCCGTACTACCCGCAGCAGCAGCAGCCGTACTACCCGCAACAGCAGCAGCCGCAGCAACAGCCGCAGCAGCCGTACTACCCGCAGCAGCCGCAACCGCAACAGCCGCAGCAGTACCCGCCGCAGCAGCAACCGCAGCCGCAGCCCTATCCGCCGGCGTCCACGCAACAGCCGGCGCAGCAACCACAGCAGCCGAAGTACTACTGAAATACACTGCGAGCATGTCGCGTTGTTGCGCGATGCGAGCCCTGGTCCTGTGCCTGGCCGCATGCAGCTCGAAGCCGTTCGTTCCCGACTCGCCACGTTACGACATGGCGATCCAGAACATCGTCGAGGACGAGCTCCAGCACGCGATCGATGACTGGCGTCCCGAGACCGCGTTCGCGATCGTGCTGCACGACAGCGATATCATCGCGGTCGCCGGCTGGGATCAGGGCAAGACCGACGCGGCGCTCCCGCTCAGCCGGCCGTACGTCACCGGCTCGACGCTGAAGACCTTCACGGTCGGAATCGCGCTCGACGCCGGTGCGGTCAAGATCACCGACGTGTTCGATTGCCGGCCGCGCGCGTACGCCGACGGCGAGCTCCGCGACGCCGAGACCCACGAGGACATGATGTCGGTCACCGACATCCTCGTGAATTCGTCGAACGTCGGCGCGTCGCGGATCGAGGATCTCGTCGGGCTCGACAAGTTCAAGGCCGGCCTGCGCCGGTTTCACTTCGGCACGCCACCCGCACCGTTCCCCGATCCGATCATCCCCGGCCGCGAGGAGGGCTTGTTCGCGGCCGGCGAGCTGTACGCCGCGACGCCGCTCCAGGTCGCGCGCGCGTACGAAGCGCTGTTCCGCGACGGCTACTACGCCGGTCCCGACGGCCACGGCGAGGCGCTGACGCGCGAGAGCGCGAAGATCGTCCAGGACATGCTCGCCGAATCCGTGCGCTCGGGCACCGGCGAGAAGGCGAAGGTCCGGGGCCACAAGGTGATCGGCAAGACGGGCACGGCGGTGGTGCTCGACAAGATCTACGCGAGCTTCGTCGGCGAGCTACGCGACGGGACCCCGGAGACGATCCTCGTCGGCCTCTACGGCGCGCGGGAGGCGACGGGCCCGACCGCCGCCGCACCGCTGTTCGCCAGGATCGCGGCGCGGATCGCGAAGCTCGAGAAGCGTTCCGAGTCCGAAGAAGACTAGCCCGGATTATTCATCCCGACGTCGAGCGAGACCGAGCGATCCGAGGCAAATCGCGGCGCACGCCCGGAAGCGCAGCGAGAGCCCGCACTTGCCGTGCGGGCCGAGCGAGAACCGGCCGTACGCCGCGAGTTGCCCGGAGCGCGACGGTCGCAGCCGACGGCGGGGTGAATAATCCGGGCTAGCTAGCGCGGGCGCGGAACGACGGCGCGCGGGTCGAGCTCGCCATCGAACACGTGCAGCGCCGGCCCGGTCATCCGCACGTTCGCCATCCCCGCGAGCACGCGGATCCGCAACGGACCACCGAGCAGGTTGACCCGGACATCGGTCTCGGTCGTGGCGCGCTCGTTCAAGATCGAGGCGACCACCGTCGCACACGCGCCGGTCCCACACGCGAGCGTGATCCCGACGCCGCGCTCCCACACGACGACGTCGAGCTCCGTGCGGCTGCGCACGCGGACAAACTCGACGTTGGTGCGCGCCGGGAACGTCGCGTGATGCTCGAGCGTGGGCCCGTAGGTCTCGGCGAGCATGCGTAGATCCGCCTGCGGATCGTCGACGAAGATCACCGCGTGCGGGTTGCCCATCGACACCGCGGTGATCGCGAACGACTGGCCCTTCACCTCGATCGGCTGGCCGATGCAGCGCTCGCCACCAGGGCCGGTCATCGGGATCTCGGCACGGGTGAGGCGCGGTGCGCCCATCTCGACGGTCACGCCACCCTCGATCCGCTCGCACGTCAGCCGGCCGGCGCCGGTATCGATCGCGAGGGAGACGGCGGTCGTCCCGAGCCGCGCGAGCTCCTCGACGACGCAGCGGATCCCGTTGCCGCACATCTCGGCCTCGCTGCCGTCGGCGTTGAGCACGCGCATCCGGGCGACGCTCGGGGCGGTGCCCGGCAGGATCGCGAGCACGCCGTCGCCGCCGACGCCGAACTGGCGATCGCACACGGCCTGGACCACCGCCGGCTCCTGGATCGCAGCCGCGGTCGCCGCGTCGACCGTGCGCAGATCGACGACGACGAAGTCGTTCCCGAGGCCGTGATACTTGGCGAACCGCATCCCGAAGTCTTACCAGAGACCGACCTTCGGTGAGACCCCGAAGAAGAGCCCGTACGGATCGCTGCCCGGGACGAAGCCGATCGCACCGACGACCGAGAGGTCGAGCTTCGGCGTCGCGGAATACTGGAGGCCGAGCGTCGCGTTGCACTGGGTCGGGTCCGGCGAGCCGAACCAGCTCGCGGCGACCTCGCCGAGCAGCGCCCAGTGGTTGACGTCGTCGAGATCGAGCTCGAGATCGAGCCCTGCCTCGAGTCCCCACGGTCGCGGCGCCGCGGTCGCGTGCGGATCGACGAGGCCGCCGAGGCCGAGTACGAGGTGCGCGGGACCGTGGACCCGGCCGATCAGCGCGAGGCCCTCCACACCGACGCCGTGCTGGTCCGTGCCCACCGGGAGCTTCGGCCCGGCCTGGACGCCGAGCGCCCAGGCATGGTCCGGGTCCTCGCGCCCGTCGTAGAGGCCGACCTTCAGCGACGCCCACAGGTTGTCGGGCGCGGCGTGATCGAGGAACCGCGGAGTGCCGTCGGGCTGACCCGCGATCGAGTAGGTACCGTCGAGGCCGAGCTCGACGTTGTCGAGCAGCCCGAGGTCGAGCTCGAAGTCGGGGAGCACGATCCGGTGCGCGTCGGTGCCCTTGACGACGCCGACCTGGAGATCGAGCTCCATCACGCCGGAGTCCTCGAGCTCGAGATCCGTCGGTTCGAACTGCGGATGGCGCTTCGCGTGCGCGGTCGACGCCACGAGGAGCAGCGCGAACGCCGCGCGCAACTACTTCGCGCTACCGGCAGCCTGCGGCGCGGGCGCGGGCGCGGTCGGTGCCGGGCCGGTCGGGGTCACGCCCATCGACGGCGTCGCGGGACCGGGCGCGGCCGAGCCGGTCGGCAGATCGGGCGTCGTCGCGGGCGAGGTCATCGGGGTCGCGGCCGAGCCAGCCGGCGCCACGGCCGAGCCGGTATTCGGAACGGTGCCGAGCGCGCGCGCCTTCTCCTGCTCCTTCTGCGACGCGAGGTCTTCCTGCGCGGCGCCGAACTTCTCGAGCGCATCGCCCGAGTTGTGGCTCGCGATGTACGCGAGGATCATCGACGCGAGCATGAAGATCGTCGCCGCCGCGGCGGTCAGCCGGCGAAGGAACGACGACGCGCCCGAGCCACCGAACACGGTGGCCGCGTTGCCGCCGCCGAACGCCGCGCCCATACCGCCGCCCTTGCCCGACTGCAGGAGCACCGTGAGCATGAGGAACAAGCACACGATGACGTGCAGGATCGTGAGGAGCGTGGTCATGGGGCCAGCTAGCTTCTAGCCCAGCGGGCCGGTGGGCGCAAGCGCCCTACGAGGGTCGCGCAGCCTTCACGATCGCAACGAAATCACCGGCTTCGAGCGATGCACCACCCACGAGTGCCCCATCGATGTCGGCTTGACTCATCAGCTCGGCAGCATTAGTCGGCTTGACCGAGCCGCCGTACTGGATCCGGATCGCGGCCGCGCCGTCCGCGCCGAACTTCGCGGCGAGCTGCTTGCGGATGTGCGCGTGGACCTCCTGGGCCTGGGCCGGCGTCGCGGTGCGGCCGGTGCCGATCGCCCACACGGGCTCGTACGCGATCACGAGCTGGTCGTAGCTCGCGATCTCGGCGAGTGCGCCGTCGAGCTGGGCGTCGACGACCGGCAACGTGCGGCCGCCGTCGCGCTCCGCGAGCGTCTCGCCGACGCAGACGATCGCGCCCAGCCCGCAGCCGATCACCGCCTTGGCCTTCTTGCCGACCGACTCGTTGGTGTCGCCGAAGTGCTGGCGGCGCTCGCTGTGGCCGACGATGATCCAGGTCGCGCCCGCGTCGTGCAGCATCTGCGGCGACAGCTCGCCGGTCCACGCGCCGCTCGGCTCCCAGAACGCGTCCTGCGCACACGTCACGATCGCGCTCCCCTCGAGCCGCTTCGCGACCGACGCGATCGCGGTGAACGGCGGGGCCACCCCGACCTGCACGCCCTTGACCGCGCCGAGCTGATTCTTGAGCTCGGTGACGTGCGCGAGGGCCTCCGCGATCGTCTTGTTGAGCTTCCAGTTGCCGACCACGAACGGGATGCGCATGCCGTTCGTCTTATCACGTGCCTTTACGTCGCTGGGGCGCTCGACGGACGGTTCGAGCGGAACCAGCTGACCTGAAACTCGCAGACCTCGGCGTTGCTCGTGCACCGGCACATCGCGTGATGCGATGCCGCGCGTGCGCCGGTGAGCTCGACGATCCGCTCGAGCTCGGCGGCAATCAGCGTGCAGACCTCGGTCGAGCCCGAGTAACCGGCGAGGCGGATCGTCGCGCTGCCGGTCGCGACCGACACGTCGACGCCGCCCCAATCGTGATAGCGCGCCCAGAACGTGGGCAGTGCCGCGAGCACGGTCTCGGGCGCGAGCGACGATGGATCGGCGCCGAACAACCGCGCGAACGTCGCGCTCATCGTCCCGCGGCCGACCTTGCGCGCGACCGCAGCGCCGGGCACGAGCTGGTGCGTGCACTGGAGCGCGGCGACCAGCTCGGACAGCTCGACCCACGCGAGCGGAGCGAGCGTCGCGGCGAGTACCGGTGCGAGCTCGGGGCGCTCGGTCGCGAGCCGCGCCATCCCGGACTCGCCGACGTGGTGCTGGAGGATCCGCGACAGCACGCGCAGGTGTGCCGCGCGGACGCGGCCGTGGATCGCCGGCCTGGTGCTGCCCGGGAGCGGCAGCGGGAGGACCTGCGAGATCTCCTCGATGCCCTGCGTCGGCTTCAGCACCGAGTCGACGGTCGCGGCCGCGATGTCCTCGGCGACCGGCGGCAGCTTGACCTCGCCCTCGCTCCGCTCGAGCGCGCGCCCGAGTGCGATCGCGAACGTCGAGGCCGACGACCACCGGCGCTTCGGCACGGGCGACAGCGCCTTCGCGAGCACCGCGTCGACCGCTTCGGAGATGCCGGGGCGCAGCGTCGACGGCGCCTGCATCGGATCGTTCAGCTGGCGCTGGATCACCTGCGGCGCCGAGCCCGAACCGAACGGGGGCCTGCCGGTGAGCAGGCAGTACAGCGTCGCGGCGAGGCCGTAGACGTCCGTGGTGGGGCCGCCCTCCTGCTCGAGGAAGGACTCGGGCGCGGCGAACCCCGGCGTGCCGGCGGCGTCGCGCTGATCGCCGGCCTTCACGGCGACGCCGACGTCGACGAGCACCGCCCGATCGCGCTCGCGATCGAGGAGGATGTTCGCCGGCTTGACGTCGCGGTGGATCAGGCCGAGGTGGTGCATCGCATCGAGCGCGTCGCCGATCTCGAGCGCGATCTGCGCGATTGCCTCGACCGGGAACCACTCGCGGCGCTCGAGCGTCGCGCGCAGCACCTCCGACAGCGGCTGACCCTCGACGAGCTCCATCACGAAGTAGACGTCGCCGGCGTGCTCGCCGAGCGCGTAGACCTGGACCAGGTTCTTGTGATGGAGCGAGGCCAGGATGCCGGCCTCGGCGCGGAACCGATCGACGAGCCCGCGATCCGACGCGAGATCCGAGCGCAGCACCTTGATCGCGACGGGCCGGCCGAGGCCGAGATCCTCGCCGCGATAGACCACGCCCATCGCACCGCGCGACAGCTCGTGGACGACCCGGTACGTGCCGCCGAGCGTGGTGCCCGCCGACATCGAGCCGGTGTCGGCGCCGCCGTCGGCGTTGTCCTGGTTGCGATCGTCGGCGGGGACGACCCGGACGTCGCCGATCGGCGCGGTGCGCAGCGCGCCGTAGCACCGCGCGAGCGCCGCTTCTCCGCTGCGCTCGCCGACCGCGAGCTCCGTCGCGACCGCGCGCAACTGGACCGGAATCGACGTCGCGTCGTCGACCTTGATCGCCTCGCTCTGGATCCGGTGGATGATCTTGCGGACGACGAGGATCGCCTGGGCGTCGTTCGCGCCCACGAGCAGCACCGCGAGCTCGTCGCCACCGGGGCGGCCCATCGCGTCGTTGCCGCGGACCGTCGCGCGGAGTCGCGCCGCGACCTGGGCGAGCACCTCGTCGCCGGCCTTGTGGCCGTGCTGCGTGTTGATCCGGCGCAGGCCGACGATGTCGAGCAGCACGAGCGAGAGCTTCTCGTTGCGCCGGGCCGACGCGGCGACCTCGTGCGCGATCGTCTGCTCGAACGCGCCGCGCGCCATCGCGCCGCTCAGCGGATCGTGAAGGCTCGCCGCGAGCAGGCGCTCGCCCTCGGCGACGATCCGGCGGTGCGAGGTCAGCCACGAGAGCTCGCGCGTCAGCCGGGTCGCGATCGCCTTGAGATCGGTGCGCTCGGCCGCGGAGAACCTGCGGCCCGAGTCGCTGACGATCGCGACGAGCCCGGAGATCTCCGTCGGGGTCGAGCGCAAGGCGTCGGCGATCACGGAGCGCGGCTCGTTGCCGCCGACCATCACGGTGCCGCCGCTCGCCGCCGCGATCCGCGCGGCCGCCGCGACCTGCGCGCGGTAGCCCTCGCTCGGGACCTCGCGCGCCATCGTCGGCACCATCTGCGCGCCGTCCTTCCACCACACGACGCAATCGTGGGCGGTGAAGCCTTCCGCGACCGCGCGTAGCGTCTCCCCGGCCGCGCCGGTGAGATCGACGAGCGAGGTCGCGATCAAGCCGCGAGCGCGCGCGAGATCGAGGTCGCTCGACGTCGCGTCCGTCCGCGCGATCGACGACAGCGCCGCCGCCGATACCGGCGTCAGGAGCACGCCGGCCGCGCCGGCACTCGCGGCCGCACCCGCGACCCGCGCCGCGTTCGCCGCGTCGCCGACGATCCAGCGCGACACCTTGTCGTGCTCGGGTGGCGGCCCCAGGTCGCTCGCCATCATCGGGGGCACGAGCAGGCCGTCGAGATCGTGATTCGCGAGATCGCTCCCGACCGCGACGAGCTCGACGTCCGCCTGGTCGGCCGCGCTGGACAGATCCTGGATCAGCCGGCGGGAGGGGTCGAAGATCCCCAGACGCTTCGCAGCCACAGAACCATTGTAGCTGTCCGGCCCACCGCAAAGCACCGAACCGCCTTGATTTCCGTGCGAGGATCGACCGGAGGGGCCGGTGACCGACGACGATCGCACCCGACGAGAGGGTTTACCGCGGCCGCCGACGGCCGAGCAGACCCGGCTCGAGGGCGTCAACGCGGTGGTCGCGGCGGCGTACCTGGCGCGCGGCACGCTCGTCGGCCGCTATGTCGTGCTCGACGTGCTCGGCGAGGGTGGGATGGGCGTCGTCTACAGCGCCTTCGACCCGGAGCTCGATCGCAAGGTCGCGATCAAGCTGCTCCAGACCCGCGACGGCGGGTCGACCTCCGGAGGCGACCACAAGGCCTGGCTCGTCCGCGAGGCCCAGGCGCTCGCGAAGCTGTCGCATCCCAATGTCGTCGCCGTCTACGACGTCGGCGAGCTCGACTCGGGCCAGGTGTTCGTCGCGATGGAGCTCGTCGAGGGCGTCACGCTGCGCGAGTGGTTGAAGGCGCCGGCGCGGCCATGGCGCGAGGTCTTGCCGGTGCTCGCGGCGGCGGGCGAGGGGCTCGCGGCGGCGCACGCGGCCGGCCTCGTCCACCGCGACTTCAAGCCCGACAACGTCGTCGTCGCCCGGGATGGCCGCGCGCGCGTCATGGACTTCGGGCTCGCGCGGATGCACCGCGGCGAGCCGCACGTCGACGACGAGTCCGTCGAGGCGCGCAGCCCGCTGGCGGAGCACCTGACCGAGGTCGGCGCGATGCTCGGCACGCCCGCGTACATGGCGCCGGAGCTGTATCGCGGCGGCGAGGCCGACGCGCGCAGCGACCAGTTCGCGTTCGGCGTCACCCTGTTCGAAGCGCTGTTCCGGGCGCGGCCGTACAAGCGCGCCGAGCTCGCGCCACCCGCGGTCGCGAAGGCGCCCGCGATCCCCGCGACGGACGTCCCCGCGCGGATCCAGCGCGTCGTGATGCGCGCCCTCGCGTGGGATCGCGACGCGCGCTATCCGAACGTCGACGCTTTGCTCGCCGAGCTACGCGTCGATCTCGACGCGCGCAAGCGGACGACGTTCGCCGCGCTCGGCCTCGCGGCGGTTGCCATCGCGGCGGTCGGCGGCGTGTATCTGATGTCGCGCGCGCCGCGCGAGCTGTGCACCGGCGCCGGCAAGCGCCTCGCGGGCGTGTGGGACGCGCCGGTCCGCCACCAGGTCGAGACCGCGTTCGCCGCGACGACCAAGCCGTTCGCGATCCCCGCGTTCGCGGGCGTCCAGCGCCGGCTCGACAAGTACACGACCGAGTGGACCGCCGCCGTCACCGAGAGCTGCGAGGCGACCCGCGTGCGCGGCGAGCAGACCGAGGACGTGCTGTCGCTGCGCGAGGCGTGTCTCGATCACCATCTCGACGAGGTCCGTGCGCTCACCGGCCTCCTCGCCCAGGCCGACGCCGCGATGGTCGAGAAGGGCGACAAGCTCGTCCTCGATCTCGATCCGCTCGCGGAGTGCGCGAACGTCGCGGTGCTGCGCGCGCCGGGCCTGCCGCCGCCGAACCTCCGCCCGCAGATCGCGGAGCTCGAGAAGAAGCTCGCGAGCGCGAAGGCGGACTCGCTCGCAGGGCTGTACGTGCCCTCGCTGACCAAGGCCCGCGACGTGATCGCGCAGGCGACCGCGCTCGGCTACGCGCCGACGCTCGCCGAGGCGCGGGTGATCGCGGGCGCCGCGCTGCTCACCGGCGGCAACTTCAAGGAGGCGAGCGAGAGCTTTCACGACGCGGTACTCGACGCGCTGCGCGGCAAGCGCGATGACCTCGCGGCGCGCGCGGGGCTGTCGATGGCGCTCGTCACCTCGAACGCCGGCGGGAAGCCGGGCGAGGCCAAGATCTGGCTCGATCACGCGGTCGCGATCCAGAGCCGGCTCGGCGTCGACCGCAACCTCGAGCTGCGCAGCCTCGAGATCACCGCGCTGATCGCGGCGGAGACCGGCGACACCGCGACCGCGATCGCGACGAGCGAGCGCGCTCTCGGGCTCGGCGAGGCGCTCTACGGCAAGGACGCGCCCGACCTCATCCCCGACGAGATGAACCTCGCCGACGCGTTCTCGCACGCCGGCGCGTGGGGCAAGGCCGCGCCGCACTACGAACGCGCGAAGGCGCTGCGCGCGGCCTCGGTCGGGCTCGAGCACCCCGACATCGCGCTCCTCGAGTCCGATCTCGGCGCCTGCTACAACCACATGGGCGATGCGCCTCGGGCGCGCGCCGCGCTCGAGCGGTCGCTCGCGATCCGCGAGCGCGCGTACGGCAAGGCCTCGCCGCTGCTCGTCGCGACGCTCGACAACTTCGCCGAGGTCCTGCGCAAGGGCGGCGACATCACCACCGCGCTTGCCTATCAGGAGCGCGCGCTGCCGCTGTGCCGGATCGTCCCGGGCGTCGCGCACCCGATGTACCACCAGCTCGTCACCGACTACGTCGAGACCTTGATCGCCGCGAAGCGCTACGCCGACGCGCACGCCCAGCTCGACGCGGTGACCGCGCTCGAGCAGGCCAACCAGTCGCCGACGTTGCCGGCGACCCTCACCACGCGCGCCGAGCTCGCGCTCGCCGAGACGAAGTGGACCGACGCCGAGGCGATCGCGCGCCAGGCGATCACCGCGTACGAGGCCGCGAGCGGCGTGGACAACCCGGCGCTGTGGCGGCCGCTGACCGCGCTCGGCCGCGCGCTGCTCCGCGAGGGCAAGCCCGCCGAGGCGATGCCGGTCGTCGAGCGCGCGCTCGCGATCGCGAAGGCCGCCGCGATCTCCGAAGAAGATCTCGCGCCGACCCGCGCCCTCGTTGCGGATCTGAAATCGCCGTGACCTCGGAGCCCGAGTCGCCGGCCAGTGCGCTAGCCGTGGCCACCCTCGTCGGGGCGCGCCGCTCGCGCGTGCGCACCGCGGCTCACCAGACATCGCGCGCTTGCGCGACGTCCCCTGTCGTCACCGGTTTTCGGTTCGCCGACCACGGGTTGCAACGCGCTCTGGCACCGTCGCTGCACTACCTCTCGTCATGACCCACCTCGACCTTGCCGAGCTCGCCACCGTCACGGGCGGCGCCGACTTCCCGGGCTTCAAGAACTGCGGCCCGAACTACTTCTCGAAGGGCTGCATCGACGGCGGCATGAACCTCGAGGAGCAGCTCGCGATCTCGCAGGGCTCGAAGATGGTCACGGGCCAGAAGGCGACCTTCAAGAACTGGGCGAACTGGATGCGCGGCCACGACTACCCGTCGGCCGCGCTCGACAAGATCGGCTGGCCGAAGAAGAAGTAGCACCCGTCAGCTAGCGTACTCGTACTCGTACTCGTGCTCGTACTCGTACTCGCTGCCCCCTGTGCCAGGGTTGTTGTCGCATCGCGCGGGCTGAGGCCTGCACTTGATGCA
>Ga0307509_10002599_pt1 | contig 28906 bp, 29 predicted proteins | sample 10_EM_MG_FD_202245 | JGI IMG/M metagenome (GOLD analysis project Ga0307509, IMG submission 202245) | Populus trichocarpa ectomycorrhiza microbial communities from riparian zone in the Pacific Northwest, United States - 10_EM | ecosystem: Host-associated > Plants > Roots > Unclassified | place...
ATTCTAACTTATATAATGTGTAATTTTGTCTTTTGGTTGATCCGGAGAGGTGCTAGGACCCCCTCTAGAATTGATCCAGATTGCGCAATCAGGAGTGAGCCGGTTCTAGGTCGTGAGCCGCTTCCCCAGGAATCACATTATTGCTTTCTTAATTGATCATAAAACGAGTGATACCAACTAACTCAATAACGTCTTAAAGATTCACCTTCAGAGCCACTAGCACAGTTCTATCCTATCATCATTCCTTCCTATTTACCTTCTGTCGAATTAAATTCAATCCCCAAGCTGGCGAAGCGAAATTGTTGTATCTTTAATGTTGTTTTGTAGACTATTTACAGATAATCCCCCGGTATTAGTGCCTAGTGCGCACAGTTGACCCACCACAACCGCAGCTCTTTTTCTACATTAATTCAATTAACAAATTCACAATCTCTAGTATCGTACCTTTTTGTAGTACTTTTTCTTAATAAAGCGAAATTGTTCCTTTATTTTTAATCTCATTGAGTATTTGGAAAATATTTACCGTGAATAGTTGCTGTTGAAATAGCGTGACTGAGCTATGAGCCGGTCCGCCGATGCTTTATAGACCGGGAAAAAGCCTATATGGCCTATAGGCGGGCCCGGCCCGGCCCGGCCCAGGCTTAGTCAGGCCTGCAGGCTCGGGCTAGGCTAGATCACCGGGAATTATGATAGGCCAGGCCCGGCTTTACCGAAGCCTGGCCTACCTGGCCCGTTGGGAACACTGGTCATGGCCAAAATCCTTCCGGGCTAGGAGGACCTTTACAACCTCTTCGTGTCCATTCTCAGCGGCCCACGAGAGGGGAGCTTGGCCAAAATGGTTCTCAGGTCTGTCGGGATTGATATATTTTTGTGCTAGCAGAAGCTTCACTACCCCTAGGTGCCCATTGTCTGCAGCCTCTAAAAGTGGTGTTCGTCCAGAATCATTCTCTGCGAGATTTAAATCGATGTCTTTGGGATAACAGCATCTTTGCCACCCCATCATGACCATTTTCAGCAGCCCAGGATAGGGGTGTTCGACCCCGAACATCGGTCTCGTTAGGGTCTACATCTTTACAGTAAAGTAGAGTTTTCACTACTCCCTCATGTCCATTCTCAGCAACCCATAGGAGCGGGGTTTGACCGGATTCATTTCTTGTGGTGTTGGCGTTGACGTCTTGGCGCTTCAGTAGTGCGTCTAATACTCCCCCGTGTCCGTTTTCGATAGCCAAAGAGATTGGTGTCCGGCCCAGGCTGTCAGCGATATAAGGCTTTACACCATCGTAGTCTAATAATATTTTTACCACTTCCTCACCCCCCCGGGAAGCAGCCAGCAAGATTGGTGTTTGGCCACTGTTATCCGCAGCATTCGGGTCGGTGTCACCCCGATTGAGAAACATCCTGACTACTCCGTCACGCCCGTTGCTAGCGGCGTATAAAAATGGTGTTTGCCCAGATTCGTATTCCGGTAAACAGATATCAACATCCTCCCTGTCCAAAAACAGCCTAACCACTTTCTCGTGCCCCGTGCCTGCAGCCCAGAAAAGGGGAGTTCGGCCGTTGCTATCTCTCGTGTTGAAGTTGATGTCCCCGCGATCCAGAAGGATTTTCACAACTTCCCCATGCCCTCTCTTAGCAGCCCATAAAAGAGGTGTTCGTCCGTAGTCATTTTCAGCAATCTTTAAATCGATTTTCTTACATTCTAGCAACAGCCTTACTACCCCTTCATGGCCATTTCGAGCTGCCCATGATATCGGTGTTCTTCCCCGGTCATCGGCCATGTTAGGATCCACATCTCCACGGCTGAGGATGATCTTCACTAATCCTTCATGCCCCCTCTCAGCAGCCCATTGAAGGCTGCTGCCATATTTCACGGCATTGGGGTCCACATCTGGCCGGTTCAGTAGCATCTTTAAGGCCCCTTCGCATCCATTTTCCAGTGCCCAGGATGTTGGAGTCCGGCCCGAGCTATCCGCCACATCCGGATCGGTATCTTTACGGTCCAGAAGGATGTTCAATACTCCGTTGCGCCCACTTGCAGAAGCCCACGAGACAGGGGTTCGGCCTGCTTTGTCCGCCATATTTGGGTTGGCCAGGTTCCTATCCAAAAACATCTTAACTATTCCTTCAAACCCACTCTCCACAGCCCGCAGAAACGGTGTTTGTCTGGATCCGTACTCTGAGTAAACAAAATTGACATCCGACCGATCCAGCAGCATCTTTACAATTCCCTCATGTCCCATTCTGGCAGCCCAGAAAAGCGGAGTTCGCCCCCAGAAATCGCTCATGTTGCAGTTGATATCTCTTCTACCCAGTAATATCTCAACTACTCGGTCATGCCCCCTGATCGTGGCCCAGACGAGCGGCGTACTGCCAGTTATGTCCCTTGCATTCACGTCCCGATCTCCCCCCTCCAACAAATGAGTCACAATTTCGGATATGCCAAAGAAGGCAACGCAGTGGAGCTCAGTGAATCCGTCACGAGCCATTACCCCCTCCGGATGCGGTGGCAAGTCCCCCCCTCCCATTAATACTATACCCGGAAATATATGGTAATGGTATTGACCGAGTAGATCAAGCGCAAGTGATTTGACACGTCCTGTCATTCCCTTCCTGGAATGTGCGCCCCAATAGCAAGAAGCATACTGGGCAAAGGGCAAAGAAGTCCGGATGGTAGTCAAAAGGTCCTTGATCTGCTGGGAGTTGAGATACCTTAGACAAACCTCGGCAATCATAGAATGGGGGTTATGGAATAGGGTCGGATCGGCATCGATATACTCTTGCAGAGTAAAATGAACCAGCCGAAAAATCGATGAGGTAGAATCCACCGTCACGAGCCCCAACGTGCAGCTCAATAAGGTCCGTATTGAAGGCACATTATCAGAGTTGAAGTCGGCGCCTTCCCTTTCAACACCCAGAGCATAACAAAGATCATCTACCCTTAAAGGCCGTTCGGAATGAGCAACCCACATAAGAGCGTCCATTCCTAGCCTTGCTCTGCTTGGGGTCTGCGCTCTTAAGCGCTTCAGTGTTGCCGAGTACACATCCCCCACTCCTTCACCACTAATTACCTCGTCAAGTTTCGTTCTTCGCTGGTGGATTGTTGTCTCTCCTAAAATTGAATCGATTTTTAATGATACTAGGAGAAATCTTGAAACGATCATTAGAACATATTCAACTCAAGATGCGGGTATTGAGGTTCAACACACATTTCGGATATAGACTTAGGAATAGTTTTCACAATATCTCTCCTAAGAGAATCATCCATTGCATCCAACTCAGTGTCCCGCTCCAACTTCACCTCCAGATATATTCTAATATCATCCTCCCTAGGAATAATACGCATCATGTGGATGCCGGTGAGATATTTCTTAACCTCATCCATGAGTCCGCCCGGCAATAAATATGCGGACCCCCGGTGGCTCCCGACTCAGCTCCCTCAAAGACTCAAGCAATCCAAGCCGATGGTCCGGTAGACATTCGTCCAGCCCGTCGATGCATATGAATACTCGTGTCAGTGTTTGAATGGTCCTCTTTAACATTTTGAGTAGGTTAGGTTGTCCTAGACATCCGCCGCCAAACTGCTCTCTTCCCTTCCGGAAAGCCTCCCGTATATACTCTGGGATGTCATTCCTGTTAATAAGCTGCTTGAGGATAGCGCCGAGCATATTTGTTGTAGACTGTTCATTTTGGTGCAGGAAGTCGCAGTACAAGCCGGTGACAGCAATGTCTACTCCATCGACTTGATCGCATAGAGTGTCGATCACTAGGGAGCTATTATCGCTATTAGTTAGAGATATCCACTCCTCTGGAGGCTCCTATTATTACCTCATATATGTCTTCCCTACGCCTGGATCGCCATGGCAGAATAATACTGCCTGTAAAGATGAATCCTCCTTATTTCCCCATTTTCGGAACTCATCCGTTTCCAGCAGCCAGTTCCCCACACCCTCCAGTCGCTTCATATGTAGATCCTGATGTCTCTTCTCAGGTTCCAAAGTCGAGAGCCACTGCAGAATCTGAGGGCTCTCATCTTCTACGACAGTGTTCAGATTGACGATATTATTGTGACTATTCGTTACGTTGAAACTGCTGTCGTTATCGCTATACCGGAAAAATTGGGAAACTGGTTGGCCCATTCTGTCCGAACTTGTGGTGATAGTTAGGTTTGAAAAAATAGATCAGGGGATGACAAGGAGGTCAAGTGAAAAAATGGGGAGAACAGCGAAATTGTTAAGGTTATGTGCATCAAGGAGCAAAATAAAGGTCGGGTGGGTGTTCTGATGTCTCACATGCTTGTTTCAATAATTTGCTTGCTAAGAAAATTCCGGCTAATAGAGCAACGGCAAGGCCAGAATTTTCGAGAACGATGGGGTGCTGGAAAACTAAAAGTTGCAAACTCACACAGCTCTCCCAATGGCTTCCCTATAAGCTACGCCCGCAGCTGCGCATTGAACACTCAACCCCGAACATCAATGGAACCAACAAATCACCACGGCAGGTCTGCAGTTGGAAAACAACCACCCTCCCAAAGGCAACTGTGCGATTCATGGATGCAATAATTTCTCCCCCCCTGTTGAAAATCGGCTGCGTCGTACTGCATGAGTACAGCATGTACACTACTAGGATATGCTCAAAAGTCTTGCGAGTTCTGGTTGGTCGAAATTAGATGTGACATGCGAATTATACAGCTCAATAGCCAATAGACGCTAATTTTTGGTGAAGGGGCAGAGTCTGTCCGAACTTTTGGGGTGGTGGCTGGAGCATATCGTCATCTGAGTCGTTGAAATGGCACTGTGGCCAACCAGAGGCACCTCCATGGAGTTACACTCCACCCCCAGAGCAAGCATCCAGCGAGGTGTCTCTGTGCGAGATTGCTGCTGGCAGCTAGCCAGCAAAATAATCTGTGGTGTGTCTCTTAACATGACCGTGCTCGTAATATCGGGTCAGATCCAAGAGTCAAATTGTGGCGGTACGCAATAGCAGTTCTTTTCTTTCAAAAAAAAAACACCCCTTCGATCCTATCATGCCCATATGATACAGGATTGCATACAGAGCATTTTCTAGCACAAGTGGCAGTTCAGCCCTATGCACCCGCCTAAGAGCCGGCTTTGAGAAGATCGAGTTAGCCGGCTCAAGAAGAACTGCCCACAATGTTCCCCCCTTTGTGAACATGTTCGGGTCTGCCTCATGCGCCGAGACTGGATTCGTGAGACCCGCCGGAGTGTCCAGTAGATTTCAAAGGAAAATGGGTGGATCTTAGGAGCATTCTCAAGCATCTAACTACTTAGATCCCGGTCAAAAAATTTTAATTTATGCGTTGTTATGCTCTGTGCTATTGGTCTAAGATACTGTACATATTCAGAAAAAAACCGACCCAGGCACATTCCCAAACATTACAAATAGGGGAATCTTACTAAGTTAGCAGGGCTATCCTCAACCAAAAACCGAAAACAGACCAGAAGCGCAGACCTAACAAATAAGCCAGTTTTTTTTAAACACAATAAATCCTACCCCTCGTTTATTGGTATTGCACACATCATATCTAATTCGCATCAAGTGCCGGGTGTGGAAAGATGTTCTTCGGATCAATCACCTTCAAAGCACCATCTATCACGATGGAAGGGCAATCAAAAACCGAGCAAACCTTAAAAACTTTTAGAGGTAGACACACAGGAGCGGAATTACTTACGCATTGTCCGCTATAGCGGGACCATAATTCCTTTCTCATTCGGTCGATACCTCTCCAAAGCTTTCAACCGCTCCAAAGTGGCTGCCATTCCAAGTGTCAGCCACGTGCGGCATCCGACCTCCACCCTCCATTCCCTCCAGGAATCATTTCCGCACGCAGAGCAGACAACACATCAAGCTTCACAAAAGCACCCTGAGGCCACCTATACCCCGGAATACGGCCCAGGAAGCACGAATGAACAGAGCACCAATGCGCCCCAGACCAAGCAATAGCGACACTTCAGTAGCAAGAGAGAAGCCAAAACACTCCAAAAGCAAAAGACCCCCGGGCCATCATTACCCAACCACCATGGTCCGAAACAACATGGGGAAAAAATAATAATTCAAAAAGCATCGCGCCGCAACATCACTGGCAAAAATGCATAGGATTCCATTCTCCTAGATAGATTAGCGCGGAGTGAAATGTCATTTCCATCAAAAAGGCAACCTACCCGCCAAGACCAATGTTTTTGTATATCCGCTATCATACGAGGAAAGTATCATACATGGCAGCACACTTTCCCCAGACTTGTATTACATCGTGCCCCCAGCTCTACCTAACCCTAGACAAAAGCATGAAATAAACATATACCATAACCCGTAAGAACCGGAATAATTAAGAACGCCACTACGACGTCTAGAATTTCCCCCTTTGGATTAAGAGGGAGGGGGGAACACTGCGAAATGTTCTCTAGCCCTCGACTGCGACATAGACCTCAAGTCACTAAGAGAAACAACTCCAACATCCTAGCGACATTCTCAATTATTCCGTTCTCACGGTATTTAGACAATACTAAACTTTTTCAAAAAAAAAAAACCCCCTCCTTCTAAATCTCCGTTTCTGGATATCAAAATACCGCTGGTTTGGGAACCCTTACAACTTTATCGCTCGTTGGGACTCTGCCTTGTTTTGTTTTTTTTGCCGACGGACCCCTATTCGTAATATGATAGCAACGATTAGGAACCCTCATATCCCGGGGAGGGTGATCGCGCCATTCACATCACAATAAATCACAATGCCGACGGCTTCTCAAATAAATGTATATCATATATCACATCATGCCCCCCACACTTCTACACCCCTCTACGGTACCCCAGCCGAGTGAGTACGAGTGACTGTCCATGATCACTTACACCACACCTCCCCAGTGGCGCATGAGTGGGTATGATATGCAAAAAGAAAAGGACCCAAACACCAAAGGAAGGCAGTTAAGAGTTATCAAAAGCGGAACCCAGCTCACATCGCACGGCACTGCTGCACCTTCAAAATAAGCTATCTGTAATCGGGCTCTATGAAAGGTCGTCTGATGATGGCTTTGATTGAAGATGTGTATTATGTTTTTGGGAGAGGCTTCTATCGTAGTGTGATGTTGGATGATAGAGTGGGTGACCGCTCATGCTGCTCGAGCACAGTACAGTATTCATGCTTATTGGCTAGCCCTACCTTAAACTCTCCAGCCTATCGGGTACTAGACTCCCCAGAAACCCGGATCAACCAATACGGTACGATACCATCTCAAGCCCAATCCCATCACCGCCATTCCATCCCTACCCCCCTCAGCACACCCCCAAACCAACACTTCACACCACATCACCATATCACTAGCATACGCACCAGTTGCCCAGCGATCTCCTCCAGAACTATAAGCTAAAGAAGCAAAAAAAAAGTGATCTATTTTTAATAAGAACCACATGCAACACCAAACCCCGCATTCTACCGTCCCGTAGCGTACCATACCGAGCCGTCCTAGGCTAGACTAGACTAACAAACTACCTTACTAACAAAATGATCCATAGCACATACGTAAAGCTCATACACAAAAAAAAAACACAAAACAAAGCAAAAAAACAAGAAATTGAAGGGAAAAAACGGATACAACTCCCGACGGCAAGGCACCATGCGCGCAACAAAAGGAGATATGAAAAAGTGAAACGAAATGAAAAAGAAGGAATGAAGATGCTCAACTAATGCACGAGAAATGACAAAAACCCCAATTCGCCCACTATTACCAACTCCAGTCGATGAAAGAAGAAGGGACAAAGAGACACCTTAACCAAGCAACTTGAACTTCCGTAAGCCTATTCCCGAGAAAAACTTTCCGAATCCCTTCGCTAAACCCTTCTTCTCCTTCGGAGCCTCCTTGGCGTCCTTTACATTCTTGCCGTGGGCAGAGTCAATATGTGCCCTCAAATCGTCGGTATTTTCATACAAAGTCTTGGATGTAGCCGGGCACTGTGGGCAAATGATTGTAGAACGGGATGCTGATGCGGTTACCGACTCGACGGTGGAGGTCGGGGCAGGAGTGGAAATTAGGGATTGGGTGATGGTGCGGGGGGCGCGGGGGCGTTCTTCTTTTGCAGCCGTTGAGGGGGCGGGGGAGGAGGTTAGATCCGGGTTTAGTTGTGGTGCACCGGGGGGAGGGGTGGAGGGACCGGGCGGTGAAGGGGCGCGGATGGCGTCGAGCTTGGAGGGAGCTGTGGCCTCTAGGATGACTGGCTCAGGAGTGGCAATGGCTTGCTCGGCAACGGCGGCAACAGCTGGCTCGGCAACGGCGACAACAGCTGGCTCGGTAACGGCAGGAACAGCTGGCTCGGTAACGGCAGGAACAGCTGGCTCGGCAACGGCAGCGGCGGCTGGCTCGGCAATGGCGGGTTCGGTGACAGTGACGGGCTCCTCCTTAGCGGTCTCCGGGATCGGAATAGGCACCGGTAGGACGTCGACCCCCGCGATGGAAGACTCAGGAATGGGGGTGTCTGTGATGATGGCCTCTGAAACAATGGCTTCTGTGGCTGTTCGCTCGGGAATAGTTGTCTCGAGAGATTGGACCTTCTCTTCTGGCAGGGTGTGTGCCCCAACGCTTGGAGTAATTGATTCTTCGGATGGAACGTGAATCTCCTCGAGCTTGACTAAGGGTTCGAGGACGGCTTCGTTGGGCGCTGTTAGCACAACAGCTGGCTCCTCCTCCTCCTCCTCCCTCTCCTCCTTCGCTACCCCCCCCTCCTCTTTCCTCCCCTCCTCCCCCTCCGCATCCGCCTCCCCCTCCCCCTCCTTCAACTGCCCCTCTATTTCCTCCTCCTTCTTCAACTGCTCCTCTATTTCCTCCTTCTTCAATTGTTCTTCTGCTCCCTCTTCCTCCTCCACTCCCATGCCTTGACATACCTCCGGAGCTGTGATGACAGGTGGTTCCTCCACGGTCTCCGGCTCCTCAGGTGCCTCAACAAATTCAAGAGTCGGTGAACTTTTCACCTCTTCACCTGCAACCGGCCCTTCCTCCTCCTCCGCGTGCTTGTCTCCCGCATCCTTCGTCACACTTGTCACACTCAGTGTGCTTGGTACACTCGGTAGCTCCGCCTCCTCTGCAACCACAGGCACGACCTCAGCACGCACCGCACCAGGACTCGTAGGTTCACCCGGCATTTTATCGCCGAATGGGTCCTCGACCGCGTCACCCGAACGCGAGCTAACACTGGTAGCAGGCGTAAGTGTCGTAGTCTGAGTTTCCTCGGGGGTTTGTGGGATGTCGATATGCAGCACAGTAACCGGAGTCTTGACAGTCTCCTCGAAGTCCTCCGGTGGGGGGGTACTCGGCAGATTTAGTGAACGTATACTCGCGCTCGCAGCCGCAGCAGTCGTGGGTTCCGTCTCCTTTGGTGGTTTTGCGAGATTGGTATCGTCGGCAGCTGTTAGCGAGACGCCATCGTCCATCGACGCGATCGACGACCGTCGTGAGTCGCTTACCGGCGGAACCTGCAGGGATGATGGTGCTGTCGCCATTCGTTCCATCAGTGCTGGCCGGCGGGCGCTGCTCGTACTAGGTGCGGGACTCGACTGTCGTGACGACTTCCGGACAGCTCTATTGTGGGATTGCGATGCCATGTGTTGCGTCATCGCCTGCTTATTAACAAACTTCCGAACACACGTCTCGCAGTATAATCTCGACGCCGCGACGCGCGGGGCCATCTCGGGTGATGCGTGTGCCCGCCCTCGCAAGTGTTGGCTCAATGCTGCATCGGTCTTAAAGTAGCGGTTGCATTCTGAGCAGTATATGCTCGGTACGTGAACAAGTCTTTTATGCTGCTGTAGGAATGAATCGTTCAGGAATGACCGGTCGCAATCGCTGCAGTAGTTCGGCGGGAGGTGTACATCCTTCGTGTGCTGCTCCAAACTCTTCAGGTTGAAGTAGTATGTCGTATACTCGCAAGAGTTGCAGGAAAATTTGGGGGCATGGTCTGTGGCGGGGAAATGAAGGTTCCACGCGCGTTCGGTGGGGTACCAAACTCCACAAGGGCTGCAATAATGTGACATCTTGCTGTTGATGGGCCGTGAATAACTAAGGGAAACTCGAGACTACCTGGTAGAAGGAGGGGGGAGGGGGGGGTGGCGGGAGCTTTTTAACACAGACAGCCAGACCCATGCGAAGTGAGAATTGAAAGGAGGAAGGAGGAAAGGGTGGGTGGGGGAGTGGTCAGGCTGCAGTTTTTGGATCGCTGGACAAGCCTCCAATCGGCCGGCTAACACTTGGTGTTTGTGCGGAGAAGTGTTGTGCTTTTTGGGAGCCTCATGAAACATTAGCTTGCAGTCCCGGGATCATTTTTTCTAGCGCTACTATCGTTGACGATGCCATTATTGGGCACTCGGCCTGTGTTTCAAGCGTGTCTGGCTTTTCCATCTTTCAATCATCGAATGCCACAAGCCAGAGCCCCAAATGCTCGCTCAGTAAACCATAAGATCAGTGACGGATATTTCCTGTGTAAGGGTATCTTAGGCGGACTAGTGGTGGAGTTGTGAGGTGGATTTCAATGCCCCCACAGTACATTACAGCATTGACGTGTTCTTGTCAAATGCTCACCACCAATCACGCCCAGGAAAAAGCGGGCGGTATGCGAGTGAAATGCATCTTCGCCCCCGGTTGGCTCTCGGTCGCTGCTCCTCGGAACCTGCAGGCGTAGGTCAGTTTATGATTCCAAGAATAAAAGAGGGAGGAAAAAAAACAAAAGAAAAGAAAGCTGTGTGAGAAAAGATTCGATGTGTAGTCAAGATTCGATATATTACTTGCCCATTACCTTTCCTGATGATTATCAGATCTCTGCGAATACGCCTCTATCTCCCCCGCTTCGCTGTTTGTGTCAGAAGAGGGTATGATGTTTCCCCCGCTCCTAAGCAATTGAGACAAATTGTTTATCCAGCGAGCTGCCTGCCGCTGGAAACGTTCCCACGCCTTCCAGAGACATTCAGTGAGAGGGAAAGGGAAGAAAGAAAGAAAAGAAGAAGAGAAGAAAAAAAGAAAAGAAGGGAAGCCGGTACGAGTAGTGGCCTGCAAAAAAGGAGAGGAGGGAGGATGTTTGTGAGCAAGACTGGCTAAGGAATTGCCAACTGTCGTGGGTATTTTTGGAGAATCTTCCCAGAGGGGAACGCCGACGGGTTGTCGCTTGCTTGCTTTGTTCTCGATAGGGACCACACTCCTCGCCAATAGAAAGTCAGGTCACGAGTGCGATAATGTGACCCATGTTGGGATTGTTTGCTGTGAGAAAAAGAGTATTATACTGGACGGGGCAACTTGTTTCAAAGCTGATCCAGGATTGAAAAAAGATGGAAATTGGCTAACCCCACCAAAATTGCTATCATTTGGACAGCTAAGCGCATGAGAGTCCGCTACGGGCTCATGATAACCCCACCGGTCAAGCACTCGTAGAAAACCCTTCGCTTACTGTAGCACCCAGTGCTGCGAATAGCTAGGAACTTGTTTCACGCCCACCCAAAAGCTTCAAGCGCACCAGTACTGTACTAGTACATTCAATAGGCTCTCTAAGTATCCGCTTTTCACGGAAGATGGAACCACTGATACCTGGAGCTAGATCTCAGATATTACACAATGGTCCGATATTTGTGGAATTTGGGTTTTTTGGATGCCCATCTGATTTTAGGCTTGGGTCCCAGAGGGGATCCCGAAAGGTCACCCACCTAACTTTGAGGAAATAAGGCCCCCTCATGTAGCACTTCCTTGGGAGAATAAGCAGGTCGTTTTTCTTTTTTTTTTTAAGCAGATATCCAACTGGAGAAATTAACCCTGCAAAAATGCAAAAATTTGGTGAGGACGAACAAGCACTCTGATAATATTATGATATTCGAATGTGGGATACCAGTATTGGCAGTGTTGGTCCGGCACCTTGCCACAGGTGAGTATCCTGCAGCCTAACCTCTAATGTAGCTCTGGGATTGGTTCGGCCTCTCACTGTGGATTCACCCTCAAGCTGGCCGCACCGTCAGGAAAACTCAACAAATTGGAATTGGGGATCCCGATTCAACACCAAAGTGCGAGGGAAAGAGTTTGCCCTGCAACGTTTTCCGCAGGCACCGGTATAGGAATTGTGAATTGTGCGGGAGATTGAAAACTGCGTATTACCCGTGCACTGTCATAGACTTACCCCTACGGTATCCGTAGAGTACAGTACTTTACGCACAGTGCAGTACAATCCCGGCGGGAGACATTCCTCTCCTTTACTCCGAACAGATTCTGAGTGAGATTCTGCCTAGTGACGTTTCAATGCGAGATTTACAGAGAGAAAGAAGATGCTGTGTGCGAGTGCGCATCCGTGTGCAGCGACACGGTATTATCCTCCCACTTTAACCATTTTCTGCAGGTCGATTTTGATGACGAGGAATTAAATGCAGGGGGGTGTTCTAGGAGCTCTGCACCGAGTTTTCTACATCCATTTTTTTGTTGAAAGGTTTTTCAAAGACGCAGGATAAACTACAGGTACTTTCCACCGCCTATGTCCTACCCAGTACAGTGCGAGCGCCCGTTCTTGAATACGCTGCGGATCGGTGTTGTACTGTGCACACTGTATGCTCGGTCGCTCGAGTTGGCAGGCATCGGTAGGTATCATGCTATCTGCCATTGTGCAATTGTGCAATTGTTCTGTAGCCTGCACTCCTAGTGCCCCAGAGTGCTTCAGAATGGTCTCAAAAGAGATGAGTTGTACAATACTTGTAAAGTTACTATCTCCAAGACCCATACCGTACCGGTGCTGGTGCTGGTTTTGTGTTGGCGTTGTGTTGTGCTGTGGGGTAGACTGCCTTGTAACTGTCTCAGTCAAAACTCAGGGACACTTGGGATACGGTCATTTAGATTTAGGAACGAGAAAAGAGGAAATCGCCCTTACCTGAAGATATTATTGCTTAATTTAACAAATTCCATGTTCTAATAATCTCGAAATATATATATATAATTTTAAGCTATATATATTTCTCCAGAGGTGGATATAAATAGTTACACAAACAGCAATTCCCCTGCATGTTACACATGCCTTCCGAGAACTTCCACATTCAGGAAATATCTTGCGTCACCGAGCCCCTCTCGGTGAGTTGAGCCTCACATCTCTTCCCCACCACCCGACCCGAGTTCTGGTTCATCTCCAGCCAACTTTTTACCCAACAAACCCAAAGCAAACAAAATGGAGAGAATCGTGACGCTCGATAAAGCAATAAATGCGATAAAAGTGGCTGCTGAGGAGATTCCTGTAAACTCGCTCCTTTCTCCCGCATTCCTTCAAAAAAGCTGACATGACAGGGGAGCCTTTAGGCGGACGACTTTATCTCTTACTCCACCATCCTCGATGTTCACCTTTCATACGCCCACGATGTCTTTTCCCAGGATGAGCAACACAAACTGTTGGAGGTCTTGGGGGAAATTTTAGAAACTCACGTTTGTTCACTTGTTTCCTGACGCGAAGGGTCATAGTAGGTGTTGACGAAGCGAGCGAATAGGATGACCTGGCTCGCGAGATCTCTTGGGATTTGATTTCCGTCTTATTGCCCTTCCTCGAATCACCGTCCCCAGCGACCGTTCAGTTGACCGAATCACATATTGCGTTTGCAGCGGCTAAGGGAAATCCCCGGGAGGTTTTTATCAAGATTGTCGAGTCGCTATCCGCGATCAATTGGTCACCGCCGCTGACTGAGGATGAAGACGGATATGTCGATGTCGATGACGATGGTGATGACGAGGAAGAGGATGAGGAGGTGAGGGAGGCGAAAGACAAGTCGAGGAAAGAAACTACGGGAAACGCTTTGAGGAAATTTTATACCTTGTTATCCGCCTTGTCGATTGTTCACCCAAGAATATTTACCATTTTTCCTTCGAGGTTTTTGTCCACGCAGCTGACGACCCTATTGGGGGTTTTTACCAAAGCCGTACAATGGCTCGACAGGCAGGATGTCGACGGGGTTTTGAGAGCGTTGTTAGAGTTTGCGGAACTTGTTAAGCCCACATTAATGGTATCTAGGAAGCAGAGCACAGCGAAAGGCGAGCGACCACCACCGCTGCCACCACGCACCTCAACAAACAGCACGAACCCTTCACCTGCGCCAATTTCTACGGACGGGAATGAACCGGCAAAAGAGCCCGAGGGCGATTCCCCGGAAACCACTCTCCGGGCCCGTCTCTTGCAGTCGTTCCTGTCGCACGTCCTGGAGCTCTACCTGTTACGCACCCGAAATATCACGGGGAGGGGATTGGTTGTGGGGTGGGCAGGGCAGTATGACTCGGAGGTTGTGAGAAAGGGCAAAAGCAAAGTTCCCGGCGGGGAGACTGCAATCGACGATGAAAGAGCTGAAAGGGCAGTGCTACGGGAAGTTAAGGCTCTCACGGAGGACATCGAAGGGCTGTGTGAGGTGTTAGGCCTAAGGGTGGATGAACTTATGAAGATTTGTGAAAACCACCAGGGTAGGAGTTAGATCACTATCAATCACTATGCTATTAAGGCTAATTTGTCTCAGAGCCAGAATCACCCACCGGCGAAGACCACGAAGAGCCAGCGCCGCCATCGTCAGCCGAGGACATCCCTCTTTCTAAAACGGGAGCATTATTCCTCCTAGCCCAACGGCTCACCCATTACCCTCTTTCGCCCCTCAGCATATTCCCAAACCATTCGGACATATCTCGGAACTTTCTCGTCAACGGCTCCGGCCAGCACCAACCCGCTGTTGTTGACGCGGTACTCTTCCTTGGTGCCCTCGCTCTCCACCAGGGCGGGGGCCTCGGCAGTGCACCAGAGTCGGACAACTTCCTGCTCTACCTCCAAACTTTTGCCGCTATTTCCGCCACCTCCTCTTCCCCGCAGGCACGCTTTCTCGCGCATTATCATGTGTCAACATGCATAAGCAAGCACCCGGACGAGGCTGTGCGACTTGCGTACATCAAGGACACTCTAGAGCACTGCCCGTTTGAGACGCTCAAGGCCGCGGTGGTCGGAATTCTCAAGGACGAAATCCTATCTGCTTCTCTATCAACACCACCAAAACTAAACTCAATCTTTGCATCCCCAGTTTGTCTGGAAGAACTATTTGACGTGCTTTTCCCCGAGGTGGAGATTGGCGATGTCGATGACTTTAGGAATTATTATCCGACGCTCGTGGCGACGGCGAATCTTTACTACTTTCTTGTTCTTTCGCCTGTGTGTCGGGAGAAGTTGGGAGTTGGCAAGGAGTTTTCGGAGAGGGTCGAGGGGAAATTTCTGACCCCAGCTAAGAAGGCGCTCGAGGGGATCAGTCTGGAAGGTGAGGAGATGGAAGCGGATATTCTGAAAGATGTTATTGAGAGGATCCGAGAAAAGGTTAGGGAGGTTTGTGTTTAACCAGTGCCATGTGTTGATCACGATATTCTAGAGGGCGGAGTACGGAAGTTTAATACTTGGCCCTCTCTCTAATGTGTGTGCGAGTGGTGGCGGGTATATCTGATATTAGGTGGAGTGGGATTTCAAAATGTGGGACAATCGTGCGATATGTTTGTCATTTTTTTGCTGTCAAGTTACTGTCAAAGGGGTTCAACTAGTGAATGTCCATTTTCTACGATTTTCTATCTTGTGTACCGTGCCAAAAGTTTATGAAATGTAGAGTGGGCCCCCGTTGCTTGTCACATCCAAGCCAGTCAGTCGTTCATCCTATTGGTGGTTGAAAATTGCAGTGAGGAAGCCTCACGGTAGAGTCAATCTACCGCACGAGTGGGGGTCAAGATTAGTACGATATAAAGTTTCCGCGAGCGCTTGCTGTTGTATGATGTCTAAAGTTAATATTCCGTACCGCGAGACCTCCTCCAATACCAGCTGACACTATCATCTCATGGGTTGTCACTCGCACTAACGATCCAGTACACTACAGTACAACACATCAAGCGAAATTAAGTTAAGAAAAGAACAAAAAAAGAACAGCTTCCACGAGCACCGCAGAGGCTCGGAAAGGCTAAATAAATAAATAGATAAATAAATCTCGCCACTTGTACATGGGCTCGAAAGTATGAACGTCGTACGTGATGATTCTTCAGCATCCCTGACCGGGGGCGTAACTATAATTGACAAGAGTAGAGCTCTAGCCATTTGATATGATACGAAATACATGTCCTCTCCAATCACCAATCACCAATCGCGAATCCACACACACACCTTTCTCCATAGACTTGGAGTGTGCCGGGGAGGGAGGGAGGGGGGTATATAGCCCCGGGATGAATCCTGACGATCACTACAAGCACGAATCCCAACGAAGCTTAGAGAACTTTGAGACATAGCGGTCTGGCCTAGCAGCACTTATCACTCGTTTGGAAGAAAAAAAAACTGCTTTTTAAATATGATTCCCGAACTCCCTAATATTACTACTACTACTACCACCGCCGCCGGAGCTACGGCAGTCGGGGGTAAAGACTCTGAAGGCGGAAGTGGAGATGGACAGGTCGATTCTAGTAGCGCCCCCCCCCCCCCCCCCACTCCAGGTTGTATTAGGTATGATTGGCTAAGGGTGTTTAGGGATCTGGTACATGTGTGTTATTTGTTAGGTACTGGGGGAGTCGGAGTGGGAAAGGTAAGGTGTGTGAGAGGTTGGGGTTTATTTCATTATTTCATTATATATGTGCCTAGAATAGCGTTATATGTGAAGGCTTGGTGGGTTTCTTTTTGTCTGTGAGGATCATGGGGGGTCATTCGTTCATAAAAACTGCTGAGAGTGGTTCAAGTTTTCGGGGGGGGATTTCTTAAAGGCGGCTGGATGGGGAAGGGGGATTCTATCCGTCCTTGTAGCTTTTTGAGAGGAAGGAAAGTTTGTGGTTCTGATATGATATGGGGATTTGTTTTGTTAACAAGTAGGAGCTTTTCTTGGGGAATGTATGCATTTTTTTGACCCCCCCCCCCCCCCCGGGGGAAAGAAAGACGGTGATATCTAGTTCCCCAACGCGGTCTAATGTGGGTGATGATGTACTCTCGCCGGCGTCTGATAAAGTGTTCTTGTTGGAGAGATAAGGAAAGCGTGTTTGTGCTTGCTTGTTGATATTCAAGTGTACTCATAACCGATACACCGAGATACCTCCCCCATGGCCGCTCACCTAACCGCTTTTTCCCAGACACTTTTTGAAATCCCTAGCTGTTAAAAGTGATTAGGAATTTCTATAATAAAAAAGATTCAAATAGGTATATAGGAAAAACACCATTCCGGTGTAGTAGGAGTTAACTCACACTTTTCCCCAGATCATCACAGAAGACCTCCTAAATCCATCGGGTGAGAGGAGATTGCAGAATCGACCAGCAGGAATCAGCCACTTGCACTCTAAGTTAGTCGGCAACTATTTTTCCTTTCTCTCCCTCTTCTACGCTCTTGCATTCTTGCCCCCTTGTGAACGAATCTCTTGCTGCGTCATAGGGAATCACTCAGGGTTTGTTTTCACCCGGGGTATGAGAGCCGGTATGGAGAAGGCTGCTTTTCAATACACTCTGCTGGGCACCAATAACATCCGGTTAGTTTCCAACAACGTATATTCGTAACCGGCATCCGGCTATGCTGTTCCAACCCCCTAGGGTATCTGTCCGAGGCCGATATCTCCACCAAACTGCAGGGTCAGCATTTTAGTGAAAACAGGGTACCGGGAGAGGAAGATCCAAGGCCGTGAACGCAGAGGTGTCGTAGTGCGAGGAGCGGAATTAGGTTAACTCTAGTTGGCAGGGTAGTGAAATATGCGTGAGCCGGGGATTGAGCGCCTTCCTTCGGCTTTACTCTGATGGCCTATTCTCTGCATATCACGTGATTAGTTCTGGGAAGAAGCCCGGATACGTGGTCGAGTGACGCCTTGTGACGGCGTCATAGTCCAGGTGACCGAGGGATGGGCGGGGGTGTTAGGCACTATAACATAGCATAAGATGGTTTGAACGAGGAGAGGGGAGAACAAAGGGGTGACCAAATGCGGGGGTGTTAGCTAGGATAGCCTACTTCTAGTCCCGGCTTTCAGACATCTTCCTCGTGAATCCTCATCGCTTATAGGAGGTAGCTCTTTGGTATCCGATGACTTACCTCGCCTAACGGTCTGTCCGGGACCAGGCCCTCAGAAGCCACACGAACGAGTGAAGTTGGCAAAAGCCGGGGTGAACGTTTAACATGGGGGATTATCCTCCCGAATGGACGACTTCTGAGGGGGCGGGAGGGTGACTTCCGGATTCTTGGGTTTCGGATAGCCGGAATGCGCATGGTACGATATGATCATTCTCTGGGTTTGACAGATGACTCTTTAACAGAGGGGAGCGAGATAGATTTAGGCTATTTCGACTCTAGGCTATAGGTGGAGAGACAGCGCCGATTGGAATTGATAAGGTTTGTTGTGAAGGAGGAGGTGTCTGGAGGCTCTGGCGGTTGGATTGGTTCCAAAGCGATCCGAAATTTTTGGGAACTGCGTTGAACCGTTAATGTGCACCCCTAGGTTCCTTATTTCGCCCAGGGGAGGGGAGGAAATGCTTGCTGCTCTCCCCCCTCGTGATCACAGCTCGAAGAGTTTCTATGCCACTCGAGAGGAAGGACAGGTAAAACAAGATCAACGTAGAAGGGTATAGATGAATAAGTGAAAGAAAAAGCGCAGGTGAACCTCTCCCAAACTCCGGAGTATCCTTCGACGCCATCGACCTTATGGGAAAACCTGTTTCCACAAGGATTTCTTTGTGCTTTTTTGCGACTGCTTTGTTCACCTCTTTATCTCATTTCCCTTTGAGGTCATAGCTGGAACTGGCCGATGCTATACCCCGCCTAATCCCTTCTGTTCGTTTTGTTGTTTCTCCATATTCCCTTCTCTGTTCCATTATCGGAGGGGTTGGGTAAAGCGTGTGGGTGGGAACAGGGAGAAGCTCTGCCATAGTGTGTTAATAAATAGCCGGTCTGTTCCCCTTCCTGCCCCAATCTCTGTATTGTATTGAATAATCCTTTGCTGATCAGCTTACCTGTCTTAGTTGCAATTGATCCTCCGGCAAGCGTTTGCCTCGTGCTATGAACCTTCCATTTAGTTAGCGACTGAGCGGTCTCGGCTTCTGATAGGAAAATAACCCACTGAGTTGAGTGGCTTGAGGTTGATTGGCTCAAGGCTTTACTGATTGTATCCTCTCCAGCTCTATTCATTGTGACTTGACTTGGTGGTTCATGGATCTTGACTGCGCTTGGACTGCGATCGCATAACTGGCGAGCGATAGATTGAAGATCCTGCGTACAGTGCTCTACCAACAAGTTTGGAAAGGACTTCTGAACCGAATTCGTAACCAAATAGCAGCCGGTCGGGGTGGTTGTAGAATTGTCAAACTAGGCCGGCCTTTTTTCTTTTTTTGATCGAGTATGATAGGTAAGAGAGCGATGGGGTCAATTACCACGCCCGAACCCTCCGCAAGTGCCCTTGTCACCAGAGCTCAAAGACGGATATACCGGGCACTAACGGTATATGCGCGGGTAGTTGCGGTAATAATATTGGCCGACTACGGTTGCCCTAGCGGGTTTAACATGAGCGTGACTCGCATCGTACCCCAATTCGCACGCACAAATGCGAAGCAGGATTTGGCCGACTCCCTGGTATAAATACTGGCCTCGTCGTCCCTTCTCTCCTGTCACATTCAATCTCCATCCTCTGCTCGGAACAGTACAACACCTGCTACCTCAATCCGACACAGGATTAGGAGGAGGACTCATGATTGGCTACCAGGCATTCTCTCTACCTGCTCGATATCACCTCTTATTTATTCATCTTATTTTCCCTTTTATTTCTTCTCAACCCTTTCCTTTATATTCTAAGTAGCCTGAAACTATGGCTACTTAGAAGTGATAGCTGGTAGTCAAGCTCTCACATGATAACTACTAATAGGTAAGACTGATTTCACAAAAGATTTACTAGCAGTTGGAAGTAATACTAAGTTTCAATTTAGTATATTTATATTATACTATTGTTAAGTAAGTATTTGATTTTGGAATATCTTTTAATATGAAATTAGGAGAACAATATAGGTAAATTTGTATAAAAGCAAAGCTTTTATAGGTATGTATATTGTCTCAATTATGGTCTTGAGCTGCAGGTTACTGAAAGAAACAAATAGATTGAATGTGCTTGATTATAAGTACTGTATATTTATAATAATATTCACTTGAAATGAGTTTAATCATTTAATTGATTATTTTACAACTTGAAGACAATATCAGGTAAGTTTCTATGAATAAGAAATATCAACTCTAATTATACTACGTTACTACAAGGATTGACTGTTATTATATTTACTGACAAGAAATAAGTTCACTCGTGATAGGCTTCCGAAGTTATGCTAGTTAGAATGGATATGCCAAACATATCATTTCTTACTCAACAGAATAGATATTTGGAGACCTTAAACAAGAAGTATATTCCCTTATTATTTAACAAATATCTCACTATAGGTAATATACTAACATTATTGAAAGATAAAATATTGAATTTTCTTTTCTATTCAGAACATCTGAAAACTGAATCATGAATAGTAATAATACTATTTTGAAAGAAAGAAATGATATCAAATCCCTAAGCAGATGGTTGTTCCACTGTGGGAATTGAAATATTTGAATATTCAAATAATACAATTAGTTTGAGTAATATGGAACTCAAATTAGTTATTTGAAAGAAAGAGAGGATATAAACGCCAGATGTCTGGCTGGTTCTGCTGTCAGAATGCGAAGAGTGTTCCCATATTCAAAGATATATACAAGTTTGAGTAAGACTTTACTCAAACAATAATTTTGAAAAGGCAAGTAGCCTGCAATCTACAAAGAGGTTGTAGGAATTGCTCTATGGAAAAAAGTATATTCAAATTTGAAATTGTCGACCCAGTTAGGCTGAATATAGTCTCTGAGAGCAGAGGTGACACTAGAAGGGGGTCTTAATCTCATATTTGGCATGAGTATTCATCTGAGTACTGAAATAAACAATAAATATTAAAAAAAACATAATACATAAGAGTGAGCCCTTGCTCAGATAACAAATTTATTGGAAAGAATAAATTTGAAGTCTAAAGGAAGTTGTTGTTCTCTTATTAAAGTTGAACTATATTTGAAAATTCAAATTAGCCTATGAGTTTGATTAATATCAAAAAGCAGGCTATTTTTGGAATAAGGCACAGAGCTATCGATAACAATATAGTTGTTGGTACTGTTATGGGAATAAAACCAATATTTGAATATGCAAATAATAGCACAAGTTTGAGTAAGTATTTACTTATAAAACAATTGTGAAAGCTCCATCAGCAGTCAACTCCAAAGATCTTGCTTGCTGGGATTGAAGAGTTACAATTATATTCAAAGATTGAAATTGTGGTATTATTTGAGTAAATATTTACTCAAAGGAGAAAGATGGAACAAGGAGCTGATGTCAACTCGATTGGGTGGATATATATCTATCACGCGATTAAAATAAGTATCAAATATTCAAATTATATAACTGATTTGTTTAACAGTTTTAGCAATGCTCGAATTGTCAAAAGAGGAGTAATACTCATCTCTAAGGTATTGCTAGTTTTCCTATAGTGATTAAAATATATTTGAATATTTGAATCACAATAAAGGTTACTGTATGAGTAAACTCAAATATGAGATATAGAAGAAGAAATACAAGTAAACATCATATGAAACTGTTGTTCTTTTATGTAATTAAAAGAATATTTTAATAGTATTTAAAAAATCTCAATTTTGGGGAAGGGGTAACCTTCAAAAATAATTTGGAAAGAAAAGGCTTATATAAACCAGGTAGAACATTCTGGTTTGAATATTGTGAATTGAATAAGCAATATTTGAATATTCAAAAGTATTCCTAGTTTGAGGAAGTGAGAATATATAGAAAATCTTTGAAGAATACAACTAGCTAGTAATTCTAGAGAAATTGTTGACAATTCTGAAAAAAAGTAAAATAAGATGTGATTTCTCAATTACAATAAGTTTCAAATACAGTTTACTAAAAGAATAAATTGGGACATAAGAGCAGATGGGAATCCTATTAGGTCTATTAGTAAGAGTTGTGATATTATTGTATTATATGTTAAGAAAATTAACCGTACATATACTAGTAATAGCAACACAAGCCTCCCCATCACACTGCATTTTGAACACCTTCTAAAGATATTTCTCTAGATCAAAAATTAATTTCTACTATATAATCTTCTATATATTTAAGTTGTACACATTTTTCTCTTGATTTTCATGAGAGTGGGGTTGATGGGGAAGTGCTGTTGTTTATAGCCGAAGTTTTTCAAGTTCCTTGGTGTACGGTTAATTTTGTTAAGGCACATTAGTTATTGAACAATTCATCAAGTATAACTTGATTGAGTTATAGCTTTGCAATTTAGAGATATGTGAGAATGTATTATAATTAGTTATTACTTAGGGTATCTGGAAGAGTCAAATGAGTAGCCAGTACACTAAGTTTTATGATTTGCGGAGAATATACAACTTAGCAAGAGTGCTGGGTCATTTGAATAGTGAGAGGGTCAAAAATCATATTTTATTGACCAAGGTTGACAACTCTAGGGCTGAATCTGGCCTTAGTGCCATGACTACAAATTTGACAGTTTTAAATATTTCAAGTAATAACACATATTTGTAACAGGAACACCCTATAGAAAGGTGAACTCAAGATTGTAACTGTAATTAAGACTTAAAGTAGAAGATAAAGATAGAATAAATTATTCATGGAAGAATCAAAAGAGTAAAACCTATTATCGTGAAGCCTAAAAGTTTCACTCAATAAAGTTTTGTCTTGAGAATAGTTCATTATTTAAGTATAATGCCCAACTCTTATACTTAAGTAGATATCAGAAATAAGGCTTTGACATTTACTACTACTGAAACTATATACAAGCACCCTGGCCTGCCTAAGGCCAGCTGAGTGTGACACTCTAATAGGAATGATTCTGCTAGAGATAATAGACCAGCCTGGATATACTTAAATCGGCAAGAAAATTAGCCACTATTCTGAGCGTTACCTACATCTAATGATACTGACACAAATAATGTCAATTACCAATTAGGACATGATGTCAATCTGACATTGTCTACTGAGTTGATGTTTTTTAGCAGGCTGCATCCAGATACCAACTAGGTGTTGTGTAATAACTTTATGATAGGTAGCTACAATAACTACCATCTTAGTCTAAATGGTATACTAAGTAGTAACCAGAGTTGGTATAGTCTAGTATACTTACATCAGGAAAACAGGTTCCACCTTATGTATTAGATATATATCTCCCTGACTCTTCTGATAATACCCTCTCTGCATATTCCTCCCATCCCTCATACATCCATGCCATTTTCTCAACCCCATATGGCCGTCAGAAGGCTTAAGTTCTATCTCCGCCATGCCCAATCCTTTGCTTTTTTCTGTTGCCCCATGTTTCCTTCGCAAGGGATTGTTTCTTGTATAACTGACCTCCTTTTTTTTGATTTTCCACAAGGAGCTATTTGGCCATTGTACAGCCCCTTTGCCCTTATGTATGTCGGGAATAACTCTGTCCAATCTTGGGCTCATGTTACCCTTGCCAAATTCTGTCTTCTATAATTTGTGTGTTATGGATTACGTTCCCCTGGAGCCTCCATAGAGCTCTTTCTTAATCTCAGAACCTAATATGGTACCGTTACCACTTACCTTTCATGTTTCAATATACGTGTACCATATTATTTTTCACCTTGCTTATTGTACTCCCATGTATATAGTTTAGACTTCCTATCGTCTATTTCTAAACTCTGAAAATTGGCTTAACCGTTTCTTATTTTTCGAATTACTTTGCTTCATTTACTCTATATAGTTTTGAAGTGTCAATTGCTCCTCTGTTTGTTTCTGCGATCACACAAGGAATTTACTTTGGAACTGTGAGTGTTCAAGTGATTCTATTCAAGATTTCTAAATTAATCCAAGTATTCACATACCACCGTTTGTTATTTACTTCAGGTGGCTCTGGTACCAAATGCGTCATTCCTATGATCCCTTTGATACCAACCACTATCTCTGTTGTTCTGGTTGAGCCCTAAGTGTAAGGACCCTACAAAAGGTAGCTACAGTTCTCATAGTTTCCATGACTTTATGGGAATGTACTGCTGAAAGGTCACCCTACCTATGAGAGTACCCAAGGCTACTCTATTATTCTCATAGCCTTGTCTAATGTTAATCAGCCTTTTGTTTACCAAGTAATGGGGATGATACCACCTCTAGTTACCACTTGGTCTACTATTTGGGGTCAGGTGGTAGTTATTGTAACATGTATACATGTTCCAGTAACAGTATACAGGAGCGGAGTGCAGAATTTCCTATGTTTTGTTTTGATTACTTTGCTTACTTTGATTATTTCATTGTTTTACAGCCCTGGAGCTATATTAAGGCCTGGTAGCTTGTGTTAAGTTTTGTTTTGCATGTTATTTGTTTTATTTAGGAAGACAAGTGAAGGAACAGTCATGTAAGCTAGCGATAGTATTGAGGTAGTGTTAAGACTCTTAGGTATTATGAGGGATCACAGGACATGCAGGGCAAGGTGCACAGCCTGGTAGTGATTGTTGTGGCAGGATATCTGATTACTATCCCTTTGGAGGAACTCTTGTATTAAAACTCATCTCCTGGCTAGCTGGAGAATGGAGACTTCAGCAAATTCATGTTTTACAGAATATACTTGGTTGAACGGTGATCTCAGAGATCCACGTGGGCTTTAACTATTACATCTCTTTATTCTCGTGTTCTCTGAAGGCTCCCTGAGACCTAGCGCTTGCCAGTCGGATGCTAATCCTCTATTGTACCTTTTCATTAGATAGGAGTAAACCTGTTACAAGAAGGTTGCGTGAGACTCCAAGGCGACATTGGATGTCACCATGAAGGCTTCTGAAATAGTTGAAGGTATAAGAGGACAAAGTTACACTACCTTGCGAACTTGGCTATTGAGTGCAAAGGTTGCAGTTACCCTACTGCGAAATCCCAGTTACCCTACATTCACTGGCAAAGTTATCCAGGAACTCAGAGGTTAATTGCCTCACATTCTACTGGCTCTTAGATGTTCATGGGCAGACAGCTGCATAGTTGCTCGTTTCCTAGTAAACAGAGGTCATTGGAGCTGCTCCCGTAACACTGTATAGGTCATCACCGTCCATCTCTCTGAATGTCATTAGCAGGATATATTAGGGGAGTATGGGTGCCCACCACTATAGTGTCATACATAAATGGTCCCTCTGGCACCTAGGAGTCTATCTTTGTCTAAGGGTAATAGGGTAGTTTTGCGAGAGGTACTTAGGTAGTTCAAGGAGGCCAGAGTGCTTTTGGGACCAGTATCTAAGTAACAGGCTGGAACCTGCCCATCTTGATTTGTAGAATTACAATGGATTGTCTGTGGACTCTCGAGGGACGAGTCTCAATACTGTAGAGTAGGTTCTGAGAGGCTGGCTATGGGTAGTGTCAATTAAGCCAACTATCGGCTACACCTCACCGGGGGAGCTTGCATGTCTGAATGTCATATTGAGTAGCTGCGTAGATTATATGATAGACTGCATAGCGTGTATAGACAAAACGATAATGGGGCCAGTGAGTCCACAACCTAGGTATTAACTCTTCATCTTGTCATGGCAGGTAGCCACGGACGTGACCTCGATAGGAAGAGCTTTTCCACCTGCGGTTGAAGAGAAGAGGCATTGCAAAAACTCATATCCTATTGATGGAGTTAAGTATATCTGAGTTGGTCCGACACATTTAGCTGGATAATTCCCACTTGAGGGTAGACCTCGGACAGCCCTATGGTGGGTTGGTACAACCCATTGGGAATTGGGAAAGCCCCAAGAAGGGCGGTTGGCCAACAACGATCATGTGTCGGGGAGGGCGGGAAAAAGTATACCCGGTTTCTGGGACACATCAGCAAAGAAACTAGCTTGCGTCCTGTGTGTCCTGTGCGTCTGTCGCACCTGCCGCACTGAACGTCAATCGCGAATTAGGATGCCACGTCGATCCGACGTTGAGTCCTGATTTGCCTTTGTTTCTACCCTGAATGCTGACACCACCTGGGCACAGACCTCTTCGCCCTGTGGGTCCTGACAGCGTGTTGTGCCCTGCCGCTGCATTGTGACAGCCTCTAGTGCCCTGCCGCTGGGTCCTGACAGCGTCTGGTACTGAGGGCTGTCGTCCTGGCGACCCATGATCACCCCTACGTAATTCCCACGTCGTCTGATACTGTCCTCTTGCGTCCTGAGGCCGGATCTCTCTCCCCCGTAGTCAGGGCTTCTTTTATCTGGCCACGTCCCGTCCAGATATCTCTGCTGTGTGGTCCTGCGTCAGGATCTCACGATCCTGATCCATTATCTCCAGATGCGTGATGACTTCTTAAAGGCTTTACTCCAAATAGTGTGCGTCCCCTGATTCTTACACATGACATGTTCAGACTCTCTGCGCTGCGATATCCTGACTCTGGTATGGTGTTCTGGTGCCCGATAAACTACTTCTGATGATATCGCAATGTCTCCCGGAATGCATTTTCTTTCGCACCTGACGCTCTGGCGATGAGCTCTACTATTTCCACTTTTGGTTCTGGCTTCTTAGGAATATGAAATAATTAATACTATATCTTACTCCATAAACACACCATTTCCCATGTACCCTCTCATACGCTTGCCCCATTTCCCTCCTCCTCCATTCCCGGGTCACTATAAACTTTTTCCTCGAGTTCTGGTTCCAAGATCTCAAGACTCAGAGATAGCTGACACGACGGAGTTGGGCACACCGCGGCGTCCAACGTTAGCCCACGGTCTCCACTGGTGAAGAGTCCGGACAAAGAGGATCCGAATCTAGATATCTGAGAAGTCCCGCTGCTAACGCGGCGCCGAAATCGCAAGACGCTGCTGCCCTCTGGGAACTGTTTTAGCTCTCCGGCAGAGGCCCAAGATGCAGGTTATTCGGAGTTTGACTCCATGGTGCTGTCCATCGCTGAAGGTTGGTCGAACTTTGACCCTCTAGTTCAGCTACCACAGCAGCCCAATCGTCCGTGAAGCCTTCCAGGCGATCTTGTCGGACTCCATGCTCTCGCTTCATCTTTCCACGGATGGTCCCATCAATGTTGTCAAGAATCAGAGTTTGAACCGCGTCGTGGCATGAGGCCCATGTTTGCCTTTAGCGCGCAAAAAGATCTTAAATAGTGGCCGTTAGGTTAGTCTTCTCGGGAAAGTGAAAGGTCAGGGTTCTGGCTCACCTCCGGCGGCTTCAGGCTTGAAGTCGCCCTGATCCTTAAATACTCCTGTCTGCCAGGCTCGGAGTGCATGGCAGATTATGGCACACGTTAAGCAAATCATGGTACCGTTGATGCGCCCAAGAAATGCCGGATCAATAATCCCATGCATTCCCCTACCCTCGAAGTACTTTCCCCATATGGCCTCAGGAATCTGAGGTGCCAGAAATCGATTTGTTATGTTCTGCGTCTAGTTCACTCTGATTAGTTGCAAGAGGATAGGTCGCATCATTAATAAGAGCAAGAACACACCTCATATCCACTCGGGGAGCACATAAATCTATCCTTTTCCAGCAGGTAGTCCACCTGGCGCGCAATTGCCGTTGGGTCTTGCGGAAGATCGTACAATTTTACCATTTCATGCTTTACGTGGTAGACAAACGGGGATCTTACCCCCGAGTGTTTTTGGCGTATCTGGAAAGGTTAGTACTAGTCCAGACGTCTAAAAGATTCTTCTAAAATGGGTTGATGTCTACTTACCAATTTTACGCTTTCCTCTGATGCTTCTATATTCCCTGCATCGGATATGTGATTGAGCCCCTGAAGCCAAACACTGTGCACCTGAGTGGTCAATGCAACTGGTCCCGGGAGTGGTTCATGAAAAAGGGTATATAGGAGAATAAGTCCCTTGGCCCGCCCTACGACGCCTCTCTCTGCTCCCATAGCTGTATTGCACCGTGAGTTAGTCTCAGGCCATATGTGCTCATGGCCCGGCATGCCCTGTTCGCCCCGAGGACTTGAGCGTTGGACTGCTGATGTTGTGGCTCTGTGAGTTGCCATTGATGAATAACGCGATACCCCGGATGTCGAGATCGTTGGTGGAGTGTACGCACTACTTCGTATTATACGTACTTGTGCAGCAGGGGTACACCTGACGATTGCGGCTTCCTGGGATCCGGAGGTGGTCGAATTTCGGACAGTTAATACCCTGTTGTTGGTTCGTTTCTCCCCGGCTTGTGATTGATGACCTGTTATTGATCTTGTGCCATCCACATTATCATTCTCATCTGGGTCTGGCTCTGTGTCCAATTTGGTTTGATCAGATATGTGGGAGTTTTGGTACACATCGCTGCTATCATCGCTGAGGTGAAAGATTTCTCTTATTTGTTGTCCATCCTCATCCTGATCGCCCCTGTGATCGTTATACGCCACTGTGTCTAAAGTGTCCCTTCGGGGCAGCTTGGCTGGTGGTGCCAGAAGACGTCTTACGATCCGTAGTGGGGAACATTTCCGAGCCCCACAATGTGGACTGTGAGTGCTGCCTGATAAGGTCAGCTGTGTTCCTGATCTGGCTGCCCTATTGTCTTGAGCGATGTCGCGCCTACGTCGGTTCTGATTGGCTACACGTGCGGTGGGTTGGCTGCATGAAGTGGCTGGTGGTTGTTTATGCATGTTTGAATGCCGGACCTTTGATAAAGGTATAGGATAGGAATGAGGACGTATGAAAAAGCGATATAGTGTGTGGTAAAGATGAAGAGTGTGTTGTTTTGTTGAGTAGGACACGTCTGGTCTGATACCCTAGGACTTATGGGGCGGGTGGGGGGGGTTGAGCATCACATACGATCACTCGTTAATGAAAAAGACTATTTGGCTGCAAAAAGGGGTTTTTCTGCTTGTTCATCATTAAGTTAATACTCTG
>Ga0307509_10002600_pt1 | contig 28903 bp, 32 predicted proteins | sample 10_EM_MG_FD_202245 | JGI IMG/M metagenome (GOLD analysis project Ga0307509, IMG submission 202245) | Populus trichocarpa ectomycorrhiza microbial communities from riparian zone in the Pacific Northwest, United States - 10_EM | ecosystem: Host-associated > Plants > Roots > Unclassified | place...
TCTCCTCTCCTTCCTGCTTGTTTCTTTCCTTTCTACTTCCTTCGGGTGTACGAGTATGTTCGTAGGATTTGGTTGGGCGATAGGCGAGATGTGCGGTTGGTCTCATACCAGAGGGACTTGGGGGTTTAGATGTTTTCATGGGGTGAGGAGGGCAGGGTTTTTGTCGGCCATATCGTTAAAGATGCATGCTGTCTTTGCACCTTAATAAAACAAACGCACTTGATTTAAAAAAAAAAAAAAAAGAAAAAAAAGAAAAAAAAGTCACAGTAGTTAGAGTTCTTCACGCAACCATCTAAGTAATAGACTACTCAGGTACTGGAGCACGAGCCAAGCCCATTGACAGTGACCTTCCATAGGTGCAATATATACGAGATACCCAATGCCCTTATCTCTATGATACCTCACTTGTATGCGAGTACTCTATTGCTATACGATAGGACTTCCTACGATCACTATACCTACAACGAACACAAGATGTTAGTCTATAACGATAGACGAAGAAAACTACGTAGGCTATGTCGATAGCCTATGATACTAAGATAGTCATTTCCGGTTACGAACGCCTTCACGGAAGGCTGGTTTGTTACAACGACTATCCAATCTGATAAATTGACAGACAAGCTCCCCCGGTCAGATGTAGCCGATGGTTAGCCATGTGGGCGCTACCCATAGCCAGCCTCTTGGGACATACTCTACCGTGATAGCACTCAGACCTCTAGAGTCCAATAACAACACATAGTAATGCTACAAATCCAGGGGAGGAGGTCCCGCCTGCTTACTGAGGTATTTCTCCCGAAAGCACCCTGGCCTCTTTGCATTATGTAAGTACGACTAGGAAGACTACCCTACGACCCGTAGGCTATGATAGGCTCCTCGGTGCCGGAGAGAGCATTTATGGGAACCCCTCATTTTGGCGGTTACCCATACTCCCCTAATATATCCTCCGAAGGACATTCGGACAGACGGACGGCGACCACTTATATAGTGTTACGGCAGCTGCTCCAATGATCTTTGGCAACTAGCAAACGAGCAACTACACAGTCGTCTGCCTATGACACACCGTCCCCACGCTGGGCGCAGAGGGGGGTATTAGCTAAACCCACCCAAGTTTATTACCATGTTCGGGCAGCCCTTACACAGGCGTAGGGCCTCCCCGCGCAGATGCGTGTGTGCCCAAGCCCATCTAAGAGCCCATAGAATGTGAGGCAATCAACCTCTAAGTTCTAGGATGACTTTGCTCGTGAAGGTAGGGTAACTTGGACACCTCACTAGGGTAACTGGGGTCCATGGGCATAATGACCAAATTCCTAAGGTAGGGTAACTTTGCCCTCTTGTGCCTTTAACCACCCAGGAAGTTCTCCAGTTGACCAGAAAAGTCATCTCGGCAGTCCGTGTCACATTCTCATAATTCTCTTGACCTTATGCGAAGGTTCTTCCGAAAGGTTACCCTGCCTAGTAGAGTACCTCATGGCTACTCCACTATTCCCTAGGCCTTATCCTAGGTTTACCAGCTATGTGTATACTAAGTATACGAGACCATACCACTTCTGGTTACCCCTTGGTATACCATTTGGGCTAAGGTGATAATGATTGTAGCTACTTCTTATAGGGTCGTTATACTCAGTAACCAGCCCGGACCTTCTTCCCTTGATTTGTATCCTTACTATGGGTTGTTATTGAACTCTAGAGGTATGAGTGTTATCAGGGTACAGTATATCCCGAGAGGATGGCTATGGGTAGCGCGCACTTGGCCAACCATCGGCTACATCTCACCGGGGGAGCTCGCATGTCAATTTATCACATTGGATAGTCGCGTAGATTAAATGATAGACTGTATAGCTTGTATAGACAAAACTACCACTGGGCCAGTGAGTCCACCACCTAGGTATTGACCCCGCTTGTTGTCATAACAGTTAGCCACTGGTATGTCTTTGATAGGAACAGTTTTTCCACCTGCGGTTGTATTGGACATGCATTGCAGAAACTCATACCCTATTGACGGAGTTAAGTATACCCGAGTTGGTCCGGTACTTCCAGCTGGATAATTCCTGATGGAGGGTAGACCATAGACAGCACTGAGCAGGACAGTATACTCGCCCAAGGTCGGAGTATTGGTGAATGTCAAAGCCTCAAATCTAATATCTACTTAAGTTTAAGCGTTTGGCATTCTACTTTGACAACCAACTTTTGCTCGAGAGAACTAAATTGAGTCAAGCTTCGAGCTTAACTATATTAAGTTTTACCGTTGATTCTTTTGCATTATTTTACCGCATCTTTATCTTCTACTTTGAGTGTTTGGTGCGGGCGCAACCTTAGAGTTCACCGCTCTAGAGGGTGCCCCCGTTACACATGTCTGGCTGACTTGACGTCTGCCGGGGCCCATTAAAGTTACCATAGTTGGGACTCAATGGTCTGAGAGAGAGTCCTTACTTCAGGTTTTTGTCCTTGGCGGAGTCTTTTCATGATTTCAGAGGTATTGTGAGAGTCCAGACTGTCGGTTGAGTTAGAAAAATATGTATTAGAATGCACACAGATGGGAAATATGCAGATGGGAGAACAAATCTAGGTCAAAATTGAACCAGACAGCGCTTGGGATTACGACCCGGTCTGGTTCCAACAGCTTCGTCTGCTATAAAACAATCAAACTAAAGTGATAAGTTAAGGAGATGTGTGACGGGAAGATGTAGCAATGGGAAAACTTGCGACTGAGGCTTTTGTGGCCAATGAATCCGCCTTTGTCAGAGGAAGGGCACAATCATGTGGAATTTGGCTATGAGGATATTCGTGGATGGTGGGTATGAGGTTCATGTTGTGATAGCCCTAAGATTGTCGTCATGATATTCTGTGATGCTGTTATTGACCCAATTATGCTGATCACACAATGCATTTTGAGCTGATTGTTAAGGCACAACTACACCTAATCATTGATGACAAAGATGTCTTGGTGGACCTTGCTAGACCGATGTCACAAGGTATATGTCACAAATCGTGACTAAGCAAGGCAGATTTCACATGACTAATAGTTATTAGTCGCAAGGTTTGTTTATGTTTCACACTATGCAGTCAGTTGACTCATAGTTCTCACATGACTCGCACTTGCGTGTCATCGTTATTTTATTATTGGTTGATGTTGGTATGACTCACGATTGTGAGTCATAATTATGTAATGACTTTGGCGCATGACTCACATTATGAGTTGCAAGTTTCCTTCAGGTGACGCTCTTTGCGCACCTGACATGTTTTATGAGTTGCCATTAGTTTAAGGCATCTTGCCCAGTGACTCATAGGAGTTATCTAATGGATTTCGTGTATGACTCATTATGAGTCATAAGACTGTGTGACTCACGTTATGAGTTACCACGGTTAGGGTTGTTGGCGTGAACAGTCTATACAAGGAGGAGACTCGGACACAGTAGGTAGCACAAACAATCTCCCCTACACCTCCGGCGATTGAAATCTCAACACCAGGGAAATCATCATGGGATTCCACCACCGGCCCCTCTCCTCCCCCTTGATGGCTTCTGCCTAGGGGAGCGATGATGCAACCCCTCCTCTCCCTCTGGGGTCTACCCCCTCCTCCACGGGGTTCTTGTTCCTGTCCATCGTTGACTCCCGCTCATGAAGTTCGGTTCTCCTCTTTCCCCCGCACTTCCTTTGCACCTCGCTTAGGTTTTGCACGGTCGGCATTGTGTCCTCTTCGCTCACGGTCGGCGCTGAGCTTTCCAAGCCCTTTGCGAAGTACCTTTCAGTCTCGATCGTGAGGTCCGGTCGGGGAACACTTCGGTTAGTAACTTCAGCACCTCGTTTTTCGTTTCGCATTCGGAAAAGCATCGGCCGCGGTTACTCTAGTCCGTCGTCTCAAGTGTTCGGACTGCCATTCCTCCTCACATCCCCTGCCCTCCACCGTCCTGGTCTTCGTCCCATTGCTCGGTTACAGCTACACACACCCCCCCTCTTCCCACCCCCTCAGCTGGCACCTTACTGCTCCCTTCCCGCGGTCGATCTTTGGTCGCTGTTCAAAAACCCGCCTCGGTTACGCCCGGCCTTCTGGCCGTCGCTAATGCCGTTTTGGCACACCCTCCGGCAACCCCTCACCAGAGTCGCCTCGATACACCTTTCTATCATGCCATCGGGCACCGCTTCGTCCACCGGCACCGCTCCGGTGTACAGGTCCATACTCTCACTTCCTAGCTTAGGCTGATACACGTGACTTATCAGACGTAAGTTTCCTTTGTCTGGGGTTCATTTATTTCCTTTGTTCATATTTTGTAGATGTCACCAAGGGTTCTCCTCTCCTTCCTGCTCGTTTGTTTCCTTTCTATATCCTTCGGGTGTACGTGTATATTCAAGGGGTTTGGTTGGGCGATAGGCGAGATGTGCGGTTGGTCTCATACCAGAGGGACTTGGGGGTTTGGATGTTTCCTGGGGTGAGGCGGGTAGGGTTTTTGTGGGCCATATCGTTAAAGATGCATGCTGTCTTTGTGCCTTAATAAAACAAACGCACTTGATTTAAAAAAAAAAAAAAAAAAAGAAACGGGCACAGTAGGTAGCCATCCTCCGTCTCCGCTACACGTCCGGCGATTGAAATCTCAACACCACGAGAAATCATCGTCACTTCTATCCACCCCGCTCTCCTCAGACACGCCACATTGCCTCTGTCTGGGTGAAGCCATCTCCCCTCCCTCTTCCTTTCCCTTTTGATGGTCAGGCCTGGCAAGCTTGTTCCTAGGGGTTGGTTGAGTTCGCCTTCACCCCCTCTTCTCCAGGCTCGCTTAGGCAGCCCCCCACGGTCGGCAACCCCTCGCCCGTCAACGGTCGGTTTTTAGTCTCGGTCGATCGGTAAAGTAGTTGTCCCCGGTGGCACTGCTCTCTGGTATTGCACTACCTCCTTTGTGCTCTGCTGGTACGGTCGGACCATTTCGAAACATCGTGACACCGTTTCCATCTGCCTTCCTTGCACTTCTCGTGTCGTTTAGCCCTCGGCCCTCCCCCTCCCCGACTTTTGGATCGGCTGGCACCCTACTGCTCGTGGCTCTACGCCCACCCTCAGACCTCTGCTCCCTTCTGATGTCCTAGGACTAGGGGGGCATATTTAAACCTTCTTTCCGTATCCTGTTTTCCGAAATTGCTGACCGTATCTTCTCCCGACTGCCACGAGCCCGCCTTCACTGGGCGGCACTTTCCTCGAACTTGGTTGCTTTCCTGAGCCTCGGCTGGCGGGGCTATATGCCCCCGGTAGTTACCTCCCCTCGTTGTCTCCCCGAGACCCGATAATCAGGAGTCCCTATTCCTTCGGGAGCTGGGCCTGGTGGGGTTTTACTACGGTATAGCTTATAGCTGGTTGACTTGGGGGAGTGGATTTGTTTTCCTTTGTTGGTGGTGTCTACTGTCGGTTGGGGATGTTTTTCGTTTAGGCTAGGCTTTCGCGGGGGTTATTGGTTCGTGGCTTTCAGGCCCGTGGGCTCATCTCCTTGTAGTTTCTACCCATAGTACCCGGCGGGGGATTATTTCTTTGTCGGGCAGGCTCAGAGGGCTTTAGCTTGGGGATAGCGGGAAGGACTGTAGTTGGAGGTTGTGGTCCACATGGCTTACGTTCCAGCCGAGGACCCTTGTACCTAACACCGTGGGATGAGCACAGTTGTGCGTTTTGCTCCGATAGAAACAATAAATAAGCGAGATTAAAAAAAGAAAAAAGAAAAAAAGAGAAAAAAAGAAAAGAAAAAAAGAAAAAAAACGGGCACAGTGGTTAGCACGAATCATCTCCCCTACACCTCTGGCGATTGAAATCTCAACACCAGGGAAATCATCGTGGGATTCCACCACCACCCCCTCTGCTCCCCCTTGATGGCTTCTGCCTAGGGGAGCGATGCTACATCCCCTCCTCTCCCTCTGGGGTCTACCCCCTCCTCCACGGGATTGTTCCTGTTCATTGTTGACTCCCGCTCATCAAGCTCAGTTCTCCCCTTTACCCCGCACTTCCTTTGCACCTCGCTTAGGTTTTGCACGGTCGGCATTCTGTCCTCGTCGCCTACGGTCGGCACTGAGCTTTCCAAACCCTTTGCGAAGTACCTTTCCGTCTCCATTGCGTGGTCCTGTCGGGGAACACTTCGGTTAGTAACTTCAGGGCCTCGTCTTTCGTTTGGCATTCGGACAACGATTGGCGACGGTTACTCTAGTTGGTCTTCTCAAGTGTTCGGGCTGTCCTTCCTCCATACATCCCCCTCCCTCCACCCTCCTGGTCTTCGTCCCGTTGCTCGGTTACAGCTACACACACCCTCCCCCCTTCCCACCCCCTCAGCTGGCACCTTACTGCTCCCTTCCCGCGGTCGATCTTCGGTCGCTATACAAAAACCCGCCCCGGTAACGCCCGTCCTCCTGGCCGTCGCTAATGCCGCTTTGGCACACCCTCCGGCGACCCCTCACCAGAGTCGCCTCTACACACAATTTTATCCTGCCATCGGGCACCGCTTCGTCCCCCGGCACCGCTCCGGTGTGCAGGTCCATACTCTCACTTCCTAGATCAGGCTGATACACGTCACCTATCAGACGTAAATTTCCTTTGTCAGGGGTTCAATCATTCCTTATGTTTTTATACTTTCTGTAGTAGATGTCGCTAAGTGTTCTCCTCTCCTTCCTTCCTGCTTCTTTCCTTTCTACTTCCTTCGGGTGTACGAGTATGTTCGTAGGATTTGGTTGGGCGATAGGCGAGATGTGCGGTTTGTCTCATACCAGCGGGACTTGAGGGTTTGGATGTTTCCTGGGGTGAGGAGGGTATGGTTTTTGTTGGCCATAGCGTTAAAGCTGAATGCTGTCTTTGTACCTTAAACAAATGCATATAATTTAAAAAAAGAAAAAAGAAAAAAGAAAAAAAAGAAAAAACGGGCACAGTAGTTAGCACGCTTCCGCTGCCCTCTTTCCCCCCCCTACATTTCTCAACACCACGTGGTTCTGCACACGATCTCCTCTTCCATACTTTTCGTCCTCATTGTTGGGCCTCGCATCCCCACCCTCACCTCCAGACATGGCCTCCCATCAGGGCGTCCCCTCCAGAATCGGTACTCCAGCCCCTCTCTCTCCCCTCCCAACCACTGGGAATCTGGACCATCAGGTCTCGCTCTTTCATCAAACTGCCACCGACCTACGGCTTCCCGCCGCAGGTTTTCCCCCCATTACTCCAACAAACATCTCCACACTCTCCATTGGGGAACCAATGCTCCTCCCTCTACTTTGCACCTCGCTTCGATCAAGCGTCCACATCGCTACTGCTCTCGAAAACCTCTCGACTGAGATCCACGACCTGTCTTCTCAGGTCGCCAACGGGGATTTCTCCCCACAACCCCCAAACCTCGCCCCACTCCACGCATCTCTCCGTGACATTGCCTCCCGTCTTCCGTCACGCGCTCAGGCCCTGTTTCCCCCGCAGCGCCCTACAGTGCCACAGCAGACCACACCCCCCTCCAGCAGGTCGCGCTCTGGCCCGACCAGCAGCACCAACCCCGCTCGCCAAGAGAAAGGGAAAGAAAGAGCTCCTCCGGCTCCACCCCCACCACCACCTAATACGGTGTGGCCCTCCCCCGGAGCTGACCCGGATCTCCCGAGATACGACATGTCAACTTCCCCTCCCACACTATATGGCAACCCTGAAGCGTTTGCCAAGAAATACCCTCACACCTGGGAAGCGGAGGAATTCGCGAAAGGGAAATACCCCCCCGGTCCCGCTTGGACCCCCAGTCATCTGGACCCCGAATGGCGCCCCCCCACCACCATGGCCCCCAAGACCACCCCCACCTACCCTCCAGCTATAGCACCCCCTGCTAAAGGAAAGAAGGGTCGCCAGGCGAGAAGTCCTGTCTCGGCTCCCTCCATTGCGGTTGCGTCGGGTGAGGTTTTTACGAAATCTCCCTCTCCTCTCCCCCAAGCTGTCCGCAGATTCTTCGCCTCCAGAACCACCTTCGAACCCCACCCAGAAGTGCTCAAGAGAGCAGCCCATTTCCCCGACATCGCTGCCTCTGTCCTCAGAGAGGCCAACTGCTCCCTCCCCCTTTCTTTCACTTGCACAGTCAACGTCAAAGACTCAGTATCGCTGCTCGGTACCGACCTTCACACCCCCGCCTCCGCCTATACCCCGTATTTCGCTCCCCTGACCTCGAAGTTAAACAAGGCCTTTCCGGTGGGTAACTCCCCTTGGGATCTCTTCAAACCCGCTCCGAACGAAACACAACTTTTCGTTCACTCCATCCCTCTTGCGTTCCTCCCCTCAAACGATGACCAACTCTTTCCCACTCTTCATGACTCCATCCGCAATGCCAGGGGAGTCTCCATTCTCTCCTCACGTTACCTTAACCCAGACCCGGATTCCAGCGATCAAAAATCAGCAACCTCTGTTGTTGTCACCGTGGCCCCGCCTGACGCTTTTGCCATCCTCCCCTCCATCAACCTCTTCTCCTGGAACCTGAGAGTGGAGCAGATGTTCTCCTCCTCTCAGAATTCCCAATGTAAGAAGTGCTGGAAGTTCGGCCACATCGCCACCCGCTGGCCAAGCACACTACCAGTCTGTCCATTCTGCTCGCTCGCCCACACCAAAGCTGAGCATCGCTGCCCTAACCCTTCCTGCCCTAAGGGTGGTAATCTCCGACCTGTCCTCGCCTGCTGTCCATGCTCGGTGGCGTGCTGTCCTAACTGCCAAGAAGAGCACACTGCGTGCAGCAAGGATTGCCCCTCCCGCCGAAAAGCCACTTCGGAGGCACCAGAGGTGCGATCTCAACAGACACAGGATAGCATGGATCATGCTGAAGACCAGGCTGGCCCTTCGATGGTCCTTCCCCCAGCACCCGGTGCCGCTCCCCGAACCCCAAAAGCCTCTATACTCTCCCACGATGCTCCTCCACCGAGGCAGAGAGCCCAACGGACCATCACCATCACCGATCACGCCCCAACAGAGAGCGGTGATGAATCTCTAGATTCCGACTCCTCCGCGGGCTCTGCCACATAATGGAGAATTTTTTCACTCGATACACCCACAGCAGTGCTGTCTTCCCGTTCTTTCCAATCGTTCAACATAACTGCCTTGGGAGCTGGGATGTTTTTCTTTCACTTTTTCACAGCTTTACTATGCTGCCTCACCCTCCTTTGCTTGTTGCTATTCAAGACCCCCCCTCCAGATGCTCGGTTCTGCCCACATTCCCAGGGTTTATTTCTTTCGCCCCCCCTCCTCCAGGCCGCCCGCAGGTGGCCATCTACGTGTCTCATGTTCTAAACCAACACTTGTCCTACTCGACCGTCTTCCATGACTCCTCGGAGATGCTTTCGGTTGATGCTTTTTTCCCCGGAGGCCCTTTTTGGGTCACCTCACTGCTCCCTCAGGGTCACCTCGGTGTACCTCCTTCGCACGAATCGTCCCCCCTATCGCTCCATACTGCCTGAACACGTTTTTTCCTTTCTTTCCTATCCCCACCTTGTTTTAGGTGACTTCAACCTTCAGCACCCTTTGGCAGATCCCTGCCGCTCCCTGTCCTAAAGGGAATTTACCATCTCCACACGCTATTTTGATGCCGCTTTCGACGTCCCATACCATCTTCTCAACACCCCCGGGGTTTACACTCGGTTCCCGTTCGACACCATCTCGCGCCCCTCCGTTTTGGACCTGGCTTTCGCTAATACCTCCCTCTCCCCCCTTGTCTCCTCGTGGGACACCCCCCACCCCGCCACTGGTACAGACCACGTTCCATGTGTGATAACCCTAAGACCTCCCGCGGTTATGCTGCCCCCCCCTACCCCACACTGGGCCCTTCTTCACCTAGATGCGCTGGGAAAGGCACTGGTCTCCTTCACAACACTACCCTGCCCAACGAAGCCCACCCCTAACTCCCTGAGTAGATGGTTCGACATCACATCTACCCGCCTCACCGCCCTCCTCACCTCCCATGCCCTGAGCAAGCGCCCATGCCCCTGCTCGAAGCCATGGTGGTCCCCACGCCTATCGTCTCTCAGGAGAGAATATCACGGATTTGGAAGGATATCCCGCCTCGACCCGTCCCCCCTCAATGGAGCAATGTGAACAGCTCGAGAAGAACATACTTCAAGGCCATCGCTTCGCCCAAGAAAGCACATTGGTCGGACTTCCTGTCCTCGACCACTCCGCGCTCTATCTGGACAGCCAAGAGATTTGTGTTCGGCCGCCCACCACAAAGGTTCCCGGACCTACCAGGCGCCTCCAATCCGGCCGAGGTGGCGGAAACGCTCCTGGACCACTTCTTTGCGATGAAACCCCCACCGCCCCCGCTCCTTCGCCTCACACAATATGATGATTACACCCCCCACACCTCCGAAGAGGTCTCCAGGGCCCTTTCCAAGTCCTCAAACACCTCGGCCCCCGGGCCCGACCACATCCCATACTCCGCATGGAAGGCTGTGCACCGCATCAAACCCTCCCTTCTTCCTTCCCTTCTGGATCCCCTGTTATCCCACGGATTCCACCCCCTCTCCCTAAAGAAAGCACTTGGTATCCTCCTCGACAAACCAGGCAAACCCTCATACGACTCACCCTCCTCCTTCAGGGTTATCGTCCTCCTTCGAACGCTCTCTAAAATCCTTGAGAGAGTGGTAGCTTCCCGCCTCTCGGCCCAAGCGACGGTGTGCTCCCTTATCCACCCCCTTCAGTGCGGGTCTCTCCCTGTGAGGTCCACCGCCGATGCCGCCCTCGTCCTGCAACATAATGTTGAGTCCTTACACCGCCTCCGCTACAAAGTCTCCACTCTCTTCCTCGATGTGAAGGGAGGCTTCGATAACGTGGAATCTCCCTCTCTCCTCTCCCTCCTTCGCAGAAAACGTGTCAGCCCATACCTGGTTCCGTGGGTCGGCTCTTTTCTTAGCGATGGCACCTGCCGCCTGACCTTTCAGGGGTCCCCTCGCATCTTCGCTCCCGTATCAGTCGGGGTCCCTCAGGGATCCCCCATCTCCCCCCTATTATTCGTCATTTAGGTATCCTCCCTCCACCTGGAAATCCCCAGGTCGCTTATTATCTCCTACGTCGACAACCTTGCCGTCACGGTGGCCTCTCCGTCTTACAGGACCAACATCCGCCTCCTTCAAAAGGCCATCTCGGCGCTCAAGAGAAAGGCCTCCGCAATCAACATCTCCTCCGTTCCCAAGACCGAGCTAATACACTGGAGGACTACCAGAAGCAATGAGCCGCCGTGCTCCCTCCCGGTGCAGCTGGAAATGCAGCTCTTCTATCCCCAGTCCCGCCTGAAGTGGCTGGGGTTCATCTTCACTCACTCCTTTGACTCGAGGTCCCACCTTTCCAGGAGGTACATACTTGCAAATGCCGCCCTGGCCACGATCCGTCGCCTCTCCCCCCCTGGGATGGGCCTACCACCCTACCTTTGTCTCTCCCTGGCCCTTTCGCTTCTTGCTCCAATTCTCCTCTATGGATCCGCTGTCTGGTGCCCTCCGCCGTCTATCCCAGGCCCGATGTCCGTCATCTGGCATCGTGTCTGTAGGTGGATCACCAACTGCTTCTCCTCCGCCAACATAACTTGTCTGCACAGGGAGGCCTGTCTTCCCCCGTGGCCTATTCTAGTACGCCACCAACGCCGCCTTGCCGGCCTGAGGCTCATCTGCTCCCCCCCGGAAATAAACCCAGCCACAGCGCCTCTCCCTAAGTCCGTCCCCACATTCTCGCCCCATCGTGCAGCCTCGATAGCGCGTAGGAAGATAACCTCCCAGGCCTACCTCTTTTTCAACCTGCACTGGCGTTCTGCTCCGGACAAGGCCAGGAACCCGAGATACCGACACAACGCCATCACTGCGTTAGCAAACATGGCCGTCCCCCTCGCGGATGACGTTTCTACACTCCCACCCATCTCCCTCCACCTAACAGACTACCTGCCCCCAGTCCTGGGGGTCGTCCCCTCCTATGACCGCCTCAAATTGAGGGCCAAACAACACCTCCTCTCCGACTGGGCCACTATCCCAGCCCCCCCCTACTACCCCTCTCCACCCTCGACGCGCCCCCATCCCTTTATGGGCTTGTGCAAGTTTGTTGCGGGCAGGATACACCAGACGCGCTCTGGAAAAAGATATCTCGCGGCTCACCCTTCATGGGGCAATCCTGATGCCGACTTATCCTGCCCGCTGTGGTCTGAGGGCCCGCAGACCTTCGAACACGCCATCCTGTCCTGCCCCTCGTCCACCCATCAGAGATCCCGCCTCCTCCAAGTGGTCTCAGAGCTGGCTCCTGAGGCCACAATCTGGTTCGACCAGCAGCTGCTTATTGCCCTGGCTGAGTTCATCCGCACCACCGCCACTGGTTTTCCCCCTGGGCTGTCTCCGCTTGCTTCCTGTCTCCACAACCCCCCGAATCCTCTCCTCCGATTACCTACCTGCCCGCCCCTGGCCCTCGAGGCTGGTTAGGCGGTTTGTACTCTCCTTAATATTAGCTACGGCTGCTCTGCGACGCTTATCGGTCGCGTTGGGGGAAATGGTTATGTTTGTTTCATTTGTTGATTGTTATTTTGATTTTCAGTTTTGTTTTGGCCATATCGTTAAAGATGCAGGTCATTTCTTGTACCGTAGAAACAATGAACATATGATTTAAAAAAAAAGAAGAACAAAAAAATAAAACGGGCAGAGTAGTTAGCCAAGAGAGAGCGGCGACGAATCCTTAGACTCCGACTCCTCTGAGAGCTCTCCCCATTAATCGAGAACTTTTTTCACTTGTTACACCGACAGCTGTGCTGTCTTCCCGTCCTTTCCAATCATTCAACATAACCGCCTTGGGAGCTGGGAGGTTTTTCTTTCACTCTTTCACAGCTTTACTGTGCTGTCTCACCCTCCCTTGCTTGTTACTATTCAAGACCCCCCCCTGCAGATGCTCAACACTACCAACCTTCCCGGGATTTATATCTTTCGCTCCCCCCCCTCCTGGCCGCCCACGGGTAGCCATTTATGTATCTGGTGCTTTGAACCAGCACCTTTCCTGCTGGACTGTCTTTTACGACTTCTCAGAGATGCTTTCAGTTGATGTTTTTTCTCCAGAGTGTCTTTTTGGATCCCCCCACCCTTCCCTCAGGGTCACCTCAGTATATCTTCTTCGTACAAACCGTCCTCCATACCGCTCCATATCACCTGAGCGTGTTTCTTCTTTTCTTTCTTACCCTCACCTGGTTATAGGTGATTTTAACCTCCACCATCCGTTAGCAGATTTCTGCCACTCCCTATCCCAAAGGGAATTCATCATCTCTACACGCTACTTTGACAACGCTTTCGATGTCCCCTTCAATCTTCTCAACACCCCCGGGGTGTATACTGGGTTCCCGTTTGACACCATCTCGCGGCCCTCTGTTTTGGACCTGGCCTTCGCGAATACCACTCTCTCCCCCCTAGTCTCCTCGTGGGACACCCCCCTCCCCTCGACTGGTTCGGACCACGTTCCGTGTATGATAACACTAAAACCTCCCGCGATTATGCCACCCCCCCCTACTCCGCACTGGGTCCTCCTTGACCTAGACGCGGTGAAGAAGGCCCTCGATGCCTTCGCCACACTACGCTGCCCAGCGAAACCCACTCCCAATTCCCTGAGTAGATGGTTTGACATCTCCTCAACCCGCCTTACCTGCCTCCTGACCTCGCACGCTCCGAGCAGAGGCCCATGCCCCCGCTCCAAGCCATGGTGGTCCCCCCCCCTATCGTCCCTCAGAAGGGAATACCACAGATTCGCAAGGATATCCCGCCTCGACCTATCCCCCCTCAACTGGAGTAATGTGAACAGCTCGAGAAGAACATAGTTCAAGGCAATCGCCGCGGCCAAGAAAACACACTGGTCGGACTTTTTGTCTTCGGCCACACCGCGCTCCCTCTGGACGGCCAAGAGATTTGCATTCAGCCGCCTACCAGAAAGGTTCCCGGACTTACCAGGGGCCTTTGACCCGGCCGAAGTAGCGCGGGCGCTCCTTGACCACTTCTCCCCCTCCAATCACCCACCACCACCACTCCTCCGCCTCACAAGTCATGAGGATTACACCCCCCTAACCTCCGAGGAGATATCTAGGGCCCTCGCTAAATCCTCGAACACGTCCACCCCTGGCCCCGACCATATCCCGTACTCTGTGTGGAAGTCAGTACACCGCATCAAACACTCCCTTCTTCCCTCCCTCCTGGACTCCCTACTAGTCCACGGATTTCACCCTCCCTCCCTCAAAAAAACACTGGGCATCGTCCTCGACAAGCCGGGTAAATCTTCATACAACTCACCCTCCTCCTTCAGGGTTATCGTCCTCCTCCGAACGCTCTCTAAGATCCTTGAGAGAGTGGTAGCTTCCCGTCTTTCAGCCCAAGCAACGATATGCTCCCTCATCCACCCCCTTCAGTGCGGGTCCCTACCTGGGAGATCCACCACTGATGCCGCCCTCGTCCTTCAACATAATGTCGAGTCCTTCCACAGCCTCCGATACAAAGTCCCCACTCTCTTCCTTGATGTACAGGGAGGCTTCGATAATGTGGAGTCTCCATCACTCCTCCCTCTCCTCCGCAGAAAAGGAGTTAGCCCATACCTGGTCCATTGGATTGGCTCTTTCCTCAGAGCTCGTACCTGCCGCCTGATGTTCCAAGGGTCCCCTCGCCTCTTCGCTCCTGTCTCGGTCGGGGTCCCCCAAGGGTCCCCTATCTCCCCACTGCTGTTTGTCATTTATGTCTCCTCCCTCCACCTTGAAATCCCCAGGTCACTTATTATCTCCTACATCGACGACTTTGCTGTCACGGTGGCCTCGCCCGCCTACAGGACCAACGTTCGTCTCCTCCAAACATCCATCTCAGCGCTCAAGAGGAAGGCCTCCCCAATCAACATTTCTTTCTCCCTCCCCACAACCGAACAGATCCACTGGAGGACCATCAGAAGTAATGAGCCACCGTGCTCCCTCCCGGTACAGCTGGAGGATGAGCTCTTCTACCCACAGTCCCACCTGAAGTGGCTGGGATTTATCTTCATACCTGCCTTTGACCCAAGGTCCCACTTTTCGGGGAGGTTGACGCTTGCAAATGCCGCCATAGCCACAATTCGCCACCTCTCCCCCCCCGGGATGGGCCTTCCACCCTACCACTGTCTCTCCCTGGCGCCTTCGCTCCTTGCTCCGATTCTCCTATATCCGTCCGCCGTCTGGAACCCTTGCCTGTCAATCATGGGCCCGATGTCCGTCTTTTGGCGACGGGTCTGCAGATGGATCACCAACTGTTTCTCCTCCACCAACATAACATATTTGCACAGGGAAGCCTGTCTTCCCCCGCTACCTGTTCTTGTACACCCCCAATCCCGCCTTGCTGGCCTAAGGCTCATCTGCTCACCTTCAAAGAGAAACCCTGCCACGGCACGTCTCTCTAAGTCTGTCCCCACCTTCTCACCCCACCGTGCCGCCTTGATAGCGTGTGGGAAAATTACCCCCCAACCCTATCTCTTCTTCAACCTTGACTCGCGTTCTGCCCCGGATAAGACTAAGAACCCAAGATACCGACACAACGCCATTACAGCTTTGGCTAACATGGCCGCCCCCCTGGTATGGGACGTCTCCACGTTGCCCCCCATCTCGCCCCACTTAACAGATTACCTGCCCCCGGTGGCGGGAGTCGTCCCCTCTTATCCTCGCCTCAAGTTAAGGGCTAAACAACACCTCCTCTCCGACTGGTCTAACACCCCTACCCCTCGTACTACCCCTATCCGCCCTCAACGCGCCCCTATCCCTTCATGGGCTTGGCCAAGTTTCTTGCGGGCAGGATACACCAGATGCGTTCAGGGAAAAGTTATCTCGCGGCTCACCCCTCATGGGACAACACTAATGCCGACACAACCTGCCCGCTATGCTCTGGGGCCCCGCAGACCTTTGAACATGCCATCTTATCCTGCCCCTCCTCCGCCCATTGAAGATCCCGCCTCCTCTAAGGGGTCTCAGAGGTGGCTCCCAAGGTTTTAATCTGGTCAGACCAGCAACTGCTCATCGCACTTGCTGAGTTCACTCACACCACCGCCACCGGCTTCCCACCTGGAATGCTTCCGCTTGCTCCCTCCCTGCTCACACCCCCTCCAAACCGACTCTTAACATCCTCCGCCCAATGCGCCCCTGGCCCTCGAGACTAGTTAAGAGGTTTATACTTTCCTTGATATTAGCTACGGCTGCTCTGCGACACTTATCGGTCGCCTTGGGGGAACTGATTATGATTGTTTCCTTTGTTGATTGTTAGTTTGATTTTTGGTTTTGTTTTGGCCATATCGTTAAAGATGCATGTCATTTCTTGTACCATAGAACCAATGAATATATGATTTAAAAAAAAAGAAAAAAAACAGTCACAGTAGTTAGCACGAACCATCTCCCCTACACCTCCGGCGATTGAAATCTCAACACCAGGGAAATCATTGTGGGATCCACCACCACCCCCTCTCCTCCCCCTTGATGACTTTTGCCTAGAGGAGCGATGCTACAACCCCTCCTCTCCCTCTGTGGTCTACCCCCTCCTCCACGGGCTTCTTGTTCCTGTTCATCGTTGACTCCCGCTCATCAAGTTCAGTTCTTCCCCTTACCCAGCACTTCCTTTGCACCTCGCTTAGGTTTTGCACTGTCGGCATTCAGTCCTCTTTGCTCACGGTCAGCGCTGAGCTTTCCAAGCCCTTTGCGAAGTACCTTTCCGTCTTGGTTGTGTGGTCCTGGCGGGGAACGCTTCAGTCAGTAACTTCAGCACCTCGTTTCCGTTTCGTATTCGGAAAAGCATCGGCCGCAGTTACTCTAGTCGGTCGTCTCAAGTCTTCGGAAGTCCTTCCTCCCCCCAGATCCCTTCCTCTACCGTATTGGTTTTCGTCCCGTTCCTCGGTTACAGGTACTCCCATCCCCTCTCTTCCCACTCCATCAGCTGGCAACTTACTGCTTCCCCCCCACGGTCGATCTTCGGTCGCTATTCAAACACCCTTCTCGGTTTCGCCCGTCCTCCTGGCTGTCGCTAATGCCGTTTTGCCACACCCTCCGGCAACCCCTCACCAGAGTCGCCGCCATACACCGTCCTATCCTGCCATCGGGCAACGCTTCGTCCCCCGGCACCGCTCCGGTGTGCGGGTCCATACTCTCACTTCCTAGCTCAGGCTGATACACGTCACTTATCAGACGTAAATTTCCTTTGTCAGGGGTTCATTCATCTCCTTTGTTCTTATACTTTGTAAATGTCACTAAGGGTTCTCCTCTCCTTTCTGCTTGCTTCTTTCCTTTCTACTTCCTTCGGGTGTACGTGTATGTTCGTAGGATTTGATTAGGCGATAGGCGAGATGTGGGGTTGGTCTCATACTAGAGGGACTTGGGGGTTTGGATGTTTCTTGGGGTGAGGAGGGCAGGGCTTTGGTCGGCCATATCGTTAAAGATGCATGCTGTCTTTTTTACCTTAATAAAACAAACACACTTGATTTGAAAAAAAAAGCGGTCACAGGAGTTAGCACGAACCATCTCCCCTAGTCCTCCGGCGATTCAAATCTCAACACCAGGGAAATAATCGTGGGATCCCCACCACCCCCTCTCCACCCACTCTCGGCCCCCTTGATGGCTCTTGCCTATGGGAGCGATGCTACCACCCCTCCACTCCCTTAGGGGGCTACCCCCTCCTCCATGGGTTTCTTGTTCCTGTTGGTCGTTGACTCCGCTCATGAAGGTCGGTTCTCCCCGATTACCCCGCACTTCCTTTGCACCTCACTTAGGTTTTGCACGGTCAGCATTTCCCTCTCTTCGTTCACTGTCGGCGGAGAGCTTTCCAAGCACTTTACGAAGTACCTTTCCCTATCGGCTACGTGGTCCTGTCAGGGAACACTTGGGTTAGTAACTTCAGCATCTCGTTTTCGTTTCGCATTCAGAAAAGCATGGGCCGCGGTTACACTAGTCAGTCATCTCAAGCGGTTGAATCGCCTTCCCCTCCCTGGCCTTTCACCACCACACTTTTGGTCTTCGTCCCGTTGCTCGGTTACAGCTACACCCTCTCCCCTCCCTCCACCTCCTGAGCTGGCACCTTACTGCTCCCTTTTCCGAGGTCGATCTTCGGTCGCTATACAAAAACCCGCCTTTGTGACACCCCTCCTCTTGGCCGTCGCTAATGCCATCTGGGCACACCCTAAGGTGAGCCCTGACCGGGGTCGCCTCCATCCACCTTCTTATCCTGCCGTCAGGCACCGCTTCGTCCCACGGCACCGCTCCGGTGCGCAGGTCCATACCCTCACTTCCTAGCTCAGACTGATCCACCTCACTTATTAGACGTAATTTTCCTTTACCAGGGGTTCATTCATTCCCTTTGTTTTTAGACTTTCTGTAGTAGATGTCGCTAAGGGTTCTCCTCTCATTCCTGCTTGATTCTTTCCTTTCTACTTCCTTCGTGTGTAGCCGTATATTTGTAGGATTTGGTTGGGCGATAGGCGAGATGTCCGGTTGGTCTCATACTAGAGGGACCTGGGGGTTTGGATATTTCCTGTGGTGAGGAGGGTATGGTTTATGTTGGCCATAGCGTTAAAGCTGAATGCTGTCTCAGTACCTTTTTTCTTTTTTCTTTTTTTTTTTGAATCATATGATTATTGTTTAAGGTACAAAATCTTGCATGCAGCTCGCGCTAAGGCATAAAAAAACCTCAAATACCCCTGTGAAAAAGCCAAACCCCCAAGTCCCTCTGGTATGAAACCATCCGCACATCTCGCCGCCAAAAAGAAACCCTTCACTAGCTAAGAAGATAGACGAAAGGAATCAAATCCAAGAACAAGCAGGAAGAGTCAGGAAAACCCATGGCACATTCATCCGGACAAAAAGAAAAAATCAAAAATCAAACAACACAGCGACCACTTGAGAAAGTTCCTGCACAATCAGCACGAGGGTGGCCAGCCTGGCCTAAAGAGAGACCTGGGGGGGCGCAGCCAAGGAGGAACAGGCCCGCTGTGTTGGCAAACCCCAACAAGAAGAAGGAGATAGTGCAATACCATCCTCCCAGAGGCAAGCGCCGATGGACTGTGGTCTTCAAAGTCCGGAAGGTAAAGAAGTAGTTGTGGATACCACCCAGCTAGTTGTGGGTACCAGCCCAAAAGGTGAAGGAGGAGTAGAGGGCCAGCCGATCCGAGCGTGAGGAGAATATGAGAAGGAGGGGTAGACCTAACTCTATGTCGTGGAAACTATCGGTAACCGCGTTCCTCTCTGGACTAGGCCGCCTCTCAAAGAAAGGAGAGAATAGAGAAATCGACAGTGGGCTGTTGAAATGTTCTCTCTTACTGCAAACCGGGTTCCTGGCCGTCTGTAACATGGGCGTTGAGGCGAGTGTTGCCGACAGTACAGATTCTCCAAGCGAGGTAGAGCAGAAGCCGGGTAGAGAGAGGAAACATCATCAAAAGAAGACGAAATTCATCAACCCAGAGTGAAGGAAGCCCAAAGGGATAGACCTAAGGGAAGTGCAGTGTAGACGAGGTATGACTCCAGCCCTTAGGGCCAGCTCATGGCGGGGGGTGGAGAAAAGAACAGTAGTGATAATCTCGTAGTGTTGAGATTTCAATCGCCGGGTGTGTAGAGGAGACGGAGGATGGCTGTCTTTGTACCTTAAACAAATGCATATGATTCAAAAAAAAAAGAAAAAAAAAGAAAAAAAGAAAAACGGTCTCAGTAGTTAGAGCTCTTCACGCCACCATCTAAGTAATACACCACTCAGATACTGGGGCACAGGCCAAGCCCATTGACAGTCACCATCTACAGGTCCAATAGGTTCGAGATACCTAATGCCCTTATCGATATACTACTTCGCTTGTATGCGAGAGCTCTCTTCCTACACATTGGGACTTCCGACGATCACTACACCTATTACGAACACAAGATGTTAGTCTATAACAATACACAAAACAAACTACGTAGACTATGTCGATAGTGTATTATAGTCTCAATAGTCGTTTCCCGTTATGAACACCTCGACGGAAGGCGGGTTTGTTACAGCATAACACAACAAGTACGATCTGGAAAAAAGTGAACTCTAAGAGGCTTTGATTAACTCGTACACGACAATCTAATGGCCTATTAAGGAAACAACGAATAGAAAGAACCTATGAAAGAGGGAATATAGATGAAATATTCATATGGTTATCAAAAGACTCAATGGATGGCTAATACACTGTGGAAATAATGAGATTACGCAGGCCAGAGCTGGTATGCCACAATCTAAAGTCTGAATCTTAGCTGGCGATTGAGTGCACTCTCACTGCAACACCCCAGCTTCACGATTCCCGACATCTTGATCTCCTTAGGGCTTGCTTCTCTAATTAGCTCACTGTGACTCAGGGGAGTCAGATATCGAGTATTGTCTTTTTGGGGAATTTTCATCAGAAGGTTGGCCGCCAATAGGAGCTGCGAGCTTCAGGATTTTGTCTCCCTTAGACGGGCTATCATTCAAATCCAAAGGTGGCTGAGAGATTTAATCCTGAATGGGATACAATTGCCTATCAAATGAGCAAGAATGCCTCTGGAGAGTGGAAATATGTCAGGTATGTTGTCTCCTACTGTCTCTGACTCGTAAATTGGCAATAATGATTCAGAGGTAGAATCATGCCAACGGAATAGGTCAGGTAGAGATTGGCGGAAATCTGTCAAGTCTGTGCTATTGGTTGAAGTATCGGAAATATGCGAGGTATCTTGGTCATTCGCCATGTAACGGGAGGACCCAAATGAGAGCTGAAGTCTGAGGTTGCCACAGCACCTTAACTGAAAGAAGAAGATAAAGATAGAGTAAATAATTCACAAAGAATCAAAATGAGAAAACTTAATATAGTTAAGCTGAAAGCTTGACTCAAGAAGTTCTCTTGAGGAAAGTTGGTTATTGAGGTAGAATGCCAAACGCTTAAACTCAAGTAGATATCAGATTTACCCCTTTGACATTGACCACTACTCAGACCTTGAGTGAGCACCCTGTCCTGCTCAGTGCACTCTGAGGTCTACCCTCTATTACAAATTATACTGCCAGAAGTAGAATACCACCTTGGGTACACTTAACTCTGTCAATAGGAAATGAGTTTGTGCAATTCATCTCCAATACAACCACAGGTGGCAAAACTCTTCATATGGCAGTCATACTTGTGGCTAATTGTTATGACAACAACTGGAGTCAATACCTAGGTGGTGGTGGACTCCCTGGCCCAGTGGTAGTTTTGTCTATACAAGCTATTCAGTCTATCATATACTCTACTCGACTACATAATGCGGTAATCAGACATACAAGCTCTCCTGGGGAGAGGTACCCAATGGTTAACTCAATTGGACTTATACATAGCTAACCTCTCATCACATACTCTACCGTGAGAAGACCCCTACCTTTAGAGTCAACTGACTACCTATAGTATTAGTACAATTCAAGATGAGAAGGCCCCGGCTGCTTACTGAGGTAATTGTCCTGCAAGGACAATGGCCTCATTGGAGTATCTAAGTATGGTACCTTGACAAAATTAACCATGATTCAAAGATTGATTGCAAGACGGCCCTCCTCATCACTCTGCACTTTCAACAGCACTTAAAGAACTTTTCTGCGCTCTAATATTAATTTCTGCCATGCATTCTACCCTATACTTACCTCTTGGATTATTTTTCTTCGTTTTAACGATAGTGCGGTTGGCGCGGGACTGTAGTTGTCATAGCCGAAGTTCTTTCCTCTCGCTTGAACCTCGGTTAATTTTGTCAACGGACCATACCTCTAGCAAGACTGCCCTACTGACATTAATTACAGGTTTCCAGGACAATACCAGGCACCGGGACAGAGCGCAACTCAATAGAAATGGAAGACCAATTCAATTGTAACTATGCGAGAAAAAAACATAAAAGTAATCCAAAACCAAAGAAAGAAAAGCGAGATGTGAGATACCCGGGAGGGGGTAGGGTGGAAAAGAGAGAGCAAAACTGGAATTTAAATAAATTAGCTACACTCTAAGAAATGATAATAGAATGTAGGTAAACCAAACCAAAAAAAAAAATCTAAAGTAACCAAAGAGCTACCACTTAGACCGAAGCTTGATATGAAGTGGGAGGTCAAGCATATTGTAGCAGGTGATGGTGGGTGGAAAGGGAGTATCTAAGGAGTGATGGCGGCGGCTACCAGGTTAGTGATTTTGAAGAGAATTCCACAAAGTATCGGAGGTTCTGGCAACGTCGTGACTGGCTTCTGAGGGTGCAGATAATTCAATAACCATCTGAAGAGAAGCTTTTTGCACATGGCGAGAGTGATTATTGGGAGCATGGGGAGGTTGTTGAATGAGTGTTTCGTGTTGTGCGTAAGGAGTGGTGGGGAGTGTGATCAGCATAGTAGTGGTTGTTTTTGCTCGCTGTGGCTTTTTAGGCCAGCTGTCAAGCTTGTCACAAGCCTTTCTTAAGGACATAAGCTCCGTACCAGTAAGTAAACGAGCCTTGGGGAGGTACTTCCGGTCTGGACGAGTATTGTAGGATTCTTTCTTCCTTAACTCTCTCATCCTTTTTCTCAAATTTCATTCTTGGCCATAGAAAAAGGTGCTGCATGGCTAAAGGTCTTTAAGATACTCTTAATTTTTTTAACTGATTCCCCTTTATCGATCATTGTATTAGCAGTATGTAGTTGACTGTGTATATCTTGGGTAGTTTTTGGTGTGCAAAAAGTCTGAAAATATGGAGAGGTGAAAGAAAGAGGATTGCGGTTATCACTCTGGGGTTTTAACTTTGTATAGACTCAGCGTGAATTCAGGGGCACAATATCAGTAGTAGCAAAAGCCTGCTCAATATTGTGCTTGTCAATCGCCTCCAATCTTGCATTGTGGAGCAGTAGAATGAAGACCGACTTCTGAATACCCTCTTCTGTGTCACGGCTGTAGTCATCCACTTGGTGGCCATAAAGATTCTCCAAGGGACTAAATATTCCTACCTCTAGAGGCTAAAGAAGATTGGTGGAGTGCGATGGGTGACAGAAAAGAATAATATTTCTCTGGTGGCAGAACCTTGCAAACTCCCAGGTAATATGTGATCCATGACTGTTGAGGATAAGTAGCCATGGAAGTGGGCCCACAGAACCCACCATGCAAGGATCAAACAATGGAGTAACCCATTTGAGAGCTACTGCATCATCAGTCCAGCCATTAGGAGAAGATGAAAAGCGGTAATCTCTCATTGTAGTAGTTAAATTTGTATACCAGCCCTTATACTATGCGCTACCTTTATTAACAACTATGGGGAAAAGAGCAAAACCAGGAGCGCAAATAGTTTTGACAACTGTGACCATTTATCTTGTGCCTTCATGAGTAACACGAGGGCTTTTATGCCCTTGCCGACAAAGAACCTTTGCCCTTGATTCAATTCCCATCAAAAAGGCTTTTTCTTCTCTGTTGAAGATCTGGAATGGCTTCAGGTTATGCTGACGAATAGTCGCGGAGAGTTTGGAAAAATAATCCTTCAAGGGGCAGGCACAGCTGGCATGTGTACGCTGACAGTCTAACTTTGTGCTAAACTTGGTTGCCAAGTCTGGGTAACAATCATGGAATCTTGTGATCCAATTCTTTCCTACTCTTATTATTTTATTTTCCATTCTCTTTTCATAAAGATAAAGTGCCATGTCTTTTACCATATCCAACCTAGGATGGAATCCACGATCATCCTGCTTGTTGCACCAGGCCTCTATAGCCTTCTCCTCTATTACTGTAATTAACTGATTGTCAACTTGAGCCAGTTGATAATTCGTACGCTCCCAAGTGTACAGGTAGTATAGTGTTGATTTTGGAATATCAAATGCCTCTTCCACCGCTCGAATACTCTTGTTTTCCCTTGTTTAACAATTTAATAGCAGCTGCAATGCGTATTTGATGGCCAGGATCATTGCGCTTCTTCACTCTCAACATGGTGGCGGTGGTATTTTGGTAATGTCGTTATCTCTAGGTGGTTTCCAAGCGGGTTATTTGCCTTAGCACATTGGCTCACTTTACTCAAATTGTGCAATTCCGTTTCCTGGTCATGTCCCGGATCCACCTGATTTACGTTACCTGTAGGTGAAAATAGACTCCTAGGTAGCAGAGTGTTACGGCGTGGCTAACTCGAAGAGGTATGGAGCTGACTAGGCCGTAGTTCAAGGGTCCGGAGATATTGTCAGAAAGGCTTGATAATGTAATTGGAACGTTTTGAAAGTTCTCGAACTTAGAAGATTTCTTAATAACTTGTTATATTGTGAAGGCCTCTTCCGCGTTGCTTGATCACGAACCTTCTCCCCTACACCTCCGGCGATTGAAATCTCAACACCAGGGAAATCATCATGGGATTCCACCACCACCCCCTCTCCTCCCCCTTGATGGCTTCTGCCTAGGGGAGCGATGCTACAACCCCTCCTCTCCCTCTGGGGTCTACCCCCTCCTCCACGGGGTTCTTGTTCCTGTTCATCGTTGACTCCCGCTCATGAAGTTCAGTTCTCCCCTTTACCCCGCACTTCCTTTGCACCTCGCTTAGGTTTTGCACGGTCGGCATTCTGTCCTCTTCGCTCACGGTCGGCGCTGAGCTTTCCAAGCCCTTTGCGAAGTACCTTTCCGTCTCGATTATGTGGTCCTGTCAGGGAACACTTCGGTTAGTAACTTCAGCACCTCGTCTTCGTTTCGCATTCGGAAAAGCATCGGCCGCGGTTACTCTAGTCGGTCGTCTCAAGTGTTCGGACTGTCCTTCCTCCTCACATCCCCCTCCCTCCACCTTCTTGGTCTTCGTCCCATTGCTCGGTTACAGCTACACCCACCCCCCCTCCCCACCCCCCTTAGCTGGCATCTTACAGCCTTCCTCCCGCGGTCGATCTTCGGTCGCTATACAAAAACCCGCCTCAGTTACGCCCGTCCTCCGGGCCGTCGCTAATGCCGCTTTGGCACGCCCACAGGCGACCCCTCACCAGAGTCGCCTCCATACACCGTCCTATCCTGCCATCAGGCACCGCTTTGTCCCCCGGCACCGCTCCGGTGTGCAGGTCCCTACATTCTTTTCCTAGCTTAAGCTGATACATGTCAATTATCAGACGTAATTTGCCTTTGTCAGGGGTTCATATATTTCTTTTGTTTGCCCTCTTGGCTTTTTAGTAGATGTCGCTAAGGGTTCTCCTCTCCTTCCTGCTTGCTTCTTTCCTTTCTACTTCCTTCGTATGTACGTGTATGTTCGTAGGATTTGGTTGGGCGATGGGCGAGATGTGCGGTTGGTCTCATACCAGAGGGACTTGGGGGTTTGGATGTTTCCTGGGGTGAGGAGGGTAGGGTTTTTGTCGGCCATATCGTTAAAGATGCTGTCTTTGTACCTTAATAAAACAAATGCACTTGATTCAAAAAAAAAAAAAAAAAAAAAAATAAATTCCGCGTTGCTTTTTTTATTTTTAACAACCGGGGGAGAGCCCTTCTATTTATACTAAAGTTTGCGCTACTTTTCTTTCCTGAGAACCTAATTATCTTTTGGTTCTTCAACATGGTTCAGGAAAGTGTGAACACTGTTTGACCCTGAAAGTAATTGCAATTCTCAAACTCAGAGAGTCTTCTGACTACTAATTTATCTGATGGTGTCTCTACTCCACCAGTGGATAGTCTTCGATCTCTTCGTAGTAATGAACTATGGTTTAATATATGAAGCCCATAAGCAAACATACCAATAGGTCTCATGAAATACAGAGTCATCAGTTCGGATGGCCATCTTTCAAAGCAGCATGCATATATGTAGCTGTACCGGATAGGTGATAGAGTTCAAACATGTTATCATTATAATCAGTGACTTGCTTCAAGGAACATGAACTGTTTCAAGTTGGCTGAGTAGCTACCACAGATAGCTCCGGGGTCGTCCTGATACTGGCGAGCTTGAGGGTTTGTGTATACAATCATCTTGATGAAGCAGTATATCTCGTAATAAGATAGGTAAGCTATTCTCGTGTGTGCAAAACAGAGGGACTATTTATGTACAACCTCATATTTGGAGGTTAGCATCAGCAAAAAAAGGATTTACGTCCAGCGGACGCAACACGCATCCGGACGGGTTGAGTCCGCCCTATGTATCCGGTGCGCCCTGACAGTTAGCCGGACTTCTCTTCTCCTCCCATGGGCCCAAAGGAAGGTCCGCAGGCGCTGGTTGAGCCCAGAGGCCTCTGGTGCAACCAAACCGAGGTAGGATACACCAGGCGCAACCAGAGGATATGCTCAGCCCCGGGTCCACTGGGAGAGACCTGATGAATTACCCCAGCAAGAGTTCCCCTTGGGCGACAAGTATTTTTTCTCCAGATATCCTCTACTCTCATCTAAATCCCCAACTCTGCAGGCAAAGATCTCCAGAAGATACACGCTATTCAGAGAAGCTTACTAAGAAGCTATTGTCCCGGTAACCACATATAATAGCCCCCTGATTTTGCTTAAGTTAACAAGTACCGCATGAAATCCCGTAAGTGCCTACATATCATCATCCACGAAACTATCACCCCATTTAACCTCCAGCCAGCTACAGGTATGCCACCGCCTAAGGCTATAAACAATTTGATGCATGTCATCCGGCGGATTGAAATGGTCCGGCAGATTCAAATGGTCCACTTCCCAACTCGAGCCGACCGGTGGCTGTGGAGCTATCTTCTAGTTGGTACTTTTGTTCTCCGGCCAAGTACCTACAAATTGTGTGATGCAGAGTGCTACAAGCATGCCACACCTTCGAGCCTTATACCATGCGGGCCGTCCTGTCCAGCGGATTCGAATGGGCTGCTTCCCAACTCGATCCGACAGCTGGCTATGGAGCTATCATTTACTTAGTACTTTAGTTCTCCGGGCAGGTACCTACAGATTGTCAGATGCAGTGTGCTACAAGCATGCCACAGCTTCGAGCCTTATACCATTGGATTCCTCTCGTCGAGCTGAGTCAGATGGGCTATCTCCCGACTCTGGTGGACCTCTGGCTGGGGAGGTATTACATCTTTGAACCTGGTGAGAGCTATAGGCATGCCACCGCTTCGAGCCCTATACCGTTCGATTCGTCCCGTCCGACGGATTCCAATGGTGCACTTCCCGACTCGATCCGCCTGCTGGCTGTTGAGTTACCTTCAGGTTTGTACTTTTGGTCCCGGGCAGGTACCTTCAGATTGTTTCCTGCAGAGTGCTACATGCATGCCACAGCTTCGGGCCTTATACCAATGAATCCCTCTCGCCGAGCCGAATCTAATGAGCTATCCCTCAGCTCTGGCGAACCTCTGGCTGGTGAGCTATCACTCAATCTGATCCTGCTGACAGCTACAGGCATGCCACCGCTTCGGGCCCTATACCATTCGATTCGCCTTGTCTGCCGGGTTCGAATGGTCCGCTTCCCGAGCCGATCCGACCGCTGGCTGGGGAGCTACCTTCTGGTTTCTACTTTTATTCACCGGGCAGGTACCTTCAGATTGTTTGCTGCAGAGTGCTACAAGTATGCCAAAGCTTCGAGCCTTATACTATTGCATTCCCCTCGTCGAGCCGAATCTAATGAGATCTCGCCCGACCCTGGCGGACCTCTGGCTGTGGAGCTATCACCCTTTTGAACCTGCTGACTGCTATTGATATGCCACCGCTGCGGGCCCTATGCCACTCGATTCGGCTCGTCCGGCGGATTCAAATGGTCCGCCTCCCGACCCGATCCGCCCGCTGGCTGTGGAGCTATCGTCGAGTTTGTACTTTTGTTTCCCGGGCAGGTACCTACAGATTGTTTGATGCACAGTGCTACAAGCATGCCACAGCTTCGGGCCTTATACCATTGAATCCTCCTCGTCGAGCTGAATCTAATGGGCTATCTCCCGACCCTGGCGGACCACTGGCTGAGGAGCTATCACCTCTTTGAACCTGGTGACTGCTATATATATGCCACCGCTTCGAGCCTTATACCATTCGATTCGCCTCCTCCGGCGGATTCGAGTGGTGTGCCTCCCGACCCGATCCGACCACTGCCTGTGGAGCTATCCTCGAGTTTGTACTTTTGTTCTCCGGGCAGGTACCTACAGATTGGTTAATGCAGAGTGCTACAAGCATGCCACAGCTTCGAGCCTTATACCATTGAGTTCCTCTCGTCGAGCTGAATCACATGGGCTATCTCCCGACCCGGGCGGACCTCTAGCTGGCAAGGTATCACCTTTTTGAACCTGCTAACAGCTACAGGCATGCCACCGGTTGGGGCCTTATACTATTCGATTCCTCTCGTCAGGCGGACTCGAATGGTCCGCCTCCCAACCCGATCCGACCGCTAGCTGTGGAGCTATGATTTAGTTTGTCCTTTTGTTCACCGGGCAGGTACCTACAGATTGTTTGATGCAGAGTGGTTCAAGCATGGCCCAGCTTCGAGCCTTATACCATTGGATTCCTCTCGCCGAGCTGAATCACATGGGCTATCTCCCGACTCTGGTGGACCTCAGGCTGGGGAGCTAGCACCTTTTTGAACCTGCTGACTGCTATAGATATGCCACCGCTTCGGGCCTTATACCATTCGATTCGTCTCGCCCGGCGGATTCAGATGGTGCGCCTCCCGACCAGATCCGACCGCTGGCCGTGGAGCTATCATCAAGTTTGTACTTTGGTTCACCGGGCAGGTACCTACAGATTGTTTGATGCAGAGTGCTACAAGCATGGCACAGCTTCGAGCCTTATACTATTCGATCCTTCTCGTCCGGCGGATTCAAATTGTCCACTTGCCCACTCGATCCAGCAGCTGGCTGAGGAGCTATCTTCTACTTTGTATTCCTGTTTCCCCGCATATACCTCCAGAGTCTTTTCTGCCATAGGCTACTAGCATACTCCCACTCTGTGCCATATACTAGTAGTGATCCATACATTTTTATAGCTTTAATAAATAAACCATACTCATTGATCTGACTACTCTTCTCTTGGTAAAACACTAGAATAGCCAATATAGCTCTCTTA
>Ga0307509_10002601_pt1 | contig 28901 bp, 20 predicted proteins | sample 10_EM_MG_FD_202245 | JGI IMG/M metagenome (GOLD analysis project Ga0307509, IMG submission 202245) | Populus trichocarpa ectomycorrhiza microbial communities from riparian zone in the Pacific Northwest, United States - 10_EM | ecosystem: Host-associated > Plants > Roots > Unclassified | place...
GTCCGCCTTCCGGGGGGGATCAACAATAAACAACAAATCAACAAAAGAAAAAACATCCATCACCAACGAACGGTTAGCCCTGCTCCGTCCAACATTAATCGATAATGTTGTAATAAACATTAGGCCTTAATGGCCGACAAGGTGATATCGGAGTCAGAGGCGCGCCTCTTAAGAATGCTTTTTGGGGGCGCATGCAAGCCCAAGGAAAAACCCATAGTCTCATCGTCATCGATGGTCCTAATGGGGGGGTCGACCGACGAACCAGCCGAACTAGATGGCCTAAAGGCCTTGTTAACTCTGCCGGAGGGGGCCGGTTCCACAATTTCGGTAATACGGGAGGGGCCAGCCTGCTCGTAAGCATCAACAGCCTTACCTTTCCCTTTCCTGTCAACCTTAGGCCGAACAACCTTAGCCTTAGGTAACGCACTGTCAGTCATGCCCCTTCGGTGGTCAGCACGCCTGTCAGCATATTTCATCCCCTCAACCTCAACAGCCAGTCCCTTAGCAGAGACCTCCTTCTCAACCATCACCTCCGAAACAATCTCTACATTTACCCCGCGGCGACGACGACGTTGACGATTCAAAGACCGGTCGGACACACCCGTAACAGACGTATCATCGGCGACGATCGGAGATCTAGCACCGGCGGGGGCAGGGGGAGAACCGGAAGCCACAACCACCGGGAACCTATTGTATCCGGTAAAGTGGTCCGATCTCTCGCACAGCATACACCTCCGTACAGTGTGACTACATGATTGACCGTTCTCGCCCGGGCAGTTAAGTTGCCCACATCGGTGGGACTTCGACAAATGGTCCCCAAGACAAAAACGACAGCGGGGAGGGAACGCACACAACATCTCAACATGGCCTACCTGGAGGCACTTGTTGCACACCGGGGCAGACCTGTGTTCCTCAAAGAACCTAGCATTCCTGGACTTGCCAAACAAAAAGACACGCCCGGAGGAAAGGATCCTGTCACTGGCATCATTACGTTCAAGAGTGAACCGAATGCCGCAAGAGGTAGCGCCAGCCTGCTTCATAGCGTATACAGAGCCAAGCATATTGGGCCGACCGGCAGTAACAACACCTGGGTTTGACCCCTCGATATCGGTCCGGAGGCCATCGAAAGCCCTGTCGCCAGACCAGTCTTCAGGCTTCCACAGAGAACCTCTACCAGTGGGAGCCAGGGGGACGCCGGAAACCAAAATCTTGACCTTTGCCACATCCTTATGGAAGACAAAGTTCGTAAGACCAGAGGGGCCGAGTTCCCGAAGGAGAGTCGATCGGCATCGTTCCAGTCTATCCCAGACCTGGGTGGCATCATGCTCCGCCAAAGTCAAGTAAATACATCCAATCTCAAGCTTGGAGCGGGCTTCCCGAATGTACGGGGTCTTGTCACAAACCTTCCCAAGATTGCTCAAGGTCTGATTCATTCGGATGCGGACGGCCTCCGGAGTTACAGGAAGTTGTGTCCGCTTGCCGGCATCGAAGCGCATAGTAATGTGGCGCTCGCGGGCATTGGGGGAGGGGGAGGAGGTAGGAACCCTGGCACGGGAAGGACCCGGAATAACGACTGCAGGGGCCGGAGGCGGCACCAATCGTGACCTAACCTGACGACCTGGCCTGGTCATAAATGGCACAGGAGGAGGGGGAGGGGCAGCCGCAACGCGGCTATATATCGCCGCGCCAGTAGGGGGGGATGATACCGGAACAGCAGTGGGAGCAGCAGTGAGAACGGGAACCGGGGCGGGGGTGGGGTTCGCGGCAGCCGCCGGGCCGGCAACCTTACTCTTCCGTCTGTTACGGCGACCACGAGCACTCTTTCTGCCAACCACGACAAACTCGTCGTCGGGCGATTCAACAAAGGCGACCTTCCTGAGACCGGAGGAAGACGCAACACCAACAGTAGCAGGGGGAGGGGAAGGGGTAACATCACCGTTCATGCGCTTAGCAGCCTCAGCGCGAACAGATTCCCTAATCGTTTCCCTCGAGCTCCAGACAGGTTCACCTCTGCCAATCGTCAGCTCAGCCTCATGGGCAACCGTATCCCCTTCCAACCGGGCAACAACAGCCTTCAACAACTTAATCTCCCCTTTCAAAGAGATAATCTCATCCAAGCAGTTGTTCTGCTGCTTGCCCAGACGCTGAATGTCAGCAGCAACCTCCTCAAGGGAACCATATGTCTCCTTCCCTCCAACCAGCCCGTAGAGACGGCAGCCATCGATCATGGAGGCGTCGTCAGAATCGGAGGACGATGCAACCGAGCCACGGGAGGAGGACGGCGAGGACGGTAGGGGGACCGCGTTACCAGAACGGATATCCTCCAGACCACTCAAGAAAGCAACGTCAACCTGCGAAGGCGACCGGTAGCTCAGGGTAAGAGGGAGGGCGGGAAGCGACGAAAAGGTCGGGGAGAGGCTGCGGGTAATGGACCATGGCTGAGCATCGGTGGCGTACCTAGAATCACCAATACCTGTGCCATCAGTGTTAGACCCACCACCCAAATCCATAGGGGTATCGCGAACGATAACCGCCGACGAAGGAACCACCTGACTATTGGTCAAAGGAAGGGGGGACGGGGAGACTCTCCTGGGGGGGGTGTTGCCCGTCGTTCTTTTGTGTGCGCGATAAACGCATGCTGTCTCTTCGACACAGGAACAAATGCGCGGCGGCCAGAGGGAATGGTGGAATCAGTGGCGAAACCAGAACCGGCACCTGGGCGTGTCCAGGGGGGAACAAAGGGGGGAGGGGACGACACCTGAGTGATCCGATCCTCAGGGCGGATGCTACCTGCAGGAGGTGCATAGTCCTCGTCCGACGATCGGTCCAATCGGAAGTTGCTGTAAAGCTTCCGCTCACCGGATGAAAGTCGCTCAACAGGGGAGGGAAGACGCCGTTGGCTATCGTCAACCTCGACCACAGACGGAACGTACAGGGGGTCCTGGGATCGGTCCTCGTCAATGGACGGCCAGGATGCAGAGGGGACCATGGGATCAGACGCCATAGTCGAATGGAAATCCGAGCTCACAATCCGGGAGCTGGACGGGGCGAAGGACTGGGAGGGGCCCTCGGGTGTGTGGAAACGGGCGTAAAAACCCAAAGTATTGGTGCGGTCGACGTGGCAACGCACAGTGGAGGTGTCACCAGTAATGCAACAGCCGCGAGCAGCCATAATACCAGTGCAAACAGATTCGACCGAGTCGAATGATCGGAGGTCGAGGTGAGAAACAATCGCTCGAACCTCAGAAGTAAAGAAAAGGGAGTCATTCTGACATCCCGAAACATGCTCAAAGTCGAGGCCCAGATAGGCCCCACCCGGCGCAGCGTAAGACAATTTGACAGCCGGGATAAGACCACGGCCGCCAGAAACGGGCATTCTGCCCGGGACAATCTGGGTGCCCGGAGCAGCGGAGCGGGAAGGGGGGGGAACAGCGTCACCCATCGCGAAAGTTCACCTGTAGCAAAAGGCCAGGCGAGCCACCAAAAAGGAAGAAGAGAAATATCACCACCCGGGGGGGGAGGCAGACAACCAAAAATCAACAAATTCACCGGTAGTAAAAGCCCGGCGAGCCACTAAAGATACTGCCCGAAGGCCAAAAGCTTCAACGCCCGAAGGCAAAAAACCACCAGCCCGAAGGCAAAAGAACGCGACCGTCAACTAAGTGTGCTCACGATAATAAAGCGTGGTGTTGAGGGTGGCGAATCTGTGTGTTCTGATTGGTTGCAACAGATGGTCAGGAAAATAGGGGGGAGGAAGCATGTAGAAATTTACCATCGAAAAAGCGAAACCTTGACAGGGGCAACCTACATTGCCACGAACAAAATATTTATAGTGTTTTTATAGAATTTTCCTACAATTTTCTAGTAATTTTCTAGGGATTCTTAGCATAAAAAACCACTCTGAATCTACCACTCATAAGCGGGTGGACCGGCACACGGGAAGCCATTCTGAGGGTGGAAAAATGAATATATGACATTGACCGCATTTAGTGATCCTTTTTCACTTTATTTTTTAATTCCTCACTAGTTTATGGTGGCCGAAGAGAATCATGGTTCCATGCAAAGGTTTCACTTTTTCGATCGTAAATTTCTCGGTCGATGGTACCCGAAAGGGTTGACCGCTAGGCGCATGGTATTCTAAAGGTTTCCTCGACCCTCTGTTTCCCTGTCAATTGGTACGAGGACGGTAGAGCCTCATTAAAGTTTTCAGGTTACCCTTGCCTCCCTTGGCACCTCCTAACAGGCCCTCCCGAAGAAGCAAAGCTTCTAAACTGATCAACAGCGACAACTAAATGCTAAGAATTCACACAAGAAAAATATGATCCCCAGAGCACAACTTGGGGAAGTTCGCCCCTCCCCCCCCCACTCGCTACCTATCACACCAACCAAATAACTATCAACCCAGAAATACTTGTATATATAAATCACAGCCAAGCCGTCCTCCTACCTTTCCATAATTCACATATATCCATTCCCGTCCGCGTATGTCTCCTTTTCCTTTTGTGTACTCTCCTTGCTAACAAAAAAAAGACCGCTGTTCCTAGTCTCTTGGCATTCGACCCTGCGGGTGCCTGGTCCTTCCACGCCCCCCCTACGGCTCTGCCGCCTTCCTTCCGGCTGATGTATCGATCCAAGGAGCACTCCCGAAAACCCAAGCCCATTCCTGAAAACTATCCAAATAATAAAACAATAGCCAGAGCATGCCGAGCAGCCCCCATGGCTTCTAACAAATTCTGTAGTAGAAAAGGGAAAGAAACCGCTACAGCGAGCCCAGAATTCAGGGGAAAGAGCAGAGCTAGTAGACCGTAAGCCATTGCTTGATGAGATAAAGACACATGGAAAGAAAGGCGTGCTGTCCAAGCTTATAAAAAGATAATATCCAAGCTGGACCGTGGCGACCACTCTGTTAAGTCACTAGCGAGATCGCCCAAGCTATGTATAATAACAGGCTCCCGATGTTGGGTTGAGCATAAAGTTACATTAACCTAAATAGTTACGTTCAAACTGAGCCGTAGTGTTAAGTTAAACCGGAAAGTTATATCATATCAGAGTACGCTTAGCTTTTTTCTCTCTTGCGGGTTTTTATCCTCTTCGGTCTTTCCATTTCGTAAGTTTTGTTGAGCTGTCCGTGAAGCCTGTGGTAAAAAAAAAGAACGGAAAAACAAGGACCGGGCTTCTGGGTGTTTGCCTACAGCGTTCGGTATGCTCGAGCCAATTGAGCGACCATGTTTCCGACTTTTTTATTTTATTTCCACGTTTCCCATTTCTCTTTATTTTCGTTTGCCCAAGGCCGTATGCTACCCGGTCAGGAGCCCGCGAGAGTTCCGGGGTTGTGGTGCTCACACAGCCTTGGCATAAGTATGGAGGAGCACAGAAGTATGGACACCGCATGTAGGCAGACTAGGGCATGAACAAATATATAGGGTTAACCCTGTAAAAAAGCTCCCTCTTCTTAAGTATGATATCATAGCTTATGGGCTATCTAGCGCGACCTGATTTGAAAAATTCGTAAGCTACAAAGTATAACTGAGAAACGTTGGAGGGGGTAAAGTTACCAACCATGGGTTCAAAATCTGATGCGCCAAAGAATCCAAGATCATAGAGTAGGAAGAAGAAAAATAAAAACGGCTGAGGAAACAATTAATTTTCCCCTTAAAAGAAAGTACCAAGACAGCCAAGCATAGTTTGAAAATCCATGTCTGCCCAACTGTGGGGTGGTTATAATCCATGGCTTGACCCGTAAGCATGGTTCGAAAGCTCAAATATTTCGCGCCAAATTGGCTCTTCGTTAGCCATCTCCAATAGGCAATGTATACATCGCCATCTCCACCCGTTGACGCCCCATAACAATTCTTTCGCCTCCAGCAGCCTCGCAACCGGTGGGCTGCCGCGATCAAGTAGCTAGCTGTCTGTTAGCGCGGTGGATGTTATCTCTTCTCTGCCGTGATGTAACAAAAGAAACCCAATGGGAATCCAAAAAATTAGGCCCTTAGGCCGACATTTGATCATTTGACTTGGCGAAGGGAGCGGCTTCGTGTCTTGGGTGGAATAAGTCCAATGTCACGAATACCTCTGGACAGTCCCCTAGTAGTTCTTATAATTTTGTGTGCAATTGATTGTGGATTTTGGACGCCCAAACTGCGAAGCAATAATGTATATAAAAGCAACAACTCTGCACTGACTTATCCTTCCACAACTGTGCACAAACAAGACACTTAAGTACAAAAAACAGTGACAACTCGGCCGAGAGTGCTTCCCATATCCCCACACCATTTCAACTATTTATCGGATGATTCTCTTACCCCTCATCTCCCCGCTTCTACTTCTCACTGCAACTACCCCTCTTTTCTTCACTACATTTACCCCGCATCCCGCACTCTTCGCCCAGTCCAAAACTCCCCGGTGATGCTTCCGGTATTCTTCTAGCACATTCTAACAGCTATATAGGTTCGTAAAGGGTGGAGAACAAGTACGGAGATGTGGGCGTAGGAAGTGCTCGTGAGGAGCAATAGGAGTAGGCGCTGGTGAACAACAGTAGTAACCTATGCAGGTTCCTTAAGGTCACCTGTATCTCCATAGTCCTGAAAAGACATACGGTAGATCTAGGGAATTTCGTTGACCAATTAGATAGGTCATATGCGAATTTTCCCATTACCCTACCACCCTCCAAGGCCTATAAACTTCGCAACAGTATTGCTCACAATCGCATATGCAGATTCCAGGCAACAAATGGGGGGGACGTGAGTACTTGGGAATACCTTATCAAAAGGTAGCCAGTCGCCTCAGGGGACATAGTACACTAGCGTAATGCCGGTAAGTGCCGGCGATATTCCAGAGACTCAACTTAAGGAGACTCGGTACTGGAAGGCCCCGTCGGAAGAAACTACGATTCATGTTTAGCCGAAAATAGACGTTAGGGAATGGGATGACAAAGATCTCCCGGTTCCAATCATTGAAATAAGAGTAGCTTGCACGAGGACTACCGGCTCCCTAGATATCACGGTTGGCTCAGCATTAAATATGCACATTATGAGTGGTGTGCGAATCTTACCCTTGTTGCGGGGATGCCTTCTCACCTTACCCCGAGAGAGGGGGTGTCAACCTCTTGGAAAACTCTAGTACACTAGAGCCCACTGGACAAGAACTGATGCCCCCGTCACAACCCCACGATCGGACACTCTTTTAAGCTATGCTCGTCTACTCTCATCCACGCTGTGAGCTCCATCCGGTACACAAACTCTTTGATTTTCAGCTCTGTAACAGCCGGTCTAGCTGGCAGCAGCCGGAAAATTTCCCTAACACATGAATATCCCATAAAACGAAGAACTGGCACTAGCTTTTAAATGGATCAACGGCCACACCTAAACTCCAGGAGTTAGAGCAACGAAAGTATGATACGATCACTAGCGCGCGACTTTGTAGTGAGCAGGGATGTTCGCTAGCTCTCTATCTCCACTAACCGACGGTAAGGGCAGGAGCACAAATCATAACGAAGTCGCCTTCCCACCCTTCCACGCGATATCACACTTATCCATTCTCTTTGCCTTATGTCCCCCTTCCACTTTTCCATACTCTCGTTCTAGCAAAGGAAAGGCAAAATCTCGCACCCTCCATAGTCTACGGACATCCGACCCTTTCACGATCCTCTCCGGCTCTCCCGCTTTTCTTCCGGCGGATGCACCAAGCGCATTCCCGAAGCCCGGGCGCATTCCCGAAACCATCCGAGAAATAAAACAATAGCATAAGTATCCCGAGTAAGATCTCGTGATTTCGCTGTCGGTAAGCTATCACAATGGCGAAGTCTGTCTGTTAGAGCAGCCGCATTCTGGCGGCTTCTTCCTTTTAGTTAATGTGGCCAAAGAAACGCTGCTGTGACTGACGAAATTCAGTCATTAGTCACTAGGGTTGGCATCTAGTTATTAACTAGGCTAAATGAGTTTCTTAGTGATTAGAATGGAATAATGAATCTAATATCGCAAATGCCGATTTACCCCTTCAGTAACAGCGCATCTAGATATTTTCGGTTTCGTATATCTCCACAATCCAGCAAAGAATTGTGTTTTTCACCTTAGCTTTACAAATTACCCAGAATTGTAAACTTGCAAACAGGATGGTATCATACTTAATTCCATATTCCAAGTACTGCCAGGGATGGTTGAGGACAGCTGGGGACTCCAGGTCACTGTACGAGTGATACCCCATGATGCAAAAATAATTCGTTTAGCGTGTGATTTCGACTTGGCCGGTCCTGGAAGTCCAAGCGCTAGGACTATAGTCCCCTACAGTCCATCCCGTACCCACCTTCCTGGCCATAGTCCCTCCTAGAACCCATTAAAAGACCGACTGTGAGGCGTAGTCTGTCCCGTCCTGCCCGGAAGACTGCCGGACTGGACTGCCGGGAACACTGCAACTAACTTTAGTAGCCTTCTCTACTAGGGAGAAATCGATTCCACAGGAGCACCATGAACTCTAGGCCTATTTGTGGCAAATAGCTCGACAAGACAAGCTCTCTAAATCCTCAGCTCTGTTTGATTGGGAATGATAATCCCTTTGGAAAATAAGATTCTGGGTTTAGAGGTGTTGTCGGTAGGTTAAAGTGGCAAATCCTGTCTCCTACCGGTATACTAGTGTAATCTGCAAGCTGTAATTCCATTTTATTGGGGAGAAAACATGATCAGCATACAAGCAGTAACTTGCAGGATATTAATTGTTCAGTGGTTACACTCAGTGTCGGTACCAGAAGCAGAGCATATCGACGGAAGGTATGAACATCGGGGAGTATTGTGGAGAAATGAAGTGGAAACACATAAAACATTCTATAGAGCACCAGAAAAATTGTCATGAAGTTGCTTGAAGGTTGGAGAATTCGTGGGATACTTCATTATTCGTACCCTAAGTTAACACATTGGAGGTCCTGATTAGATATTGACGAGCTGGAAAAAAACTTGACTATATTCCAACTGTTGTCACTTCGGGTATTACGGGTATAGGTGATTGCGGAAAGGCCCTATCCCCATCAGCGCTCCTTGGTTTATAGAGGCTGTGAGCGAAAGGCTAGTGAGATTTATGGATTTTTAGTAGCCCACACCATAAATTATATGATGAAAAAGCGACCAGCTTTGGTATTGTACATTAAGAGAGGTAGAGGGTAGAGAGGGGAAGATATAATCGATTACTATAACACAATACTTTAAAAGAAGAAACCCCGAAGGGGGGAATGAGGCAATTGAGTTGGGTAATAAAAGAAGAGGGGCGGGTGTGGGGGCGGGGGGGTAGAGGAGAAAGATTAAGGAGGAAATAATGAAGAAGAATATCGCTGCTATGGGGAGGGGTTGGGTGTAAGGAGAGAGGGCTTTAATATTGAGCGGAAATTTGGCGGCTTAGGTGAGGGGCGCTCGGGGACTAGATCTGTATTTATTGGGGTGGGGTGGGAGGGTGTGGATTCGGAGAGTAATTTCACGACTCCTGCATGCCCTCGGGACGTAGCTATATCAAGTGCTGTTTTGCCGCCGAGGTTTGGTATGTTGGGATTGAGGTCCACTCGCTCTAGTAGCAGCTTTACTACTCCCTCGTGTCCACCCCTCGCAGCCCACAGGAGCGGCGTTAGGCAATATTTGGTGTCCGCAGTGTTTGGATTAATATCCTCACGTTTCAATAGCAACCTGACTACTCTCGCATTCCCAACCCACGCAGCGCGTGCGAGTGGTGTTTGACCGTATTTGGTGTCAGCTGTGTTGGGATTGGTATCCTCCCGTTCCAATAGCAACTTTACTACTCCCGTATGCCCACCCCTCGCAGCCCACCAGAGGGGCGTTCGGCCATATTTAGTGTCGGCAGTGTTGGGATCGATATCCTCTCGCTTCAATAGCAACTTTACTATTCTCTCATGCCCCCTCTCAGCAGCCCATGTGAGTGGTGTTCGGTTATGGAAGGTATCTGTGGGGTTGGGATCGGTATCCTGTCGTTCCAGCAGCAGCTTCACTATTCCCTCATTCTCGCCCTCCACAGCCCAGAAGAGCAGCGTTCGGCCACATTGAGTATCCGCAGCGTTCGGGTTGGTATCTGTTTGTTCTAATAACAACTTTACTATTCCCGCATTCTTGCTCTCCACAGCCCACCAGAGGGGCGTTCGGCCAAATTCCGCATCAGAAGCGTCGAGGTTAATACCCTCTCGTTCCAACAGCAACCTAACTACCCCCTCATGCCCACTCCACGCGGCACACGCGAGGGGTGCTTGGCCATATTTTTTATCGGTTGTGTTGGGATTGATGTCCTGCCGTTCCAGGAGCAACTTGACTACTCTCTCATGCCCAACTTTCGCAGCCCACCAGAGTGGTGTTTGGTTGTGCTCTGTGTCTGCGGCGTCGGGATTGATATCCTCTCGCTCCAACAGCAACCTAACTACTCTCTCATTTCCACTCCACGCAGCGCACCCGAGGGGCGTTTGGCCATATTTTGTATCGGAAGTGTTGGGATTGATGTCCTGCCGTTCCAGGAGCAACTTTACTACTGCTTCATGCCCGACCTTCGCAGCCCACCAGAGTGGTGTTTGATTATATTCTGCGTCTGCAGTGTTGGGATTGATATCCTCTCGTTCCAACAGTAGCTCCACTACTCCCGCACTCCCACCTCTCGCAGCGCAGCCGAGTGGTGTCCGGCCATATTTGGTGTCGGCAGAGTTGGGATTGATATCCCCCCGTTCCAATAGCAAGTATACTACCCCCTCGTGCCCACTCCTCGCAGCGCACAAGAGAGGGGTTCGGCCATATTTGGTGTCGGCAGTGTTGGGATTGGTATCCTCCCGTTCCAACAGCAACTCTACTACCCCCGTATGCCCACTCTCAGCAGCCCACCAGAGTGGAGTTCGGCCATATTCGGTGTCTGTAGTGTTGGGATTGATATTCTCCCGTTCCAATAGCATCCTTACTACCTCCTCATCCCCGCCCTTCGCAGCCCACCAGAGGGGTGTTTGACCATATTTGATGTCGGCAGTGTTAAGATTGATATCCTCGCATTCCAATAGTAACTTTATTACTCCCGAGTGCCCACTCTCAGCAGCCCACCGGAGTGGTGTTCGGCCATATGCTGTGTCTGCAGCGTTGGGATTGATGTCCTCCCGGCTCAGTAGCATCCTTACTACCCCCTCATTCCCGACCTTCGCAGCCCACCAGAGGGGTGTTTGGCCATATTTAGTATCGCTAGCGTCAGGACTAATGTCCTCTCGCCTCAAGAGCAACTTTACCACCCCTTCGTGCCCACCCTGCGCAGCCCATGAGAGTGGAGTTTGATGATATTCGGCGTCTACGACGTTGGGATTGATGTCCTCTCGTTCCAATAGCAACCTTACTACCGCCTTCTGCCCCCACTGTGCAGCCCAGGAGAGCGGCGTTCGACCATATTCGGTGTCTGTAGCGTTAGGATTGATATCCCCTCGTCCTAATAGCATCTTCACTACTCCCACATGTCCACCCTTTGCGGCCCACATGAGCGGTGTTTGACCGTGCTTGGTGTCGGCAGTGTTGGGACTGATCTCCTCTCGCTCCAATAGTAACTTTACTATCCCCTCGTACCCACTCACCGCAGCCCACCAGAGTGGCGTTTGGCCATATTGCCTGTCTGGGGCGTTGGGATTGATGTCCTCTCGTTCAAGTAGCAAGCTTACTACTCCCTCGTGCCCGCGCTGCGCAGCCCACCAGAGTGGTGTTCGGCCATATGCCGTGTCTGCAGTGTCGGGATTGATGTCCCCCCGCTGCAGTAACTGGTCTACTATTTCCTCATTCCCGCCCTTCGAAGCCCACCAGAGTGGAGTTCGGCCGTATTCTGTATCTGAGGTGTTGGGGTCGGTATCCTCGTGTTCCAATAGTAGCTTTACCACTGCCTTATTCCCTCCTCTTGCAGCCCACCAGAGTGGTGTTCGACCGTATCCGCCGTCTGCGGCGTTGGGATCGACATCCTTCAGCTGTAATAGTATCTTAACGGCATCCTCATGGCCTCCTAGAGCTGCCCATGCAAGTGCCGTTCGACCCATACTATCTCTTCCGTTGGTATCCCATTCTTTCATCGGCAGTAAATCAGCAACAATCACCCCCAGGCCATGAAATGCCGCCCCATGGAGCCCTGTAAAGCCATTAGGTGAACTACTCCTATCGTAATCCCGCTCCCACCAATGCCTATTCTTGTGGTAATGCTGCAAGAGCAGCCGAGAGGATATGTGCCCCTCGAATCCAACCAACAGCCCAACCGCAAGCCTGCTCACACTCCCAATCTCCTCCCTTCTTAAGTGGTCCCCCCAGTAGCAAGAAGCGTATTCAGCAAACGGGGCCGTCGACTGTGCCGAATGAAGGGTTGCTGAAAGTTCCCGGACACACTGGAAATTGAGGTACGTCAAACAGACTTCTGCTATCGTCGAGTGTGGGCTTCGGAATAGGCTTGGATTTTCGGATAAATACTCTCGCAAAGTGAGGTGGACAAGCCGGACTGTAGAGGAGGACCTCTCAATCGTGATAAGCCCCAAAGAGCAGCCGAGGAGTGTTTGAATTGCAGGAATATTTTCAAGATCTACTTCTTCAGATCCTATCTTCACTCCTAAGGCATGGCACAGCTCGCAAGTTTGTAAGGGTCTCTCCGAATTCGATACCCACATCAGGGCTTCCACACCGAGTCTAGATCTACTCCCCTTCTGTGCCTTGATTCGTGCCAGGGTTGCCTCATATGCGTCCCCCAGAAGCTTGCCTTTTGTTATCTCGTTCAGCTTTTGTCTTCTTCCAGAGATAGTAACCTCTCCCATGATGGAGGCAATGCCTAGGGAGGCAAGAAGGAATCTACGCGTGATGGTCCGTTAATAGGTGCATGTATGGAGTGTGGACTGCGGATTCCTCTACCCACATTCCAGAGATCCTTTGCGGAATAATTCTCAGAATATCCTCTCGTAAACCATCGGACATCGCCTCTCGCTCCGTGTCCAGTTCCAACTTCCTCTCTAAATATCTTTCCACGTCGTCTGCCGTCGGACTGATGGGTACTGTGACCCAAGTAATGAAATATCTAGTAAGTTGGGTCCTGACTAGAGGCCTCCCGGTTAGGAATATTCGCGCCCTCGGTGATTCCTGAAGGATATCCCTCAGCGACTCAAGAAGCTCCAGTAGATGCTTAGGGAGACACTCATCCAGAGCATCAATACAGATAAAAACCCGGGGTAGCCTAGCGATAGCTTGTTTAAGCATCTGAACAATATTCGGGAGTCGCGGTCTGCGGCCGCCGACCTCATTTTTCGCCATTTGAAACGCCGATTGTACCTGCTCCAGCACTTCATCTCTAACTACCAGCTGCCTAAGGATGGCACCCATGATGTTGGTAGTCGTTTGCTCCTGCTGGCCGTGAAAGTCGCAGTAGAACATAGCGACTGCAATGTCTCCGTTGCGGGCCTCATCGCACAAGTCATCGATCACTAATGAGCTAATAACGCCGGCAGGCCATTAGCGATAACACCTACTTCTTCTAGATCAACCAGGCACACACCTTAGATACGTCTTCCCCACTCCCGGGTCCCCGTAACAAAATAATACATCCTTATCTGCTCCACCTTTATTACTCTTCCACTCCAGAAACTCGTTGGTTTCTAAAATCCAGCTCCCAACACCGTCGAGCCTGTCGGTGCTCACATCATGATGCCTTCCCCTAGGATCCAGTGGTGAGAGCCACTTCATAATTTCTGGGTTCTCATTGACGATATTGTTATAACTATTCGTTACGTTGCCGCAGTTACGGTCGCCGAACCAGCTCCAAGTGAATGTCATTGTGTGTCCAGACCGTCCGTCGAACACAGATAGGCTGCAACAATAATTATTCTGGCGGTATTGGAAGTTAAATGGAAACTCTCACAAGCCTGGCTGAAAAAAGCAGGGGGTGCGGCTCCAGCCGCCAAAAATTACTATCCAATCATCGCCCACTTAGCAAACACCCCCGCATCGCGATTGCGAGATATGAGCTCAAGATCGCGGAACACCACACCAACACTCTCGGCTGGAAGGCGCAATCCATCTCTGCACGAAATTCAGCCTTAGAATCTATCCTATGTGCCGGTGAGACCTGCATTTTCGGGACCTTCCTGTTTTGTGTTTGCCAAGTATGCAGGTCTTGGCTCCCTTCGGAATTATTCACAAAGTAATAGTCGGGCGCAAATAAAAAATTAGGACAGAGCGACATTAACATCTATGTTACCACCATGGCCCCAGGCTGTCACTTCGTCCCAATATTAAACTTGCCGCGAAGTATTTGTTGAACGCATGCGGATTCTCAAATCTTTGCATGGTCAGCATCATAGCACGTCACCCGGTAAATAATTCCGAAGTTGGTAAAGATCTGCATGATTGGCGCACAGAACTGGAAGGTTCCGAAAATGCAAGTGTCGCCAGCTCATGGGATAATGTAAATCTTGTACCCGATCACCCTATCAGAAACTAGAATACGGTACCGTAGCCATCTAGTTTAAGGGCCTACTCGGGAGGCGGATAAACCCGATGCTTGAGGGTGGGGGCCTATGGCTTGGTTGCATCCTGCAGTTTCGGCAATAGTTGACTTGTTAGGCATGACACCAGACCAGGCTTATTTCGAGGCTTGAATTCTTGTGAAAATGACCGCAATACTCCAATTTCTTTCTCTTGAGAACACCCCAAGATCTACCCATACCAGAGCTCGACTTTTTACGTACAGTACTTAGTGTGAACACTGCACATGTAGTAAGCATAAGTTCTGAAAACCTCTGCTTGATCCCCCGATTCCAGCCGAATAGGTCCTGTGGGTTTCAAACAGCCCAATCTTCTCCGGTCACCAATAAACTATCCTAGTGGTGAAGCTAGTAGTAAGTTCGGGAAGATGAGTTCTGGCTATATCTTCTTTACCGCTAGCATAATAAATTGTGCCCGGCCAGGGTGTGGACCGGGCCAGAAGTGAATCGGTTTATTAGTGAGCTATGTAAAAAATCAGCACTGTAGAAAATTCGGCAAAATGAAACCTCCGAACTGTGTTCAAACAAGAGCAAATCTGATATCATATGCTATTGGAAATATCTCCTGCCCACCGAATCCCCTCCGGCTAGAATTACGCATCAATTGATATTTTTCATGCTTTGGTGCAATTTAATTAAGTTTCTTCCTCGTATTTTCTACCTCCTAGTCAAATATGTTCGCTGGGCTTGGCCCAAAGTTTCTGTACCGTACTCAAGTATCATACGGGAAAGCCTCCATTAAGCGAGCTCAAGATTCATGTTTGGCACAGGCTGAATCGCCTTAGCGCCGGCATGATATACCTGCATGCTGATCTTACTCGTACAACGAAGCGGTGGTAATGCCGGCAATAACTTGCAATATAACCACAGGGACCCCTAGCTGCGTCCGGCTGTAATACACACTTCTCGGAGATTCTTTCTGCAATAATTCCCGGGATGTCTGCCCATAGGAAACCGGACATCGCCATATGTTCAGAGTCTATTTCCGACTTGAAATATCTTTTTATATCATAGCTCTGTGGACTAATGGCTACTATAATCCCGGTAGTTAAATGTTTTGCGATTTCGGCCTCGGCTGGAGGCCTGTCGGGGTGGGTGTTCGCGTCCTCGGTGACCCCACGGTATCCTCCAGCGAGGCAAAAAGCTTCACTCAATGTTCCGGGAGGTACTCTCCCAAAGTATCAGTGTAAATCTAAAACCTCTCGCAATGCGACAACGGCCGGCATCAGCACCTAGGTAGTATCCGGAAATCGCATCCCTCGACCGCCGGCCTCTATTTGTGCTTTGTAAAACACCTTTGCACGTGCAAGGGTCTCCTCTAGCTACTAATTGCCTAGGGACGGTTCCTATGATGTTGTCTGCTCGTGTCGATCGCGAGGGTCGTAGTAGAACATTTCAATCCCAATATGTTCCTCGCCTTCATCACCGACTGCTGGTGAGTTAATATTGCTGGCTACTAGCGGTAATTTTTGTAGGACAGCTATTCACTAACCCGGGATAAGTCTTCCCCACTCCAGGATCCCGGCAGAAAAAGACAGCCTTATCTTCCCCACCTTCATTACAAGTACTCCGCGACTCCCGGAACTCATTTCCCAATCCCTACACCATCGAACTGTCGATCCGCACATCCTGAGGCTTTATCCTGAGGTCCAGGGGTGAGCCACCGCATAACATCTGGGCCCCCACCGGGCCGGACCCCGTTACACCCCTGCAATCTGCATTGCCGATACTAGCCAAGTGTGGATATTCAGTGTAGTCCATGGCATGTCCAAGTGTTGATTAAACATAAATATTCTATCAAGGAGGCCTAGCAGCGGTGTAGGAGGTTTGGGGGAGTTTGCACTGCAGGGCTGAAAAAAGAGGCCCCGCGGTTCCTAGAGCTCTGATGGAGTTATCCATGAACCATTTCCCCGTGGATAAACACAACAAAGGAATGATCTGCACTTCAAGCGAGCGAGCAAGCAAATCCTGGCCTAGAGTCTGTCATGTGACCTAGTATCAGAGTGGACCTTTAGTACCGGTATTTAGTTATGCCCAGCCGCGGCGCACCTATCAAAGATATAAGAGAGCCTTATCAGAAACTGCGAGATCCTGTGACAAAATAGTTTTCCTAGCGGTAAGTAATAAATGAATACAAGGGCTAGGAATCGGCCGGTTGGGTAGAGGGGACTGGTAAGGTACTACATAACCATCATGATCCTGAGGATATTTGGGGGAAAAAAGAGAATAGTCCTAGTTAATATTGAGCTCCGCATGCTGAAATATCAACCGAGAAGAATCAATACGGAGTGGAGGATATCTGGTAACTTGTACGGAACGTAAGCCGAGATTCTCGCTGGAGGAATTCACGCTCATCCTACTTATTGAGTATACTGTACCGAAAACACAGGAGAAGGTGTAGAAGTTAAGAAATAATCAATTTTCTATTGTGATGGTGGACACTTTATCTATCTGTTAATTTCGAATTCATTCTCCCAGGGGTTGTTCTTATTTTATTTTCGCCCCCACCCCCATGGCCACCGGATGTTGTGTGGAGCCGTTTGTGCTGGATATTATCATTACCTAACACTCCTGCTTAAACTACAGGGTGGGTTCACGGATCCCTCGATTGTGTACATTAGTAAAGCGAGCGACACGTTGTGCATTCCGAATACAGGAGATTGTAAATAGGCCCTCTCATCACTGGTTTGTTTATTGAAGCTCGGAGAGAGAAGTTGGTAAGATTGCTGAATTCTTATTAAAGGGTTGCCATGGTTGGTATGATATGTGGTTAGGGGAAGAGTACTAAAAAACAAACAGAGAGGGGATATAGAAGTCTAAAGAAATGACCTAAATAAGCGAAGGAGAGAAGTGAGTCCGCTGATAAAAAAAAAGAGAAACGGTGTTGCACTATACAAGCTAGAGTCGGAAAAAAATAAGGACGGGAAAAGGGGAAAGGAAAAGGAGAGGAATGTATATATTATGCGCCATAGGCCACGGGATTCCCAAAGTTGGTTCCAATTGGTTCTCGTGTGTAGAAGCTGACATTTATATATCAGACAAAGAGTGGTTGAGAGTCTACCTAAATCAAGTGAAATAGCTATTAAGAAAGGATTATAAGAGCGAGGAATGAGATAGGAGGATTAAGGAGGAAATAATGACGAAGGGAAGAGTCGCTATGGTTAGATGGGGTTAAGTATCGGTGGGGGGGAGGGGCTAGGATGGAGAAAGATAGGTGGGTGGAAAAGGCCGATGTGAGCCGGACAGGTTAGGTGAGCGGCCCTCTGGGTTTCTTTCGTCGGTTTCCTCCATCGCTGATATCGATTGTTCTTTTTTTACTATTGCTATTCAAGATGTTCCCATGTGGCAGAGTGTCCGGCCTCCGGTTTTCAGTCATTTCTGCAACGATAAGGATGGGGACCGAAGGTCTAGGTTTGGAGAGTAATTGCACAACTCCTGCATGTCCCCGGGATGCAGCTAAATCAAGGGCTGTTTCGCCGCCGCTCAGGGCTGGAATGTGGGGATTGAGATCCTCTCGTGCCAATAGGAGCATTACTACCTCCTTGTGTCCACCTGCTGCGGCCATCAAGAGTGGCGTATGGCCATATTTGGCGCCAGGAGCGTTGGGATTGATATTGCCTTGCTCCAACAGCAGCCTTACCATCCCCTGATACCCGCCCCCAGCAGCCAACCAGAGCGGTGTTCGACCATATGCTGTATCCGCCGCGTCGAGGTTGATATTGCTTCGCTCCAATAGCAACGTTACTATTCTATCATGGCCGCTCTCTGCAGCCAACCAGAGCGGTGTTCGACCACAGTAGGTGTCTAGAGCGTTGGGGTTGATATCGTCTCGCTCTAATAACAACTTTGCTACTCCCTCATACCCTTCGCGGCAGACCAGAGCGGTGTTCGCCCGTAGTGGGTGTCCGCGGCGTTGGGATTGATATCTTCTCGTTCCAACAGCAGCTTTACTACCGCTTCATGCCCTTCCTCCGCAGCACACATGAGTGGAGTCTGGCCATAGTCGGCATCTGCAGTGTTGGGAATGATATCCTCTCGTTCCAATAACAGCTTCACTATTCCCTCATACCGGCCACCCGCAGCCAACCAGAGCGGTGTTCGACCGCAGGAGGTGTCTGCAGTGTTGGGATTGATATCCTCTCGTTCCAATAGCAATTTTATTATTCCCTCGTACCCGCCCTTCGCAGCCAGCCAGAGTGGTGTTCGCCCCCAGTCGGTGTCTGCAGCGTTGGGATCGGTACCGTCTCGTTCCAATAGCAGCTTTACTACCGCCTCATGCCCTTCCTCCGCAGCGCACATGAGTGGGGTCTGGCTATAGCTGGGGTCTACAGTGTTGGGATTGATATCCTCTCGCTCCAATAGCAACCTTACAGTTCCCTCGTCCCCGCTCTTCGCAGCCAACCAGAGTGGTGTTCGGCCACAGTAGGAGTCTGCAGTGTTGGGATCGGTATCGTCTCGTTCCAATAGCAGCTTTATTATTCCCTCATGCCGGCCACCCGCAGCCAACCAGAGTGGTGTTTGGCCACGGTAGGTGTCTGCAGCGTTGGGATTGATGCCGTCTCGTTCCAATAGCAGCTTCACTACTTCCTCACGCCCGCCCTGCGCAGCCAACCCGAGTGGTGTTCGACCACGGAAGGTGTCTGCAGTGTTGGGATTGATATCCTCTCGTTCCAATAGCAATTTTATTATTCCCTCGTACCCGCCCTTCGCAGCCAGCCAGAGTGGTGTTCGCCCCCAGTCGGTGTCTGCAGTGTTGGGATCGGTATCGTCTCGTTCCAATAGCAGCTTTGCTATTCCCTCATGCCGGCCACCCGCAGCCAACCAGAGTGGTGTTCGGCCACGGAAGGTGTCTGCAGTGTTGGGATTGATATCCTCTCGTTCCAATAGCAACCTGACTACTCCATCATGCCCGCCTTCCGCGGCCAGGAAGAGTGGCGTCTGACCGTATGTGGTGTCTGCAATGTTGGGGTTGATATCCTTTCGCTCAAATAGCAGCTTCACCACTACTTCATGACCTCTAACTGCTGCCACTGAAAGCGCCGTTCGACCCAAGATATCTCTTGCGTTAATATTCCAGTCTCTCATCACCAATAAAGGCGCAACGATATCGACAATCCCGAGAGATGCCGCCATATGGAGACCAGTAAAGCCCTTAGGAGAACCCCCCTTCGACACCCCATACACCAAATATATACCACTGTGGTCATGTGGCCAGAGAAGCCGAGAAGATATATGATTCTCGAACCCAACTAGAAGCTGGAGCGCAAGCAAAATGACACTCTCCGCCCTACCGCTTCCAATGTGCTTTCCCCAATAACGAGAAGCATATCCAACGAGGGGGAGTGTGGGTGGGGCAGAACTAAGCGTTGGCTGGAGTTCCAGGACACACCGAAAATTGAGGTACGTTAAGCAAACCTCCGCGATCATCGAGTGTGGGTTTTGGAACAGGCTCGGATTACCGGATAAATATTCTTGCAAAGTCAGATGGACGAGCCGGACAGTGGAGGTGTATACCTCAACCGTGATAAGCCCCAAAGAACACCCCAGGATGGTGCGGATTTCAGGAACGTTCTCAAGATCTAGATCTGCCGATCCTATCTTTACTCCTAAAGCATGGCATAGCTCGCTGGCGCTCAATGGGCGCTCCGAATTCGATACCCACATCAAGGCTTCTATTCCAAGCCTGGATCTACTCCCTTTCTGCGCTCCTATGCGCGCAAGGGTTGCTGCGTACCCATCCCCCGAGTGATTGCCCTTGGTCATCTCGTGCAATTTTTCCCTTCTCGCAGAGATGGTAACTTCCTCGAGGATCGCGTTGATGTTTAGAGAAACAAGGAGAAATCTGGAGACCATGATCCGTCAATATGAGATCATGCATGAAGTGGGGACTATGGAAGTTCCTACGAACATTTCCGAGATCCGTTCTGGAATAATTCTCAGAATGTCCGCCCGTAAACTATCAGACATCGCGCCACGCTCTGTGTCCATCTCTAACTTCCTCTCTAAATATATTTTTACATCACGTTTCTTTGGGCTGATGGGAACTGTAACACAATTTGGGAAATGTCTTGCAATCTCTGATTCAACTTGAGGCCTTCCCGTGAGAAATATTCGCGTCCATGGTGACTCCCGAAGGATTTCTTTCAGTGACACAAGAAGATCCACAAGATGCTTAGGCGGGCACTCATCCAGAGCATCAATGCAAATATATACCTGGGGCAATTTGATAACAGCTTGCTTCAGCATCTGCACCATGTCCGGAAGTCGCAGCCCTCGGCCGCCGACCTCCTTTTTCGCCTTTTGAAATGCCTTTCGCACGTGCTCCAGTACTTCGCCTCTAACAACCAGCTGCTTAAGGATGGCTCCCATGATGTTGGTGGCTGTCTGCTCCCGTTGGTCGCGGAAGTCGCAGTAGAACATTGCGACTGCAATTTCTTCCTCGCAAGGTCCATCGCACAGGTCATCTATCACTAATGAACTAATCGTGTAAGCCGTCAGCGTCAGCGAAAGCTCCCTCTTCCTCTGGAAGAGCCAAGGACTTACCTGAGATACGTCTTTCCCACCCCCGGACTCCCATAGAAAAACAAGACAGCCTTATCGCCTCCACCTTCACTACTCCTCCACTCCCAAAACTCCCTTGTTCTCAAAAGCCAGCTCCCTATACCATCGACCCTATCGGTACGGACATCCTGATGCCTTCCCCTGGGGTCTAGTGGTGAGAGCCACTGCATAATTTCTGGGTTCTCATCGGCTATGATTTTGTTGACAGTGACGCTATTGTGGCTATTCGTTATGTTATTGCAGTTGACATTATCGTTGCCGACTGAGTTCCAATATGATGTGTAGCTCATGGTGTTTCTAAACTGTCGGTCGAATGTAGATGTGCTGCAATGATAGCTATGCTAGCGGTATCGGAGGTTTTATGAAATTTGCACAAGCCAGGCTGAAAAATGAGGATGCGGCTCTCGCTCAGAAAAGTACTGTACAGTACTACCCAACCATTTCCAGCTGAGTGAACACCAGCTCACCGACCGATCATTGTGCAACATTAATTCAACAACACAGAACAAGGCGCAGACCCTTGCACCCAGTCGGAGGTGCAACTCATCCCTCAAGCACCCCACGAAATACAGTGTAGTCCAAGAATCTATCTTGCAGACTCTGTATTCCAGCGTTCCTCACAGTATTTATCAAGGTTGACTTATTGCTTCCCTATCCAGAGGGAACTTGGGGTTCCCTTAGAGAAACCTAAATTGTGGCAACTATGATAACTTGGCTAAGTGCCGCAAGGCGTTCAAGGCATAGGGATAAAGTTTCCGAACGGTTTAATTAGGTTAACCCGCAAAACAAACCCTGTCCTGTACTGAAAACAAGAAAATCCGGGAATAGTATCTACTTTACGGAAGGGGAGAAGTACGAGCAAACAACTGTCGCTTTCTAGAAACCACAAGAAGAAAAGAAAACCACACAAGTCACAACCAATTCAAGCTCACTACTACTACCTTGCAAAATCAATCCAGCAAACCGCACAAAAGAGAAAATTCCCGTCGCAAAGAAAGCCCAACCTTGCAGGTTGTCCGACTAACTAGATACAGGCCCAATTTTCCTTCCTCAACCTACAGTCAAAACGGTTCCTCCGTTATGCTGTGTTCCTTCCTCACGATGACCGCCGCTTTCCGTCACGGTGGTGGGAGGGGGGAAGAAAGCGTGAGAGAAGCCAAAGAACCTAACTTACATAGACCCCCGTCCGCCAAGCATAGGCAACCCCCACCCCTGCAGAAACGTGACACTCCCCCAAAGCCATGATCGTGACTTAACAGTATCATACGAAAACTTTATCCGTAGCAATTTTACAACCCCCCTCGACTATTAGCCAATTATCCCAATCATGAAGTTGGTTCCCGTTGAGCCGACGGGTTTTGGTTGTGTCTTCTCTCCCGCGGCCGGGTGAAAGAAACTCCGCTGCAATCCGGAAGTTTCAGTTCCTGGTCAATGGGATAAGCTAACTTCTGATTTTTTTTGCTACTCGAGTAGTTGCCAAATAAGCTATTGAGTGGGATAAAATAAATCCAATACCGCGAATACTTCTAGACAGACCTCTAGTGATCGCCTATGTTAATCTCCAAAATCTTGTAGCGATAAGTTTGCCCCGACAAGTTACATGTGCACGTACTTGTGGCGCGCAGGGATGCCCCCACCGCAACTTTTACGACTTACCCAGCTACCAGGCAGTATAATTCATTAGTATGATAAATACTAGTGGATGTGGATGAAATACCTGCTCAACTTAAGGAGTCTCCGTATAATACGAAAAAGCCCTACCGGAAGAAAGCAACCACAATTTATTTTTGTCCCAAACTACAGTAGAACTCCAGGCTTGCACCATAAAGATGTCAAGAATTTGAATCGTCAAAAGAAAGAACAATGACCTACAGAGCACACTGGCAATGCTACCAGCGCCCTGACCATGATAGTTATTTCATCTTTAACGCCCACACTATGATTTAATCCCACAATACTAACTTTAGAAACACTTCGGATGGATGCATTCGTGAAGAGATTCCGTTGACCCATCAGGCCCCGGGTGCCTCGTTTACAATGACACTCCCCGGCCGTCCAAATTGCCAACACACCAGCATGCGTTTGTCGGAATAAGCAGAAGCGGGTGGATGTCAGGAATGAGGAATGATCAAGGCGAATAGTTGGCGGACAAGGATAAATAATACTTTTAGGATATTATTTGCTCCGGACAATGATCCCGAACCTCTAGTCTGGCCGTGGTTTTAAAAAGCTTGAGTCAGTTAGACTACCGTAAGAACTCGAATAATTGGACCTGGCGCTAAGACGTCCGAAATTCCCTCTCTTGGATAGGGGGTCGAGCGCACAGCGAAAATTGAGCCCCTCAACCCGAGCTTAAGACAAAAGAAAAAGAAAAAAGAGCCAGACCTTACCAGCAAAGGCAACTCCAAAGTCCTAGCGTGAGGTCCAATTATTCGAGTTCTTACGGTACCCTACCTGACAGCAGCCCCGCTCCAACAACCCTGTGGGATAAACCAAGAGACAAGTTCAAGACATGTCAGATCTTCATACGGGTGATGAAGTTGGCCCAAATCACACTACAGGATTCTGTAACCTGTATGGATTATAGGAATACAAGCATTTTATGTTTTGCTTTAATTATCGTTTGATACTTGATATGTTTTATGTGTTGTTTTAAGTATCATTTGATACTTGATTGTTTTATGTATTGTTATAAGTATCGTTTGATACTTGATTTGTTTTGTGTATTGTTATAAGTATTGTTTGATACTTGATTTGTTTGGTGTATTGGTTTAAGTATCGTTTAATACTTAAGGAGGTTGTATTTTTATATTGGGCAACCATAAAGGTGTCTAACGTGATTTATGGTGAACCCGATCAGGACAGGGATCCCGATCACCCATAGCAACCACTGAAAAATCAAACTTCCATCCCATTATCTCAATGAATAATAGAGATACTACTTTGAAAATCTAGTTACAAGTACTTTAAAATATAGAGAATCTGAAAATCTAGTTTTTATTTTCTACTAATGAATTATTACTCTGGTATAATGGTTTTAAGATAGCCCATTGCAGAAAAGAATAATACTCTTTCCAAGGGCTATAGGGTTGAAAACCGTCCATCGAGGACATTCTAAAATAGATAGAAGTATAGTATGAGTCTTATATATTAAGATTAATCTAGTTTTAATTTAATTTATAATCGGTTTTCCAAGCAATATTTGTTAAAAGAGAGATGGAAAACTACATATAAACTACATACAAATTGGGTCAATTTTATTATGTAATATCTACATATATAGTTGGCCAATAAACTCCATTCTTTGTAATACTCTTTACTATAATATCTCAACTAAGTATACAAAGTTTAAAGCTAAATAAACACGTTTTGCATAATCTATACTTGGATTGTTATCAAACTAGTAAAAACTATAGATAAATCACTTTACTACTATCAAATTGCAATTGTGAATTATTTGAACCAATATTCAGTTATAAGATTATTCTAAAGGGTCTTAGAAGTCAGGCTGTACATTGTAGAGCTTGCCAAAATAATAGTTTCTCATCAGATTATATATTTATTGCATTTAGTTAAAGATAACAAATCCTCTTTCAACCACTTAACATAATTAAATATACTTGTCTAGCAAATATATAGACCATCTAGCATTGTTTCCTTATATTCCTCAAATTATAGATTGACTTCTAGTGTACTCAAAATTATATTTGATTGATTTGAGAATTAGAGAAAGGTTTATCAGGTATAACATATTACTTTTCATAGTATAGAGTGTAAGTGATATGAGAGACATGTTTGTCTAACAAAACTTTGAATATTTGCTTAGAATATTATAGGCAAGGGTATTCCAAAGAATGGAGTTTATTGGCCAACTATATATGTAGATATTACATGGTAAAATTGACCCAATTTGTATGTAGTTTATATGTAGTTTTCCATCTCTCTTTTAACAAATATTGCTTAGAAAACCGATTATAAATTAAATTAAAACTAGATTAATCTTAATATATAAGACTCATACTATACTTGTATCTATTTTAGAATGTCCTCGATGGATGGTTTTCAACCCTATAGCCCTTGGAAAGAGTATTATTCTTTTCTGCAATGGGCTATCTTAAAACCATTATACCAGAGTAATAATTCATTAGTAGAAAATAAAAACTAGATTTTCAGATTCTCTATATTTTAAAGTACTTGTAACTAGATTTTCAAAGTAGTATCTCTATTATTCATTGAGATAATAAGATGGAAGTTTGATTTTTTAGTGGTTGCTATGGGTGATCGGGATCCCGGTCCTGATCGGGTTCCCCGTAAATGGCCTTAATTATTTTGTTATATTCACAAGGCTTTGAACAGCCAAACTCATGTATTTAAAGACCTGCCTTTCTCCAAGCTTAGAGAGGGCAGACTTCGACAGACAGAGTTTTTCAATATACTTGGTTGAACAGTTACTTCTTCAGTTCGCTTCAACAACCTTTAAGTCTTTCGCACACTGCTGCAATCATTGTACTTCCTGTAGTTGCGATAAAGTAAGAAGTCTCTTACGACTCTTCAAGTTCAAGATCTCTGGTACTTTACCTAGCTTAGGACATCAGCCATTTTGTGTCAAAGTCAAGTACCATGATCCTTATAAAAGGCAGTCTCTACCCCGTAGGAAAGTTACAGATTCGGTACCCGTAACAAGAACTTTGCTACTGGGTAGCTAACAGAGTAGGATTACGAGCTAACTAGGCCAGGGATATTTAAGACAATAGATTGTTAGTCTGGAAGGCTCGTAGGTAATTGTTTGGTAGAGGTAAAGTAATAAAGTGTAGTCAAATATCAAAGAGTTAAAATATAACTTGCTAACTTGTGATATTGTTAAGGTCTCTTCTCCGTTGCTTGATGATTCTTCAACCACAAGGGGAGAGGCCTACTATTTATAATAATGTTACTGCTACTACGACTTCTTTAGTTAAGAAGTATCTCCTTAACAATTCAGTTCGTCAGAACAAAGTGCGAACACCGTTTGATCGTGAAAAAATGCCCAGCTCAACTCAGAGAATCTCCCGAACTGCTATTTCATCTGAGGGTGTCTCTACTCCACCAGTAGATAGTCTTCGATCTCTTTGTCATGAGATGAGATACTATTTATGAATATGCGGTTCAAATGCCTGCATACCAAAAGTAATATGGAATATGGAGTGATCAGTTTCAATATTCAGCTATCAAAGCATTCTGCAGGGATATGCATATGCAACTAGAAAATGAGAGGTGTAGTGTTCTCTAAACATCATTCCAATTAATTAAACAATCTTTAAACGTGCTCTCATCCAGTAGTCCGAGTTGTCTTCTAGATGCCTCTAAGAAGCTCTTAACTTCAGGAGTATGGGTACGGATATATGGTCATCGTATGAAGCCATATACCTCACTCATAAATATTAGGTAAGCTATTCCCGCTAGGGTAATAACCTTGCTCAGCCACAGTTCATGGAGCTGAAGACTTGAGACCTGTAATTTTTGTCCTCCTGGTAATTTGGATTTGGAGGTTGTATTTGCCATCGGTTGTCTTCTATTTGCTTGTCAGCATCCTCTCCTCACAGCTAGTGCTTGTTACCAGACCTGGTTTCTGACAAATGGGGCATTAAAAACAGGGCCCAGTAATGAAGCCCTTCTATCAGGCAACCTAAGCATTGTATATCCTAGCAAAAGTCTTGATAGAAGTAAATCTTTCCAGCTCTCTTCAGAAATCTGGTCAGTTTTGTATCCAGAATATTGTTGATAAAATTTCAAAATCCATCATCTGCTGTCCCCATGGTGCAAAGGATAGTCAAGAGATAAGTGGAGAAGGTATTGGAGGGTTTGAGCAGCAGTAACAGAAGTTCTGGTGGATATGTGTGTAGTGGAGGAAATTGGGATTTATGGAAGATATAAATACAAGATGGCACTTCAGCCTTAATACTGGTACTTGTAATATTCTGAGTTTGCAAACACGACTGCTACCGGTATTGTATACTGCTAAAACCTTGTGCCTCTAACCAACTTGTTATGCTCATGCAATAGCAGTTGTGTTCACGCCCATCTGGATATTACATCTACTATCGCGTCCTTCACAATATTGTCAATATGGATAAATAATATTACATCGTTAACATCGATACTGATAAAATGATTCTGTATTATCTTGTGGTATAGAGTTTTTTGCCAAGACTGTACGTCGCTTAGGTTGGACAGTGCCCGTAGTCTGAAATAGGCCTCTTCAATAACCTGGTAAACATAGTAAGTACTAGGTTTTCTGAGTGCTCTCATAGTCCTATTGGTATGGAGTGACAATATCAATGTAAAGACGCTGTAGATTTAATACGCGAAAGCACACAATGCGTTTCAAAATCACATGTTTCATCGTCTGAGGGCTGGGCTGTTTGCCTTATCCATTGTTCATTAGTATAATTAACCGAACATTACAAGGAAACAGGATGTACTTCCCTACCGATACTTGACTGCCAAAACCACAACTAAAAAATGAAAGAAACACATAATCCTTGTTAACGTCTTATATACTGTGAGTGTTTTATTATGTATGGTAAAGGTAGTTAGTGGGGTTCAGGAGTAACAGGAAGGGGTTGAGATATTGCCTGTTGTTGAAGGTTCTTGGCGCCAAGTGTTTAGTTAATTATGTGAACCAAGAATAAGAACAGGTCAGCTTCTTTCAATGTACCTGATTCCGAATACATGATGTAAGAAAATAGAACTTGAGCGAGTACTGCTGTAGCCGAGGGAGCTGTCTGATTACATAAGCTGGTGATAGAGAATTTGCTCTAACTAAAGTATGATACCTTGTGGTAGGTGGTCTGAAGCACTAAAATTCACAGCCAAAGTGTTTCCTAACTACCAGTATATCTTTAATTATATTCTATTCATACTATATCTATTTCTTTTATTGGATTTAATTACTACTTAAAGGTACGGTTAGCATGCGGTGCGTGAAGCAACTTAAATGCTATGCCTAGGTGTAAGCCCTAAGTGCACAGACAATACTTGAGCATGGCTTAAATCACTGAAACACTTGCTGAGGGGTAGAAATAATGCACAGGAGTGACAGAATATTAAATAATTATAACTAGATAAGGATCATGTAGTTGTAGTTTGATGGAAAGCTTCGAGAAAATGCAGATTCTCATACCCGATGGGCTGCTTACGTAATCATTCTCAGAGCACTGGCTCCCTCTCGCTTAGGACTTTTTTTATATTGCACTCGATTTCTACTTGACCCGCCGTAGGCCCATCCCTCAAGCATTCCACGAAACACATTGTAGTCCAACAATCTATCCTGTAGACTCTGCTTCTCAGCGCGCCTCACACCACCTATAAAGGTTGGCTTATTGCCCTATCGAGGACTTGAAAATCCCTTAGAGAAAAATAAATTATAAATAACTAACTAGGCCAAGCATTGCAAGGCGTACAACGCCCCCGAGCCACCCCAATCATGATGTTATCATAGCTGTCTGTTGGAGCGGCTGGATTTTAGTTGCGTCTTCTCCCTCACTACCTCGATGAAAGAGACTCCGCTGCAATCACGAAGTTTCCGTTACTATAATAGATAATAGGACGAGTTGGCGTCTGATTCTTTGCTAGGCTAAATAAGCTATCAAGTAGTGTAAAATATATCCAATACTTCCGGACGGACCTTTAGCGATAACCCGTGTTAATCTCCGTAATCCATCAGTTAATTTTTGCAAAGCCAAGTGAATACATGAAGATGATGATATAAAGAGAGAATGAAAAAACCCTAAGAAGAAATAAAGAAATCTGAAACCCAGTATCCATCTGAACCTTTCGCACGCTTCGTTCCTAA
>Ga0307509_10002602_pt1 | contig 28893 bp, 41 predicted proteins | sample 10_EM_MG_FD_202245 | JGI IMG/M metagenome (GOLD analysis project Ga0307509, IMG submission 202245) | Populus trichocarpa ectomycorrhiza microbial communities from riparian zone in the Pacific Northwest, United States - 10_EM | ecosystem: Host-associated > Plants > Roots > Unclassified | place...
GATTTGAGATCTGGGGATCGTCAAATTCAGAACCGGGGTTCCACTTGGCCAACGTATGATCCTCGTGGGCGCATTTGCTCACCTCTGTTCGCGTCAGCCGCTGCCATCTCACGACTCATATTCTCCAGCTCTTCATCCCACTCTCTTGTCTGAACCCGCCCTTTCATCGGTTTCTGGACCGAATGAAGGCCAGCAGACTTGAGATGCGCTAAAGAGTGATCCACTTCGTCTTCGTCGGGATCGGTCGTGGGTTTGAGAATACTGGGACTGATGGCATCGTCCAGTCTTTGTCGGGCGAGGAAGTTGGATAAGTCGACTTCTGGCTCCTTGATTTCCTCCCCTGCGTCACAATACAGTTCGATTAAGGATCCCACATCGATATCGGTGTAGACACATACCCTCAGAATTAAGTTCCGGTTCTTCCTCCTGATACCTATCCGCATTGGACCCCAACTGCCTCCTCCCGTACTTCCTGGACATCTCTTCCCTCGCCTCTCTGACCTCTTCGTCGTCTTCATCCTCAGGTCCCTCATCCTCAAGTAACAACCTCGATTTCCACTCCGCGGGGCGACCGGTTCCCCTTCTCCCTTTGGCTCGGAGGTATTTTCCGAGTCCGCCACGATTCCCTCGGCCACGGCTGCCACCACGACCTCGTGAGGTTGATCCGGATTGGCCCGAGAAAGCTGAGGGCGGCGAGTCCATGAAGTGGTGTGGGCGACCAGAGGTGGAATGGGCTTTGCCGAGCCGTGAGTCGATCATCCCAGGACAAATAGGTGACATTGGCGCAATTACGGGCGAAGGCAGGAACGCTTAGATTTCGATAGATACCAAAAGAGTGTATTTGGAAACGTGTTTCCGAGAGGCCTACATTTCGACAATAAATTAAGCGTGGGTAGTATTATAAACAAGGTTAGAAATGCGGGGAAGGGTATGTGGGTTCGTTTCCGGTGTTTAGATCCCGCGAAGCATGTTTGCTTGGCCTAGGGTAAGCGTTAGTGGGTCTGAGAGTGACCATGGAAGAGACAGAAATCTTACGTCGCCTCTCAACATGTTGCCGTTTACCAGCGGGAGGCTTGGGCTTGATGTATTTTGCGCAGACGTTGGGGTCGAAATAAGCAGCTGGATCCTTGGTCATGTATCCGAGTTCGATGACCTTGTAGTAGGACCTGGGGAGGTGGAGGGGTCGGTTTCCGTCCGACGAACAGACGATATATCCACATACCATTGCTTTGGGTATATGCCAGCAGCCTTAGAATCCTCAAGTTTGAAGTTCCAAAACTAGAGGATCGGTCATCAGCGACCCCTGCCTTGTAATGTTAGACCGAGTGAACTTACGATCCATCCAGAAGATTTGCCATAAGCGAGCTTCTGAGCATCGCCCCATTGCTTCATGAACTGGTCTGTGGCATTGAAGCCGACAGCGAGGGACCATTCACCGAAGAACAAGGGGGTGTTCCCGAGCGCTTTGTCAGTCTCAACCCTATCGAGGTCTGATGCACACAAGGGTTAGCACGCGTCCCTCCCGAGTGTAGTCAGAGGGTGATTACTGACTGCAGTTGTGGGTCAAGTAGGCGTCTGGGTTGTGATCGGCGACACCCTGTAATCACGGAACTCAGCAACTCATCACCGAAAATATCAACACAAGGCGACTGACTCCGAAGCTGTAGTAGAGGTGATTGTCGTAGGACTGGGGGCCGTCCGCGGCGTCGGCGGGGTTCGACCTGTTGCCCCACTGCCAGCTCACGTCCATAAAGCTGCAAGAAAGTATTGGCCCTTACTCCCGAAGACAGTCGCGTGGGGAACAAATATACATACTTCGTCGTCAAGGGCTCCGGGCAGGGTGTGCGGAACCCATGTAGCATATCCGCTCCACCGTATTTGAGGAGCATCTTGAGCAGGACAGGGATACTATCCTTAAGAACGGACTTGATCTCATCGGAGCATTCGCCATGTCCAACTGCCTTCTGCAAGGTGGTAGTCATGTCCCCGTCGGGAGTGAAGTCGTCTTCGGACATGATCCCGAGGGTATCTTCAACCGCGCGGACGGTTTGGACGAAGTCCTTCTGGACTGTTGGGTTGGATCTTTAGTCGGGTGGCTTGCAAGGAAAGTGTGAACCTACACTGTCCGTACCCCGGAGTTTTGCTCGCGTCCATAATGGGTTCGTTAATGGCTTGGATGGAGTAGACGCTCCCGAAATTAGGGTCAACGTGCGAATAAAAGGTCATGACTGCGGTCCATATCAAAGCACGATGGTAGTTCTTCTGATTCTGTACGAAAGGATTTAGTCGCACAATAGAAGAGCGTCGTGTGGGGTCACTCACGTAGAACTGGACGTCTTGGGTGCATCTAGAAGATTATTTTAGGCCGCGGTTTTCTTGGAATCCAGTACATAGACCTACCTTCCAGCGAACATCTGCCCTGGGGACGAGACACCGGGGAGGGCGTGATGGTCAAGAATGACGGCGATACCGGCATCCTTCAACCACTTCAAACCTTGCCGCTGCGAACGATGTAAGTGGCCAGCACCACCGGGAGGGGATGGCCAGACATACAAGGCGGCGCATTCCGCCCTTAGGGTAGAATTCCCCCGCTTCTACGAGAGGTTCGACGAGCCAGTAACCAATCTTCGAGACGCACGTGGTCAGGACAGGTCCGAGATACTTTTAGGAAGGCCAAACTCACAGGAATGCGGACAGTGTTGATTCCCAACCCCTTCAAACGTTGAACGTCGTCCTGAGTGAACCAGCTCTGCCAATGTTTATCGAAGATTTGATCAGCGGTGTTCGGGTTCGCCTTGGCTAGTTCGCTGGTGGTTTGTTCGATCCGTGAATAGGTGGCTGTTAGGGATAATCGCGATCGACTCACTATTCGGACATGATACAAGTTGAGCAATTGTCGCAAATTTGACCGCCCATGGAGACCCATTCTGGTTGGGGATTAGTCCGCGGTGTCAGAGGTGACGGAAGTTAGCCAATTACATACCATCTGGGAGCATCCAAGGTTCGATTAACAACCTGGGTGAGGTCAGTTGCCAACCTGTCCAGATTGGAGGATTTATAGAACATACCAAGACCCAATGTTGACACCATAGGTTTTCTCCGGTTGGGGGAAAGCGAGGGTGAAGGTAGACAGAGTGAGGAGGTTGGCAACGAGGGTCAGGAAGCCTCGCATTTCGACCGAAAATGAAGGGGAGGGTCAGGGGAAGAGAGATAGGGAGAGAATGGGGAAGTAGTGGAGAGGCGGTCATCCTGCCCTGAGGGTTTTTGAGTCGAACCCGGCGGTTACCTTCGACGTGGAAGAGAAGCACCCTGAGAAGCGGGGCGTTCGCGCGTTGCGCGGTGATCGCTTGGAAGACCAAGCATGGCGTAACTCCCGAACAGAGGTAGAGTAGCACCCGGTAAATCCACGAGAGGGGAGATCGCAGACATGGTCGGATATCCAGACGCGAGATCGCAACGCCCGTGTCTGAATCTGATCTTGTGGGTCACGTCTTCCTTCCGCGACAAATTGCACAGACCTCCATCTCCGTCCCCGCCTCATCCTGTCCACCCACCACGACTCGTGGCCTCGGTTCGCTGCCACGCTGTTCCACCTGGCGGTTGCGGGCCGCGGGTCGTCCACGGCAACCGCTTGGGTAAAGCTCCTCCTGACCCTGATTGTCCTTTATCTGTTTTCGTACGGGGGCCAAAAGTGAGCGTCCGCTGGGCCCGTTAAATCCGACACAACCCCCACATATAACCCCGAACACTTTACCTGTTTCCCTGCCACAATGTTGGATAAATTCGTGGTTTATCCGGTGAGCGTGCGACGCAAAACGAAGGCATCAAACGAGTTTCACGTTTCGGAGGCTTTTCCCAGAAGCCTGGACGTATAGAAAATAACCCCGGGTGTTATAATTCATTGGGGAGGTAATTTGTCGAAAAATCGCATTTTCCTGCCTCCGTCCCCCCCGAACACGCGCCCAGGCGGTAAGGGGGGACTCGGGGATCTACGGCCGCTGTAAATAACGGACTACGTATCCATCGGATGAATCGCACGTTAGTCCTGGGCTGTGGGCTGGTTTATCCAGCGGTTTGCACGTGAAAGTGAACACGGTCCCCCGTCTCTCGTCTTCTTCGGTCTGCAGTGTGCTCAGGTCGGTTCAGCCGAGCCGTCGTACCCATACAAACCAGCACGAAGGCCACGATTCCACCATCAGAATCGGCTATCTTGCCCCCCAATCAAGATCGGGGGGTGAACGTGAAGGTCGCGTTCAGGTTGTGAGAACTGAGCCCTCGTTCTGGTCATGGGATATTGGTTCTACAAACACACACCAGGCGTCAGTCCACATGGACGTTGACACCGTACCGAGTGGGGTACTACATCAAATTTTAAACAGCCCTCAGCGAACTAGTCAAGGCAGGCCAGAGAGGTCGGCATGCGGGTGAAGTTTGCGCATACAAATCTGGAACCCGCTGGAAAGTTTTTTTTCCCTCGACAATTGCGAGAACCCAGCGGCCGGGGAAGTTCGCCCCAGACCCCGAAGACTTGACCAAATTTCGTGCAGGTGCCAAAAGTAGGCACCTACCAAAGTTAAGATTTGTCCAGCAAGCCTCAAGGTGCCACAGACCTGAGTACTTCACCCATTTTTCTTCCGCACTGAATATATAACACCGTTCGCGTCCCAACCGACGGGATTTGTTCCCGGTGGTTTCGACGTTTGTTTAATTTCCTTCATCCCGAGGGAAATTGCTCGTTGCCCGTGGTGGGAGAGACCGTGTTCGGTCTCACGCACGGTCCTCCAGTTTCCGGATATGGGCGAAGTCAAAGATCAGATACCAGTCAGCTCCAAGGGTACAAAAATGTTCAACCTTGAGTTTCCCGTTCTCCTTCACGTCCTCCATGACGAACCTCAAGTCGTTGCACATACCCCGCCCGCCAACCGACTTCGGTTCGGCCGCTGCGGCTGACCCTACAACCCCAAAGACCCCCGCCGATGAAGGTATCGAGTTCTTCGAGTTCGCGTCGGTCGACAGCAAGGCACCGATTCGCGTCTACGAACTCCCGTTGGATCCAGACGGTGGTCCCAACAAAGAGAGAGCTGTACGATCTCTGTTGATCTCTCGCTAATCATCGCTCACATCGCTTTTGATCCAGTACGTGCGCTTGCCTCCCGCCACCACACCATATGTCTTGCGCGTCACCATAGACGCCGGAACTCCAGCCTCCAAAAACGGTGTATTCAAAACCAACTTCCCGCTAGATGGAGGAGCTTTCGCTCGTGACAGGTTTACGGAACGCAAGTGAGTATTCTCCCTATCAAGCGTCGCTCCGGAACAACCCGCCCACCCCTTGTCCGGTAGACTCCCAATAGATTTCTCGAAACCCATCAAGGTTGATTTACCCATCTCATGCGCTGGTGCATTCGTGTACTGGGTAGAATTCGACGGGGAGATCCCCGATACCCGTATCAAGGGTCGGGAAGGCTACTTCAACGTTGATCCTATTCTCCTCATAAAACCCCGCGTTCCTATCCTCTCGCCGGACCTTACGATCAACTCCAAACGCGACTTGGAATCGGAATATGTCAACCTCCCGTTGGATGGTATCTCCATGCTCACGCTCGTCTCCAAATGGATGGGTCCTGTCTCCGGTTGGAGGAACCACTTCCAGGAGGCAAACGACCGGGGGTATAACATGATCCATTGGACCCCTATCCAAGAACGCGGGGAGAGCGACAGTCCGTACTCTATTCGAAACCAACTCGCCTACGACCCCTTGATGTTCGACCAAAAATCCGACTTCGAGAAGGACGGAGGCATCGAAAAGATCGAGGAACTGATCCATATCGCGAGGGAGGAGTATGGTCTCTTGAGTCTGACGGATGTCGTGCTCAACCACACTTCCAACGACTGCCCTTGGTTGAGCGAGCATCCAGAAGCCGGTTTGTGGGACTAGACCCGCTGTTACTACTGTGACTAATCATGACCTAGGTTACAGTCCCGTCAACTCGCCCCACCTCACCCCCGCCCTGGAGTTGGACACCGCGATTCTAGAGTTCTCCGCCACACTACAAAAACGGGGGCTCCCGATAAAAGTTAGCTCTGCCGCAGATGTCGATACCCTGATGAGCGCCTTGACGGAGCACCTCAAATCCCTCGACTTCTGGCAATACTACGTTCTGGACGTCAAGGCCGAACGGGAGAGTGCCAAAGCGGCCCTCTCGACAAACAAAGTCATACCCTGGGACGGCCCTGACGTCGCGGGCAAGACAGTTGTGGGACTTTTCGAGATCTTGAGGGACTCGGGCAAGGTTATCGGTTATCACGGGCTCGCAGGTCGTTTCTCAACGAAGGTCGACGGTTCAGTAGCTGCAGGATTTGTCAAGGCTGCGTTTTTGGACCTCCGTGACGTCGACGCTTTGGCCGACGCGTGGATCAAAGTTGTTGACGTCCTCAATGTGTCGCTGTACGAGGAATGGAACGAGGATACCAAGGTTGCACTGGACAGCATAAAGAACCGCCTCAAGTATACCCGCCTAGATGATCACGGTCCAAAACTTGGACTCATTTCTGAGAAGTGTGTCCATCTCATTTCGGAAGCGGCATTTGCTGATGACCCCTAGGTTGCCCCTCGTGGAGCCTTACTTTACCCGCCTGCCTGAGGCCAAGACAGACCCCCTCAAGTATTCCTTAGCCAACAATGGATGGATCTGGAACGCGGATCCCCTCAAAAACTTCGCCCTGCCACCCTCGAAAGCGTACCTTCGTCGGGAGGTCATTGTTTGGGGTGACTGCGTCAAGCTTCGGTACGGTTCCGGTCCCGAAGATAACCCTTGGCTTTGGGATTATATGATCAAATACGCAACCACCCTGGCACGCGCCTTTCAAGGTTTCCGCATCGATAACTGTCATAGCACCCCCCTCCACGTCGGAGTCCGAGTATTGGACGCCGCCCGAGTCGTGAACCCAAATCTTTATGTGTGCGCTGAGTTGTTTACCGGTAGCGAGGAGATGGATTTGTTGTTTGTCAGTCGATTGGGATTGAACAGTCTCGTCCGGGAGGCCGGAAACGCTTGGGACCCGAAAGAATTCAGTCGGTTGTTGTACAGACATGGAGTCGGCAAGCCCCTCGGTCAGTGCCCACACGTTTTATCCGATCGCGGAGTTCACCGACCAATCACTGTGCGACCGCACGATCTGAAACGCAGGTTCGATGGGGGAGGCGTGCCTGACCACGAACGAGGAACTGCTCCCACCCACCGGAAAGGGACCGTCTCGCCCGGCTGTACTCATCCCACACAATGGCTCCGCTCCACACGCACTGTTTTATGATCTCACCCACGATAACGAGACCTATCTTCACAAGAGAAGCGCTGAGGATGCGTTGTCCACTGGAGCCTTAGTTACTTTCTCATGGTCAGCTATCGCGAGCGTCAAGGGCTTCGACGACTTCTACCCGGCCCTCTTAGACCTGGTTAACGAGAAGAGGCTTTATGAGGTGATGCTGATTTTCACATCGGCAACGCGATACTTATCGATCGTTGTAGGTGACTGGTCTGGCGGAGAGCAGCGGATTGGCGAGGGCCAAAATGGTCCTAAATGCTCTCCATGCGGAGATGGCAACTCAAGGCTTCGAGGAGGGTCATGTACACCAAGAGAATGACGTGAGTAATTCCGTCGGCCCCTCAAAAGAATGAGTCCTTATCGGGAAATGCCTTCGCGGGGTAGTACATCGTAATGCACCGCGTACAGCCCGCTACACAAAAGGGATATATACTGGTGGCGCATACGGCGTTTAGCAAGCGGTCAAAAGATCGTGGATACAGTTGAGTGGTACTATAACCCCGTTCGGGGCTCGGCTCACAGTTTTTTCCTGCACAGTCGATCCGATCAAACTTCGGTCTACGAGGGTAAAGTATATCACGGGGTACACAATCGATATCTCCTCGTACGAAACTGTGAAGGACCGAACGACACTCAAAGGTCTACCTGGAAAGATTACCGAAATTCCAACAATTGTCGTGCCGCAAGGCCTCGACGCTGATGGCCCCTTCTCCGAAATCATCGTCCCGGAGTACTTCCCACCTGGGAGCATTATGCTGTTCGAGACGCATCTGGAAGGACTCGATCCCGGACTCGATCGATTCTGCGCATCCGGGGCGGAGCAGGCATTCAGAGATTTGAATCTCGTAGAACTGAACGTTATTCTTTTCCGGTGCGAAGGTGAGGAGAGGGACGCAACCAAAGGAGAGATAGGGGTTTATGATGTCCCCGGAACGGGAAAACTCGTCTACTGTGGCTTGGAAGGTTGGATGCATCCGTTGAGGCATATCATCAGGTTCAACGATCTCGGACATCCGCTTTGTGCACACCTCAGACAGGGGACTTGGGCATTCGATTACATCAGTGGAAGGCTGACCAAGTATGTCTTCAGTGCCGTTAGAGACCCTTCTTACATACTAACTCTGGTTTCCCTGTGAAGGCAAACCGATACGTTCCCGAGTTTAGTAAAGTCGGCAGCCTGGTTCAAAGGACGATTCGACAAAATCAAAGCCGGCGTGCCGCCCTTCTTGAGACCGAGATACTTCGCGATCATCATATCGGAGGCTTATAAGGCCGTCCGCCGGTTTGCGATTGAACAGTGTTCGGAATTTGTTGTGGACGGACACTCGTTTACCCATGACCTCGCTTTGTGTTCATTGCAGATGCACGGCCAAGTCGCATCCGCATCTCTGGATCCGGGAAAGATTACTCCATCCCTGGCCGCCGGCCTTCCTCACTTCACCGGCGGCTGGGCGAGGTGCTGGGGGAGAGACGTGTTCATTTCGCTGAGGGGATTGTTTTTGACGACGGGCAACTTCGAAGGCGCACGAAGGCACATCCTCTCATTCGCGAGTACGTTGAAACACGGATTGATCCCGAATCTATTGGATTCCGTCAGAAATCCGAGGTATGCTGCAGTCCTAATCTGGAGGTTTTGTGTGCCATTGACCATGCGGTTACAGATACAACTCCCGTGACTCCCCCTGGTGGATGCTTCAAAACATTCAAGACTACTGCGTAATGGCGCCCGACGGATATTCTATCCTAAACGAGTCTGTGACCCGCCGGTTCCCGAAGGACGATACCTGGGTCTCATGGGACGACCCAAAGGCGTATTCATACTCGGGTACCATCGCGGAGGTCGCTCAAGAGATCCTTCAGCGCCACGCCGAGGGGATATCGTTCCGTGAATACAACGCCGGGCCTAACCTCGACATGCAAATGGACGACAAGGGCTTCCAGATCGATGTGAAGGTCGACTGGAACACTGGCTTCACACTCGGTGGGAACGAGCACAACTGTGGGACGTGGATGGACAAGATGGGTGAGAGCACGAAAGCTGGAACAAAGGGTGTTCCTGGGACTCCGAGAGATGGAGCTCCGATTGAGATCATTGGGCTTCTGTTCAGCACCTTGAGGTGGTTGAGCGAGGCTAGAAGCCAGGGCAAGTTCCCATTCGAGGGCGTCACTGCCACGGGTGAGTCCCTTTTCAACTGTTGTTGGCCCCGCTGATTTCCTGCATGGGAACGCTGATTAATATACCAAATGTTCCTCTCAGTTAATGGAGTAGAACGCCTCGTAACATACAAAGAATGGGCAGATCTGATTCACAGATCCTTCGAGAAGCATTTCTACATCCCGTTAGGTACCTCCTCCTGTTTCACTGCCTTCAGTAAGAGCCTGACGGGAGTTATTTCTTAGATCCGGCCAAAGATTCCGAATACGAGATTACTACCCAGCTTATCAACCGCAGGGGGATCTACAAGGACGTTTTCGGATCAGGCCCGGGAAGGGAGTGGTCTGACTACCAACTCCGGCCGAATTTTCCTATCGCGATGGTCGTGGCGCCAGAGTTGTTTGACCCAGTGCACGCTCTTGGTGCCCTGAGGCTCGCGGACCAACACTTACGCGGACCACTGGGTATGAAGACTCTCGATGCAGCGGACCTTCAGTACCGCCCGTTCTACGATAACGCGAATGACTCAGATGACCCTGCCACTGCCAAGGGAAGGAATTATCACCAGGTGCGCGTCAATCTGTTTTACCATTCAATACCCCCAACTATAACCCGCTCCTCACAGGGGCCAGAGTGGGGGTGGCCGCTCGGATTCTTCTTGAGAGCCTACCTTTACTTCGATACCAAGGTTGGGCAAGGAAAGGGGGTGAGTCTCATGATACGACTTTCGGCGAACGTCCCTCGCTAATGTGTTCTGCCCAGGACCCGACGAAGACGCTACACAAATTGCACGAAGCGCTTTTGCCGTCCCGCCACCATATCCAGACCGACCCCTGGGCCGGCTTGCCGGAACTGACCAACAAGAATGGTGAACTTTGTCGGGATTCTTGCAATACACAGGCGTGGAGCGCCAGCACGCTACTAGACTTTTTGGAGGATGTACAAAAACTTAGCTGAAGGAATCACCGGTTCGCTCCCGTCGGTCGGCTCGGCATTGTCCTTGGGACTAACCAACATTAGGGCAGGAATTATCACGATCGGTCACGTTCCCTCCTTTTGCCTTTCCCTGCCGCATTCGGACATGTTGCCGTTTTTTTTTCGTCGTGCGTTGATCCCCTTCTGATGAAAAGTTGTAAGATGTAATGTAGTTGTAAACAAATGGACATGAGAAATCTGGACCCTGGATCCCTTACCTTCTATTCCTCCGGGCAGTCACTTACCGATATTTGATCGGTCCGAGCCGAACAGTGTGATGCACTCGTATTCCGCGACCACTGATCATGATACGGGCGGTAAAATTGAACCCACTGGCTTTTGGGCGGGGAATTCACTCCCGAATTTGTTTTTCTTGGCTACGACTTCTTACCACTCGCCCCGCGTTTCACACAACGCCCCCTCTTCCCCGTGGATGAGATTACGTCAGGGGCGTGCAGTGGATGTGTGGTACTCTTATTAGGCTTGCTACAGGTGTCCGAAGAAGGTTTGGGGGATGTCCTGTAACCGACATATATTGATCTGACCACCAGCAAAGGCTAACCCTCTAAATACCACACCCTTCTACTCGTCTTCCCCCCCATACCAACCCAGTCGACAATGGTCAACCCAAGCATATGTGCCCCTTGCAGGTACGATGAACGAGCCCTTCTCGCATTCTGTGCCTGGCCCCTGATCAGATGCTGGTTGGCCGCAGGACGCGGAAAGTGGTGGGTGGCTCCTCGCTTAGCCGTCCGTGGCTCACCACCCTCGGAGGCGGTTCTCCCATTTTCCTTTCGCTCACCCCCCAATCTCTGTGTGGTTCTTTAGAGGTGTGATAGTAGACAACCGGAATGCGGCCAGTGCCTTCAAGCCCGCCGGATGTTCAAGTGCACCTACGATCCTCCTACTTCAAAGCCAACGAGGGAGAATTTGCGCAAGGGAGAAGCTTGCATGCCTTGTCGGTGAGCCACATAAATTCACCTTGTTCTTAGGGCAACACACTAACCCTCATCCCCATTGCAACAGTCGGAAAAAAAAGGTTAGTAGTCCATATTGATCGAGACCCGGTGCTGGGCTAAGCGACCGGGGTTGTGCCAGAAATGCGACGCCGCACAACCCATTTGCGACCGGTGCATTGTTGCGGGGATTGGTCAAGAGTGTTTTTACAAGGACCGACCTGCACACAAGCCTCCAACCCTGAGGGATGTTGCAACCTCCCCCCTCGATGCCCCGCGGCTCCCTTCCCCCACTCATTCCGTCACCTCGACCGTATTCTCTCTCTCTTCGTCCACCAGTAACAGCCAGTACACGTTCCCTGTGACGACTCCGGGACTTTCAATTCCGGTCAAAACTGGGGAACCCAGCAATCTGGTGCCGCCCAGCCCGTCGGCCGACCAGCCAACCGCCCAAATCCCTGATACCTCGTTGGATGATCTCAACACGTCGTTGTGAGTCTCATTTCCCCTGCGTTCGCCAGGTTTTTCGACTCAACCCTTCGCGCGTGCCCCCAGCCGGTTAGCGTTCCTGTCCTATCGGGAACAGTACGGAATATACCTGCCGTTTGGAAAACACCAGGCTATCATCTTGGGAGACATGTCCGGTGCTTGCGTCCACCCGTTTTTCATCCATTTCGCCCACACAATGGGCTGCTATATTTACCAAACGCACCGAGGAGACTTTTCCTTGCGGGAGATGCAATTCGCACACCTCGCAGTCGCTTATCAGACCTTACAGCAGATGAAGGAAGAAGACGACCCGTTTAGCTATGGGCAGGCGCACCACTGCCTGGCATTGAGCGCTCTTCTTTCTCAGAGGGCCAAAGCTGCGATTGTGTATCACGAGGAAGCTGTTAGGATCGTGGAAGTCAACAGGCTGCACGTCCTCAAGGATCCAGGCCCCTTGGCCCCCGATCAGACACACCTCGAGGCGTCAGAGGTGCTCGAACGGGCCGTGTTCCTTGGTACCCTCCTTCACATGGAGATCGTGCTAGAAATACTCAATATCAAGAAACGCACCCGTTGTTATGCCATAGAAGAGGAATTCCGCTACAGGTTCCCAGTATGCCCATCCGATCGTTTCTTGAGGGCACTTGGGTGTTAACCAGATTCTTCTCGACTACAGAAAGTGTTCCCATTTCTCTTCCAGGTTTCGCCGTCAATCTTGCGGGTTAGGAGCGTGCTCCTCGTCAAGGAAGCATCGGACCTCATTGACTCGGCCGCGAAGCCAGGTATGTCCCAGCCAGATGCTCCGAGATTTCGAATTCTCACAGGCGGTGCGATCGAAACAGGAGTCGAACTTGGAGGGTTCGCAGAGAGCTGCATCGGGCTGATCTCCACGCTCACCTCCCACATCGATGGGCTGACGAAACTTCTCACCGAACTGCCAAGCAAGGATGAGGCGGGCGCGGGATCATTACGAGCCAGTCTCGTCACGTCCTTGACGGCCCTCTCAGAAACACTCGATCTCATGTCGCGCATCTCCCACGAGCCTCTCGCAACAGATTACCGACATCGATCTATTGCGGTTCTGATGCGCGCCATCGATATCGTTCACGGGTTGGGCCACAAGGGCTTTACCATCATCGGAACGTTCCTGGGGGTGCGTTGCCCTCAACTGGGCCAACAATTATCCCTGAATAACCCCGAATTGACTCTGGCTGTTCAGATCTCGCTCAGGCGGTTGTCAGCCCTACTAGATGCCACAATCAGTCGCCTATACAGGACGCCTGTTGAGGGTATTGATTTTGACTCACTAAATTCTGGTGCGTCAATTTTGGCGGAGGCAAAAGAGTGGTTGCTCGCCGCCTTTCATCCGGCCCCTTCGATCCCGGATTCGTTGTCCTCGAAACTCGCCGAGTTGATGATTTAGTTCGGTGGATATTGTCAAGGAGGTGCGGAGGAGTTTCGGTCGATCCGTTCATGTTGTGTCAAATGTGCTTCGACCAGTTGTTTGCGCTCAAGTGGCATGTGCGCCTGGTTGTAGTTAGTTTTCGCCTCCAATCTGCGGCTGATGGAATCTTAACTTTCTCTCTCGATAAGGCGTTGCCTGCCTAAAATTGCGGCAGAGGTATCCCAAAAACACGCGGCCACAATGCGACTCACTGGGGTGCGCTTCGGTGCCAACCCGAAGTTCTGGGAACGCATGGCGTTATGAATGGGTAGGGGGTATCACTCGTCGGGCTCAAACCTATCCCGGGACTGACTCGCGTTTCGGCAAGCCCCGCCTTCTCAACCTCACTTTCGTTCTTTGGCAGTTGCGACCAGGGGATCCGAATGGGGATTAGCCATTGGTAGAGGCAATCAACCACAGATGTCACTGAAACCAGTCGTTGAACACGCGATGGGACTCAATTACCTCGTCCCTCCTCGGTTCCCCTGATAGTATTAGGCCACGCTTCCTTGGTGCTTTTCAGTTCGCGAGGCGGGCCAAAGCGCCTTTTGGGATCTCGCTTTGATGCAAATCCAACGCTCCCTCGATCTAAAACACCTCGGACGGCGCCCCGGTCTCACAGGGAACGAAACAGATCATTAAAGCTCAGAGGTCATCAATGTCTACTGCTCACCGCGTTGACCCCATTTGGTCTCCTGGAACGCTGCCGCGACTCACCGCCGCCCCGGACTGCCCTCCGGGTGTCACGATCACGCGCAACAGGGACAAATAGGTCCGACTGGCAACCCATGATACTGGGAGGATGGTGCTGTGTGGCCGGAGTGTCTTGTGGGACATCGTAGCCCTTCACGGCTGAGGGTTGATTCCCTGGTCTCACGGCTGCGCGGAGTTCATCTCGTACCCCTGACACGCATCAGTTTCTCGTTGTAATTCTGCAGTTGTTCGTGGGTCTATCCATCCGATTGGTTTGCACTTTGCCTGTGTTGGACACTTCTGACTGCGAGGACAACGGGTGGCGCTCCGTTCTCGTCGAGCTGGACGTCGCTTGTGTTGGATTTCGCTCCCTCTCTGATGGTCACGGACACGCTGCCTATGCCCTCACGGCGGCCCTACGTTCTAGACAGGACACCTTCACCCCGGTGGTGAGCAATGGGAGCCAGGTCTACTTCTGTCATCGTTGATGCGATCGGTATGCAAATTAGCTCGTGAATTGATGGTTTACTCCGAATTGAATGACCGTCCCGTACAGATTTGCAGAGGGCTGAATCTAGTGAAGGGTTCTGTGAATCGTTCTGATGGGCAGATTGCGATTTGGTAACGGCTGCTCTCTCCCTCCCGCCCCCCAAAATTTGGGTTGATTTAGTCACTCAATTACGGCATCAAACGTTACCAGACGGCGAGCAGGAACACAGTGGTTGCGCCCCATTATGTCCCAACCCTGCATTCGACAGCCACTAGCGCCTCAAGAAAAATCAAACGCCACCATGTTCCTGTCAGTTCGAATCTGGTGCCTACACGGGATATCCCATCGAATCGATGACGTTGTCCCCCAGATATGACCCGAGCGCAGCTCCGTTGCTGACTGGTGAATAATTATTCCTGTCTTTATTGCGCACGGAACTATCCTGATATGCATGATAGATGAAGCCTCTGACAATTCGAGTGTCGGGGCGACCGCCTCATGACAACACCCTGAACCCACGCGACACAACTGCCCTGCGGCTTCACAATAACACACGACGGAATAACTTGTGAAAACCGACGGCGTTGTCGCAAGATGGCAGGAATCGAGCGGGCTTGTCGAGGTGTTTGAAGTCGAGAGAGACCGGCGCAAAAGATAAGAGCGATCGAAGGGCAGACCACTCCCCGAATTGCACCACAAACAATCACTCCTGGGGGCGTAGTGAAACGGTGGTCTGCAACTTGACGCGTCGATTTGCATTACCTGAAACCGCAGTACGAATTAGCGAAGCAGGTATTGAGCTACCGCCATTGTATGCACATACATCGCTCACACCGCACGTTTACCGCGTCCCGCTCCCCTCTGCGGAGCGGGTTCGTTCTTGGTCGGATACAATGAATGAATCTGCCGATTGGTACCGCCTGTGCCCCATTTCACGTTGGCACGAGATCACCATAGGCGCAGGGTTTTAAAGTTTGCGAGAAGTTGGCCGTTGGAGATAGTTCGGGAAAACGCGGAAACAATGCCCTCGAGATACGAGGGATCACGTATTCCCTGTTCAATGGAAGCAGGTTACGAACGTACTGGCGACGACATGGGTTGACCGGGCCTTATCCATGCCCGAGTAATAGTGGTCAGGGGACCAGCCCGGCCGCTAGCGGTCCCCGCGCGTCTGGGGAACGGCGTCAATCAGAGTTGCCGTTACGAAGGCCAGAGCCGGACCACCAGGTGTCGATTGGACACATCGCAGGGAAAAGACAGAGTTTACGAGATGGGTGGGGCGATCACCGCTGGCTGCCGCTGTTTCTCACAACGACCAATGTGGGAAAGGTCCACACTGATGTATCAGTACAAATCTCCAGTCGTTATCGGCCACGTTCAGTACGCTTCAGCATTGCGGTGCCTAATTTCCCACGGTGCAAAAAAATGCACCGTCAACACCACTGAGCCTTTTACAATGACGATCAATACTGACCTTTCCCACGGCAGGCGTGCCCGAACCGATGCCACGATGCGGGCGGAGCTGAAGATAGCAACCGGTCGTTTGCGTGGGGGGAAAATTTTGCGTGCCTGCATCGGCGGAAGCAATCCGCCGATCTCGGTTCGTAGAGGGGAGCTGCAGGCAGGAGATCCCGGACAAGAGCGAGTTCGGTGAGGGACTCAGGGGCTTGAAGTCCCAATAGAACCCTGGGCAAGAGAACTCCAGTGCCGGAATGGGATTGGTTCCGCCAAAGAACCCTCGCTGGTTGCTTCCATTTCCTTGGGCGCTGAGCTTGTTGCTGCTCGCCTCCCACAGTTACCCCTGGCTCCACTGGTACCGGGGGTGCTGAACAGATCCCGGATTCCTGTTCCGCCCGATTGGCGTTTGGGCGGATCATTCCCCCAACTTCCGTAATATCCGTTCTGGGTCGCGCAGTAGAAACAATCTGCCGGCGCGTAGCCCGGCGTTGGGGGGGATCGACTCCCCGATCCTGGAAGAGCGCCACGAGGAGATCACTCGTCGCGTCCTCCTTTTCGCCCCCCCCTAAAAAACGAAGCCCATTGAGGCGATGTGTTGAAGTTCGCCGACTCGGAGCGGTGGGGCGTGATCGCTCGCGGGTCACGACAAATACCTTGGCTAGGGATGAGGAGGGCGGTAGCGACCTGTGGCTGACCTCACCAGTGGAGAATCGTACCAGGGGTGACGGTTCGGTCCGGTTGGGAAGCCAAATCGTCACGGAAGCTGTGCTTCGTCCGACCATGACCAACCGAACGAGTTTTGTCGAGCGTATCCTTGGCGATAAGGTATGATTTCTTATCTGTGGCATCAATGGGCATCCTAACGACCTGAATAGGGAATCGTGAACGGAGACGGTGAGGGGGGGCGTACCTAGTATCGCTTCTGCGGTTTGGGTGGTGGTGGGGGTTGGAAGCACAACCGCTCCTCCGTTGGGCCGAAACCTACAGGCTTTATACCGGCTCTCTACGGAACTCCGACTTTAGACCAAGGTGCAATGAAAGCAACCGCAAGGCCAACAATCAAGATTTCGGAAGTCCGGTCGAAACACAACCACGGAGTTGCGGCGTGAATGTTAGGCGGATGGACAGAATGAACATGTGCGGAGCGAGGGGCCTCACGGAGGCAGACGGAGATCGTGGGCGCGAGATCGAAGGTTGTTCTCCTCTCTGTGACCCACACGGCGGGTTCGATGCGCCGCATTTTTGGAAGGTGTCTCGCTCTCAGGTAAGCACAGAATACCATTTCTTCCGATGGTGCGGTACCCTGGGGCCAGGTTCGAAGTTTGGGGTATCGAATCAAGACAGCAGAATGGGACCCTCAGGTTCGCTATCGGTGCGAGATCTTCGCGTTGCAGATTGCAATCTTACCCGCGGTGATATCCCGGAGAAAGAAGAGGGCAATCACATCAGGGCACATAAACCCAGGAATCACGAACCCGCAGTCCTTGAGACGAAGAGCGAGAGTTCCGGAGATGAAAGGTGGATATGGGCGGGGCGGGTCTACTGGTTTGATGAGATAAGCAGGTTCTCAGAATAAACGACCGGATGCCCACTTTTCAGCAAGCCCGAGCCCACAAATCTAGGGGCTTGGTTTCACGGTTCGAATCCGAAAGACAGATGCTCGGGAGGGATTGATTGTGAGATTTCGACCCCGGATTCATGATCCTTGCGACACATCAAGACCAGAAGGAGCACCGAGCGGTGGATCGTGATGGAATAGTGAGAAGAACGACCCTGGCGCTGACCGAGGTGCCCGGTGGCGAGCGTTTCGATGCATGACTGGGATGATCACCAACTGAGATTCTGATGATCGCACTTTCCGATCGCGTTCAACCCATCCCACCGATAGCGTTCACAATGAGTCGGGGGGCCTTCATAGTCATTGAGGGTCTCGACAGATCTGGAAAGAGCACCCAGGCAGCCCGGCTTCTAGAACGCCTGCAAGCCTCTTCTAAATCTGTTCAGTTGCTTAAGTTCCCAGGTAATCGTTGATCAGAAACGCTTTGTTGTCTCACAAGGCTCACCTAAAAGTCGACCTCAGATAGGTCCACACCGATTGGGCAGCTGATAGATTCATATCTACGTTCTCAGTCGGATATGGATGATCATACGATTCATCTGCTGTTCTCCGCCAACCGCTGGGAGATTTCGTGAGTGGTTCAGCCACCTCGGCCGTTAATACACCATATTAACAACCCACGATGTACCTATCTCCCCTCCCTCTTGCGCGGTGGTTCGTAGTTCGCGGATTAAGTCCCTACTCGATTCCGGTACCGTGGTACTCTGCGACAGATACGCATTCTCTGGGATCGCGTTCTCCGCTTCGAAAGCGTTACTCCAAAAGTCTTCCCCCTCCGCCTCTAGTCCATTGACGTACGAATGGTGTAGAGCTCCAGACGTATCTCTACCCGCTCCGGATCTCACCCTCTTCCTCGATATCTCTCCGGAGCAGGCCGCGAAACAACGCGAAGGCTACGGCGAGGAGCGTTATGAGAAACTGGAAATGCAGGCACGCGTTCGAGAAGTCTTTGGAAGGATCGGGGAAGAGATGGGCACGGAGAAGTGGGCGACCATCGACGCAGGTAGGACTCGAGAGGAAGTGGAGAGTGATATCTGGGAGAGGGCTTCTCCGTTGACAGAGGGAGTGAGTGAGCCGGTCAGTCAATTGTGGGGTGACCTGCTTTGACTGCACCTAATTTGAGCGGGCTACCCGGTTTATGACGACTCACAAGGTTTGAAACGTAGGGTAGGTAATAGATAAAGCATACTATGTAAAAGGAGACTCGTATTAGATCGTAATAGCAATTCGCTAGCAAATGAACGCAGAGGGATAAAGGCAATGAACAATGCACGACATCAAGACCGTAAAACGATCTGGTGGGACATCACAGCGAACGGGGTCCAGAGCGTCCGTTCTCGCTCTTCTGCAACCCCCACATTCTCCTTCAACAAGAATGCCATATCCACCGACACATCAACACCTTTGATGATCGTGTTGAAGGCGAGTACTGCGAAGTAGTTCATGTCAGGTAGCTGTAGAACGTCGATCGTAGCGTCCAAGACGAATTCTGCCTCTGGGACGAATACAAGATGCCGACTGAAGGAGGAGAGTGCTTTGGTGATCTCCGACAAACCCTGCAGGGTGCCCGTGTTGCACTTGGTGAAATGGGAGGGGAGGGGCTCGGGGGAACTTGAAATGTGCCGGCAAGAAAACGTCGCCTCCGACATGTAGGCGTCTTTGAGACCAGGGCGATTCTTGTCGAAGTTTTTTATATATCTGAGCAACGGATCAGATTTGCGGATGCGCCTAAGTCAACGGACAAACCTCTTCGCAAATAGTTCGATGATGTTTCGTTGACAAATGTTGCTGATTTCGCCGCTACGGGCACCCGAGGTCGTGTTTGCGTCCGGGGGTATTCTCACCGATGGCACGGAGGTTGGTGGGGAGAGATGTTGTGTGGGTGGTTCTGCGTTCCCGGGGAACGTAACAAGTTCGGACACGTTCTTCCTGTCCCTCCATCAGCTCCGCGGCGGTTGTCAGAGAGGGAGCCGGCTTACTGAGTGCTACTTTCACCACTATCGAATCTCCTCCTCTTGGGCAACGGAGATTCGGCGAGAGCGGTGCTAATGATCGCCAGGGAAGCGGAGGGGCGCTTGCCCCTCGCGGTTTTCCGCGCTTGCTGGGGGGGTATGCCGTTTGCCATTGGGATTCAGACTTTGAGATGGTGGGGGTGCAGGGGTGAGGCGGAGTGACATACTGTCGACAGAGCGCGTGTATGTGACGGACGGTGAGGTTGTCAAACCTCCGGAACCCGGTCCGGCGCGGATTCAGTTGGCGGCAGGCGGATCAAAGCTTTCGGCGTAACTTCTCACGCTTTGAACGCTGTCCGGGACGCTTCCGAAGCTCGAAGGGCAGCCATTCATCGAGCTGCAGTCGCCGGGAAAGGACACGCGCACGAAGCCCACCACAACCGCATGGAAACTGAATGTCCGCCTTTGAGAATGTGACCTGTGCCACCACGGGCAAGACTGCGCGATCGATGGTGGGCTGAGTCCACGCCCGGTCCCTCCCGCCTCTTATCCTTTCCAATTGTCACCCGCCATTGTGTCTTTACACCGCATAAGGTGTTGGGTCGAAGTAAGAAAGGTGGTGTCTTGACTTCGGCGAACTAGCTGGCGTGATGCCCCTGATGCGTGATGTCACGGACCGTGACGGGGACAACTGCCACCTTGATAGCGCACCACTCCGTCCGCCTACGCACACAACCCAATCCCTTCCACCCAACGGCCTACCTCCCTCAGAACCCCCTTCACGACCATGGCCTCCAAAGCTGCCAACAAGAGAGTGCGCATCAGCTCATCTTGAGACTTCCCGTGGCCCGTGCTGATCACCGCCCCTCAGCTCACGAAGGAATACGTTGTTATGCAAAGAGAACCACCCCCCTTCATCTGGGCCGCGCCAGACGAGAAGAATATTCTGACCTGTACGTTATAACGCTACAATTCGTGTTTGTTGACTGACCTAATCTCCGGACATAGGGAACTACTTGATCGTGAGTTGCCGCAACTCTGTCGGATCCAAATTTCGAACGATCTCACCCTGCGTCCTCTTAGCGTGGCCCTCCAGATTCACCTTTCGAAGGAGGAGAGTACCATGGGGTTCTGATGTTCCCAGCAGAATACCCATTCAAACCACCGGGCATCAAGGTAGGCCCTAAAGATCAGCCATACGACTCCTTTTACACACAGTTCCTTCCAGATGTTGACACCCTCTGGACGCTTCGCCCCCGATAAGAAGATCTGTTTCTCAATGTCCGACTTTCACCCTGCTTCCGTAAGTACCCCCGCTAGCCTTTTCTGAAAATGAAACTCACGTCGATCGGTAGTGGAATCCCGCGTGGAGTGTCGCGACAATGTCCGTGTCCCCAACCGCTTTGCGTCACCATTGACACACGCTAACCACCCGCCTTTCTTTAGATTAACCGGCCTGTTGTCCTTCATGTTATCGGATGAAATCACAACCGGGTCTGTGAACACGAGCGACGCCGACAAAGGAGCATGGGCGCGCAAGAGTCACTCCTGGAATATTCAACAGCGCAAGTTCAAAGAAGCGTTCCCTGAGGCATGTCATTTCTAATCTCGAGCCTGACCAATGTCTTATGGATGCGCAGTACTGTACTCCCACGATGCGCGACTTGCCGAACATGGGTGAGTCGGTGCGAGGGAAGTCTGACACAACTCCCTCCCAGCCGCCGCAACAATCGACACCACCCCGCACCATTGTCCAACCCCGGGCTACACAAACCCTGCAGCCTGCTGCGGCGCCTCCATCGACAACGGAAGTCAAACCCGTGGTCGAGGCGAACTCTGGTGAAGCTTCTGGTGGTTGGGCAGATCTCATCTGGGAGAAATGGCGGTGGGGTCTTTTTATAGCTGTTGCCGTGATCGTTTCCAGGTTGTCCTCATCGTAGCGATTCTTTCACGGACGTTTCTCCCTCTCCGGCTTGGGAAACCTGTAGGCGTGGTCTGATTTTTGGTGTCATCTATTTCTTTTCTACCTCCCCTCGTTTCCATGTTCCTTGGATCATTAGTACCTTTACCCAGTCCTCTCCTTGACTCGTTCCGTCCGGTTTATGTCGTCTCAGTCTATACACATAATCTAAGAAGTACAATCCCCGCGCCTGAGTGAGGATGGATCATGAGATGGATGATTGGTCAGGCAATCCGGAAGCTCCCGTTCCCGTACGTCGAACTCTTCGGTCATCCTTCGGATCCTAACACCACCTCTTCGTCCCTCCGTCATCATCCACAATGCTCCAGCTTCAAAAATCTGCATCAAGGGTGCGTATCCCGACGACTTCTGCCGTGGTCGACGCGAGTGGCCGTTGCTGACGTTGTCATTTTGGGTATTTAGGCCGTCGCACGTCGGTTACGTGCGGGCCGTGTTGGCTTCGAGGCTCGTCGGACTATCGCCAGCCAGTCGGAGCCATACGACGCTGTTGTAATTGGCGGAGGTGTGTTTGCGCATCCGGGTGTTTTTATTTGGGGGTGAAGGCTGACGTAGGGCGCGTGTCCGTAGGTCCCGGAGGATACGTCGCAGCGATCAAGGCTGCCCAGCTCGGACTGAGGGTGAGTACACTGCTTTCGCGTTTCGCCTCTTCTAATACTGTGCCTTTGCCGCGTAGACGGCCTGCATCGAGAAACGAGGTTCCCTCGGCGGAACTTGCCTGAACGTCGGGTGCATTCCCTCGAAGGCTATGTTGAACAACTCGCACATCTACCACCAAACGAAGCACGATTTGAAGAAGAGGGGTATCGAGGGTGCGTTTGGTTCACTTCGTTGACGATCTACCAGGGATGCTGATTCCGGTGTTCCCACCGTGCGGATAGTTGACAACGTAACGCTCAACCTCGACCAGATGCTTAAAGCCAAGGAAGAGTCTGTAAAGGGTCTTACCAAGGGTATCGAGTTCCTCTTCAAACAAAACAAGGTCGATTATATCAAGGGTTCTGGTTCTTTCGTGACCCCGACCAAGATCAAGGTCAGCCTTCTCGATGGAGGTGAGACCGAGATCGAGACCAAGAACGTCCTCATTGCCACCGGTTCCGAGGTCACACCCTTCCCTGGAGGTGCCATCGAGATTGACGAGCAGCAGATCGTGAGCTCGACCGGTGCTTTGGAGTTGACCAAGGTTCCTGGGAAGATGGTCGTGATTGGCGGTGGTATTATTGGATTGGAGATGGGAAGCGTTTGGAGTAGGCTTGGGGCGGAGGTGACTGTCGTTGAGTTCTTGGGAAACATTGGCGGTGTCGGAATCGACGACGAGATCGCGTGAGTACAGATGTTCGTTCCGAAGGATTGCGTTGATTGGTTTCACAGCAAGACGTTCCAAAAGACCCTCACCAAACAGGGTATCAAGTTCAAGCTCAACACCAAGGTCACCGGTGCGGACAAGACCGACGGCAAGGTACATGTCAAGACCGAAGCCGCCAAGGACGGCAAGGAGGAGATTTTGGAGGCTGACGTCGTCCTTGTCTCCGTCGGTCGCAGACCATACACCAAGGGTCTCGGTCTCGAAAACATTGGGGTCGAAGTCGACAATAGGGGCCGGATCGTGATCGACGACCAATTCAACACATCGATCTCTGGAATCAAGTGTATCGGCGACGTCACCTTTGGGCCCATGCTTGCCCACAAGGCAGAAGAGGAGGGTATCGCCGCTGTCGAGTACATCAAGTCTGGTCACGGGCACGTCAACTACAACACCATCCCGTCAGTTGTGTATACCCATCCGGAAGTCGCCTGGGTTGGAAAGACCGAACAGGATCTGAAGAAGGAGGGTGTTGAGTATAAGATTGGAAAGTTCCCGTTCGTCGCCAACTCTCGGGCCAAGACGAACCAGGATACGGAGGGGTTCGTTAAGGTTATCGCCGAGAAGGAGAGTGATAGGATTTTGGGTGTTCATATCATCGGTGAGCCTTGCGGGAGGAAAGCCGTGATTGGTATATTCTGACCCTGGCTTGTTTTAGGTCCCAACGCTGGAGAGATGATATCTGAAGCCGTCTTGGCCGTCGAATACGGTGCCAGCTCCGAGGATATTGCCCGAACGACGCACGCTCACCCAACCCTCTCGGAGGCACTCAAGGAGGCTGCTATGGCCGTGCAATCGAAACCCATTCACGCGTAGAAAAGGCCAACCTCACTCTTACTCTCAAGATTCCACTTACATACACCCCTGCATAACGTAACCCCCTCTTCTTACCGCTGTGGCATTTGCTTAGTATAGTTTTTTTCTTTTCTACTGTTGTTATGCTGAGTGAGGCTAATAGATAAACCGTGCGTGGCGTACGAGGGATTGAATTGGGACATGTGGGGTGAATATAGGATGTCCCACAGATATTTAAACGCGGGCTGGAACGATTCCAGATTGCGTGGGTTATCTGTTCATCGTAAGATTACTTAGGGTTAGGGGGGAGCAATAGTCGGAACGGTCCCGCGGATGGCAGGTAGCTCGTCCGGCGCTGTCCCGCAAGGTTCCATGGAACGTCTCAATCGAAAAATCTCCGGCGAGGCTTGGTCGCAGCGAACACGAAAGGAACACCGAATTCGAAATGACCGCCCACATGCACAGTTCCCCAACCTTTTTGCGCTCGCCGCCATCCCCGGATCTATCAATCCCACTTGACGGCTGTCTCCATCTCCACGTCCGTCGAGGGGAACCCTCTTCAGCCACCTCGCTCTTTCTCTCAACTTTGTAAACCTGCTGTATACAGCTCCCACCTCGGCCAATTATCGTCGTTAAGCGGGTTGGAGAGGGAGAGAGATCGCCGCAGCAGTCATGTCGGAGTATATGGATGCCCCTCCGCCCGTTTACACCGCTGGTCCGAAGAACGGGGCGAATGGCGCCAACGTAGGTGGATGCGTGGATTTGGTTTCAAAAGTCATCAAACCGAACCCGCCGATCTGACTCTTTGAAATGTACAGATTGGGTCCAACGTGCAGGAAACTGTCGCAGCCCTCCTGGAGACCACGAAACAGCTGCAAGACTGTCTCCGGAAGTGGAGCATTGAGAAGGCTAGCGACGAACAGGTCAGCGACGTGTATGTAGACGTTGGGACAAAGTTCAACGCGACCGTGACCGCGTTTATGAGTCTTGGGATTGATCTTTCGTGAGTTTTCTACCCACTTTACCTCCTTCCCTTTTTCCCTCTTGGCGACGCCTAACGTTTTCGCTCGTGGGATAGGGACCTGTATTCGATTCCGACGGACCTTCGGGTGCACTTGGAGAATTGCCTCGGGGAAGACGCATCACCTGCGGTCCTTGACCTACACATGCCGCATATTAAACAGGTGATTTATAGGCTGTTGATTGGGTTGAAAGGCAAGCACGAGCCATACCGAATCGCGATTGCAGAAAAAAGAAAGGCTTCGCGGTGAAACTTGGACTCCCCGGTGCGAGTCGTTAAGCGGTATCAATTTATCTTGGCTTTTCTTACATGTTCTTTGTTCTGCTTAAATTTCCTCCCCCGCATACCTTATACCTATGTACTGTAGAGCGTGTTGTAGTTTCCACGTTGGCTATCTTATTTCATGTACATGTCATTTGTGAATACGAAAGCATCGGCATTTGTAACCATGCGCCCTCTCGCACCCTTCGCTCATTTGCCTAGTCATGAGCCTTCGTCGTCTAGAATGATATCAAGGGCTTCTCTAAGAGTGTTCTCAGCGAGTCCGCCACTATGCTAGCTATTGGTTTCTACCGCCTCGGGTAAGTTGTGCGGAAGAACCCTGGTGGGGAGTCCAACGGTGTCGGAATGCGGTTCGGGTATGTATGACACCCACGGACTGAACAAATGCATAAATGATTTCCTCGGTAGCCACTGGGTTGTTGTTGTACATTGAGCGGAACCACATTGAGAGACGTAAGGCACACGCATAGTTGAATCGTTGAACAATAATACTCAGCCTGGGGAAACTACTCCGCCGCCAGGCTTTCTCCAGAGAGGGACCAATCCACTGATTGTGGGCTGCCGGCTGTCGGAGAAGGTGGTGTCCAGAGCTCTGAAACTGCCTCCAAACACTCCCAACTCTGGAATATATCGCGGGTCCTGGGGCGGTCATCTGGTTTGGGTTGCCAGCAACTCTCCAAAATCTTCCAAACGTCGTCTGTGAACCAATTTCCTTTCGCTCCTTGAGGTCTCTCGGGGCGTTCACCCCTTTGGACCTTAAGAGTGACAGCCTGATCCAGATACTGGTGAAACGGTGCATGCCCGCTCAGAACCTCGTATATCACCATCCCAAGCGCGTAGCAATCCGAGGGTTCCGTCCGACGTTGGCCTTGAATTTCCAGTTCAAGGAGCTCTGGACTCATCCATCGGATAGTACCGCCTTGTGTGCACGAGTTCGAAGTGGCTGAGTTGGGCAGAATTGAAAGGAGGCCAAAATCTGCGAGACGGGCGTGGCGAGTTTGATCAACAAGGATGTTCGCCTAACGGATGAACGACGTCAAAGGGAGAGATATGGCTGCGGTTTTCAGAACTCACCCCCTTGAGGTCCCCGTGGACCATTCCCTGACTGTGCATATAGACCAAACCCCTCGCGACGTCACCCAACTGCGGGATCCACATAATCGTCAATGATAGATGAGGATAGCACGATGCCGGAGGGGGACCTACGAGTTCGAACCGATTCGCATCCCGGTGTGTTGCCACAAACTGGTTGATGTTCCCGTTCGCCATCCACCCCGACACCATAGCAAACCGACCCCCGATCATCACTCCCAGAAGGGGCAGCACGTTCGGGTGATCGAGAGCCTTCCACGTCACGAATTCTTTGTAGAACCTCTGTACAGGTCATGGTCGACGTGTCAATAGGTACACCGGAGTGGAAAGCATCACCAGCGACTCACGCGAGCTACCACCTTCAAGTCACTCCTGTCGGATATCCTCAATACCTTGACTGCGACCTCCAGACCACGATATTCGCCCTTCCACACATCCGCAAACCCGCCGTGGGAGTGCGGGGGGCTCGCTGAATTGTAGCGCGCTGCAATCTGCACCGATCGAGGCAATACGGAGTGACGAGCGCACGTCTTGTACAACGAGTTTACGCAGTTCTTTCGGACGGGCGGAGTGAGGTTAAGTTTATCCAATACCTGACCAGTAGGATGTAGAAGGTTGAGTGATGAATGAACCAACTATTCCCTGGAACTCAAGAGTCCGGTGACTTACCCCGTCGATCATATCGACAAACGCTTGAGCGTCACCCACTTGGAGACGGTCAACCATATCGGTCCTCCTCCGGTCCGAGAATATTGTCTCAATAAGTGAGGGGAGTTCATCCTGGGGAACGGTGCGACTGATCAGGCGTTGCCACGCTTGTTCATAGGAGTCAATGGCGGTGGATGGACCAAGGGGATCGTTCGTATGCTGTGGTGTATCAAGACGAGACGAGGGAAGGAGCGCAGGTGTGTCACCATCACCCACGGCCGTTTCGCCAGCACTACTGTGACTGATAGGCGCAGGACGTGCCACGTCCTCGACGAGGCCAGGGTTGACACCGAGGAGCAAGCTCTCTGCCAATACCGGGGAATCGGCCTTGCTGGTTCGCCTGCAACGTTCATCAGGACGATCCAAAACACATGCCAATAGGAAGCACCGACGCAGTCTACATCGGGCGGTTAGACATCGAGTTGTAATGGGGCGGGGATAAGGAGACGCACCACTATGGGTCCAGGCGTTGGGGGTTCCGCGTCACCAGGGCTCCGTACGTGTTGATTAACCCCGACGCCAGTGTTCAGCACTGTGGTTGTCACTGGGTGAGGCTCTGGGTTGGGGGTTGTGTTACCAACCGGCTGGTGGAAATCGCTTATCCTCCCCACTAACAAGATTGAGAGCCTGAACGCGCATTCAGAGTAAGGAATGATACTAACCCCCACTTGCGTCTACCACGATGCGTGGTCTTTGCTTGGCCAGGAATGTGCGCGGATCGTCCGTATCTTTTCCCTTCCACAAAATGAGCACTTGGGGACTGCTGTGTTCACTCATCTTACCTGAAGGACTCTCGCTAAATCATCACGGTTTGTGGACACAGAGACAGCATCCGAGTTCTTCGATCGAGATGGTTGAGTGACCCGGCGGCGACACGGGGAATGGGATTACCTGTGATATGTAATCCACGATGGCATCCCAGGCGTCGCGTTCTTCATCCTGAAAGTGGAAGTCAGAGCTGAAACAAACGAGCGCGACAAGAACCCTACACGATTTATGCTGCCAACGGCAGTATCCGTCTCTGAAGGAGTGTCATCTATGGGACCCAGCCGCCCCCCGGGGTTATCGCTGGTCGTCGGGGGTTCAGCACCGGATCGCACATTGTCAATCTGCCCCATAAACGTGTCCCTTGTATTGCCCCCCGACCCAGAGCCGTGTTGTCCTCCGCCAATTCGATGCACCTCGGATAACATCGGGATCCATCTAATCCGGCGCACAGTGTAATACCGAATGAAGACATATTGATTGAATTCGTTTGGAATACTTCCCGTGCCTTCCGGCTGATGGGAGGGAAGTCCACGGGGAGAATCGCGTTGTATTGGCCCGTAGTTAGTATGGGGTGGGCACTTCGCATGCCACCTCCCCCAAAAGGGAACATTGATAACCAAGTAGTTGGATTCAAAAGTTCTATCACCCTCGTTCGAATACCCCACCATTGCAAAGTCCTTGGTCGCATCGAAACCTGATATGAGAACGGGCTGGACGTCTCCGTACCCCTTTTCGCGGGCGAACGTGACCCAAGACTTGTAGTGGCGCAGAGTATAGTTTTCGAACGTACCCTCCAACGGCGAGTCTTCCCAATATGTTGGATACTTTGTCACAAACACCGCACCACGTTTCCCAGTGAGCTTGAATGAGAAATATGTGTCAAGTTGCGGGGCCCTGAGTGGCATACTTTTTAAACGAGTGGAAGATGATCTAGGGGAGAGAACGTACGGTGCGGCACTGACACCAATCCCGGTTTCTCGAACAGTGTCCGTACGAAGACACCCGGGTGGTCGGGGCGCGCCGGATACCGTCTCTCCAATGCCCAGTGGGACAAATGAGCGAGGAAAATGTATACCCGGATCCCCACTCCTCCAAAGGTCCCGGTCACCAGCGCAGAACAATAAATGGAACTGTCCACGGCGGATAAAGCCAACGCCTCCGATCCTGATACGGGTGTCGTGTGCGGGTGCTGGCTCCCTAGAGGTTGCAGTATTCCAAATCTTCAGATACCATCTGCAAAGAGAAAACGACGAGCTACCACAGGGCTTCGCCGAGTCCAAGGAAGTCCATTTGTCTGTGAAGGGAAACTTGAGAGTGACGCAAGCAACTG
>Ga0307509_10002603_pt1 | contig 28891 bp, 22 predicted proteins | sample 10_EM_MG_FD_202245 | JGI IMG/M metagenome (GOLD analysis project Ga0307509, IMG submission 202245) | Populus trichocarpa ectomycorrhiza microbial communities from riparian zone in the Pacific Northwest, United States - 10_EM | ecosystem: Host-associated > Plants > Roots > Unclassified | place...
CGCCAACCCCCGCCCACCAGCTCAATCGTGAGTAACAAAGTGTTCCTATTCCTTTTTTGTTAATAACTAGGCTTTATTAGGGGCGTGTCCTCATGGTGTGGAGATTAGAACCCTGTACGGAGATACCGAATTTGACGAGATAATACGGTAATTGCTCTATGCTTAATGATAATAATAATATATTATAATAATAATAATAAGAACTCTCAGCCTGGTCATCCACACAAGATCCTATCTAAATTCACACTACAGAAGCCAATTTTCCAAAGCCCGAGACCCATGTATTAAAGATAGATATCTAAGAAAGGAAAGGAAAAACAAAGTAGACCCTTGATAAATAACACGAAAAGGAAATACAGAAACTATTGTCCCCCCATCTGATATTGGGTTCGCTGATTCCACTGCCGAAGGCTTTGGTACGGGTGCCGCTGCCCTTGCCGGGGGAGATTGTTACCGCCGCTGTATCCCATGTGACAATGAGGGCGCATGGGAGTCTGGGTGGTGGCCAACGAAGAACGCGGGTGTGGAAAGCAAGGAAGCATGCTGATCTCGTAGACTCGGGAGCTGGGAGAGGCATAAGTACGGGGGGTTCACGGAGCCCCCGTGTATGAGCTAGGACCCCACGCTGGCCAAGCAACCGGTTATACATTTTTCCGCCATCCCCAGCGATTCGGCTCCCATCCCCGGAGCGCTATCCCGGGTGCTTTGCCCAATTGGCAAAGGGTTACTTCAACCCGCCATATAAAGTTTTATCCACATTAAATTTTGCTATAATAACAAAGTGGAATTAATATATTTAATAATAATTGATTTAACAGCAATTTTTGAACTGTTTTTTTCTTACATTATTAAATGGCAATTGTTTGGTATGGGTGTTTGGGAACGGAAGGGCAACCGTTGTGCTATGGCCATTTGGGAACGGAATGGTTGATGCATTTCATGGTTGCCAAACAGCCGTTCCGTTCCTAATTTTCTGAACGGAAGGGGAACGGAAGGGGAACGGTCATTTGTATGGGCGAACGGAACGGAACCGTTCCTACCAAACAGGCTCTTGGAGAGGTGGAACAATGCAATTCAGCGCTGCTGCGAAATTGCGCATTAGCGTAGCCGGGTTTGTAGGATTACTAAACACGGAATGAGATAGCTAAAGCCTCTTTTTACACTGATTTCGTATCATGATGAGGCTGAGAGTTGCTTATTCATCCTATGTCTTGGACCCCATTCTTGCGCAATTCGCGGGGGCACAGAATTCCATTGTTTCGCCTCTCTACTGGAATACCGCAAGGGATAGCTTTGGGTCAGCGGCTATGACAAAAACAAAACGCAACAGAGGAGTCTAGTATTTCTCGCTACACCTAAAGCGATAGACTATTATTCAAGCAATACAGGAGCCTCTAGGCTATATCTCTCAGTCATACGCTCACAATGGACTATCCCAAAACCCTGTTGTTGAAAGTAGTCGCACCCGGTGTGGGAAATGCCGACACATTTTTGCGGCAGCAGTACGATAATGCATCAGAGGGATACAAACGTCCGGGGTTTTTCTCTTATTTGTTTCCCTTCCTTCCTTGCTGTCCTTTTCTCGGCTTAACCATTTTTCTCCTCGATTCCTCCTTTTGACTTTCTCCCCGACATGCTCTATGGAATAAATCATGAACCCCTCCACTACTTAGTACAAACTCCAAGCGCTCGCATGGGCTTCTCCACCCAGCCGCGAAAAACCCCACTCGCCGGTAATTACCTCTGGGGTGACTATTTTCAACACTTACGACACTCGCTTCTCCTGCTCGGGCCTTCAAACCCCGGGGCCCTAAACCTTAGCGGGCCGCGGGAGTGGCGTACCGGGCAACCATGAACTTGAAGGACCTCTGCCTCTCTTCCTATTATATTTCACTCTATAAACATCCCTCCTTCGCTACACTGACCTCCCTCTAGCTATTTGGACCCAACACTACCCTCCCGGCACTACTGTAACCCAATTCTTAGAGTTCGGCGGCTGAAAAGCGGACGGTGGACGACGAAACGGCGGCAATGAAACGGAACGCCAAGCTTAAAGTAACACTAAACGCCAGATCACCCCCCCACAACTTTGAGAGGACCTTCTTCTGATTCAACTGCTCGCTCAGGCTCACGGCTCACAATGCTTGACTAACTAACTAAATAACTAGCGGTAAGGACAGGACTATATCTAAGCCACAAATCGTCCTCTCAGCCTTCCATTTGTCGCGACCCAAGTCCCTGCCTCTCCACGTATGTCCCCCTCCCTTTCCCGCAAACTCTCATACTAACAAACGAAAGACAAAGATCACAAGGAACTCCGACGGCTTATAGCTTCTGCGTATCTGACCCTTTCATGACGTATTGCTTCCGGCGCTGCAATGATCCTAAGCACATATCCGAAGGCTTTGTCCGGGCGGTAAAGAGATAGGATGTGTGCACATTGGGTAGTCTGGACATGCCGGGCCGCATCAAAGACTTCCAACGTTCCGCGGTATTTCCTCCGCCCCAGGATCTATCGAGGGCGCTGTTCCGAGGGTTTCCTTCAAACATATACGTTATGCGATATGGCGAGAATGGCGAGTAGCATCAAAGAATTCCAACATCGATTTCCATACCTTGAGAATTGCGATTAGTTTTGCTTTCTCACACCTATGTTACCCCCTGATGGCGCCTAAGGAAAACACTAAAGAACAAAATAGCAAAAATGCAATCGCAATAGGTCCTAAGCGGAGCGGTGAAAATTGGGGCAATGGTAGACCAGGTGGCTACTCTCTCTCTAGCTAAGGACAGGCTAGGAGGTATATCTCCCCGTCTAACCAACAACAAAACACTCCCTCAACAAACTCTAAAGAAACACACGTAGCTAACAAAACCTGATCCCTAACGAACTCAAGCGATCAAGGACCATCCTGATGCCGCATGATCCTCAGTTGTCCCTAAAGGCTATGTCCTGCCTGTGTGCCAACTCCCGTATGTCTAGTGATAAACGGCAGCCATGGGAGAAAAAAGTGGAGTTCATGCAGATGGCTTGAACACCCCCGCTCTCCCAACCTAGTACTTAGCGCCAAAATGCCTTTCGCCGATAACGGTAGAAGACGAGGGCCAATCACTCCGGAGAGTATATAAACATGTATTGTAATAGGTTTCATAGGTATAGGTGCAGTCATTCTATCTTAGTAAGCAAAAGTTAGTCGGTGATTGTGGTTGCCGAAGGTCTATAATGTCAAAGTATGAACTCCACTTTTTCCCACGACTGAGGGTATGCAACTTAGTAATGCCAGGAACAATGAAACCAAATGCCCGATATCTCATACCCTATGGCAGGAGACGCCAACAAAGCAATAAAACAAATACCGGTACGCTATGTCTAGCAAGATGTGAGAATAACAACCAATCGCGGAGTGCCTGACTGCCGAAAGCTACGAAGCCACATGCCCTATAACCGCTTCTCTCCTAGTAGTATGGTTCCGGCCGCTTATACACAACACCTCGATTGAAGCAACGGGGGACGCCTTGGCATCAGGTTGGCTCAAAAAAAGGAGCAATTAAGCCTTTAGCCCTAACAAAATTAGAATAAAAAATTTAAAAAAAAACTCTTCCCCTGTAGCGGTTTGAACATCTACAGGTTTTTTTCATAGTCGATTTTATGCCAAGGCGTCCCTCGTTGCTTTAATCGAGGTGTTGTGTATAAGCGGCCGGAACCATATATCCACCTTCATGCATATGATACCCGCGCAACAAACTAACCGTATGCCCTAGAGGCAATCCAACACCCCCATTCCCTACTGACACATTAGAGGGCACTTGTATGATGGGATAGGCAAGAGAGACCTGCCAAAAACCGGTAACTGATGCGGATACTTGATTATCTGTGTATTTGCTTATTGCTGTGCACAAAGTTCGGAAAAAAGGGGGCGGGATCTAGGATGGATGCTGTTTAGGATGCTGTTTCTGCCGGTTTGCTAGTTTAGGTTGCGGTTTGAGCCGTCAAGTCTGTTTCTATTCGCGATTAGTCTATTACCAGCTTGCCCTATTCACTGCGCCTATGGTTGGCCACACTTCGGGCACCCGTATCCTTAAATAATTCCGTCTCTCAGATGAAACTATCCTACAAGCGAACTGTAAGCTGGGAATGCAGAATTAAGCAGAGGCCCCGAAACAATAGTATAGGAGAGGGAGTTGGCCAATGCTGCGCTGAAGAGTCATTCCATATTATAGAGTTTGATACCCCGATCCCAGGGCTCACAGTTAATATTACTTGATGCCTCTTTTTCGATAGCTGGTGATTCAATTCTCTTATCGGGTAGATGACTTGTGATGGAGGAGCTACACTTTCATCCCGCAATTTCTAGTGTACTCTGAATATGTGTCGGTTAGCGGGGATTTCTGCTGAGGGGGGGGATCCATGAGAACCGCGGAGCTTTCGGCTTTTGAGACGAATATTCCGGACCTGAAGGGATTTCTCAGCACCCCGCTCTTGTTGGCATATCGCATAGATGGCACGTTTGCAGAGGGGCCGATTCACTGGGGACTTGAACATTGGGTAGGAAAGGTATAGTTATAGGCTTTTGACGCCTTCTTCCGTACTAGAGCGCCAGCGAAAGACAGAGATATATATAAAACAAAAATAAATAGGTATCCTTCGGCAGGTAGCCACATATAAATTTTCTACCTCCGTTCCCTTGCCCACGTATATCGTGACAAAAGAGAAAAAAATCTAGCCAGAGAATCCTCCTCCTAAATCACTATAACCTCGGAACAGATCAAATGGCCCACCACGCTCCTGAAGAATAAGAAACTTCCGTAATCACGATGGATAGGCAAGACCCATCTCCCAACTTCAACGGTTCTCGGCTTTGATCCCTTCTTCGTTTTGTGTAACAATCTGATAAACCGGGGAAAGTGGGGAATATAATAATATTGTGGTATTAGCGTTGTATTGGTGGTAAACATGTCGAATGGGTAGGGTCTTTTTGTAAAAGAAAAAAGGAAATAAAAACAACACCTCTACCGTAGGCACAAAAGATAGATATATTGGAGCAGAGGAGCGTAAGAGAGAAACAACAAGGGGCGGGCAGAAAATAAAGCATTACAGAGCATGACTTGGGAATGATTAGAAAGTGGATCTCTCGCCCTTTCCGGCGCCTATTCCCCCTTCATGGCAGAGCTACGAACAACTTGCCCACCATCAAAGGGTTGAATTTTAGACGGTAATTACGAATTCGTTCGCAGGCGAGAGGTGGCCGAGGTGGAGAATGAAGGAGATAGTTGAAGGAGATAAGTTCGGAGGAGTAAGGTGGGGAACCACCGATGGACGGCAGAAAGTGGGCCAACTGTATCAATGAAGGGGGGAAAGTGGCAGAGGGGATACCAAAGCCTCCGGATCCTTTTGAGGGGCGGTTCGGGTATCTCGGACGGCTCAGATGTAAACGGATATGCCGGGTTGGGGTTGTCGTTGTTCTGCTCGAATGGTGTCTCCGGAATTGCCTCACGCACACCTCCGGGAACCCATGGAAATGGCACTCCACCGATCTCGTCTGCGGTGTCGCGGTTGATATCGTTCCACTCCAATAATATGTCCATGTCTCCTTCATATCCACTCCCGGTAGCTGGTATCGGGTCGGGGCTAATATCGCTGTGTTCCCACAACATGTCCACGATTTCATCATGCCCAAATATAGTATCATGTGATAATTGTGGTTGGACGCTCATACTCCCCAGGTCGTAATTAACGTCGCTCTGCTGTAATACCCCTCTAACCCCCCATACCCAGTCTCGGTGGACCGGGATAATGTGCTACCACTCTCATTTGCTGGGTCGGGATTGACATTGCTCCACTGCAGTGGCATCTCCGAAATTCTCTCATACCCACCCCCAGCGGCTCCTGGTGATGGTGCTTGGCCCGAACCACCCGCTGTGGCTGGATTGATGTTCCGCTCGGATAGCATCTCCACGATTTCCTCGTACCCTTCGCTGGAAGCCCATGAAAGGGGTGTCCGCCCACTGTCATCTGCCCTGCCCGGATTTACATCATTTCTCTTCAATAAAATCTCCACAGCTTCTATAAACCCATACTCGGCAGCAAATGATAATGGTGTTCGGCCGCAGTGATCCGCTCTATCAGGATTGACATCGTTCCGCTCTAACAGAATCTCCACAATTCCCTCTTGCTCACCAGTGACAGCCCATGATAATGGAGTACGGCCACTCTCATCCGCCATGTTGGGATTGATCTTGTTCTGCTCTAATAAAATCCCCACAACTTCCTTATAGCCATATTCGACGGCCCAGAAAAATGGGGTCCGACCCCGCCTATCTGGCGTGTTGGGGTTGACGTCGTTCCGCTCCAATAGCATCTTCACAACTTTCGCGTTTCCGTGACTGGCAGCCCATGATAACGGTGTGCGGCCATTCTTATCTGCTATGTCGGGATTGACATCGTTCTTCTCCAATAGAATCTCCACTGTTCTTCCACACAGATTCGTGGTGTCCCACATATCGTGCTCTAGGCTACTCTCGCCTTCCACGTTAGGATCGTTAGCGTAGGCCATAGTCAAGCCCCCTGTAGCCCATGAAATGGGTGTTCTCCCCCTCTCATCTCGAGTGTCAGGATTGACATCGTTCCTGTCTAGTAGAATCCTCACAATTTCAACCTCCCAGCTCTGGGCAGCCCATGAAAGTGGTGTTCGGCCACTCTTATCTGGGGTGTCGGGATTGACATTGTTCTTCTCTAATAGCCACTCTGCAATCATCTGATGCCCGCTCTGAGCAGCATGGGAAAGTGGTGTTCGGCCACTCTTATCTGGGGTATCAGGATTGACATTGTTCTTCTCTAATAGCATCTCTGCAATCACCTGATTCCCGCTCTCAGCAACATGGGAAAGTGGTGTCCGGCCATTCTTATCCGGGACGTCGGGGTTGACATCGTTTCGCTGCAATAAGATCTGCACAATTTCGTCTCGCCCCTCAATGATAGCCCATGATAACGGTGTATAGCCACCCTTATCTATTGTGTTAGGATTGACATCGCTCCTCTGCAACAGCACCTCAACGACCTCGTTCCGCCCACGATCGGCGGCACATAATAACGGCGTCCGGCCCCAGTGATCGGCTGTATCGGGGTTGACGTTGTCCTGCTCCAATAGCATCTTGACAATTTGACAGTGCCCACCCTGTGAAGCCCATGACAATGGTGTACGGCCCTTGTTATCTGGTCTGTCGGGATCGAGTCCTACTTGTTCCAGCAAGACATTCACATCCATATCATGTCCTTTCCTCGCAGCCCATGCCAACGCCGTGCAACCTCCCAAGTCTGTCGCGTTGAGATCCCACTTCTTGATATTAAATAAAGATCCCATTGGTTCTAAAACTCCGAGCAAGGCTCCACCATGGAGCCCAGTGAATCCAATTAGGCTACGCTCAGTATCGAAGGGCGGCCACTGCGAACTATATTCTTTCAACAGGAGGAGCTTGCAAGATATATGCATATAGAATCTATCGAGTAGTTTTAGTGCAAGTGGTATTGCTCCTTGGCCGATTTCCCTTCGAGCATGTGCTCCCCAGTGATAGGAAGCATATTCAAGAAAGGGAGTTGTTAGAGGGGGTGAAGAAAGAGTCGGCGAAAGGTCCCTAATGCACGCAGAGTTAAGGTAAGTTAAGCAGGCCTCCACAATTATCGAATGGGGTCCCCGGAAAAGCGTCGGATTCGCTAGGATATACTCCTGTAGAGTGAAATGTACGAGCCGGACAGTTGACGATGATGAATCGACCGTGACCAGTCCTAGTCCGCACCGCAAAATGGTCCGTATGTTGGGTTCGTTGTCCCTGTTGAGATCTTCCGACCCCAGTTCTACCCCTAACGCTTGACATAATTCGTCTGGTTGCAATGGCCGCTCTGCATGCGCTACCCACATGATAGCCTCCATCCCTAGTCGTGATCTAGCCTTCTCCTGCCCCTTGATCCTTTCGAAAGTGGCACTGTATACGTCTCCGACATCCTGACCTTTTGACATCTGCCTAAGCCTTTCCTTTCTTCGATGAATTGTTGGCTCGGCGAGAATTGACTCGATACTGAGCGAGACAAGAAGAAATCTGTGCATAATCACACGTAAGTAGGGTGACTTTAACAGAACATGGAAATCTAGGGGGGGTCGAAATCTACATCTCGGATATTGTTTTCGGAATGATTTCCATTATATCGGCTCTGAGATTCTCATCCATGGCATCAGGTTCTGGGTCCCTGTCTAACTTCATCCTCAAAAATGACTTGGTGTCTTCCTCTGTTGGACTGATTGAGGTAGTGTCCACATTGGGAAAGTACTTTTCAACCTCACTGGTGACGAAAGGCCTTCCAGTCATGAATAACCGAATATTTGGCAATTCTCGGATAATCGCTTGCAGAGAGCGGAGAAGCCCATCCCGATGGGCCGCGAGAGATTCATCCAACCCGTCAATACATATAACTACCCGTTGCCGTTGCCCAATCGCCATCTTCAGCATATTGACAAGTTCTGAGACCTGTGGCCGTACCCCGCCGAAATGATCCTTCGCATCTTCAAAAGCTTTCCGTATGTCCTCCGGGATGTTTCCTCTCCCCACCAACTGCTTGAGCATGGCTCCTAGCATGTTCGATGTGGTCTGCTCCTTCCTATCGAGGTAGTCACAATACAGCCCAGCGACCGTTATATCTTGCCCACTCCCATAGAAGTGATCGATTACCAGAGAGCTAAAATCGCAAGTTGTTAGCGATCTAGGATCTCCCCCGGCAATATCTTGTCTTACCTAAGATGAGTCTTCCCCACCCCGGATCACCATGACAAAATAGCACTGAATGAGCCGATCCATCTTCTCCCGCGTTCCATCCCTCAAACTCGCTCGTTCGGAAAATCCATTCTCCCACACCCTCGAGTCGGCTCTCCCTCAAATGTTGATGTCTTTTTTGAGGCTCGAGTGGTGATAACCACTGTAGGACTTGAGCCTTGTCATCGTTTATGGTTGTGTTGAAGTTGCTGACATTGTTGACATTGTTGAAGCTGTTGAAGCTGTTGGAGTTGAATGACCTAGTAATCGATCTATCCATATTGCCCAAAGACCAGCCGGTTTGAGGGGAACGGGAAGGTAATGGCTTGAGGTATCAAGGTTGTTGACAGTCTTCGGATATTAGGAAAACATGTCAGAGGAAGGCTGAAAGATGTCACAAGCTGACATTCCATCCAATCATTTCATGCAACGGACTCTCAACACTCATTCATGAGGCTCTTTGGAATTTCCTCTAAAAATCCAAACATCTGCTGCCTAAATGATCTAATCCCATGGCCGATTCCACCACCAGCCAGATGCGTATTCGAACCTTTAATCACAGACATTCAAAGAATCTGAAAAAACTCAAGTACACCCACTACACTTTCGAACGAAATAGTATTGTTTATCCACTCTTACCCTATCCGCATGCCACATGAGACGATTGTTCCAAGACCCACCGATGTTACACAAGTTTGTCAAGCGCACAATTCGAAGTTACTCCAACACAAGATGCCTATTGTACAAGGGATAGGATGGCTTATCTAGATTTTAATATCCTCACGTACCGGTTTGCTCTGTCATTTCCTGTAGTGCGATCGCTCATCCACGGGCTTTTTAGTTAGTACTGTACTCTCGCGGGTCTTCCCCGTCAGGTGTTGTTTTGCAGGTATTGGCAATCTGCACTAGGAACCTTCAGAAGCTGTCAATTGGTAAGAGAGAGACAAAAGACACGGAAACAAATAAATTGAAGCGAAAGCCGAACTCTGGTGGCTATGATAAACTCAAATGGTCAACTCTCGGAAACTGATGAAGGATGATGATAATAGAACTGTTCTCATTAATCGAAGAAAAATCCACTGCTCGACCTCCACTCCGCTCAGGAGTTTTCCACACCAATTCAATAACAAAGGTCCGCCCACCCCGACTGCTACTTGCGCGACTGCGTAACAGCCTACACAATACACGGAAATAACGAACGTTAACAGAGAGCTATCCAATGGTCCGACAGTACTTGAGTAATCACCCGTCTTTGCCAAGAATACCTCCGGGAACTGAATATTTGGTGAGAACTCCAGCAAAAAATCGGCTAGCGGAGGTATTCTTGGCAAAGACGAGCAAGTACCAACTCGAGCTCAAGTACCGGGGATATGTCATGGCAATGTACTCGTATCATACCTCAATGGCATGCGACAAGGTTTAACTTACGGCTTTCGCGTTCTGGTACATCGGAGCAATAAGGCCCATGCGAGGGTCTCTACCAGTAATTCCTCCCGCTTTCGCTGGCCTTGGAGAGATATAATTGGTAAATGAGGTGCCGGCCTTTGGTTCCACAAACATGCAATCTACGGCGGTTCTGGTAATTGCCTTACGCTGCTGCATTCATGCCAAAAGTTGGGTAGAACCTCAGAATTTCCGCCGCCTGCAAGCGCAGTCCAATTTTACAAATTTCATTCAATTAGGACTAAACGTCTTATTTGCGCGCGTACTTAGTCGAATCCTCTAAGAACCTGAACACCCGGGAATCTGGCTTGGATGCTGGAGCTGCCTCTCCTACGATAGTCCCAAACCCAAACAACCGTTCACCTCCTACACATTATGGGAGACTCATAACATGACACTCCCTGGGTAAGAACTTTCTCAATTTCATAAACCTTCTATCTAGGAAAAGGTCTGGGAAATACCCTCGACTTGTTCCCCAGTTCAATTTGGTCTAAAGCGGAACCACTAGATCGATTGGGGTCATCAAATGGTTTGGTAAAGAGTGCTTGGTTTTGGTGCGAAATGGTAGTGGGCTCGAGTTTTTTGTCACCTGACTTTAAGTGAGGAAAGTGGTGCAAGCGAAGCAAAGGGTTCACATTCACAATACATCACGCGAGAAATCGGAGCAACACCAGCGCAAGATCATCCGATTTGCTTGTCCATCAAAATAGGGAAAAAATCAAGCTGTTATATAACCTCTCGTGGAGATTTTTTGGCTTTGTAGTACTTAGATCTCTAGTGAATGATGATATCAAGGACATGAAGTGCAGCAAATTCTAAGCTTGGACTTCGCAAAAGCACTAAGCCGGGAGTCCCGGTGTTCAAAATGAATCAGCTATGTGTAAAAATACGATGGCGGGGCCAGCACCCTATTTTGTGGGACAAATTGTGGAGGGGGCTATGGTACAGGTGCAGCACTCATGTGCTCTTCAGGTTGATGTCCCACCATGTTTAGTGTGTCGCCTAGAAAAAACCAAAACAAAAAAACATCACCTCAATCCGGAGAAAACCTTTGGAATACCATGCGCTTGGTGGTGAACCTTTTTGTTGCTATCATATGAGCCTAGATAAGACCAGAAACTAATACCGGTACTCAAACAATACAAGCGCCATCCAGCGCCCTCTCTCAGCCAAACGCTCTGGATGGACCACCCCAAAACACTTACCGGTATTGTTGGTGAGCGAAATGCCCGCATTATTTGGCAGCTGTAGTAAGCGAATCCATCAAAAGAGGAACATGAAAGTCTAGAAAGTTTTTTCTTTTATTGATCTTCCTTCCTTCCTGTCCTTCCCACGGCTTGATCTTCCTTTTCTTTTAATCTTTCCTTCCGACTTTCTTTTCGACATACCTAGTGGAAGAAATAATGAACTCCTTCACTTTTTAATACAAACCTCTTCTCGCTTGCTACACACAGCCGAGCATACCCCCCTCCCCCCACTTACCGATATTTACCCCTGTTAGAATTATTTTCAACTTATCATACCAGGTTCGCCTCCGCTCGGGGCTTACGAGCCCTGGGGCCCCAGACCTTAGTGTGCCGTGGGAGTAGTGCATAGGGGAATCATGAGCCTGAAGGACCCCTGCCTCTCCTCCCATTATATTTCGCTCCACAAACATCCCTCCCTGGCCACATTGACCTCCCCCTCCAACCTAGACCCAATACTACTCTCCCGGCACTGCGGTAACCCAATTCTTAAACCCCGACGGCTGAACAGCGGACGGCGGACGATGAAACGGCGGCTATGAAACGGAATGCTAGGCTCAAAGCAACCCGAGGGACAGATCGCCAACGCACAACTTAGAGGGGTACTTCTTCTTATTCAACTGCTCGCTCACGCTCACCTCACGACACTTGACTAACTAACTATCGGTAAAGACAGGATCATATATATCCCACAAATCCGTCCTTCCAGCCTTCCAGCAATCGCAACCCGAGTCCCTGCCTCTCCATGTATGTCCCCCTCTCTCTTCCGCGGACTCCTATGCTAACAAATGGAAGGCGGAGGTCGCAGGGGGCTCCGACAGCTTATACCCACCGCGCATTCGACTCTCTCATGCCGTATGGCTTCCGGCACTGCATCGATCCCAGGCACATATCCGAAGGCTTTGTATAGGCAGTAAAGAGATTTGATGTGTGCTCATTGGGGAACCTGTCGAACCGCATTATTAAAGACATCCAACGCTCTGCAGTATTGTTTCCGCGGCGGGATCGATCGAAAGCGCTTCTCCGAGGTTTTCCTTCAAAAGATGAAACGATCGCAGAACACGATATGCGGCATGCGATGTGGTGAAAATGCTAAGCAGCACTAAGGAATTCTAACACCGATTTCCGTACCTTAAGAATTGCTATTAGTTTTGCTTGTTCACATCCATGGTACCCCCTGATGGAGCCTAAGGAATGCACGAAAGGAGAAAAGGAGAAAAATGCAATCGCAATAGGCTCTAAGCGGAGCGGTGAAAGATGGAGGAACGGGAGGCTAGATGGCTGCTCTCTCTAGCTAAGGATAGACTAGGAGATATATCGCCCCGTCTAACTAACAACAACAAAACACTCCCGAAACTCAACAGGTCCTAAAGAAACACGCGCAGCTAACGAAACCTGATCCCTGACGAACTCAATCAAGCTAGAGCCATCCTGATGCCCCGTGGCCCTCCGTGGTACCTAATGGCTATGTCCCGCCAGTGTGCCAACTCCCGTATGTCTAGTGACAAAGGGTATGCAAGAAACAATGAAACCAGATATCCGATGCCTCATACCCTATGGCAGAAGACATCAACAAAGCATAAAAACCTATACTCTATGCCTAGCGGCATAGGATATGAGAACAAAAACCAACCGCGGAGTGCCCAACTGCAGGAAACTAAATAGCCATATACTATATAATCGCATCTCTCCGGGCGGTATATCCACCTTCAGGAATATGACACCCGCGCAACAGACTAACCGATGCGCTATAGGCAATCCAACACTCCCATGCCTTACTAACCCATTTGAGGACACCATTGTGATAGGATAGTCAGGAGAGACCAGCGAAAACCCTGTAACCGAGGAGGATACTTGGCTATGTCTGCATTTGTGTATTGCTGTGCACAGTTCGGAAAAAAGAGGGCAGGATCTGGGATGGGTGCTATTTGGAACGCTGCTCGCGCTGGTTTCCTGGATTGGTTTGCCGTTTAAACCGTCAAAGGTGTTTCGACTCGCGATCAGTCTATTACCGGCTGGCCCTATTCGTTTTGACTATGCTTTGGCCACACTCCCGGTACCCGTATCCTTAAAGAATTCCGTCTCCTAGATGAAGATACCATACAAGCGAACTGTAAGCTAGGAATGCGGAATTAAACATAGCCCGCGGAAGCATAGTGTAGGAGAGGGAGTTGGCCAATGTTACGTTGAAGAGTAATTTCCTATTATACGGTTTGATACCCCAATCCAGGAGCTCGCAGTTAATATTACCCGATGTCCCTTTGTCGATACAGGGTGATACGATTCTCTTATCAGGTAGATGGCTTGTGATCGGAGGAGGCACACTTTAATCTCGCAATTTCGCAGTGCGCCCTGGACAGGTGTCAGCTGGAGGAGATATCTGCTGAGACGGGGATGCTTAGGAACCGCGGGGCTTTTGGACTTTCCGACGAAGGTTCCGGACATGAGGGGGGATTTCTCGGCAGCCCGCGCTTATTGGTATATCGCATGAATGGCATATCTGTAGCGGGGCCGATTCACTGGGGACTTGGCATTGGGTAGGAAAGATATAGTTATAGGCTTCTGCCGCTTCGTCCCTTATTAGGGCACCGACGGGGGGCAAAAGCATAAATAAAATGCAATAAAATATCTACCCTTCGGCAGATAACCACATATAAATTTTCTGCCTCCGTTCCCTAGCGCACTTATATTGAAAAAAGAAACACATAGTTAGAGAATCCTCCTCCTAAATCACCATAACCTCGGAACAGATCAAATAACCCACCACGCTCCTGGGGAATAAAAAACTTCCGCCATCGCGATGGATAGGCAAGAACCATCTCCCAACTTCAATTGTTCTCTGCCTTGGCCCGTTCTTCATTTTGTGGAACAAGCTGATAAACTGGGGAAAGTGGGGATCAGAATATGGTGACATTATTGTGGTATTGGTGGTGAACACTTTGAAGGGCTGGGGTCACTTTGTAGAAAAGAAGGAAATAAAATAAAATAAAATAACTCTTCTACGACAGGGACAAGAGATAAACATATTGGAGAAGAAGGGCATAAGAGCGAAACAAAAAAGTGTGAGCAGAAAGTGGAGTATTACAGGCCATGACTTGGAAATGGTTAGAAAGTGGATCTCTCGTCCACTCTGGCGCGTATTCCCCCTTGGTGGCGGCGCTAGGAACAGCCTGCCCGCCCTTAAACGGTTGAAATTTAGACGGAAATTACTAATTCGTGCGCAGGCGAGTAGTGGCCGAAGTGAAGAGCGAGAAGTAGGTAGTGGAAAGAGATAGATTCAAATACGCCGGGTGGAAGACAACAGATGGGCGGCAGAGAGTGGGCCAGCTGTATCAGTGAAGTGGGGAAAGTGGCAGTGGGGATATCAAAGCCTCCGGATCCTTTTGAGGGGCGGTTCGGGTATCTCGGACTGCTCAGCTGAGAAGGGTTCGGAGAATCCCCCCTTGGATGGCAATTGGTCGAAGAGGTCGTATGGGTCTTCTACAAACCGTGATACTCTAGCATACTCATTCTGTGTAACCCATGGGAATGGCATTGGGCTAAACCGATCTGGCGGGTTGGGGTTGACATCGCTCTGCCCGAATAGTGTCTCGGGAATTGGTTCACTCGCACCCCCGGGAGCCCATGGAAATGGCATTCTACCAATATAGTCTGCGGTGTCGAGGTTGAAAACGTTCCACTGCGATAATATGTCCAGATCTCCCCTATACTCACTCCCGGTAAGTGGTATCGGGTCGGGGCTAATATCGTGCTGTTCCAATAACATATCTATGGTTTCCTCATGCCTAAACATGGTATCAAAGGATAATTGGGGTTGGACGTCCGTATTCCCCAGGTTGGAGTTGACGTCGCTCCGCTGTGATACCATCCCTACAATCCCTTCACACCCACTCTCGGTAAGCCGTGATAATGTGAGACCAGTCTCATTTGCTGGGCCGGGATTGACATCGCTCCGCTGCAGTGGCATCTCAGCAACCCCCTCATACTCACTCCCGGATGCCTCTAGTGATGGTGCTTGGCCTGAAACACCCACTATGGCTGGATTGATGGTATTCCGTTGCAATAGCATCTCCACGGTTTCCTTGTGCCCTTCGCTGGAAGCCCATGAAAGGGGTGTTCGCCCGCTCACATCTGCCCTGCCAGGATTTAAATCATTTCTCTTCAATAAAATCTCCACGGCTTCTCTATACCCATGCTCGGCAGCAAATGATAATGGTGTCCGGCCGCAGTCGTCCGCTCTGTCAGGGTTGACATCGTTCCGCTCTAACAGCATCTCCACAATCACCTCCTGTTCACCAGTGACTGCCCATGATAATGGCGTGCGGCCACTGCCATCTACCGTGTCGGGATTGATATTGCTCCACTCCAATAAAATCTTCACAACTTCCTCATGGCCATAAATGACGGCCCAGGAAAATGGGGTCCGGCCCCTCCTATCTGGCGTGTTGGAGTTGACATCATTCCGCTCCAATAGCATCATCACAACTTCCGCGTGTCCATGACTGGAAGCCCATGATAACGGTGTACGGCCATTCTTATCTGCTATGTCGGGATTAATATCGTTCCGCCCCAATAGAATCTCGGCGGTTCTTCCACACTCATCCCGGGTATCCCAGTCATAGTAATCCCGGTCACTCTCTCCTTCCACCTCAGGATTGTCATTGTGTGCTTCAGTCCAGCCCCCCGCAGCCCATGAAAAGGGTGTTCGCCCCCACTCATCTGCAGTGTCAGGATTGACATCATTCCTCTCCAACAGGATTCTCACAATTTCCACACACCAAGACTGGGCAGCCCATGAAAGTGGCGTTCGGCCACTCTTATCTGGGGTGTTGGGATTGACATCATTCCTCTCCAACAGGATTCTCACAATTTCCACACACCAAGACTGGGCAGCCCATGAAAGTGGCGTTCGGCCACTCTTATCTGGGGTGTTGGGATTGTCATTGCTCTTCTCTAATAGCATCTCTGCGACCACATGGTTCCCGATATCGGCAGCCCAGGAAAGTGATGTTCGGCCATTCTTATCCGGGGCGTTGGGGTTGACATCATTTCGCTGCAATAGCATCTTTATAATTCCCTCGTGCTCCTCTATGATAGCATGCGATAACGGCGTCAAGCCACCCTCATCTACAGTATTGGGATTGACATCGCTCCTCAGTAAAAGCACCACAACAACCTCCTTATGCCCACTCCCGGCGGCAACTGATAATGGTGCCTCGCCCCAGCGATCCGCGGCATTGGGGTTGACATTGTTCTTCTCCAATAACATCTTGACAATTTCCCAGTGACCACGTCGTGAAGCCCATGACAATGGTGTAATGCCATCGTTATCTGCTATGTCGGGGTGGAGTCCTGCTTGCTCTAGCAAGACCTTCGCATCGCTATCATGTCCTTCTCTCGCAGCCCATGTCAACGCTGTGTTACCATGCAAGTCGGTCGCGTTGAGATCCCACATCTTGATATCAAATAGAGAGACGATGGGTTCCAAAACGCCGAGCAAGGCTCCACCATGGAGACCGGTGAATCCAATTGGGCTACCGTCAGTATCGAAGGGCCGCTCCCAAATAAACTCTTTCAATAGGAGGAGCTTGCAAGATATGTGCGCATCGAATCTATCCAGCAGCTTCAGTGCAAGTGGTATGGCCTTTTCACTAATTTCCTTTCGGGCATGTGCTCCCCAGTAGCAGGAAGCGTATTCAAGAAAGGGGGCAGCTGGAGGGGGTGAAGAAAGAGTAGGCGAAAGTCCCATGATGTACGCAAAGTTGAGGTAAGTTAAGCAAGCCTCCCCAATTAGCGAATGGGGACTCTGGAAAAGCCTAGGATTGGCTAGGATATACTCCTGCAGAGTGAAATGCACCAGCCGCACAGTTGACGATGATGAATCGACCGTGACAAGTCCTAGAGCGCAGTTCATTATGGTCTGCATTGTGGGTGCATTGTCTTTGTTCAGATCTTCTGACCCCACTTCTACCCCTAAGGCTTGGCATAGTTCGTCTGGTTGCAATGGCCGCTTCGAATATGCAATCCACATGATGGCCTTCATTCCTAGTCGCGATCTGGCATTCTCTTGCCCCTTGATCCTTTCAAAAGTGGCAGTGTACACATCCCCGACATCCTGACCCTTCGATATCTGCTTAAGCTTTTCCTTCCTCCCATAGATTGTTGGCTCTGCGAGAATTGCCCTGATGCTTAGGGAGACAAGAAGAAATCTAGACATAATTACCTGTTAGTGAAATGACCTCACTCAACACCGAAGATTTGGAATCTTAATATACATCTTAGATATTGTTTTTGGAATGATATTCATTATATCTGCCCTCAGAGGCTCGTCCATAGCATCAGGTTCTGGGTCCTCGAGTAGCTTCTTCTTCAAAAATATCTCTGTGTCCTCCTCCGTTGGTCTAACCGAGATGGTATCCACATGGGGGAAATACTTCTTAATCTCCGCGCTGATGAAGGGCCTTCCTGTCAGGAATAAACGAACATTTAGCGACTCTCGGATAATAGATCGCAGAGAGTGCAGAAGCCCATTCCGATGGTCCGGGAGAGATTCATCCAACCCGTCAATACATATAACCACCCGTTGTCGTTTCCCGATCACCCTCTTCAGCATATTCACAAGTTCTGGGACTTGTGGACGTACCCCACCAAAATGATCCTTCGCCTTTTCGAAGGCATTTCGTATGTCTTCCGGGATGCTTCCTCTCCCAACCAACTGCTTAAGCATAGCTCCCAGGATGTTCGACGTAGTCTGCTCCTTTCGGTCGAGGTAGTCACAATACAGCCAAGCGGCTGTCATATCCTGTCCACAGCTATAAAAGTGGTCAATCACCAGAGAGCTAAAATTGTCATCAGTCAGCAATCTGGAATTTCTCATGCAAATCTTGTGTTACCTAAGGTGAGTCTTCCCCACGCCCGGATCGCCATGGCAAAATAGCACAGAGTGACAGGGTCCAGCTTTTCCTGAGTTCCACCTCTGAAACCTGTTTTTCCGGAAAATCCATTGCCCCACACCCTCGAGTCGGTTCCCGCTCAGGTGTTTATGTCTGTTCAGAGGCTCGAGCGATGACAACCAGTGTAGAACCTCAGGCTTGTCGTCTGCTATAGTTGTGTGAAGGATTTGGTTGAAACTATTGATGTTGAATGACCCGGTAGTCCCTCTATAGTCCATACTGTCCAAACACTAGCCGACTTGAGGGGAACGGAAGGTCGATTGCTGGAGGTATCAAGGTTGTAGACTGCAGGGAGTAGGGGAGCATTTCGGGGGGGGTGGGGCTGCGATATTTCACAAATCCGCATTTTATCCAATTGTGTTTCACGCCAAGGACTCTTAACACCCCCGAAGGGGTCTCTCCAAATTTCTACAGAAAACGTGACCTCTGTTGCCTAGAATGCCTAATCGCACTCTCAACCCCACGAGGCGCCAAGTACGGTACAGTAACGCGAGCTTTTAATCGTAGGGATTCAAAAGGATCCGAACACATTCGGATAAATCCACTGCACCCTAGAACCTAATAATTTTGTTTGCAGACAAAAAGGACCTTATTAGCACAACAACAGCAAAAATCCGGTGCAAGGCTGCAAAGCCGCATTTCATGCCAAGGACTCCCGACACCCCTCAATCTGCCTCTTTCGAGTGTCCCAAGAAAATCGAGATATCTGCTGCTAAAATCGCCTAATCGCACTCCCGATTAAACCGGTCGCTGCACAATACGCGAGCTTTTAATCATAAACATTCAAAGGATCCGAACAAACTCAAGTAAATCCACCACACCTTTTTGAGCCTAATAGCCTTATTCACCCACTCTTGCCCTCCCGGTATATCGCGTGAAGCGATTATTCTACCGCCTATTGATGCTGTACAAGCGCGACAAGTCCGCAGTTCGAGTTACCCCAACGCAAGAGGCCTGAGGCCTACAAGAAACAGAATACCGGTAGTGTATGAACATTTTAAATGGCGGGTTGGGACAACCCATTACCAATTAGGTAAAGCGCACTGGATGTCACTCGAGAAGGCAAGCGGTGTCTCGGGGGTGGTGGGAAAGAGGTATTTCCGGAGCCTTTGCTTGGTTAGGGGACATAGCTCCCACCAATAGGTCCGAGAATCCCCGGCACATCTAAGTTACCACCACCCAGCTCCCCCTACTATGATGTCCTCCAGCTCGCTACATCTCGCGTTGTTTATTGTCCACCTACCCCTACATCTGCCATAGCACCCCTCATTGTCATCCTCGGATATACAAGTATCGGTGGCAACGATTCCCGGCTACAAGGGCAGGGACATTCTAACCAACGCCTCCGACCGTGGAACCATCACACATGCAGGAAGAGAAAGATTGGGAGGACCTGTTTGTGTTCATAGGAGTTTAGGATTTGGTTTTTTGTATCTTTCTTTAGTCAACTATTACGTTAATGTATCCCTCCGGCTTTAGTAGAAAATTAGGTATTCTCCACTACCGGTTTACTCTGTCACTTCCGGTAGAAGCACCGTTGATGCTCACAGTTTTTCTATAGCTAGTATTACTTGTAGAATTCACCGGGGAGTCACGGTGACAGCAGAGCTCAGAAATCTCTAAATTCCGAACAGGGGATAGGCCACCCGAGTACTGTACGGGGCTCAACATTCACTTCTCTTCTCTCAGCAAACAAAAAAGACAAATGATCCCACGCGGCGAGTCCGGCCGTGGTTTTATAAAGCGGCCTTCCCTCCAAGACTTGACTAGTCGGACCATTCGGAACCTTGGAAAAAAGGGATGAGAATGTGGGGTGGATACTATTTAGAATACCGTTTTGACAGGCCTACCAGCTTGTTTCGACTAGCCACTTTGGGTCGCAGTTTAAACCGTCAACTCTGTTTCATTTCCTGATTGACCCCTTACAAACTAACCACATTCGTTATGCCTGTACGGTACTTGGCCACACTCCCAACGTGGAAGTATTATAAACGACTTTAAGGTTCGTTTATTAGGTGAAACTACGGGTGACTTGCAGGGAAGAAATGCAGGATTAAAGAAGCTGCAGGGGAGTACACCCGGAGAAGTAGCTGGGTAATATTCTGCTGAAGAGTGATTCCTTGTTATATAGAATGATGCCCTCTATCTTAAAATTCAGTTACTATTGCCCAGCGCCCCATTACCGATACTAAGGGCCCGTTCACCTATAGACGGCCGTCTAGCAACCAGAGGCAGTGCCGACCGTCGAAGAAATTCAGCTAGGTAAACGGGCTTTCAGTTATATACTAGACAGTATATTATCTAAACGTGCAATGATTCTGTTTTCTTTACATACCTTCAACTGTTGGTCTCTTTCTAAAAATTAAATTTGTAATAGTGGTGGTACTAGACGGTTGCGTATCAAGCGTTATCTGATAAACGGCGCGAAAGTGTTTAACAAATTTTCCACAGTCCTAGATTCTTGTAGCTAGACCGTCAGGAGGTTACATTACCTACTCTAGGTAAACGCCATCTACTTTGCCGCACTCTTCCCCACTGTCAAGTTCCCCTTGGCGGTCGGCATCGTTTCAGGCTGTTAGACGGACGTCTATATGTAAACGGGCTCTAAGTGAGAAAATTCCCTTATCATACAGATGCCGAGTGAAAGGAGAAGATACACCCCAATCACAGTTTTTCAATGCACTCTGAATATGCGCCAGCTGAGGGAGATATCTGATGAGAGAACAGGCTTAGGGGCCCAGTCTAAAGAATAGGCTAACACCCAGGACCGCTGGTCATCTTGAAGAAATGGTCTTGCCCTCAAGAGGATTTTTCAGCAGAGCACTCTTGTCTGCATATCCGTTAAATGGCATAGCAGTAGAATAGGTGGGTTCACTGGGGGGGTGGACATTAAGTAGGGAAAGGGCAGCCATGGGCATCAATCATCCTGTGAACCTGTTCTATACAAGAGCACCAATGGAAAAACAAAAGGTATATATGAAATACAATAAAAAAGAATGGCTAAATCTCCATAGATCGCCACATATGAATTTACTATCTCCGTTGGCCTGCTGGCTTCCCATCGTGACAAAATAAAACACGCTAGAGAAACCTCCTAGTAAACCAAAACTCCAGAAAATGTCAAATAACCTGCACAATCCCGAAACGCAAGGAGACCCCCACTGCCGCGGTAAACATGCAAGAAACTTCTACAAACTCCAACAGATCTCTGGTTTAGTACCTTGTTCCTTTTGTTATAAACTGATGAAGTAAAGATTAGAATGTGATGACATTATGGGTGAATTATTGATAAACACCTCATAGAGCTCGAGTCTTTTCGTAAAATAAATAAAAATAACGCTTGTGTCGTAGCCACGAGATATAAATATATTTGAACGGAAGTGTAAGAGAAATAACTGATGTAATCAGAAAATAAAGTATCACGGACTATGCCAGGAGGGGTCGGAAAGTGGATCCCTCGTTCACTCCCACCCACATCCCTCATTAGTTACAGCATGATAAACAACTTGCCTACCCTCCAATGATTGACCTATAAGTTAGACAGCAATGGCCAACTGACCCCGCGAGAGTGGCGACGGTAAGGAGAGTAGTGAGTAGCCCCAGGAGCGGGGTACAGGAAAGCAAGAGGGGGGGTCGCAAATGGACGACAGAGAGTAGGCCAGTTGTGGGAATGAAGGGGGGCAAACGCGCAGGGAACATCCTTGCCGGCGGACCCTTTTCGTGGGTGGTTCAGGTATCTCGGGTAGATCAACTGTGAAGGGTTCACACAACCCACTGGGTGCTGATCCGTCAGTGAGGTGGTACGGGCCTTCCACCAACTGTGCGACTCTTGTAGACGCATTCTCGATAGCCCATGGAAATGGTGTTTGACCACCGGAATCAGCCGGGTTGGGATTGACATCTTTCCGCTCTAATAGCATCCCCACGATTTCTCCGTGCCATTTGCTTGAAGCTCATGAAAGGGGTGTTCGACCCCACACATCTGCAGCGTCGGGATTGGCATCGTTCTGGTCCAGTAGCATCTGCACAATTTTGTCGTCCCCGCTGCTGGAAGCCCATGAAAGGGGTGTTCGCCCCTTCTCATCTGCACTGTCAGGATTTACATCACTCCTCTTCAACAAAATTTCCATGGCTTCCACCTCCCGATTCTCGACAGCACAGGATAGTGGTGTTCGGCCACTATTATCTGCAGCATCAGGATCGACATTATCCCACTCTAACAGCGTCATCATAAATTCTGCATGCCCATATATGACGGCCCACCAAAATGGCGCCCGGCCCCTCTCATCTGGCATGTCGGGGCTGACATCCTTCCGCTCCAATAGCATCTTCACCATTTCCTCGCGTCCGTAGCTAGCAGCCCATGGAAGGGGTGTTCGGCCAGTCTTATCTGCTGTCAGGATTGAGATCGCTCCGCTCCAATAGAAGCTTCGCAACCATCGCACACTCACTCCCGGAAGCCATGTCATCTTGTCCTCGGTTGGTCCTCCCTATCATGCTGGGTTCGTTACCCCAACCCACCGCAGCCCATGCAAGAGGTGTCCGCCCCCTCTCATTTAGGGTGTTAGGATTGACATCGTTCCTTGCCAACAAAAGCCTCACAGTTTCTTCCGTGCAGCTAAAGGCAGCCCATGAGAACGGAGTTCGGCCGCTAAGATCTGCGGCGTCGGGATTAACATCCCTGCGCTCCAATAATATCTCCGCAACTACAGGGCTCCTCCACTGGGCAGCCACTGATAATGGTGTCTGGCCATTCCAATTTATATTATAGCATTTGAATTGACATCGTTTCGCTGTAACAGGTTCTTGACTGCGCCATCGTGCCCTTGGCTGGCAGCCCATGATAATGGAGTCCAGCCATTGTTATCTGGGGTGTCAGAATTGACACCACTCTGCTCCAATAACATCTCCATAAGGTCGGTACTCCCGGCATGACAATGGTGTTCTGCCACCATTATCTACTGCATTGGGGTTCAGATAATTCCGCTCTAACAGCATCTTCACAATTTCGCCATGCCCGTTAACCAAAGCACGTGACAATGGTGTCAAGCCCCACTCGTCTGCTATGTCGGGGCAGAGTCCTACTTGCTCCAGCAAGACCATCACATCGCCAGCATGTAGTGATGGCCACGATCAGATCATGATCGAGTTTTGCTCGATTATAATCTGCTCGATTGGCATCGATCATAGGGGTCCCTCGATCATGGGCACTACTCGATCATGCTCGACAATCATCGAGTATACTCGAGCATCTTGAATCATGACCAATCACTCTTGTAACCGGTTGGAAATATCGCGAATACAAGAAGAGATTCGTATTGCAATTAAGTGTAAAGAACAGCAAAAGATATTGTAATTCTCCGGCACTCCCTCCGGCACTATCACACTAGGGTATATAACTCGGTGAATGGTGCGAGAGGCAGGGTAGCGGTGAAGAAATGCGGGGTAGCGGTGAAGGAAAGTGGGGGTAGCGGTGAGAAAAAGAGGGGTAAAGGGGTGAGAACTTCACCGAGGAAGTGAGGGGTAAGAGGATAGCGTTATTGGGAAAGGTACAAGGGCGAGTAGATCTGGGCTTTTGTACTGAAGGGCAAGGTTCCGAACGGTCTGAGAATGGACAAGTCTGGACGACACAGTCTAGTCATAGTCAAGTCTGGTCTGAGGTTATGAATCAGACTGACTGCATGGTCAATGGCAAGAGAACTGACTAGACTAGACAAGGTCGGATTACCCAAGTCGAGTGATATTCCATGCTGTAATTTCGGTTAGTGGAAAGAGACTAGTACTTCACATGATCATGCTCCAGGATAAAGTGTGGGTGAGCTCGGGCACGATTTTGTAACATGTGTACATGTTCCGGTAACGGTACACAGGAGCGGGTAGTGCATGATCTCCTATGTTTAGTTGATTTATATTTGGTTTATTTGATTTGATTTCAGCTCCGCCACTGTCTCTGAGTCAGGTAGGCTATGCTATCATATTGCTATGTTTAGTTTGCTTTGCTGGAGGTTTATATTTAGGATTCTGGGTATGGAATGGTCGTGTAGCACTGGTGGAGGCTGAGCTATGTTTCTATCATTGGTCTTGCAGGATTACAGGATTCCGGTATGTGCACAGCTACTGGTAATGATTGTGATTGCAGGAAGGCTATCGCTCTTAGGTTGTGTATTTAAACCAGTCTCCTGGCTAGCAGGAGACAGCAGACTTCGACAGACCTTCAGTTTAAGAATACCCTTGGTTGAACGGCAATCCCTGAGTTCTATTTGTCCTTCAACTATTATGTCTTACCGATGGTCCCTTGAAGCCTCCCTTAACACCAGCGCTAGCAGGTCTATCGCCGGTCCTGTTGTATTTTTGTTAAACAGGAATAAACCTGTTACATTTTTTTGCCTACAGCAGGTGAAAACCCTTTGTTCTCAGGATTGGGAACATCCTGGTAGGATTAATCACCCTTCCAGTATCTTGATAACTAGTTAGAAGCAGGAGCGGCAGGGAATGGAACTCCCGGCTCAGGTGCAACATTCACAATAGCAGAACGCAGGAGCAGAAGGGTTACCAGGTCAGGTAGGGCCTACAATTGTCCTTCAGCAGAACCTAGAGACGATACTCCAGAACCAACCACACAGGAACCAACCCCTGGGCCCATGCCAGGCTCAGCAGATACACCAGCAAGAACCAGTCACCTTCTCCCAGGAGATCTAGATACAGATTCAGATGAAGACCACGACCTCACGGCTGAGGAACTCATTCAAAGAGAAGCCCGGCGGCTTGAGGCACGAGCAGCGACAAGAGCAGCAGCCCAGCAAACTTCAGAAACTAAACCCCAACCAGAACGGCCCACCACAAGCAGGTGGCGAGCACCCAGCATTGTAGGAGTCTTTGGAAGTCAGACAGGAACTAGAGCGCCCTCCCGAGAGCATAGAGAGCAACAACTACCTGGTACATTCATCCCAGACAGACTAGAAAGACCCTCAAGATCTAGGAGCGCTAGAGAGAAACCTGAACGACCAGATCCACCACCTTCAGCCCCAGACCCACCCAGAGGCACCATGGCAGACCCAGGCCCGGCCGGGCTGCCACCTCCTAAGCCCCCTAAGCGGCCTTTCTTTAGCGGTGAAGGAGAAGACCTCAAACCAGACAAACTCAAGCGATGGCTCAGAACAGTCAAGAAGTACCTGGCGAGATCTGGATTGAATGATGACTCCCCTGGAGTGGCAGACTACTATGGCTTTTACACAGAAGGGAAAGCAAACAACGCATTCCAGACGATAGACACAGAGGAAGAGAACCTCACCCTACCGCAGCTGACACACCGCTTTCAGCAGCTATTCGAAGGCTCTACCAACACTGATGACACCTATCACTAATGGCAGAATGTCGGCCAGACACCAGGTGGACAGCCAGCATGCATAACGAAGATAGCCAGAGAGCTAGCGGACATCACACAATCCCTTCAAAATGGATCAATCTCAGACTATGCACAGAAGCAGCGATTTCTCTACGCTATGGACTCTCGACTACGCCGCAATGTTGACCCCCAGCTCAGACCAGAAGATACCAGGGACCAGATGGTGGCTGGGGCAGAACGCTATGACGCGACTATGTATAGAACTGGCGGCTACCAAGGCAGCGATAGAAGCCAGGCTTGTAGCAGCAAAACCCATACACCAAAGAAAGAGAGTACCTACCGCAAACCCTCTACCACACCAACGCCCAGGAGCACAGGCAAAGGAAAGGCCCCGGCCAAGAAGAGGACCTATACCAAGTCCAACAAGCCAAGTAAGGCTGCGATGGACCGCCGCAAGGCAGAAGGAGCCTGTTTCTACTGTGGTGAAAGCGGACACATGGCAAATGAATGCCCAAAGAAAGAAGTTAAGACCTACCATGTTCGCCTCTCTGAGGAAAGCCCAGACAGCAGCGAAGGCGAATATGAGCCCAATGCAGACACCACAGAGGAGCTAGATGGCAGCAGCTCTGTCAGGACCTACAAGACTACAGTAGGCACGCCTAAGGATATGCCATTCCAAGCACTCGAATTCACTATCAACATCAATGGCAAGCCCGCCAGAGCCCTCGCAGATACAGGTACCATTGGCGGTACCCTGATATCCAACAAATGTGTTACAACATACAACCTCCCCTACACAGCTAGGAAGACTCCCGTCACTCTGAAGATGCCAGTTAAAGGATCGCGATGAACTAGCAACTTCACTGTTGAGGTTATGATTCAGCTAGGCAAGATGGGAGTCGATAAGGTGCCTATGCTGGTCACGCCAGTATCAGACTACGATATCCGGATCAGTATGGGCGACCTCATAAGGCTAGGAGGGGTCATCGATTGCCAAAAGAACAGCATCTACTTCTCCTAGTACAAGGTCAGAGTTACCTGTGACAGGAAATCTAGAGAGTCTAGATCAGCCATGACGAAACCACACGAAGTACCAGACTTCCTGGCGATGTTTCCCAAGGTATTTGTCAAAGAAGTACGTGAGGAACAGCCCCCTGTACGCAAGATAATGCACAGGACAAGCCTCATAGACCCGACGAAGCTTTTAAAGACACTCACGTTCAAAGCGCCACAGGCCCTGATGCCTAAATACAAGGCATGAATGAATAAGGACAGGAACGCCGCTATCCGCCCTAGGACCAGTGTGCCAGGAGGAGCCAGTATGTTTGTGGAAGCCAAAAGCAATGGCAGCATCCGACCCCTGGTAGACCTACACTTCAGGAATGATAACACCCAGGCCGATCACACACAGATCCCAGAACAAAACACTATACTAAATGCGGTAGTTAGGGGACAATTCCGCAGCAAGATAGATCTCAGTGACGCCTACCTCTGGACCAGAGTGCATCCAAATGATGTGAAATCCAACACTATCAAGACACCCTTCGGCGGCTTTACCAGACAGGTCATGATGCAAGGAGACATGAATGCTCCCGGAACCTTTGTGAGGACTATGGAGGACATATTCCAGGACGAATTAGGCAAGATCATATGGGTCTACATTGACGATATTTTTGTGTTCAGTGACACCTTTGAAGAGCATGTTAAGGACATTACGAACGCCTGCAGTAAGCTGCCGAACGCCGGCTATTATGCTAACACAAACAAAAGTGTTTTCTTTGGCACAAAGCTCGATATCCGGGGCCATATGATAGACGATGATGGCATCCACCCTGCCCCAGAGACAATCCGGACCTGAATTGACTGGCCAAGGTCAGAGAGCCAGAAAGAACTGCAGCGATTCAATGGAATGGTTAATTATATCATGCAGTTCATTCCCCGCATCGCCACCATCACTGCCCCGCTCACAGAGCTGAGTGGGATCGCTGAATGGCTGTGGACCGATCTGCAGGAAACAGGCTTCGAAGCGGTCAAGCGAGCTGCAGATAAACACAAGGTCCTAAGACAGATCGACTATAATAAACCAGATATGATATGGCTTTTTACCGATGCATCCCCTACATGTACGGGCGCTTGGATAGGCTAAGAACCACCCAGAGATGCAGCCAGACCTGCAGCGTTCCACAGCAGGAAGCTGATGCCATCACAAAGCAACTACTCCACACAGCAACAGGAAACGCGCGCACTCATTGAGGCTATGGAAGCATTCGCTCCCCATTTGCTACACAGGCAATTTACCTTGGTTACATACTGTAACGGGGGCACTCTGTAGGAAGACGGATCCTAAGATTGGGACCGCACCGAAGACTCAAAGTAGAAGTAAGGATCAAAATAAAGATAAAGATAATTCAAAGTAGAATCAAGCGGTAAAACTTAATATCGTTAAGCCTGAAAGCTTCACTCAACAAGTTCTCTCGAGGATAGTAGGTTATCAGAATAGGGTGTCTCTCGCTTTAGTTAAGTAGAATAATGTAAAGCCAGAGGACACCCGTCAACCATTCTGACCTTTCGCGAGCACCCTGCTCAGCTCAGGGTTGTCCAACTCATCCGCCTAGAGTGGGCTAACACTCGGAGGCAGTCGGACCGCTCGGATATTAACTATCTCCACAAATAGGAAGTGCTTCCAGTGATGTCTCTCCAACTACATCTGCATGAGCGAAAGCCCTTTCCTATCGGTAGCATATCAGTGGCCGACTGACATGCCCACCGTAGAGATAATATCCATTGGGACTGACTGGCCCAGGGGTGGTTTCGTCTATACAAGCTACGCAGTCCATCGGCAAATCTACTTGGCTATACTAAGCTTCTTAACCTGACTGCATGCTCCCACGATAAGAAATCTCCTGCTGCCTGACTGCATGGGCGCTACCCACAGTCAACCATGCGGGACCCTCTTAAATCGTGACAAGACTCACACCTCCAGAGTCCACTAATAACCCATGGTAATGCTACAGTTCACGGGGTAACCTGGGACTGGCTTTGGGGTGGTTGTCCTGGAAGCCTTGCAGCTTCCCCGGTCAGCCCCAAGCCCTCTACTGTTAACCATA
>Ga0307509_10002604_pt1 | contig 28890 bp, 17 predicted proteins | sample 10_EM_MG_FD_202245 | JGI IMG/M metagenome (GOLD analysis project Ga0307509, IMG submission 202245) | Populus trichocarpa ectomycorrhiza microbial communities from riparian zone in the Pacific Northwest, United States - 10_EM | ecosystem: Host-associated > Plants > Roots > Unclassified | place...
CTTAAGTTTAAGCGTTTGGCATTCTACTTCGATAACCAACTTTCCTCGAGAGAACTTATTGAGTGAAGCTTTCAGCTTAACGATATTAAGTTTAACCGTTTTGATTCTTCGTGAATTATTTACTCTCTCTTTATCTTCTCCTTTGAGTTTTGGTGCGGTTGCAACCTTAGAGTTCACCTCTCTATAGGGTGCCCCCGTCACAACCCTCCTCCCCTTCACTTTTCAATAGTAATCTTCTCCTCCTCATCCTCTCCCTTCCCAACCTCAAATCCCTATCCCTCTTCTCTTTCGCCCTCTCCCCTACCAAACCCCTCCTACCCTCCACCCACGCCCTACCCCACTCCTCCTCCCTCAACTTATTCCATTCCCTCCTCTCTCTCCACCTCAAATCCAACCACCCCGTCTCCGCGCCAAACTTCCTAACAGCCTCCACACCTCCCTTCTTAAACAACAACCACTTCATGTCCACCACACACCCACCCCTACCACTCTCATCCCACGCATTCCAAATAACCCTCCTCTCCTCTTCCCATCTCTCGCACCTCAACAACACATGATCCCTATCATCCCTCTCCCCACATTCACACCTCACATTCCCCCAACCATACCTCGTACCCCTCATTTTCCCATGCCCACTCCTCATCCAAAACAAAAATATACTATCCCTCCTTCTACCCCCATGTCCCCTTTCCTTCCCCCCACTTCCAAAATACACTCTCCCCTTCTCTCTCCCCTTCCAATACTCTTTCCAATACCTCTCCACCCTCACTTTCCTTCTCCTCTCCCACTCACCCCAACTCACAACCCTATTCTCCTCTTCCTCCTCCATATATACCCCATCCTTCGCCAACCATACGGAAACTTATTAGACGCGAGTGTACCTCTCGAGCGGCACCAGACAGACCTTGCTGGTACTGTGTACCACGGACAGCGTAGCGTAAATTCGAACCACAAGGCAAAATCACCAGGACTGGTATCTCGTATCAAATTATTTGATGTCTGGGCGGTTTCGTCTTTTACCATGTTAACAGCAACCGCAGAAAGAACTAATTAATCAAAATTTCCCGATAACTGTAGAACCGGAATAGCCAATCGGCGAAGATTTGGGGATGGCCGGACGGGGACTTAAACAGGGGGTTTGGGAGTACGCGAAGGGGATCCTGTGCCGGGGGATGTTATTGAGGAGGAGGAGGGGCAGGGTTGGATCTACGATTTTTCGATTCATTGTGCTGGAGTTAATTTTATTTCCAATAGCCTAAATTTGGGTTTCCCTTCCTGGCTTATCGGCCAATGTGTAAACCATGCCCCTCTCAAATCTCTATCGGGGGCTAAAGTACTTTCTCATTCCGGGGACGGTTAATGGCATCAGGTGGGCTTGTGGCAAGCTGCTGCGCCGTTTTGTATTACATCACGATGTTGACTATGCAGACCTTTAGCTCGAAACTGATGGAGAGGTGAGTGATGCGCTGTGATGCGTCTGGGAGGTTGCCAGTGTGTTGCCAGGGCAACCGGTCGCACATTAGGACTCACGTGCAATTTGGGAGATGGGGAGTGGGAGGCGAACAGTTCAGTTAGCGAGGCAGGGAGATGGAAAATTTTTGAGCAAGGCAACGATGGGGGTCATGATCGCGGGTATGTCACGGCAAGCACGGCAGCTGGCAGCCAGTGGTGCCGTGCGTGTATGAATTCTCGCTTCCCACCGTCAAGGTAAGAATTCTTCTGTATTCATCCAGTAAACATGGCTTGCACCAGCGAAAGCGATCGTGTTCGCCTCTTGCTTTTGAAAGAAGTGATCGCTTCGGTGCTCGGAGGATTGAAGTTGTACTCGAGTATACCCTTGTGCGCCGCCTGTAAATAAAAAAGAAAGAAAAAAGCAGTGACTTTAGTTGATGGATACAGGTACTCGAGTACTTGGAAGTAATACTTATAATGATGCTGGCGGTATACAGAAGGGGAAAAAAATAATACTTGAGGTCATGGTAAATACAGTACCAACCGGAAACTTTTCTCTGGTTGTTAAAAGGGCTCGGTTGGGATCTCCTCGAGCCGGACGCACTGGTATGATTATTCCTCTAGTCTGTAGGGCTTCCAACCCCCCCCCCCGGCTGCCTGCGCAACAACCCAACTCAAGACGGGCGGAGTATAAGTTGGCCTTTGCAGCCTAGTTGCGCAAGTCCTCTGGTAAGACGTGGCTACGGTACCTGCAGCTAAAATACTAACTTGGTACAGGTTCACAGGTAAGCTTTGAGAGCTGCGCCTAAATGATTTACAGGTGATTACCGGTATTTCATGGAGGCGTTGCGATATTCCAGTTATTCGCCTATCTGCTTGTACTGTCTCGAATACAAGTAGCACACAAAACGAGTGGCTTTGCGGCCAGCCTCGGATTTTGGAGCTGTTTTCCCCCGTCGATCAGCACTGGGGGAAAATAAAAGGTGCCCCAAAACTTTATTAGATGCTTCTGTTTGTGCTATCCACAGCTGTGATTGGAGAATACGGTGGGTATCTGGCGTGTAGGGTGAGCAGACACTGCGCTCCACAGTGATGTTTATTGCGGGTGCTACCGTAGGTGTACCGGCAGTGAAGTGTAGGCAAACGGCATTTCTCAAACAACTGATGCCTAAAAAACTTGTTGTTGGCTGTGGGTTCCAAGGCAGAACTGCAAGCGAGATGGTTGGGTGAGTCTGCGCAGAACTTTCGGAGCACTCGCCACAATGATTGCGCCAGTGTATATGTGTGCAACGCCAGGGTAAGTTAATAAGCTGCCGTCCCTCTTTCTTACGAGGTAGATATCCCCTCTAGTTCTGAGAAAAGTCAGGTAGGTTCTCAGTGCACACGATCTCGCTCTAACTCTCACCAAAAAAAAAGACGAAATTTAGGAAATAGCCTATACCGGTAGCGCAGATGGCGCCCCAGCAGGAGCAGAACAGCGGCAATGTCAACTCGTTCAACATTAATAATTCGTTTAACACTAATATTTTCAAGTACGTTCCAGAGATAGACGACGAGGGGCATCAAATCCTGCGGTGGCTATCGCCACTTGAACCGCAGATACGTCACCAAGGCGTGCGAACCGACCGACTCGATGGCGTGGGAAACTGGGTTCTGGAAACCCGCGAGTTTAGAAAATGGCGCTATGAGCAAGATGGCTCCGTTGAGCCAGTGCTGTTCTGTTACGGGAATCCCGGGGTAGGGAAGACTTATGTCAGGTAGGATGTGCCCTCGTTTTGAGGAAGACAAGCCGGGTGTCGCTAACGATCAACAAATCATACCGGTAGCTCCCTAGTTATTGATAGTCTATGCGATGAGGCTGAGGGAAACGACATTGCCGTGGTGGGACTATATTGCGATTTCCTTACCAAGCAGGAACAATCCACCACGAATATTTTGGGCTCGATGCTTAAGCAACTAGCTTGCCGAGGTGGAGGAATCCCGGAGCAAATACGGGATGCTTTTCAGAAGGCAAAAAATGGCCTTGGTGGCCGAAATCTCCTTCCCCCCCGTATGGTAGACATTCTGAAGGAGACAATTGCATCACTGCCGCGGGTATTTATATGCGTCGATGCCTTAGACGAATGCGCTCCGAAGCACCGGCGGGACCTCCTCGAGTCACTGCGAGAACTGGTTGCAGTGTCCCTGAACATACGGATATTCCTTACTGGGAGACCTCATATCGAGAAAGAGATCATGAAATGTTTTAGCCAGGTGGTCCTGATACCTCTGAGTCCTAGCGGCGCTGATATTAAGAGTTATCTGGAGATGAGGCTGGACTGTGACACCGATTCCGACGCAATGGATGACGAGTTACGGGCCGATATTATGCGAATTATTCCGGAGAAAGTCTCTGAAATGTGAGCAAGAATATCAAATGTTTTGCCAATGCAGACCCGAGGGGTGATCCGCTGACCGTGGTTTCTAGCTTCCTTCTCGTTTCTCTAAACATGGATGCAATATTGGGCGAGATTACTCTGCATCAGAGAAGAAAGAAGCTTGATGAGATGACGAAAGGGGAGAGTCTGGGAGAGGCTTATGCGGCAACCCTATCACGAATGAAGGCACAGCCCGGAAGTAGATCCAAACTCGGCATGGAAGTTCTAATGTGGGTTTCGCATGCGGAGCGGCCATTGCATATCGACGAGTTATGCCACGCCCTAGGGGTAGAAAAAGGATCTACCGACTTGAATATTCGGAATATCCCTACGATAGGAACACTACTAGGGTGCTCTCTAGGGCTCGTCACGGTCGAGAAGTCCTCGTCTGCCGTTCGGCTTGTCCACTATACACTGCAAGAATACCTATCCTATAACTCTTACTTGCCACTTAAGCCCCACTCTTTGATGGCCGAGGTCTGTTTGACCTACCTCAATTTCCGGCAGGTGTGGGGATTTCCACCTGCTCTTAATTCAGTCCCACCAGCTGCCCCATTTATTGAATACGCTTCTTGTAGCTGGGGTGCGCATGCCAGACGGGAAACCACTGAAAGTGTGAAAACGCTTGCATTGAAACTTCTCGATAGATACGATGAACATATATCTTCGAAGGTACTGTTGTTGCATGGGCCGAGGTCATGGGAGCGACCTTTCGACCCGGAGGACACCCCTCGGGGATTCACAGGGCTTCACGGCGCTGCATACTTTGGATGCGTTGATATAATGGTTGCTTTACTGGAGACGAATAAATGGGATGTGCAGGCAACTGACCTCAATGGTAACACACCAATCACTTGGGCGGCTAGGTGGGGGCATGAGGAAGTCGTGAGAGTACTGCTGCAACGGAGCGGCATCAACCCCGACAAGGCGGGTAAGTGGAATCGAACACCGTTCTGGTTGGCTGTCGAGAACGGGCATGAGGGGGTCGTGCGGATGCTGCTAGAACGGGACGACGTCAATACCGACCATGTGGATCTGTTCGGCGAAACCCCGCTCCATTGGGCTGCCAGCAACGGGCATGAGGGGATCGTAAGGATGCTTCTAGAACGAAGTGATGTCAATCCCGGTAAGGCGAATCAATGGGGCGATACGCCGCTCTCGCGGGCCGTAGAAAACAAGCATTGGGGGGTCATGAATATGCTCCTTGAACGGGACGGTATCAATTCCGATATAGTGGATGAGTGGAGCGAAATCGCGCCCTGGTTAGTCGCCGAGAATCCGCATGAGAGGATCGCGAAGACGCTGGTGGAACAGAATGCTATCGATCCCGACACGCCTGACATCGGATTTGGACAAAAATTGCTCTTGTGGGCTGCCAGGCATGGGGAAGAGGGAATTGTAAAGACACTACTAGAACGGAGTGACATCAATCCCGAAAAAGCGAGTAAGTGCAATCGAACACCGCTCTGGCTGGCCGCCGAGAATGGGCATGAGGGGGTCGTGGGGATGCTGCTGGCACGGGACGAGGTGAATCCCAACCACGTGGATCAGTGGGACGAAGTTCCGCTCTACTGGGCTGCCGGCAATGGACATGAGGGGGTCGTAAGGATGCTGCTAGAACGAAGTGATATCAACCCCCGTATGGCGAATAAATGGGGTGATACACCGCTCTCGCGGGCAGCCAATCACGAGCGTTGGGGGGTCATGAACATGCTGCTAGAATGGGACAGCATCAATTCCAATATAGTGGATGAGCGGAGCGAAACACCACCCTGCTTGGCTCCCGAGAATCGGTCTGAGTCGATCACGAAGACGCTGCTGGAGCGGAATTCCACCAATCCCGACTCCGAATTTGGCCAAAAACTGCTCTTGTGGGCTGCCGGGCGCGGGGAAGAGGGAATCGTGAAGACGCTACTGGAACGGAATGACATCAATCCCGAAAAAGCGAGTAAGTGCAATCGAACACCGCTCTGGTTGGCCGCCGAGAATGGGCATGAGGGGATCGTGCGGATGCTGCTGGCACGGGACGAGGTGAATCCCAACCACGTGGATCAGTGGGACGAAGTTCCGCTCTACTGGGCTGCCGGCAATGGGCACGAGGGGGTCGTAAGGATGCTACTAGAACGGAGTGATGTCAACCCCCATATGGCGAATAAATGGGGTCATACTCCGCTCTTCCGGGCCGTCGACAACAGGCATCGGGGGGTCATGAACATGCTGCTAGAATGGGATAAAGTCAATCCTGACAAAGCGATTGAGCGGGGTCAAATGCCCTCCCCGCGGGCTGTTGAAAATGGGCATGAGGGGGCCGTGAGGGCGGTACGAGAACCGAACGACGTCAGTTCCAAGGAAGGGGGTAAGCAGGGCCCTGCACCACTGTCGTGGGCCCTTAAGAATTTGTATTATTCGCTTCGCTCCATATATATATGTGCCTTTTTGATTTTCCTTTTGTTTTTCATATCCATTATGTTAAATCATTCTATTTGTATTAGTGGTCGGGTTTTTATTTATTTGTGTTAATGCATAATTCCAACGGCAACTATATTGTATCATAAGAGGGGGTGGATGGAACCTTCATAGATATAAACATAGATTTCATTGGACCTAGATACTATATACACGAGAGCAGGTACACTGCAGACATCAGCCAATAGGTGTTTATGGTGCTTGGTTGATAGAGTTTGGTTTATTTTTTCTCCTCTCGACCTCAGCGATGGCCACCCACCTGTTTGTTGTGTTGTGAGATAAACCCCCCTCCTTACTTATACCTAAAACGTCACAGCCTTCTTCTCTCCTATCTCGCTTTGAGCATCACAGTTAGTAGTAGTCCGTCCCTTTCCCACTCTGCGGACTCCCCAGTGAAAATGCAGGCGGTGCGGAACGCTCTACCAGCTCGATAGGGTCCCGGGGGTGACTTCAGTTCCATCACTTCGGATCAGTGCATTCAGGCTTTTAAAGTCAGACACTTCAAGTTGAATATTTCACTCGTCCCACCGTTTATCATTCCTAAAGGGGGAGAGTTGGAGATGGAGATATCCGGACCCGGTGTGGTCGATTGAGTTTTCCTATAAACTTTCCGGAAGATTCTAGGCGTTCTGGTGGGAACCGTTACTTCGGTGGTGTCGGTGGTTTGGCTTTGTTACGGACATTGCCGGGGCAGTTAAAGAGAAGGATTTAAAGAAGCGCTTGGGGAGAAGTTGGAGGTAGAGGAGGAGGAGGGATGGATGGATTGCTTTGGGTTTATTCTTAATGCTTGGAGGACTTGATGATGTATTTGGCCTTCTTGTCTTTGTAGAGGCTAGGTTTATTTTGTCTGCTACCAGACATCATATTACATCACTCATCCGCCACCATCCCCCGCCGCCCCCCTCATCCTTTGTTCCCCTGTCCCCAGCAGTCATCCCTAACCTACTGTATGTGACCCCCGCCGTTATGCCATCTCCCCCGCCGTTTGCTAGAGCGGTGGCAGTCTAGTGTATGTGACTAAGGCGAAAAAGGCATAGCGTGTCGGGTCCGGCGGTCGAGGCAAAGGGCGGCAGTCCCCCGTGGAATTTGCTCTACATAGGACTATGTAAAGTCGAGTAGCGATCCCATCTCCTTGTCGTTATCCCATCTGTTCCTGTAGGGTCCTCGTACGGTTCGGAACACTGATCACAATTAACATGTAGTATCCTCTCTGCTAAATCTATCAGCCTCGCGTTACCCCTCCTCGCGGGTTTTCGTAAGTTCCACTATTAGGGAAGCGGTGCGGAAGATGTTCTCTTTGTAACATAAGTCACCGTCGTCCTCCTAAAATTCAACTTTTGATAGGGCTCGATTTCCTTGGAATGACTCGTGAGTGTTTAGGATTGCAGTTTCGCTCGTGGAGTTGGGGTGGCCATCGAAATCTGTGTGTTGGAAAAGCTTGCGATCGCTTTGCGACCGGTTCAGTTCGGGTGTCAATTTCTTTTGTGGCCAAGCGCGTCCTTCTGGAACCCTTCTGGAGCAACACATCAAGGGTTAGGGTTGCGGGTCGCATAGCAGACTTTTGAACGAATCAACGGCGAACACTACCAAATGGAACTACCGCGAAACGAAACGCCAAGAGTTCTCAAGACGATCGCCAACGCGCGACTTGCTGTAGGAGTCTTGGGAGTTCTCTCGTTCTCTCTCTAACTATTGATATCACCATTAACTAGCGGTAAAAACAGGAGTATATATTATAAACCACAACGAAATCCTCCTATCCTCCCTGGACCACTACACATATCCATTCTCGTCCGTATGTCCCCCTTTCTCCCTTTCCCCCTTTCTATACTCATGCTAACAATGGAAAGACAGACTCCTACTGTTCATAGCCTCCGGGCATCATCCAACATCCCCGCATCCGACTCTTTCACTTCCACTACAGCTTTCCTACTTTCCTTGCGGCGGATGAATCGATCCAAAACTTGAGCGCATTCCCGCGGCCTAAATGCCTTCCCGAAAGCTAAAGCGTTCCCGAAGCTGAAGCGCGTTCCCGGAAACTATCCGAACAATAAGGTGATAAGCTGCGCGCGATGCTGAGCATGCCAAACAGCACCAGTGACTCCCAACACAGATGTCAGATTCTTAATTGTAGATAAGCTAATTCTAGGAATCTTGAATTTGCTAATGCCCCCTAAACCATTATCTTCCGTATACCATCTTCTCCCCTGACGCTCCTCCCATCGGGAACATCAGTTACGTTATCTCGGATAATAGATTCAACCGACCTCCATTGGCCTGGTTCCTGCAAAGAAATGGACATAATTCCTGTACATGCCTTGCTCGGTCCTTTTGGTCAAAAAAGAAAAAGAGACACTGTTGTTAAAGGTTGGCGATATCGTGTGGTGAATATGATTTTGTCCTAGATACAATATGATCACTTTCTGACATACTAACGTTATGATACTTATTTAACCATTACAAGCCAATCTCCCCTTCCTCTTCGAGTTTGTGATACTGGTGCCCGTACTGTACTCGAGGGATCGTCATAATAAACATTGTTGCCACTCGGCTCGAGGTCTGGGCTTAGTTCCTCCGAGCTCCCTGCCCGTGCTGGTGCCGGTAGTGCCTGGGTTCTCGGCTGGAGCTCGTGATTGATATGGGCTGATGGGATGAAAAGCCAAAGGAACACTGATTTCGGCCAGGACTACGCGAACTTTCGGAGGAGACTGGACCCTAGCCCGGTTGATTCTTGTGTATTCATAGTTGTGTTTGAAGAACACGCTGCGACCATAGTAGATGGTTGTCATGGTCGTAAATAGATGCCTCTCTCGAAAGCACTGTACGGTAAATTGCGAGCGCCACGTGTAGTATAGGTAAATAGAATAATTCACTCGAATATTAGTTCCTATTGAGCGCGTTTTTCACACTCAGATCCAGGGCTGCTCTGGAAGCAAAATTAGTCTGTGAAGTCGCGAATAAAGCTTGTGAGCTCTGCCAATAATGATTGGGCCAGCTCATACTTGTGCAACGCCAGAAGCTGATAAGTTGCCAGCCCCCGCTTTCCACAGGCTGCAGAGACCACCTCGAGCTCCGAGAAAAGTCAGGTTCTCAGTGCGCAAGTTCTCTCTCTCTAACTCCCACAAAAAAAAAGAAGGAAATTTAGGAAACAGCCTATACCGGTAGCGCAGATGGCGTCCCAGCAGGAGCAGAACACCGGCAATGTCAACTCGTTCAACACTAATAATTCATTTAACAATATTTTCAACTACGTTACCGAGATAGACGACGAGGGGCGTCAAATCCTGCAATGGTTATCACCACTTGAACCGCAGATACGGCACCAAGGCGTGCAAACCGACCGACTCCCTGGAGTGGGCAACTGGGTACTGGAAACCAGTGAGTTTAGAAAATGGCGTGATGAGCAAGATGGCTCCGTTGAGCCAGTGCTGTTCTGTTACGGGAATCCCGGGGTGGGGAAGACTTATGTCAGGTAGGAAGTGCCCTCGTTTTGAGGAAGACAAGCCGGGTGTCACTAACGATCAGCAAATCATACCGGTAGTTCCCTAATTATTGATAGTCTATGCGATGAGGCTGAGGGAAACGACATTGCCGTGGTAGGACTATATTGCGATTTCCTTACCAAGCAGGAACAATCCACCGCCAATATATTGGGCTCGATGCTTAAGCAACTAGCTTGCCGAGGTGGAGGAATCCCGGTGCAAATACGGGATGCTTTTCAGAAGGCAAAAAAAGGTCTTGGTGGTCGAAATCTCCTTCCCCCCCGTATGGTAGACATTCTGAAGGAGACAATTGCATCACTACCGCGATTATTTATATGCGTCGATGCCTTAGACGAATGCACTCCGACGCACCGACGGGGCCTGCTAGTATCGCTGCGAGAACTTGTTGCAGTGTCCCCGAACATACGTGTATTCCTTACTGGGAGGCCTCATATCGAGGGAGAGATCATGGAACGGTTCAGCCAAGCGGTCCGGATACCTCTTAGTCCTGCCCACAACGACATTAAGAGTTATCTGGAGATGAGACTGGACAATGACGATGGTCCCGACGCAATGGATGAGGAATTGCGGGCGGATATTATGCGAGTTATTCCGGAAAAGGTCTCCGAAATGTAGGCAAGAATATCAAATGCATTCCCAGTGAGGTCCGAGGCATGACTCGCTAACTGTGGCGCCTAGCTTCCTTCTCGTTTCTCTAAACATGGATGCAATATTGGGCGAGGTTACTCTGCATCAGAGAAGAAAGAAGCTTGATGAGATGACTAAAGGGAAGGGTCTGGGAGAGGCTTATGCGGCAACCCTATCACGAGTGAAGGAGCAACTCGGAGGCAGGTCGAAACTCGGAATGGAGGCGCTAATGTGGGTTTCGCATGCGGAGCGGCCATTACACGTCGACGAGTTATGCCGCGCCCTAGGGGTAGAGGGGAGATCAACGGACTTGAATATTCAGAACATTCCTACGATAGAATCACTGCTAGCGTGCTCACTAGGGCTCGTCACGGTCGAGAAGTCCTCGTCTACCGTCCGGCTTGTCCATTATACACTCCAAGAATACCTCTCCCATAACGCCAGTTTGTTCCTTAGACCCCATTCTTTGATTGCTGAGGTCTGTTTGACCTACCTCAATTTCCGGGACGTGTGGGGCTTTTCACCTGCTCTTCGTTCGGTCCCACCAACTGCCCCATTTGTTGAGTATGCTTCATGTTACTGGGGTGCGCATGCAAGACGGGAAACCACCGAGAGTGTGAAAGCTCTCGCATTAAAACTGCTCGACAAATATGATCAACACATATCTTCGAAGGTACTATTATTACACGGGGCGAGACAATGGGAGCAGCCTTTTGATCAAGAGGACACCCTTAGGGGATTTACAGGGCTTCACGGCGCCGCATACTTCGGATGCGTGGAGATAATGGTCGCTTTATTGGAGACGAATAAATGGGATGTGCAAACAGCTGACCTCCATGGCAACACAGCAATAACTTGGGCGGCTAGGTACGGGCATGAGGAGGTCTTAAGGGTACTGCTGGAACAGCACGGTGCCAACCCCGACAAGGCGGGTAAGTGGAATCGGACACCATTCTGGTTGGCTGCCGAGAACGGGCATGAGGGGGCTGTGCGGACGCTGCTAGCAAGGGGCGATGTGAATCCCGACCATGCGGATCAGTTCGGCGAAACCCCGCTCTTCTGGGCTTCTAGGAATGGCCATGAAAAGGTTGTAAGGATGCTACTAACCCGGAACGGCGTCAATCCGGAAACCTCTAACACCGAATATGGCCAACAACTGCTCCTGTTGGCTGCCAAGAATGGGGAGGAGGGGATCGTGAAGGTGCTGCTTGAGCGGAATGACATCAATCCCGACGAACCGACTAAGTGGAATCGAACACCGCTCTGGTTGGCTGCCGAGAATGGACATGAGGGGGTTGTGCGGATTCTGCTAGCACGGGGCGACGTCAACCCCAACCACGCGGATCAGTTCGGCGAAACCCCGCTCTTCTGGGCTTCTAGGAATGGGCATGAGGGTGTCGTAAGGATGCTGGTGGAGCGGAATGACGCCAATCCCGGAACGGCTGACACCGAATATAGCCAGCAACTGCTTTTGTTGGCTGCTAAGAATGGTGAGGAGGGGGTCGTAAAGACGCTGCTGGAACGGAATGACATCAATCCTGACAAAGCGGGTAAGTGGAATCGAACACCGCTCTGGTTGGCTGCCGAGAATGGACATGAGGGGGTTGTGCAGATGCTGTTAGAACGGGGCAAGGTCAATCCCGACCATGCGGATCAGTTCGGCGAAACCCCGATCTTCTGGGCTTCTAGGAATGGCCATGAAAAGGTCGTAAGGATGCTACTAACCAGGAGCGGCGTCAATCCGGAAACCTCTAGCACCGAATATGGCGAACAACTGCTCTTGCTGGCTGCGAAGGATGGGGAGGAGGGGGTCGTGAAGAAGCTGCTGGGGCGGAATGACATCAACCCCGATGGAGCGGGTAGGTGGAATAGAACGCCGCTCTGGTTGGCTGCCGAGAATGGACATGAGGGGGTCGTGCGGATGCTGCTGGCGCGGGGCGACGTCAACCCCAACCACGCGGATCAGTTCGGCGAAACCCCGCTCTTCTGGGCTTCTAGGAATGGGCATCGGGGGGTCGTAAGCATGCTGCTGGAACGACGTCAATAGCGGCGAAACAGGTGAATCAGGCCAAACGCCGCTCTCGCAGACCACCGACAATGGGACTGAGGGCGTCGTGGGGACGCTGCTAGAAGGGAACGACGTCAATCTCGAAAGAGCGAATAAGCGGAGTCCAATACCGTTCTTGCGGGGCTTTAAGAATTTGTATAAGAATTGCAAAGCGGCTGTGGGAAAAAAGAAATAGCCGACAGAATTGATTCCCAAATGCGCGGCGAACCTGCAATCAACAGAGCTCTTCTCTCCCCACCCATCCGAGCTATCTTAACCCTCTTCCAAAAGCACCCGTGGGTTTTGATATCTAAAGACCCAGCGGGGCCTGACCATCTACCTGACGTACCTTCCTAGCGGGGCCACGGGCCTGGCAAAACCAGAATCCCTCGCCCGCCACCGGCAATTCTTCACACATGGAATGACAAGCTCCTGCTGCTGCCAAACCTTTGGGCCGTTTCCCTGGAACCCCGTCGGCCCCTCTCTTTATGCAGATCACCCACCCCAGTCCCTTTCTCCTTCCTCCCATTGCTTGACCCTTTTTTTTTTTGAAAAAAGAAAATCAAAAAAATCAATTTCGCTAATATCCGTGCCCTGCTCACCTGCCCCTATAACCACTTCTCTCTACATATGATAAATTTTTGGTTTTCCTTTCGTTTTTCATGCCTATTAGGTTAAGTTATCTTATGTCTGTCAATGATGGACTTTGTATTTACTTTCGATGGCAACTATGCTGTATTATATTACAAAAGGGGTGGATGGAAGCTTCATAGGTATAAACACAAATTACATTAGACCCGGATACTGTACAGTACACACGGCGGCGGTTGCGCTGCAAGCATCGGTGGAGGAGGGTTTATGGTGCGTGATTGACCAAGTTTGGTTTATTTTTTCGTCCCTCCCTCATACTTTTTGCCTTTTTCTCCTCCGGCCTCATCCATTGTCATCCGCTCGCTTATGGTATTTTGAGATATTCCCCTCCCATCTCATATACCAAAGGAATCATAGCCCTTTGCTCCCCCATCTCGCTCTGAGTATCACAATTAACAAATTGTACCCCCCCTGCCAAACCTAGCTTACTCGCCTTACGTTTGCCACTCCTCATAGGCTGCGCTAGTTTCACTGCTAGCAAAGCGGTGCGGAACGTTTTGTCCGTGTAGTACTAGTAGCTCAACAGAAAGGGGGGGGCTTAATAGTCGAAAACTGTGTTAGGGCCCGCTCTAAACGTACCTATCACGCCTACGATACGCGCGCTCCAGGTACTAGTAGAGGACCACGCACGACATCCGCTAGGTCCTCAAACGGAGGTTTGATGTGCGGTGCGGGGTCCGGTAGGAAGTTATGGAACAGTTATTTAAGGTTAACTAGCTATAATAGATATATTCCCGCCTGTTCCTGTCAGAAGATTCCTGCCTTTGTTATCATACATTATTTTATGTTGAGCTGCAATTCATAGGATTTGCATTTACAGCGCAAACCTTAATTTTGAGTATTTTCTTAATAATGTTGTTTCGCCATATCTCATACTGGTGATATCGTATCTCAAATTACAGCTGCAAGGTACAATTCCCGAAGGGCTGATAAACTTCAACTGCGGCGATACGATTGAACGACCACGAGTGACGGGCGGTGAAACAAAACGAATGCCAGGCAATTCACAACGAAAACGATCGCACACTTAAGTGCGGGGGAAAAAATCTTTTCACTAACAACCACAGGCTCTCGCTCAACGACATCACGGTGCTCTCTCTCTCTCTCTCTACTCAACTAACTAACTGGCGCAGACAGGAGTATATATCAACAAGACCCTATGCTCCTCATGAGATACCGTGCTGCTCCCTGTGAGTCTCCCTTTCCATCATGAGCACACCCAGCTAACAAAAGGAAAACAAACATCGTTGTTCACGACATCCTTATACCTTCCGGCCGTCCTTACAGCCTATCCGCTTCCTGTCCGATCGCGACATTCCTACTTAGGAAATACTTTCCTGACCGTCCAAACACACGCCCGAACCCGAAGCCATGTGCCTGAAGGCAAAGTGCGTCCCCGGAAGCTATCTAAAGAACAAAGGAAGTATCCTGAGAGTGTGGCGAGCAGCACCATTTTCAACAAGGGCCTCTCGCACTGTATAATTTGATGACGGCTGATCTTGCCTTTTATCCTAGGAGCCCATGCTATAGAAAGAGATAATTACTTATGATTCCATATAACAACAGTTTTTAGAATAACCAAGCCGGTAAAAATTACTGATTGCTAGGTGAAGGACTTTAACATAAGGCCTCGGCAGTGTATGAAGAAGGTTGTGTGCGAGAGGATGCAGCCGAGGAGGAGTTAAGTTTGGTCTATGATTTCCGAATCTACAACACTGGAGCCAATTTAGCTGTGTTCGCGGAAATATAAATTGGGGTTTCTTTTTTTATTCTATATATTTGTCGGAAATCAGTTGGCGTCGCTCAGTGCGCTCTAGCGGTATTATAGTCTCCTTGTTTCACAAGAGTTCAGAAATGTTTCTGTTGGTGGTGGGTAGGTGTACCGGAATGATAGTTAAATAGTCAAAGAAAGACACACGAAGTCTAGAGATATGAATGCAGAACAAGGGCCCGGTATTTGAACTCGAAGCGGGAGAGAAGAGAAGTTCTCATTCTACGGTTCTTTTGTCGGAATGTTTCTTTTTGTTATCATCGGGGTAGGCAAGAGTTATTAAACTTCAACGGCGGCTATACGATTGCACCACGAGTGACGAGCGATGAAACGAAACGCTAAGCGACCTAACGAAAACGATAGCACACTCAAGTGCGGGGAAAATCTTTTCACAACAACCACGGGCTGGCGCTCAAATCCACAATGCTCAATGCTCGGTGCTCTCTCTAACTAAGTTAACTGGCAAAGACAGGAGTATATATCAACATCAAAGACATCATATCTATGTGAGCCTCTCCTTCCTCCGTGAGCATACCCTGGCTAATCAAAGGAAAACAAACACTTTCCCATCATTCCGGCTGACTGTACAGTACTTCCGCTTTTCTCCCAGCTTTCCCGAAAGCTACACGACCCCGCATTCCTGCATTCACGATGCTTTCCACAAACACACGCGAAGCCAAACCGCATGCCGAAGCCAAACCGAATGCCTGAAGCCAAACCGAGTCTCCGGAGACAAACCCATGCCTGAATCCTCAGCGCATATGCTGTAGCAAACCCACGCCTGAAGCTAGAGCCATATGTCTGGATCCTCAGCACATATCCGAAGTCAGACAGGCACGCTCCCGGAAGCTAACTAAACAACAAAGGAAGTATCAAGAGAATATGGCGAGCAGCACCATTTCCAACAAGAGTTTGGAAAGATTTGGGAGGATTTGGGAAGAGAGTTGCATGGGTGGAAGGGATGGGGGTCACTTTGTGATTTTACATCTACAGTACTCCTACATTTATCGTTTTTTTAGTAAGAAAAAGAGAGCACCAAGTTGCCCGGTATCCACCCTGTTGCTATTCGGTACCGGATGTCATTTCCTTTGACTGAGTAGTATGGAAAAAAGGAAGATATCCGTAAAGCAGCTACGTTACGAATAGTTGCAATTAAGAATGAATATTTAGTAAGGGGCCTGCAAGGACAGGGGGTAGGAAGGTACTAACTTTAACTTATGTAGTAGGTAAAATGTTTCCTTGCAAAGGGGGGTGCTCCCCCGGCTGGCCCCGACAAGGAATTATTCCCTGACCCATGACACTAATTTTCTTTGGACTGGTATATAGGGATATTTGTGAGTATAGCTTTGGGAAAGAGGAGGGAAAAAGAAATGAAGAAAGGAGAGAATAGGGAAGGTTTTTGTTCTCTTCCGGTTTCCTGAAAGTGACATAGCTCTTAAACATTTGGGCCTTTGCCGAGAGCCTCTGTTGGGTCAATTATTGATTTGTGCTAATAGAATAAAAAGGACAAGCTCTAATTTTGACTAGTATTCCATCATACTCCAAGCCAGCTGTATGGGTTTAAATTCCCTGTGTTTTATAAAGATAAAAATATTTAGGATGCTAACTTTGTCAAAATACTAGTGTATTTATAGCCATATTTAGAAAATACCGGGGTAAATTTAGAGGGATCGTGGACAACTAACACAGTACTGCACTGTGATACGCGGGGCCGGGTGTGATGCAGGTAAACCGAACCCCTCATTCATTGAAATATCTGATGCCAATCAAACAATTCTTCGCTTTGAGATCCAAGGTTGATCTGCAAGCCAAATCCATTGGCGGGCTGGCATCTACCGGTATGATAGCAATGGTTGAGTGGCCTCCGGGGAACGTGTTAATTTAACTTAGTCTAGTTCTGGCGCACTTCTAGAACAACAAGTTATGGGTGAGCCGGGTCAGTCAAGGGATCCTCAGTGTGTGAATTGTTGGAAACCATGCTGCTCGCCATACTCTCAGGATACTTCCTTTGTCTTTAGATAGCTTCCGGGGAGGCGCTTGCCTTCGGGCATGAGGCTTCAGGTTCGGGTTCGGGCGTGTGTTTGGACGGTCGGGGAAAGCATTTCCTAAGTAGGAATGTCGCGATCGGATAGGAGGTGGATAGGCTGTAAGGACGGCCGGAAAGAAAGGAAGGTGGGTGTAAGAAGGTTTTACACCGGAAAATGGGTATGAGGATGTCATAGACAGCGGTGTTTGTTCCTGCATTTTGTTAGCATGAGATTTCGGAAAAGAAGGGAAAAGCAGGGAAAGGGGCAAACTGTTTTTGGAAGGATAGGAGGAGTATATGTTGATATATACTCCTGCCTTTCCCTTAGTTAGTTGTTAGAGGACGTGTCGTTGAGCGTGAGGCTGTGGTTGTTGAGAAGAGAGTGAAGAGTTTTTCCCCTCTCCTGTGTGCGATCGTTTAGGTGTGAGTTCCTCGGCGTTTCGCCTTCGCCGTTTCGTTCCGATCGCCGTTTCGTTCCGTTGTCGCCATACTGTCGTCGCCGTCGATCCAAGTTTAATATGAATATCCTACAATAATTATCTGGGCCATTTTCCCCTCATACCGGCATGGCCTGAATTCTCGGCTGATGATTGATTCGGACCGATGGGATGAAAAAAACGCAGAAACACAGATTTCGTCTAGTACTGCGCCAACTTTTGGTGGAAAAGGAGTCAGGGCCCTAACTTGGTTAAAATGCTTATGTATTAACAGTTGTGTTTGGGAAATTCCGGTACTGTGCGTATCACTTTATTGCGGTAAATGGTTGCAAATGGATACCTCTACAACACTAAATTACAAGCTCTGGGTGTATAGTACTGTATTGTACCGTAATATAAGTAATAGAATTTTTCACTTGGACATTTGTTCATGTTGGGTGTTCTTTTCGCACTAAGATTCAGGGCGATTCATACTTGTGCAACGCGAGAGGATTATTAAGAGCCCCGCTTTCCCTTGGCCGCAACGGTCCTCTCGAGTTCCGGGAAAAGTGAGGTCCTCAGTGCACACGATCTCTCTTTCTACCTCTCATAAAAAAACAGAAATTCAGGAAATAGGCTATAGCGCAGATGTCGTTCCAGCAGTCGAACACCGGTAATTTCAACTCGTTCAATAATAATTCGTTCAACAATATTTTCAACTTCGCCACGGAAGTAGGCGACGAGGGGCATCAAATCCTGCAGTGGTTATCACCACTTGAACCACAGATACGGCACCAGGGTGTGAGAGCCGATCGACTCGATGGCGTGGGGAGCTGGGTACTAGAAACTAGGGAGTTTAGAAGATGGCGTGATTCGGAAGATGGCTGCGTTGGGCAGGTGTTGTTCTGCTACGGGAATCCCGGGGTGGGGAAGACTTATGTCAGGTAGGAAGTGCCCTCGTTTTGAGGAAGACAAGGCGGATGTCGCTGACGATCCAAAAACTATACCGGTAGTTCCCTAGTTATTGATAGTCTATGCGATGAGGCTGAGGGAAACGACATTGCCGTGGTGGGACTATACTGCGATTTCCTTACCAAGCAGGAACAATCCGCCGCAAATATTTTGGGCTCGATGCTCAAGCAACTAGTTTGCCGGGGTGGAATCCCGAATCAAATACGGGATATTTTTCAGAAGGCCAAAACCGGGTTTGGCAGTCGGGGTCTCCTCCTTTCCCGTGTGGTAGATATTCTGAAGGAGACTATTGCATCGCTGCCCCGGTTATTTATATGCATTGACGCTTTAGACGAATGCAATCCCAAGCACCGACGGGACCTCCTAGAGTCACTGCGAGAAATTGTTGCAGTGTCTTCGAAAATACGAGTATTCCTTACTGGAAGGCCTCATATTGAGAAAGAAATTGTCAAATGGTTTAGCCAAGCGCTCCGGATACCTCTCAACCCTAGCACTGGGGATATTAAGAGTTACCTGGAGATGCGACTGGAGAATGACGATGGTCCCGACGCAATGGATGACGAGTTACGGGCCGATATTATGCGAATTATTCCGGATAAGGTCTCGGAAATGTAAGCAAGAATGCCAAACGCTTTCCTAATGCAGACCCGAGGAGTGATTCGCTAACCGTGGTTTCTAGCTTCCTTCTCGTTTCTCTAAACATGGATGCAATCTTGGGCGAGATTACTCTGCATATGAGAAGAAAGAAGCTTGATGAAATGACTAATGGGAAGGGTCTGGGAGAGGCTTATGCGGCAACCCTATCACGAATAAAGGCGCAGCCTGGAAGCAGATCAAGGCTCGGCATTGAAGTTCTAATGTGGGTGTCGCATGCGGAGCGGCCATTACACGTCGACGAGCTATGTCACGCCCTAGGGGTAGAGGGGAGATCTACAGACTTAAATATTCGAAATATTCCTACGATAGAAACAATACTAGCGTCCTCTCTAGGGCTCGTCACGGTCGAGAAGTCCTCGTCTACCGTTCGGCTTATCCACTACACACTGCAAGAACACCTCTCCCGTAACGCCAGCTTGTTCCTTAGACCCCACTCTTTGATTGCTGAGGTGTGTTTGACCTACCTAAATTTCCGGCATGTTCGGGGCTTTTCACCTGCTCTTCATTCGGTCCCACCAACTGCCCCATTTGTTGAATATGCTTCTTGTTACTGGGGCGCGCATGCTAGACGGGAAACCACTCAGAGTGTAAAAACCCTCGCATTGAAGCTGCTCGACACATATGATGAGCACATATCTTCGAAGTTACTATTATTGCATGGGGCTAGGCAATGGGAGCGACTTTTCGATTTAGAGGGTACCCCTAGAGGATTTACAGGGCTTCACGGCGCTGCATACTTCGGATGCGTAGAGATAATGGTTGCTTTATTGGAGATGAATAAATGGGATGTGCAGGCAACTGACCTCTATGGTAACACAGCAGTCACCTGGGCTGCTAGGTGCGGGCATGAGGAGGTCTTAAGGGTACTGCTTGAGCAGGGCGGCGCCAACCCCGAAAAGGCGGGTATGTGGAATCGAACACCGCTCTTGTTCGCTGCCGAGAATGGGCATGAGGGAGTTACGCGGACTCTGCTAGCACGGGGCGATGTGAATCCCAACCACCCGGATCAGTTCTGCGAAACCCCGCTCTTCTGGGCTTCTAGGAATGGCTATGAGGGGGTCCTAGCGGCGCTGCTGGAACGGAATGACATCAACCCCGACCAGGCAAATGGGTGGGGCCAAACACCGCTCTGGTTCGCTGCTGAGAATGGGCATGAGGGAGTTGCGCGCACTCTGCTAGCACGGGACGACGTCTACCCTGACCAAGTGGACCAGTTCGGCAAAACCCCACTCTCCCGGGCTGCCAGCAATGGACATGAAGGGGCCGTAAGAGTACTGTTAGCACGGGGCGGCGTCAATCCCGACAAAGTGGATCAGTTCGGCGAAACCCCGCTCTTCCATGCTGCCAGCAATGGGCATGAAGGGGTCGTAAGGGTGCTGCTGGGAAGGAGCATTGTTGATCCCAACAAAGCGAATACCTTGAGCCAAACGCCGCTCTCGCGGGCTGTGGGTAACATGCATGAGGGGATCGCGAAGATGCTTCTGGAACGAAATGGTGTCGATCCAGAAGCAGTTGATACCGAATATGGCCAGGAACTACTGTTCGTGGCTGCCCGGGATGGGGAGGAGGGGATTGTGAAGGCGCTACTGGAACGGACTGACATCAACCCCAATAAAGCAAATAAGTGGAATCAAACACCTCTCTGGCTCGCTGCTAGGAATGGGCATGAGGGGGTCGTGCAGGCACTGCTAGCACGGGACGACATCAATCCTGACCAAGTGGACCAGTTCGGCAAAACCCCACTCTCCCGGGCCGCCAGCAATGGGCATGAAGGGGCCGTAAGAGTGCTGCTAGCTCGGGATGGCGTTAATCCCGAACAAGTCGATCAGTTCGGCGAAACCCCGCTCTTCCGTGCTGCCAGCAATGGGCATGAAGGGGTCGTAAGGGTGCTGCTGGGAAGGAGCATTGTTAATCCCAACAAAGCGAATACATTGGGTCGGACGCCACTCTCGCGGGCTTTGCGCAACAGACATGAGGGGATCGCGAAGATGTTTCTTGAGCGGAACGACGTCAATCCCGACAAAGCAAATGGGCAGGGTTAGACGCTGCTCTCGCAACGCATGGAGCGAAACACCAAACACCGCTCTGGTTAATGAGGGAGAATTGCCATGCGGGGATCGCGAACACGCCGCCTCAACGAAATGATATCAATCCCGACAAAGCGATTAAGCGGAGCCCACAACATCTATCTGACGTGCTCTCTTGCAGGGCAGCGGACCTGACAAAAAAAAAGCCCCCACCCCCCGTCACCCACAGTTCTTCACAGGTAGATTGGCGAGTTTCTACCCTATAAAACCATTGGATCATTTTCCTGGAATCTTGTTATCTCCTTGGTTTTCCCAAACACCCTCGCCCCTTTCTCATTCCTGGTTCTCTTATTGTCCACTTTTTTTAACCAATTTTCTGTACATCCGTGCCCTGTCCATCGGTTCTTATAGCCATTTCTCTTGGGTTTTCTTTTGTTTCTCATACTGGGTTAAGCTATTGCATGTCTGTTGGTGACCGACTTCGTATTTACTTGTATTATTGCACAACTCGAACGGCAACCATATTGTATTATAAGAGTGGTGGATGGAAGCTTCATAAATATAGACACAAATCACATCAGACCAAGATGCTATAAACACGAGAGCAAGTGCACTGCAGGCATCAAGGAATAGGAGTTTATGGCATCTGGTTGAAGCTTGGTTTATTATTTCTCATCTCTCCCTCTTTTTGTATTTCTCTTTTCCGACTCCAGCCAAGGCAGCCCATCTGTTTACTGCATTGTGAGATAAACAGCTCTTCTTACTTATACCAGCGGTATCACAGCCTTCTTCTCCCCTATCTCGCGTTGAACATCGCAGTTGATACAATTGTATCCTCTTTGCTAAATCTATCAGCCTCCCGTTGATGTCGTTTACCAGGAAACGGCTGATCACATTGTGAACAAACAACAGTACCGTAAGCCACGGAGGTTGGGCGCGATTCAGGTAAACTGAATTCTTGATATTAAAATATTTGATGTCAATCAGACTATTGTTCGCCCTAAGGTCTAACTTAAGGTTGACCGGGCTGGCGTCCAGCAAGAACTTTCTTTACAAGTATTGCGCGTGGACAAAATTAATTAACCGATCACCCGGGGTGGGCTTGGCAGCCCATCGCTTCCGGGCCCCCAAAAATCATTACCACTTAGCAGGCACCTCATAATACCTTTTCCTTTTATTTATTATTATTAAGGCTGATGGATGGTATACTAAGTGCTGATTACTGCCATTTATTTAAAATATTTTTACTTATTTTTCTCGGTTGGGTTGGGGTGGTTGGATCGAGGCGGTTGACAGCGTCACGGCGAAAATTCTGAGCGTTCGTTGATCGGTTAATTTTGTCCACGCACAATACCCACTGGTATCATAGCAATAATGGGGGACTCGGGGGCACCTGCTAGCAGCGTTGCAAAGAAGGCTTTCGATTACCGAACCCGGGGTGTTAGAAGGGGAGGGGTTTGAATCGGGGCTTCTGAAAATGGGGATTGAAGGGGGGGGGGTTCTTTACAACACATCTTTCGCTACATCTTGTGACGTGTCACATTCGGTTTCGAGCCAATCCGCCCCTTGGAGTCAATCTCGCGATAGCTTCAAGTCTTTAATTTCAGAGATCTTTCCTCTGACTTTAATCTTTGTTTAAGAGATCATTTTATCTCTTTCATCTACCTTTCGAGTTCCCTCATCACACCCCATTCTTCCTCTTTTCGGTCGATATGGTTAAGCGAGGTTCCTCAACTTTTTCCGCCGCCTCTGTCGCTAAGGGGTCGGTAGTTTTGTCACGCGCGATCGAGAAAAACTTTGCCCTCGAGGCTGAAGTTTCCCGGTTGCGTCATCATATTTCCGTTCTCTCTCGAAGGTTACACTTCGTCACGCTAGAGAGGGACGGTTTGGTCGACATGGTCGCTCCGACCATGTTCGTGGAGGAGGAGTGGGGAGAGACGCCACTGGCGGATGAGGAGGTGGCTGGTGAGGAGGTGAGGGGCGAGGCTGCACTGAGTGTGGCAGGGAGTGGGTGCCTGAGTGTGGCGATGGTGGAGGTGGCGGAAGAGGTGGCTGTGGAGGAGGTGGCGGAGGATGTGGCGGTGGAGAAAGCCGCATTGAGTGTGGCTGGAGTGGGGGTGGAGGAACGCCACGATGTGGCAGGGCGAGGGGATGTCCAAGAGGCTGAGTCGGCTGTGGCTGAGGAGGCTGTTGACGTAGGTACTTGGATGGAGAGGGGTGAGAGGGGACGGGCGGAGAGGAAGGCGAGGCAGGAAGAAAATACTGCGGGTGTAGTGGGAAAGCCGGTGCCAGGAGTGGCAGGGTTATATAACAGGTTCAAGATGGACCTGGTTGAGGTGGGAAGTCCGACCCAGAATCCACCGACCCCGCTATCCAGAAAGGTTGCGGAGCTGGAGCGGGAGGTGGTTGAGGAGAGGATGGAGGTGGTGAAATGGATGGATGAGAATAGGGCCGGGTTGGCGTTGATGGAGAAGAAATTGTCGTTTGGGTTGGGGTCCTCTGATGATGAGGATGCCATTATAGAGGGGGTGATTGTGGCTGGCGGTGCCTCTCAGAAGGCAAAGAACGCGGCCAGGAAGAGGAAAAGAAAAATCCGCCGGGGTGAGGCTTCCGGTAGGAGCGGTGGTGGGTGAATTGATTTTGTTTGGGCATGCGTGACCGGTTTGCCGGAATACGGACTTCGAATGTCGGTGGGCATGTTGTACGTGGTAGTGTTTGAAGGATGTTAGGGAGGTGGATTTCTTTTGTTGTACCCTAGTTGGGTGGTTTATTTTGAAGATTGCTGTATGGTTAGTCGGATGCTCGGGTTTTCTATGCGTCACGCGGGTGGTACTTTCCAGATGTACTATGGACTAGGCAGGGAGAGCTGGCGTACCTCGGGGATATGTACTGCCGTAGGATAGATAGCCAGGACTGGAATGCTTCCTGTATTCGTACAAATATATTATATTAAGGGATTCATTAATGTCTTAGTAAGCAAAAATAGTAGGAATTCTAAAGGGAATTTCAACCTTCGACCTAGCTGTGTAAGTATTTATTGCTCCGAAGCAGGGGAAGCGTAGCGCTGGTGCCAGTTTATTTCCTTCTTCTGCTACATTTCCTTCCTTTTCCTATCATCTTATTAGTTTCTTTGCTTCTAACTGCCTTCAAATATTTAGAAGGCTCTGTCTTATCTCCGGTTCGAAAAAGCGAATTCCTAGTCTTTCGATCATTTTTGATAGAACCCCCTTCGTTGCAACATTGGCTGTGAGCTTCATTTGTGGCATTTCTACCACGATAGAGCAACAGGCAGTGGGTTAGGGTCGGGGGCTCGCTTAGACTAACAGATGTCAGACTCGTGGTTGTAACTTAGCCCAAGGGATCCTGAATTTGTGAATATCCCACAGCAAACCATTATCTATGATACACCATCTCTCCCTTATACCGGTATGGCCAGGATTCTCGGTTAGGTTGATGATTGATTTAGACTAATGGGATGAAAAAGACGAAGAATCATTGATTTCGGCTAGTACTGCGCGGACTTTTGGAGGAAGAGGAGCCAGGGCCCTAGCTTGGTTAAAATGCTTGTGTATTAATAGTGGTGTTTGGGGAATACTGTGCGTATTTTGCGGCGAATGGTTGTAAAAAGATATCTCTACAGCACGGAAAATTAGGAGAGCTCCCGTAGGTGTACCGTACTGTGTTGTACCGGTAATACAAGTGGATGGAATTTTTTAAACGGACATTTCTTTCGTGTTGAGCGCGCTTTGCGCACTGGGGTGCAATGCGGCTCATACTTGTGCAACGCGAGAGGCTTGTCGGCTGCCGGCCCCTCTTTCCCCAGGCTGCAGTGATCCCCCGAATGCCGGGAAAAGTCAGATCCTCGGTGAACACGATCCCTCTTTCTACCTCTCATAAAAAACAGAAATTTAGGAAATAGGCTATAGCGCAGATGCCGTTCCAGCAGCAGAACACCGTTAACCTCAACTCGTTCGACAATATGCTCAACTCTGTGACAGAAATAGACGAGGAGGGGCATCAAATACTGCAGTGGTTATCACCAGTTGAACCACAGATACGGCACCAAGGCGTGCGAGCCGACCGACTCGATGGCGTGGGGAACTGGGTACTAGAAACCGGCGAGTTTATAAAATGGCGTGATGCGAAAGATGGCTCCGTTGGGCCAGTGCTCTTCTGCTCAGGGAATCCAGGGGTGGGGAAGACTTATGTCAGGTAGGAAGTGCTCTCGTCTTGAGAGAAAGATGAGGCGGATGTCGCTGACGATTGGCAACTCATACCGGTAGTTCCCTAGTTATTGATAGTCTATGCGATGAGGCGGAGGCAGAAGAGGTTGCCGTCGTTGGGCTATATTGCGATTTCATTACCCAGCACGAACAATCCGCCGCGAATATTTTGGGCTCGATGCTTAAACAACTAGTCCGCAGAGGCGGAATTCCGGAGCAAATACGGGAGGCTTTTCAGAAGGCCAAAAGAGAGTGTGGCGGCCGAGGTCTCCGCCTTTCCCGTCTGGTAGACATTTTGAAGAAGACTATTGCATCGCTACCACGGTTATTTATATGCATTGACGCTTTAGACGAATGCACTCCGAAGAGCCGACGCGACCTCCTGGGGTCACTGCGAGAAATTGTTACAGCGTCCCCGAGCATACGTGTATTCCTGACTGGAAGGCCTCATATCGAGAACGAAATTATGAAATGTTTTAGCCAAGCCGTCCTGGCACATCTCAGTCCTAGCGATGGGGATATTAAGAGTTATCTGGAGATGAGGCTGGACTGTGACACCGATTCCGACGCAATGGATGATGAATTGCGGGCGGATATTATGCGAATTATTCCGGAGAAGGTCTCGGAAATGTAAGTAAGAATATCAAATGCATTCCCAGTGCAGATCCGAAGGGTGATTCGCTAAGCATGGTGTCTAGCTTCCTTCTTGCTCCTCTAACCATGGATACAATCTTGGGTGAGATTACTCTGTATAAGAGAAGAAAAAGGCTAGAGGAAGTGACCAAAGGGAAGGGTCTGCGAGAGGCGTATGCAGCGACCTTATCGCGAATAAAGGCGCAGCCTGAAGGCAGATCGAAACTCGGAATGGAGGTGCTAATGTGGGTATCGCATGCGGAGCGGCCATTACATGTTGACGAGTTATGCCATGCCCTTGGGATAGAAAATGGGTCTATTGACTTGAATATTCGGAATATTCCTACGATAGAAACAATACTAGCATCCTCTCTAGGGCTCGTCACGGTCGAGAAGTCCTCGTCTACCGTTCGACTTATCCACTACACACTGCAAGAATATTTATCCCATAACCCCAACTTGTTCTTCAAGCCACACTCTGCGGTCGCCGGGGTTTGTTTGACCTATCTCAATTTCCGGCATGTGCGGGGCTTTTCACCTGCTCTTCATTCGGTCCCACCAACTACCCCATTTGTTGAATATGCTGCTTGTTACTGGGGTATACACGCTAGACGGGAAACCACGGAAAATGTGAGGAATCTTGCATTGAAGCTTCTCGACAAATACGATGAGCACATCTCTTCGAAGGTACTATTATTGCATGGGATGAGATTCTGGGAGCGGCCCTTTGATCCTGAGGACACTCCTAGAGGATTTACAGGGCTTCACGGCGCTGCATACTTCGGATGCGTGGAGATAATGGTTGCTTTATTGGAGACGAATAAATGGGACGTGCAGGCAACGGACCTCCGTGGCAACACAGCAATCGCTTGGGCTGCTAGAAGGGGGCATGAGGAAGCCGTGAGGGTACTCCTGGGACGGAGCGACGTCAACCCTGACAAGGCGGATAAGTGTAATCGAACACCGCTCTGGTGGGCTGCCGAGAACGGGCATGAGGGGGTCGTGCGGATGATACTCGCACGGGACGACGTTAATACCCACCATGTGGATCAGTTCGGGGAAACCCCGCTCTTCCGGGCTGCTAGCAATGGGCGCGAGGGGGTCGCGAAGATGTTGCTAGAACAGAATGGCATCAATCCCGAATCAACTGACACCGAGTATGGCCAGGAGGTGCTTTTGGGGGCTGCCAAGGATGGAGAGGTGGGGATTGTGAAGACACTGCTGGAACGGACCGACATCAATCCCGACAAAGCGGATAAGCGGAATCGATCACCCCTCTGGTTCGCTGCCGGGAATGGGCATGAGGGGCTCGTAAGGATGCTGCTGGGGCGGGACGACGTCAATCCCGATCAGTTGGACCGGTTCTGGGAAACCCCGCTCTCCCGGGCTGCCAGCAATGGCCGTCAGGGGATCGTAAGGATACTGCTTGAACGGAATGATGTCAACCCCGACCAAGCAAATATGTGGAGCCAAACACCCCTCTGGTTTGCCGCCGAGAATGGGCACGAGGGGGTCGTGCGGATGCTGCTAGAACGAGATGGCGTCAATCCCGACCAAGTGGACCAGTTCGGCAAAACCCCACTCTCCCGGGCTGCCAGCAATGGGCATGAGGCAGTCGTAAGGATGTTGCTTGAGCGGAATGACATCAACCCCGACCAAGCGAATAAATGGAATCAAACACCACTCTGGTTTGCTGCTAAGAATGGGCAAGAAGGAACCATGCGGGCGCTCCTGGGACGAGACGACGTCAATCCCGACCAAGTGGATCAGTTTGACGAAACCCCGCTCATCCGGGCTGCCAGCAATGGGCATGAGGCGATCGTAAAGATGCTTCTGGAACGGAACGACGTCAATCCCCACAAAGCGGATAAATGGGGTCGAACCCCGCTCTGGTTTGCTGCCGGAGGTGGGCATGAGGGGGTCTCACAGATGCTGCTAGCACGGGGCGACGTCAATCCTGACCAAGTGGATCTGCTTGGCGAAACCCCGCTCTTCAAGGCTGCCAGCAATGGGCATGAAGTAGTCGTTAGGATGCTGCTGGAACGGATTGACGTCAACCCAGACCGAGCGAATCAATTGAGTCGAACGCCGCTCTGGCTTGCTGCCGAGAACGGGCATGAGGGAGTCGTGCGGATCCTTCTAGCACGGGACGACGTCGATCCAGACAAATCGAATAAATGGAATCAAACACCGCTCTGGTTCGCTTCCGGGAATGGGCATGAGGGGGTCGTTCGGACACTGCTAACACGGGGCAACGTTAATCCTGACCAAGTGGATCGGTTCGGCAAAACCCCGCTCTTCCAGGCTGCCAGCAATGGGCATGAAGGGATCGCAAAGATGCTGCAGGAACGGAACGACGTCGATCTCGGCAAAGCGAATCGGGTGAGCCCACCACCCCTCTCGCAGGCCCCACCACCGCTCATGCGGACCCTCAAGAATTGGTATAAGAGAATTGCAAAGAAGATGGGAAGAAAAAAACAACCGACGGAATTGACTCCCGAGTATGTAGAAAGCCTGCAATCAGCAGAGTACTTCTCCCTCCACCGGTCAGAGCTGTCTGAGCTCTCTTCCAAAAGCACCCGCAAATTTTGATACCCAAAGATGAGGCCCGGCGGAGCCTCCGAATCGACCTGACGTACCCTCCCAGCAGGGCAATCGATCCGGCAAAAACAAAATTCCATACCCATCACCCACAGTTCTTCACAGGTGGATTAACGAGGTCCTGCGGCTGCTGAAAACTTTAATCATTTCCCTGGAATCTCGTTGCCTTCTTGGTTTCCCCAAATCACCCTAGCCCCCTTCTGATTTCTTGTTTCCCTGTTGTTTGGCCCCCTTTTGACCAATTTTGTTTATATCCGTGCCCTGTTCATCTGTTCCTATTGCACCTTAGCAAAAGTAACCGAATATCGCGATGCAACAGTGCACTTGGCGCACTTCCTTTTCAACACCAGTTGCTCACAAATGGCTATCAAAACTGAACCAAAAGATTATTTAAAAATAAA
>Ga0307509_10002606_pt1 | contig 28887 bp, 24 predicted proteins | sample 10_EM_MG_FD_202245 | JGI IMG/M metagenome (GOLD analysis project Ga0307509, IMG submission 202245) | Populus trichocarpa ectomycorrhiza microbial communities from riparian zone in the Pacific Northwest, United States - 10_EM | ecosystem: Host-associated > Plants > Roots > Unclassified | place...
TTCGTTTCCGTCATCTATCTCATCAGCCTTTCTAGGCTCTAGAGTAGAGTTAGCTTTTGCATTCCTATCACCTCTTGGGATAGATCTTACCTAGCCGTCCATATCGGTATGAATCTCCAAGATATCCAAATCTGGAGGTGGTGATCTGCAGACCTCGGCTACAACTTGCTTAACAGCAGGTTTCGGAGCAGCTTCAATGCGGCGCGATTTGGGGCCTTGGGTGGCTTCGTATCCAGCTTCACCGGCGCCTCTTTTTCGATTAATTCGAGAGGACGCAACAACTGGAGTGGCCGACAGACACTTTGCCCAGTAGTGACCGGCTTGTCCACATCGAGAGCATTGATTCAACCTTTTGCGTTTGTCAATCAGAGTCTGAGGAATATCACGATGCATTTTCGTCTGCTCTGTTTCTTGAGGTCTTGAAGACCCAGACGCATGGTTGTGGGGTTTCTGTTGGCGTGGCCCCGAGCTTTTCCTATCCTTTCGCTGTCTCTTAGCGGACGATTGCCTATCATCGCTCTTTTCCAGTCTGGAATGATGTTTTTCCTTTGTAACCGTACGGTTAAAGGAAGCAACATCTTCCAACTGATGTCCGGTTTGACGGAGGAGATTGATATATTCGACGTATTCATCAGGAAGCGGAGTTTTTAAAGGCCATGCATTGCGAAGGTCTGTAGTTATACCTACGCGGGCTTTGTCCTTGACAAAATTGCCACTGTATCCCAACTCTAAAGCTAGTCTCATCAGCTCGTCACAAAAGTGATCGATCTTACCGGACTTCATAGTCAAATCATTCCACTCCCTAAGAGCGCGATCCCGATCGGAGTGTCCACCAAAACTTGACACCAGCCGTTGCTGAAAACCTTCCCAAGTGTGAAGGACATTTTTCGGATCGAAGGGAATACCTTCTCGACGGGCACCCTCTTCACTAACGTAAGGGTGTATGCTCTGGTACCATTTTTTGGCAGGACCTTGGAGAAGGGGGATTACCAAACTGACTTTATCCCAGTCCTTGCGGAGGGATTCTCTAAAGTAGTCCAGTTTGATTTCGCAATCCTGTATGAAGTGTTGAGTATCATGAGAGTCACCTTTGAACAGATCGACACCTAATTTCTCAGGTTTCTTTGGTTGATGCGCTGACTTCTTACCCTTGCGTTGTTTCCGAAGATACTCAGCAAGCTCATGACACCGCCTGTCATACTTTTCCTTCCTCGCATCATTCCAGTGTGACTTGCGTCTTCCTAGGAATTTCCGTGGGTCGGGAAGGGAGGAGGCAGAATCGCCATCTGACGAGGAGTTGGAATCACCCGGATCTCCACCGCCTCCAGCGTTTCCACCACGGAAGGAAGATTTCCTCCACTGCCACCAGCGTTTCCGCTAGGGCCTCCCCTAGGGGAATCATATCCACTAAAACAATCTTCTCCCGGCACGTCTTCGTCCATTCTCTCAGTTAATGGGTTGGACGGTGGGGGAGGAGGTTGTTGACTAGCGGCACGAGTGTTAACCGCATAGTCTCTTAAAAAATCAGGGCAGTCACTATGCCTAGTGTGCCTTATACTCTCACAGTACCCACATCGGTTCTGTTTTGACTTTGGCTGAGGAGCGTCGTTCTTAGGTCTCGACCAAATATTGATCGCCTCAAAGTCACTCTTGAGACATGGAAACCTATGCGCATAACGAATATCGCTTCCTTCGGCCACAACCCTACAGTCAGGAGAACAAACACCCGAAGGCGCTAGCGCTTCTGACCTTCGGGTAAACCCGGGAGGTCCAACATTACCCGAAGGCTTTGCTGGTGCGGGTGGTGCTATTGCCAAAACAAAGGCACCTGAGAGTTGTGGAGTGGTGGGTAGAGGGGTTTGCCCTGCTACCGCAAAGGGTCGTTCTCGTTCGATACAAATCGCCGGTGTATTTTGTTCCACTGCCTGAGGGGCAGGTGCCGTCGACGATCGTGGTAAAGGGGAGGGTGTTGCGGGGACAGCCTCCGGAGGTGGCGGCTGAGGAGAATTCTGTCTTGAGGATATCCCCGACGAAATGGAGCTAGATTTGGTAACCCCGAGAGGACGTGACGATGGCCGGAGGTTTTTGACCGAAGGAGTTGTTTCCCGTGATCGGACAACCTCACTGAAGGCCACTTCGAGAGGGGATCGACGTTCATCTGCTTCAGCCACCTGCCTTTGCAATTCCGCAAGCTGCTCTTGCTGTGCGATAAATTATCTACCCACCTCATTCAACCAAGGCTGATATTTCTCATTAATCATACAGGCTGCGACTTCAGCAGCATAATGAGGAGGGGGTTCTATTGCCAAAGGAAAGGCAGGGGCAGCGTTCATAACCACGTCATTCTCTGCGTCAATGGAGTACCCCTGGGCAGCAGCCTGCTGCAAGGCTTCTACCCCTTTCTGGATCATCTGATCGGACATAGCTAGCTTGTGGAAGTTCTTTCGCTGGTATTCCATCCAACGATTAGCGTTTTCCACGATCTCAGTTTCAAATGCATGCTGATGCTCTTCAGCAAGATTGAGGAGATGGCTTTGTGCATCTTGCATCTGCCGTGTGATTTCCTCAAGAATGTATGGTTCAATGAGATCTTTTGTGAAATCAGCGAAAGTCATCTTCCGTTGTCTATTCAGGGGTATTCTCCGTCCTACTGATGGGTCATGAGTGAAACTTTGGAGGAAGGCACAAGGGTCTTCAATCTCCATCTCTCTGACCGTACGAGGTATTTCCTCCTCAAAGGTAGGGTCATTCTCAATGTCATATGTCAGGAGCTGCTGGATTGGCCGCCAACCTAATCTCTTCAGGTCTGCTCTTGCAGCGGTTCGAGATATTTCTCGTTCAATACCAGTCATGCGCTCAGGACGAGAATGAAAGCGGGACACAGCCATAGTTGAAGACATTGTTCTTTCCACCCGATGCTTCTTGTACCAGACAAGCGACTCGTAATCAAACAATGTCCAAACTGTAGGCTAAAAACACCAATTCTCAGAAGAGAGTTAAGCCAGTACGCTTAACTATATACTGTAACGGGGGCACCCTGTAGAGAGATGAACTCTAAGGTTGCGACCGCACCAAACACTCAAAGTAGAAGATAAAGATGAGGTAAAATAATTCAAAAGAATCAACGGTAAAATTTAATGTAGTTAAGGTCGAAGCTTCACACAATTTAGTTCTCTCAAGGAAAGGTTGGTTGTCGAAGTAGAATACCAAACGCTTAAACTTAAGTAGATATCAGATTTAAGCCTTTGACATTCACGACTACTTCCGACCTTTGTGCGAGCACCCTGTCCTGCTCAGGGTTTGTCCGAAGTCTACCCTCGATCAGGATTTATCCTGCCGGGAGTGTCGGACCAACTCGGGTACACTTAACTCCGTCAATAGGATATGAGTTTCTGCAATGCATCTCCAATACAACCGCAGGTGCAAAACTCTTCCTATCGAAGTCATACCAGTGGCTAACTGTTATGACAACAACCGGAATCAATACCTAGGTGGTGGACTGACTGGCCCAGTGGCAGTTTCGTCTATACGAGCTATGAGGTCCATCATTTAATCTACGCGACTATTCAATGTGATAAATTCACATGCAAGCTCCCCCGGTGAGATGTAGCCGATGGTTGGCTAAGTGGGCGCTACCCATAGCCAGCCTCTCCGGACATACTCTACCGTGATAAGACTCATACCTCTAGAGTCCAATAACAACCCATAGTAATGCTACAAATCAAGGGAAGAAGGTCCGGGCTGGTTACAGAGGTATTTGTCTCGAAAGCACCCTGGCCTTCTGGGACTACCTGAGTACCACTAGGAAGACTACTCTACAACCCGTAGGCTAGAATAGACTCCTAGATGCCCGAGAGACCATATATGGGCGACCCCCATTTTGGCGGTTACCCATACTCCCCTTATATATCCTGCGAACAACATTCAGTCGGACAGACTGCGACGACTTATACGGTGTTACGGCAGCTGCTCCAATGAGCTCTTTTTAACTAGCAAACGAGCAAGTACACAGCCGTCTGCTTATGACGCGCCGTCCCAATGTTGGGGCCCGAGGTTGGTGTTAGCTAAACCCGCCCAAGTTCAATAGTATGTTCGGGCCACCCTTATACAGGCGTGGGGCCTCCCCGCGCAGATGCGTGTGCGCCCAAGAACATCTAAGAGCCCATAGAATGTGAGGCAATCGACCTCTAAGTTCTAGGATGACTTTGCCGGCGAAGGTGGGGTAACTTGGGTTCCTCAGTAGGGTAACTGGGACCCATGGGCATAATGACCAAATTCCCAAGGTAGGGTAACTTTGCCCTCATATGCCTTTAACCACTCAGGAAGTCCTCCAGGCGACCACAGAAGTCGTCTCGGAGGTCCGTGTAACATTCCTATAATTCTCTTGACCTTATGCGAATGTTCTCCGGAAAGGTTACCCTGCCTAGTAGAATACCTCAAGGTTACTCAACAATTCCCTAGGCCTTATCCTAGGTTTACCAGCTATTTGTATAAAGTATACGAGACCATACCACCTCTGGTTACCTCTTGGTATACCATTTGGGCTAAGGTGATAGTGATTGTAGCTACCTATCGTAGGGTCGTTACACTCAGTAACCAGCCGGGACATTCTCCCATTGATTTGTAGCATTACTATGGGTTGTCAATGGACTCTAGAGGTATGAGTCTTATCACTGTAGAGTATGTCCCAAGAGGCTGGCTATGGGTAGCGCCCATTTGGCCAACCATGGGCTACATCTCACCGGGGAAGCTTGCCTGTCAATTTATCACATTAGATAGTCGCGTAGATTAAATAATGGACTGCATAGCTTGTATAGACGAAACTACAACTGGGCCAGTGAGTCCACCACCTAGGTATTGATTCCGGTTGTTGTCATAAAAGTTAGCCACTGGTATGACCTCGATAGGAAGAGTTTTTCCACCTGCGGTTGTATTGGAGATACATTGCAGAAACTCATATCCGATTGACGGAGTTAAGTGTACCCGAGTTGGTCCGATACTTCCGGCAGGTTAATTTCTGATGGAGGGTAGACCTCGGACGGCCCTGAGAAGCACAGGGTACTCGCACAAGGTCGGAGTCCATCAGCAAGAAAAATCAGTTGACACCCTATGCACCCTATGCCTCTGAAGGCATCTGGAGACAGAAATGAGGGACGAAAATTGAAAAATGATAATTTGCCAAAACGCGTTCGCTGACTAAATAATATCCTATTCAAAGTGTCTATATTTAAAAAATGACCCCTATCGGACATAATTAACATGTTCATTTTTGCTGAAAAAGAATTGAACAAGTTATCAGGATGCTCGTGGATACCATAGGAAGACTTCAGATGTCTTCCAATGTACCACAGGCTCTTCCCAACATAAACTCTACTTCAGGATGCAGAATTTAGATTATTTCCTGATGTCGTGCTGCATGTCAAAGGCTTAAATCTGATATCTACTTACGTTTAAGCGTTTGGCATTCTACTTCGACAACCAACTTTTCCTCGAGAGAGAACTAAATTGAGTGAAGCTTTGAGCTTAACTATATTAAGTTTTACGGTTTGATTCTTTTGAATTTTACCTCATCTCTATCTTCTACTTTGAGTGTTTGGTACAGTCGCAACCTTAGAGTTCACCTCTCTATAGAGTGCCTCCGTTACCAGAGTATGTATGTAATAAGAGCAAAGTCCAGTGTCACACACACTATCTCTAAGGTTAACTGCCCAGAAACCACAACAAACTGTGTTGACTAAAGAGTACAAGAGCTATCACTTCCTTTCAGAATGGAGAAGGCTGGAATTTTTGCCCTCAGAAAGATAAGAGGTCAATTCAGATGAGCAGTGGTCTTGTGAAGTGTCTTCAGAAGGAGTAGTGGTATGGCAACCTCCCTCTGGACACACTTTGGTGTCACAATACACCTCCAGATTCTCTGGATGCAGTGGACGCAAAGTCTAAGTGATATGAGTCCAGATGCAAGGTAGGTGCATCTCACATACAATTTAGTTTTACTGATGTAAGTGTCTGATAATTTCACACTTAGTGCACTTAAACCAGTAGAGGATTTCAAAGAAGAGTTTGTCTTCAGGAAAGTATAGGGTGTTGAAGAATCTCTCTTCTGTCATAAAGGGTATCAGAACAGGTCTGATGTTGTATATATGGTTGGCTCATAATGGTTGTAAAGCCAAACTGCCGGAATGGACTCGTGTCCTTCTGAGGGGTGATATTGCGAATAATAGTCTCTGTAGATTTGGCACTTGAGCTTGAGTACTAGGAGGTATTGGTCTATGATTTCTTGCGACATGGGTGCAAATTCCGATAGGGTGAATTGAGGGTCTTCAGTCCAGTCTGTGACTTTAGTGACTTGTCGACCGGGTTTGACAACGTTTTCGAAGCTCTCAACTAAGTGGTAGAAGGGTCTTAGTTCAAAATTTGGAAGCTTTCAAATTTGAGTTGAGATTTGTGACAAAATTCGAATAGCAAATAGCGGCAACATGGAGAACTATCACTATCCTGTTAGGCCATAACCTATCTCTAAGTCTGTATGTGATAAATAAGGCCGATAATCTTTATCCTAGATGGAGATTGTCTAGAAAGGCTCAAATGATATGTGCGTATAAAACTAGATAGAATGATAAAATATATTTCTAGTGTACAACTTATTATATTGATAAGCTCTGTTCTCTGGTACTTGATGATTTTTTGTTAAAGTGTGAGAAACTCTTCAATATTTATATACCATGCCTAAGTATTCGCGGACTACATCTAAACTCATACAAATTATGTATCTACTAACTAAATCCTATCTTACTAAAAAGTGTGAACATCTTTTAACCCTGAGAACTGATTGTCCTATCAACTAACCTCTAGCCCAGAGTAGGCTTCTTTCTGTTCTTTTGGTAGACTCCACCAGTGCGAGATACACAGTCCCATGGTTAGCAAGAAGAATGTCAAATTCATACATATTCAGGCTCCTTGTTTGAACCAATGAACTGGCCAACATCATCAGTGAACCTCTTAGAGTTCGCTGTCAAAGACTATGCCAATATATGCAGGGCATAGGATAGACTAGTGTTCGCGATTATCATACCAATGGTAAATATCACTCACTATGTCCATCTTTAGGTTCGCATTGATAGTTCTAATCATTATATCAATCAGTCTGGGTGTTGACATATCCTCTTTCCAAGTAGGTGGGATAGTTCTGTCGAGATTGTCCTATTAACTTTGGCCCAGGTCTATACCATGATAGAACATCAGCCATAGCTTTATGCGACCTCAACTGAATCTGTCTGATATACTTACATAAGCTTGCCAAGGACTCTACTCATATATCCTGCGAATAGGATTTGGTCAGTTGGACAGCTGTAACGTATACAGTGTTATGAGAAGGGTTCCAATGACAGTGTCTTTGGTGATAGGACGCAACTACCACAGTGTTCACTGGTGCAGTGTTATCCCAAAACTAGTGCCAGCGGGGGGTGTTAGCTTGACACACTTGAACTCAGAACCCAAGGTAGGGTAACTATGGGTCTTTATTAACTAAGAGAAGGCTAAGCCTTCTAGTATGTCTAACATATACACTCGAAAACCACCTCAGTGCATTTGATCCTCACTGTGCATATCTCCGAATGGTATAAAAGACAGGTTGATCATGTCAAGTGAAAATTACTATTCTTCTATCGCAAGATCCTAGATTGCCTCAGATATCTCCTGTACCAGATCTCCAACTGAGATAATTTCATTTACCTACCGTGCTGTGAATACCACCTCAGTGGACCCAGGATATATGCGGAAATGCACATGGCGGACTAGTGGTGGGATATTCAAGTACTACGTCCTAACTGTTTTTAAGCAGACAATAGCTTACTGATTCTAGGACCTACTTCTACAAGGTGTGACACTTATTCTGATCATAGGGATGTCAGATCAGACACATCTCACAAACGTCTCTTGCGACAAGAAAGTGCGGCCAGTATATCTTACTATTGGAAATTTTCCCTCCTATTACAAGGTAGCTAACTCCAAGAGGTATTGAGCTAACTAGGCCATGGTTCGATGGTAAGGAGAATTGTGAGGAAGGCTCGGTAAAGTAATTGGAAAGTTAAAGTTCTCGAACTTAGAAGATTTCTTAATAACTTGTTTTATTGTTAAGATCTCTTCTCTTTTGCTTGATGATTCCTCAACCACTGGGGAGAGCCCTTCTATTTATACTAAAATTTACGCTACTTTCCTTTCTTAAGAAATTATGTGTCTTGCAATCCTTTGACTTTGTTCAGGAAATTGTGAACACTGTTTGACACTGAAAATAATGGCCCCGCTCAAACTCAGAGTGTCTCCTGACTACTATTTCATCTGGGAGTGTCCCCTCCCCTCCAGTAGATAGTCTTCAATCTCTTCGTCCTAATGCACTATGTTTCAATATATGAGGCCCATAAGCAAACAGACCAATAGTTCTCATAGCATACCAAGTGATCAGCTCAGATGGTCATCTTTCAAAGCCGCATACATATATGTGCAGCTGTACCGGATATTTCAAAGAGTTCTTTTCCTCTTATCGTACCAATCAATAAATTGCTTCATGGAACGTGAACTCTTCTAGTTGCCTGAGTAACTACCATGGATACCTCCAGGTTCATATTACTTCTAGCTAGCTTTGGGGTTCGGGTATACAGTCATGTTCTTGAAGCTGCATATCTTGTACTCAATAGATGAGCTATTCACATGTGCATAATACCTAAAGATTGTGCAACAGCTCTGCATCAATGGCAGTTTTGCTTGTTGTATTATTGCCTGTTCCCACAAAACTATCAAAGTCCTCCAAGGCAGATCAACACCAGAGACAAATCAATGTCAACACTGTACAAGATGTATTCTAATTTATCCTATCCCCTCTACAAGACACGACGTGTGATAGCATACAAATTGACTGTGCTGATGCGAAGATTCGGAGTTGCTTCCAAATCTTGATAGGATGGATTGCGGACCACATGGAAAATGTCCCTCTGCACAAAATTAAATCCAACTTATGTCTAAGAGGTGAGGAGCCCACTGGATAATTAGGAACCAATACGAAAGTCTATCCGGTTAGAGATTACTCAAGATATTAATGTTTCAAAGGTGGAAACCGGATGGCAGAAACTGACCATGACATCATGCCTGCTAGTCTTGGAACTAGTTTGAACAAAATTCTTTTTGTGGATACCACGCAGTTTCGCCATCTGATCAACACAAACCAGATATGCTCCATGCTGTTTATCTTAAAATTGTTAGGCATACCGGAAGGCTCAGCATTTCACTAGTGAATAAAGACCTATAGTTACCCTACCTTAGAATTGGGAGTTCAAAAAGGACAAGCCCACTCTCCCCTCCCACACCAGCGGTGGGACGGCACTACATCGGAAGACGCAACCGTGGTTGCATCCCCTGACCAAAGAAATAGTCATTGGAGCCCTGCTCGTAACCCCGTATAAGTGGCGGCAGTCTGGCCGACTGGATCCCGTTCACAGGATATTTGAGAAACGACCTTTGGCGAGCTTATGCAAGTGGTTCGAGCCAAATCAGTGGATGTCACATAAGGTTACTAAGCACTAAAGATGCGAGTCAGGAAAGTGGTCACTAAGTAATGGGACATTTTTACGGACAATGGTTAAGCTACATGATTCTATACTCCACGCTCCCGCCATGAAAGTCGCAGAAGTGAATGGTTTTGTTGTTGGATGAAGTAGTTTAAAATATCAAGCATACCCGTATTCACATACGTTAGTAGTATTCTTCGGATACAGACAGAACCATACGATAAGGATATAACTATGAAGAGATAATCGCAATTGGCGCGATTATCAGGACAAGTCTATCTTATGCCTCGCAGCTGTCAAGTGCAGGATATATCTGCAATGCTGAGAGGTTCTATAACAAAGCTGGCCCCTTTGTTGGTTTGATCATGAAGACTATTCTGGGTATGCAATAGTAAGCAAGACTCCATGCCGACGAAAATAGATCATGACCAATAGACTGATGTGTGGCAGCACCATCAGGAAAACTCATGGTATTGCTATTCGGCAGTCAAGTGAGATAACAGAATTGTCAGGGTCTAATGATATTCACACTTCCAGGAAACACTGGAGTTTGTTAGCAGGAACTTAGTTAGTATGAGAACTAGATGTAGCCCGTGACCACCCAGACAGGGCATATAAATATCGAGGTACCTCCAGAGCTATTTCAACATCATCAAGCAATGGAGAAGAGATCTTATCAATATAAAATGTTTACGCTAGAAAATCTTTTATCATTCTACCTATCTCTACTTTAGACATTGAACCTTAATAGAAAATCTCCCTCTACGATAAAGATGATCGACCTGAGTTATCTTGTAAGACTTTGAGATAGACTCCCGCCTAACAGTATATTGATACCTCTCCTTGTTACCAAGGCTCACTATATGATTGAAATTAAATTCCTTGACTTCTGCGATAACCTCTAAGAACCAAGCCCAAACCCTCCTCTCTTCTCGAAAACAATTCGGGAAGACATACCCTTCTACTTTGATATTTCGGAATTTCTAAACTCTTTACTGAACATTGCTTTTGAGCTAAGAAGGCCCTCGAAAAATTCTACAGCCTTCCTAGCTCTCAGCAGCTAATGAATATCTATCTTGCAAAGATAGAAAAAGTTCCTCAGGTGTACGAAGACTACTGTACACCCTATCCTACATCCGATAAGGACCCTGAAATTCTGCTTATCTGGCTTAACCCCAAGTCAATTCGATAAGCATCACCAGATACCCTCCAAGCCTGTGCAATTAAGCACCAAGGTTTTCCCGGTGTATCGGCAACCAGACATATCACTATCACCAAAATGAGAGAAGAAACTCAAGATTCAATAACCTGGGGCGGAGATGAAACTATTGTGAGTGGTACTAGCCAAACACCAACTCCACTGGCGACAAGGTCCATCAGAGGTCAGGCTCTTGAAAGGCTACTCCAAAGTGGGTCAGGAAGCGGCAGGAGAGGACACTCAAAGACCCCAACCCTTACCTTTGTTTCAAAGGAAGAGTTACACCAATTCGCCGGCCACCTTGGAGGCATTATGGGAAGATTCAGTCCCCGAGTGGTGGAATCCCAAAATGCTATGTACCTAGATATAGGACAACTTTCTGCCGAAGGACAACAACAGGCGAGGAGTTTAGGAAAACTCCAATGCAGGCTGAAACAAGGACAGTCAATACTAGTCGAGGAGTTGGAAATGTTTGAACTGGTTATTGGAATGGTGGACCAAGAATCCAAGAAGATTCAGGCGGACATCGTGGCAAGAGTGCTAGCTGAGTTCCTGACTCAACAAGCATGTCAGGAAGAACAAGCAGCACATAGCCAACTTCAGGACGAGCAGCTCCGTGACCGCATCCTCAAAATTCAGGATGCCCGAGCAAACGACAGTGCCAATTATAAATCAGAAATGAACCAATATAAAGAGGGAAGTAAGAAGGCTTGGAAGGAACAGCAAGGCCAACATGAGGCAGAAATGGCAAGGCTCCAGGAAGTCTTGATTGAGTTAAAAGCTCAAGTGGGAGCCATATTGGCTCCAAGGTTAGTAGCCCCGACAATAGTTACTGATAATAGGGAACAGCCTGTCCGGAATATCCATGGTGCCCCGGCCAAACGGTCAAATCCAACTCCCGAACAAGAAGGAGGAAATGAAGGAGGTCGGAAACCACCAATGACTATGCACAGGGCAGGAGACCCCAACCCACACGATGGTAACGATGACGACAAAGGGCAGGATCCGAAAGGAGGGCCAAGTTGCAAAGAAAAGGGTAAATGACAATCAGGACCAGATCCCGATAAAGGGGACGAGGAAGAAGACATTGCAGACGCCATAGTAAAAGCAATCGCCCGAGAATGCTTGCTAGTGACAAAAAGGCCCCCTGACCCTCCTTGGATATTTAAAAATAAGACCCACCAGGATATACCAATCTGGCTGATGGCGGTCCAAGATTATTTTGAGCGAAACGAACATCTATGCACGATTGAGGTGGACCGAATTAAATATGCCATGGGGTGTATGGAGGAAGAAAATGTAGCCCACTTCACGGATACCTACCGAAAAAAGATGTCAGGGACATTCAATTACAAAAAGGAGATCAGTTACGAAAGATGGTTCATGTTCGAACAACGAGTGACCGAACGATTTGCTCCTACCCATGTGGCGGAAAGGACATACAAGCTAATGAAACTTGAAAAATATGACGGGGACATATGACAGTTCCTGTTGATAATAGAGAACCACAACATTAAGGTTGGACTCCAACGGGTAGTATGAAGGGACATACTTAAAGCTCAGATGATGAAGGCTGGGTTACTAAAATTATCATTCGAAAATTATCCCAACGAGGAATTATGGCTGGAAGGGTTCAAAAATGCTATGATTCAACACGAGGACAATGAAGAGAACAAACGCCTTAGACGTGGAAAGGGAGAATCCTCAGAGACATCAATAAGTCGAAAAAGGGAAGACCGGGCTCCAACAAAGAGCAATATGAGAACCCTCAAAAGGTATACGAAGGAAAAACAAGCCGTCTATATGGGAAAGCCTAAAGTACCTCAGGAAAGGAAGTAGTTCAAAGACAAGACAGGTACCACACAGAAAGAGGTAGTACATAAGGACTGGGACAAAGCTAACGACACTATTCCTAAGGATGTTAAGGACCGATGAAGGAATAACAAGGCATGCACACGATGTGGAATGACAAACCACTTCTGGAAACATTGCCAAAAAGAGCAAGCCATTGCGACAATCGGTACCAAAAGGTACGAGACGAACAAACGAAAGGGCAATCAAAGCTCAGGTCAACGAAAAGGGTAGCTGTCGTGGCTGAACAAAGCCAGGGAGAAAGTTCACGGTCTGTGAACAGGAAAGACAGTCCACAGACATGGGATCTGTATGACGGCAAGGCAGTATAAAGTTCTCAGGCACCATCGGCGACGGCGGATGGGTAGTCCGGGCGTAACTCCAGGAATTGAAACTCAAAAAGAACAATGCGGCGCGGACCTTATGGCTGAGGTCCCAGAACGAAGAGTCTATATCGAATGAACCCCTTGGTCAGTGAACCTTGGAGAAATAACGGTTAGACAAGTCAGAAGTAGGGGAACCAAGTCATAAGAAGCAGGAAAAGACTCCAGCCAGGCACCAAGACAACACAGTTTCAATGTATTAGTTCATGAAAGTCAAGAACTAAGTTCGATCGCGTTAGGAGTACTGGAACTGGATGTGGGAAACACCAGGGTACGGATTGAGGAAAGATAGAGAGACGTTGCGGGCCGGGAAGAATGCAAAAAAGTGAGATAATTTCCAACTTTGCATTCCTGCAAGCTAGCCAATAGAGACAAGACTAGTCTACCTCATTCTAAGGGACAAGATGGCCCAAAATTACTGGAACCTAGCGAAAGCGGACGCTGCACAGTAGAGGATAGATAAAAGACATCGGAAGTGAAAAGCTAAGGTACATTGAGTATTCAGACTCACCATCTTATTTAAACTACCCCAGAGACCGAGACAGGTGTCGCCCTAGCATAAGGGTTCCGAATAGGTTGAGGAAGAACACGGGCGAGGATAGTTACCCGAGCTGTGGCTTTAGTGATCCAAGGCCCAACAGGTTTCATGGTTAAACACAAATGGTATAGCTGAAGGTACCATTCCTGATCAGTCGTCAATGATCCATGAAAGAAGTCAATAACATGGACTGCGCAGGCCTAGTCGCAAAGTGAAGCTATTATGCGAGACCGTAATGCCTGGTATTTAGGAACTCCTCGGCAGGAGGTAAAGACCGCTTATAGTGGGCTACCCGAAATACTAATTCAGAAAGTTCATCTCAGGAGTCCTGTCTGGATGAAACTACGCGGGCATGGTAATAAACAACCAAGTCAACGAGACAATGCATTTAAAGAGAAAAAACTATAAACCGGACGACCCTTAGCGGCCGATTCTGAGTTCTTCAAAATATTATTCATGTGCAGATAGACATGCCCAAGGAGATGTTCCAGGTAAATGCACCTGCATTCATGTTTTACTGGGCTCAGGTGCTAGTTGCTTCCTATTAAGCGAAAAGCTAGTCGAACAACTCAACATGCCATACAAAGTCCGAAACAAACCCATTAAGATAGTCGGATTCGATGGGCTTTCAAGTTCATCAGGGGGTCAAAGATACACCCGCTCCATCACGTTAGAAATCAGAAATGGACATAGGTCTCCCATCTCCGCAGAAATAGCACCCACAGGACACTTTGACCTTATCATACCATTTCGATGGTGGTACCATGAACATGAAATATCACATTAAGACGAACTGAAAAAATGGAGTTGAGGCAAACGATGTGCCTCGACGATGTCACGGATAAGACCGTGAAGGTGCTGTTTGAGTATGACGAGACTGTTCCATATGATCGAGAGGTCCAGTAAGTGGGAAGAATAGAAAGAGTGGAGGAAAAAGATCCTGTGAAGTTGGAAACTCTACCACGAGAATATACTCGGTTCAAGCATTTGTTTTGACTGCAAGTGTTGGAAAAAATACCCCCCAGGCGAACGGTCGATCATGCAATCGATCTTAAGCAAGGAGCCGAACCTCCTTGATGACCTGTTTACCCTATGTCACAATACCAATTAAACACTCTGAAAACCTACCTTGACGAAATGTTAGCTTAGGGGAAGATTACCCATAGTCAATCAGTAGCTGGAGCGCCAATTTTGTTTGTACCAAAACGTGACTGTCGCTTACGATTATGTGTGGATTCTCGGCAACTCAACAAATTAACGATTCTCGATAAATATCCACTCCCCCTCATGAGCAAGTTACGAGATCCAGTTGCAGGCTCCACAATATTTACAAAGTTAGACTTAAAAGATAGTTATCACCTAATTAGGATTAAAAAGGGTGACGAATGGAAGACAGTGTTCAGAACTCAGTACGGACAATACCAGTACAAAGTCATGCCGTTAGGATTAGTCAATACTCCTGCGACTTTCCAACAGATGATGAATAAAATATTACGCCAACTTCTCGACCAAGGGGTAGTGGGGTATCTAGATAACATCCTCAGCTACTTCAAGACACATGCAGAAAATGTTGCCATCGTCAAATAAGTACTGACGTGATTAATGGAACACCAAATAGCAGTGTCCATTAAGAAGTCCAAGTTTGATGTGAAGGCAGTTGAATTTCTGGGGTATAGTGTGGCAACAGACGGGGTGACAATGAGCACAAGAAAGGTGGATTCCATAAGGAAATGAAAGCCACCTAAGTCTGTTAAGAAGTTCAGATATTTCTTGGTTTTGCAAACTTTTATCAAAGATTCATTGAAAACTTTTCGAAAATATGCAAACCAATAACCGAGACACGGAAAGGAGATAGACAGAGGTTCAGCTGGGGAAGAGAGCAGAAGCCTAGCATTTATGAAACTAAAACAGCAGTTTACGACGGCGCCAATCTTGGCACACTTTTACTCAGAACGGGAAACAGTAATCAAGACCGACGCAAGCGACTTTGCGCTTGGAGCTGTTTTATCCCAGTTCCAGGATAAACAACTTCACCCACGGGCATTCCATTCCCGAAAATTAAATTCAGCAGAACGGAACTATGAGATTCAAGATAAGGAACTCCTAGCCATACAGGAAGCGTTTATGGAATGAAAAAACTACTTTTACACTGTGGATAAGCCGATCACTGGTTATACCACCACCACAATTTGCAACACTTTTTGACAACGAAAAAGTGGAATCAGAGGCAAATTCGCTGGGCGCAATTGCTTGCATATTCAATTTCAAAATTATCTATCAACCGGGGTTCCGAAGCAGTAAGCCGGACACATTAAGCAGACGACCGGAGTATCGTCCTGAGGAGGAAGCTGAGCACAGTGAACAATCACTTCTGAAACCTGAACACTTATTAATCAGCCTTGTACAAGATGAACTGGTTCAGGAAAAACTGCAAAAATATGTACTGGAGAAACAAGCTATAGCCATTCAAGTAATGAAGATGACAGTGAAGGCTACGCTAACCTCAAGGGGCTCCAGACCTTCAGCGGTACATAACTTCTACGCTATGGCAGACGTGCTAATCCCAGCACAGAGACAAAAGCTTATCAGAACCGGAATTGCGATAGGAATACAGCAAGGAACTTATCCAAGAATCGCCCCATGAAGCCGGCTCGCATACAAAGAAAGTATAGGAATCTGCCGAGGCGTAATAGATACCGACTATACAGGAGAAATGAAAGTTATTATGATGAATCATGGCAAAGAGGATTATCAGGTTCAGGAAGGGTACCGGATTGCACAAATGATCATCGAAAACATAGGTAGATCAGGAATGATGGAGGTAGACAATCTACGAATAACCGATTGAGGAAACAAGGGATTTGGGAGCACGGACATATCACCTAAGCGAACCATTGCAGTGGATCAGGTACAGCCAATCATGTGTCAGCTAGACACAAATAGCAGTGAGAATAGATTATTTAGCGAAAAGGATATCGGGCAAAACCCATGGCTCCTCCACGAAGAAGTCATGGTATCAAGCACTATGATATCCAAAGCTCTGCTACAGGAGTACGAGCTAGAGCTCTTAGAAGAAGTCCAAAACGCGTCAAGAAACGATTTGGACTGGTTGGCTACAGAAGTGACGCTAAAAGATCTAATAACCTGTGGGAAAGAATTGCCCACAAATTGGCAATACAAGGACTGGTTTTCCAACTTCAAAAACTGGCTATACACACCTGGAAACGATGCCCTAAAAACAAAGATTACTAAAGGATGCCACAACTCAAAGGTAGCAGGACATTTTGTGATGGAAAAAACGATCGAGCTAATCACGAGAGATTTTTATTGGAAAGGACTCACCAAATGGATAAATGATTACATTCGGTCATGAAATGAGAGGCAACATAATAAATCTCCACGACATGCGTGATGGGGACTACTTCAACCCCTTGAGATGCTATACGCAGCATGGAACACTATCTCGACTGATTTCATAACCCAACTACCAGAATCACAAGGCTACACTCAGATTATGGTAGTATTCGACTAATGTACGAAGATAGCCCACTTTATTGGTCTCCTGACTGCAAAGGACGTCGCTAGCGTGTCCCTACAAGAACTTTGGAAACGTCGTGGCCTACCCATGGAAATCATATCCGACTTGGACGCAAAATTCTCTGGAGAATTTTGGGAATCCCTACGCATGTTGCTAGGGATGAAAAGAAACATGTCAACAGCATACCATCCACAAACAGACTGTCAGTCAGAACGAACCAACCAAGTGCTGGAAGGTTACTTAAAAATTTCGTCAACTAAAACCAGGACGATTGGTATTAGCTGTTACCATTAGCCGACTACGCATATAATAATTCTGCAATAAATGCACATGGAATGTTGCCCTTCTTTGCAAATTATGGTTACCATCCACTAACAGAATGGATGCGAAAGCGAAAAGCTCAAAATCAAGGGGCAGAGCTATACAGCCACTGGATGAAGGCGATTCACAAACGAGCTATAGAAGTGCCAAACTATACTCCAGAGGCAATGACGAAATACTACGACCGAAAAGCATTCCAACTGCCGGACTGTAAGGATGGCGACTTTGTAATGTTGAATAGAAAGAATATTCATACAAAACAACCCTCGAAGAAACTAAGTCCAAAGCTCTATGAACAGTTCAAAATCATAGAGGCAAAAGGACAGCGCACTTTCAAGCTTGAGATATTGCCTATATGGAGAATACACCCAACCTTCTATATTTTGCTATTGGAGCCCTATCGGACGTCCGTTCAAGAAGGAAGAGAACAGCCCCTACCAGAACAAGAGGAGATCGACGGTGATCTTGAGTGGCAAGTAGAACAAATTGTAAAGAGTGAAATAATCTCTTATACTCGAAAGGTTCGCGGTCGCCATAAGCGAATGCGCGAACTACACCCCCTAGTCATAAGTGTTCGTGAAACCTATCTCACCTTAGTAAGCTACCGCGCCAAAACCCCCAGTTCTTGCTGCAACAAAATTTCATGACCCAGTCAGGAGGAGAGAGTATAGGGAAACTATAAAGCAGATCTTAGCATGCCCGGAGCTAGTGGGAATGGTGAGAGATACAGTTTTGTGTTGCGTTGAGAGAATCTTGGGGCAGGTAGGAGTATGGGTTGTAGAAAGCATGGGACGGTGTTAATGGCAAACCACTCATTGTGCACATATGTTTGTTAGTTCTATTTAGTTAGCAGGAGCAAGCATCTGAGAATTAGCAAGCTCTCTTACAGATGTATAGCAGAATAGCCGATTCAAGTTGACTTCCTCTGGATGGTAATGGTGTGAAGTTGTGCAAGCCTGAACAGATCACCACTCCTTAACCTTCATAGGTTAAAGATTAAAATCTCATACTAATAACATCCACTCATCTAACTAATTCACAGTCAATATTGGTTGAGTAAAGGCTTCCAGTGTAGAATAAAAGTTTGAAGTTTGAAGTTGGAACTCTTAGTAAATATTTGAGAGGGAAGAAAACTTCTCCAGATCACAAAACTTTGTATTATTGCATATTCCTTGCTTTTCTCATACATTGCCGCAGGTATTGCTATCAAGGCTCACAGTTCTTTACAGGTCCGGAACCCAAAAAGGACAGGCCCCTCGCCTGATTCCCTACTCTACCACAGTGAACAGGGTTAGGCAGGTTGGGAATTATGGAAGCAAGGTTCCCCTAAGCCCAATTTAATGGTAGGGCTGAGCAAGTCAAAACACCCACCGTGCAGCCCCTCTCCGCCCTCTAAACAAGTATTGCCGGGACTTCAACCATCTAACTTCCAACTGTAATTTATGCACAGGAGCACTGTCATGCTATTTCTATTTCTTGGACCCTTAACAGAAACTGCAGCACAAAACACCTGCCACATAATGTTGCTACACTATTGTACTTTCCACTCACTGATCTCTGATAATAAAGGATATTGTTGATCAGTGGCAGCCACTGATCCGAGCATCAGCATCCTGAGTATTGTCAGGCATTCAGATAGCCATGTGGTAGATTACGATCAGATGAGATTATCTGTATACTGGGGACATGGAGGGCTCCGCATCATGTATTTCTACCTCTTGCTTTCTTGTACCTCTTACAAAGAATAACACCCCCCTCCCCACCTTACACGAGAGACCTTCCATAGTATTTAATTTGTACTCTAGTATTCAAGTAGTACTTTTGCTTGCTTAGTCCCCCGGACACCCAAGATGGCCATCGGCTTTGTGTGATAGCATTTTGGTAGGGTAGAATTTTGCTGAGGTAGCTTAGTAAGGTGAGACAGGTTTCACGAACACTTCTGACTAAAGGCTGTAGGTACTTTGTTAAATGAAAAGGGTGTTCAGAGGATGAGAACACCTGGGACCCAACTGAGAGTTTGGAAAACACTCAGGAATTAGTAAAAGGTTTTCACCAGGAAAACCCAGACTTGCCGAGTAGGGCAGATGTTAAATAGGGAAGAAAGGCTTTCCTCATATGGACAAGTAAACACATGAGGTTGTTTACCCTACCACCCAGAGTTCAAAAAGGATTTCATTTGTTGTTAAAAGCAATAAGAAAAAGATCTTAAAAGCATTTGAGGACGAAGCTTGGAGAGAGGGAGCTCGTGTTAGGCATACTGGAAGGCTCAGCCTTTCATTAGTGAATAAAGACCTATAGTTACCCTACCTTAGGACTCGGAGTTCAAACGGACAACCCAACAGACCCCTCCCGCACCAATGTTGGGATGGCACTACATCGGCAGACGCTGCTGTGGTTGCATCCCCTCACCAAAGACATGGTCATTGGAGCCCTCCTTGTAACCCTTATACGTCGCTGCCGTCCGTCCGACCGGATCCCTTTCACAGGATATGGGAGGAAAGACATTTGGCGAGCTTCTGTCAGTGGGTTGAGCCAAATTGGTCAACGTCGCATAAGGTTACTGAGTACTAAAGATAGGGGTTGGGAAAGTCATCACTAAGTAATGGGACGTTTTTACGGACAATGGTTAAGCAACATCATTCTATACTCTATGCTCCTGCCATGAAAGTCGCAGAAGTGAATGGTGTTGTTGGATGAAGTAGTTTGAGAAATCAAGCATACCCGCACTCACATACATCACTAGTATTCTTCGGATACTGATGGAACCATATGATAACAATATAACTATGAAGAGATAATGGCAATTGATGCGATTATCGGGACAAGTCTATCTTATGCTTCGCAGCTGTCGAGTGCAGGATATATCTGCAATGCTGAGAGGTTCGATAACAAAGCTGGCCCCTTTGTTGGTTCGATCATAGAGACCATTCTGCGTATACCATCGCAAGCAAGACTCCATGCCGACGAGGATGGCTCATGCTCAATGGACTGATGTGTAGGAGCACCATCAGGAAAACCTATGATATTGCCATTCGGAAGTCAAGTGAGATAACAGAATTGTCAGGGTCCAATGGAGTTCGCACTTTCAGAACAAGCTGAAGTTTGTTAGCAGGAACTTAGTTAGTATGAAAACTAGCTGTAGCCCGCGACCACCCAGATGTGGCATATAAATATTGAGGTGCCTCCCGAGCTATTTGAACATCATCAAGCAATGGAGAAGAGATCTTATCAATATAAAACGTGTACACTAGAAAATATTTTATCATTCTACCTATCTCTCCTTTAAGCATTGAGCCTTCCTAGACAATCTCTGTCTATCATAATGATTCTCAGCCTGAGTTATCTCGCAAGACTTTGAGATAGGCTCCCACCTAACAAAAATATTTACACACATAATGGACTCGACATTGGGCTTTGTGAAGAAGACCGCACAACTTGATGCATTTGATGATGTTTCAAAGACATTACCATCTTACTTTGAATTCCTTGTACATAACATAGGCTACAGCGAGCTTACACTATGGCAACGGAAGAAGATGCAGAATCTAGGGCACAATATTTTGGTCATCCTCACTACAGCCCTGCTTCGGCCTAGGAGTGCTCAAGTTATACTGTTCAAGTATGCTCTCAAATGTGTTAAGGTACTTATACACTTCCATATGATATCATAGTCTTAAAGTCACCTGTCAGAAACAATCACTTATATTGTTGGTTACTAAATATAACTGACTGCTGTGCTGAGCAGTAACAGAATACTCATCTCTCCTCCTCACTTTCAACCCCACATAAAGAAATTGCTTTAACTCAACCAAAACCTAACCACTTTACCTGATTCTTTTTCTTCTCAATATTATACCTCCTATTCCACACAGTTATCCTAAAAAGCCTATTCCTACCCATCACGTGTCTGAGTTTACCAGGGGCACAATCCTTTGGTTACACGTGCCTCAAATTGTGTATCAACAAATTTCTGACTACCTCAACATCCCTCCCACAACTGTTAAAGATACAGTCTCAATGAAAGATTTCCAGAGGAAGGAGAGAAGGTGAAAAGCACGATATCCTAAGACTACCAAGTAACAGGATGATACTATGGTGGAGAAAGCCCTTGAAAATAGCAATACCACCTATTTTGAGATTGGTGCAAAAGTTGCTCCCAACATTTCTTCTATGACAGTGAGGAGAAGAGTTGCACAAAAGCATATAAAAAGTGGTGAGCATAAGAGAGTGTTCACTTGGATGAGGATCAAGTACAGGAGAGGTGAGAATAGGCATTAGTTTATAGGCATTGGACAAGGGAGATGTGAAGGAGGAAGGCAATGTAGTGAGATGAGAGAGCAGTACAAAGGGGGAGGGGGGAGGACAAAATAGGTATTTAGATACCCAAAGAAGAAGTGAAATAGGGATTGGGTTGAACCTACTCTTAGGATAGGAGAGAGGAAGATTGTGCAGATGATAACTCGTTGGTTTTATGGTCAAACTCATTGTCTCTTTTCTCCTGTTTTTCCTGATCCTTCTTCTGCTGGCGGCGGAGTAACTTGAAAGACAATTATCGATGTTTATGATCAATATGACTTTTTAGGGATATGGGAGGATATCGGAAAGCATCCTGGAGTGGAAGAAGTCTTCCTTATTATTGACAATGAATACTAAGACTCACTTGCCTTTTAGAAAATGGCTCAGAAGACAGGGAATTACTATTATGGAAATTCCTGCCTATTCACCAAATCTCAATCTAATTGAAAATGTTTGGGCTCTGGTGAAAGATGAGCTCCAGAACCATTATCCTAAACTCTATCTGATGAAGGGTTCTGACAGTGTGTTCGAAAAGGTTATAGAGAAGTCCATTACCCATTGTTCAAAACTTTTTGACCCAAAGATACATTATTCTCTAGCAGGTTTAATGATAAATAGAATTGAAGCAATTATTAAGGCAGATAGATGGTACACTAAATATTGATATCTACTATGTATTTACCTTTTTTCATATTTTATTATTATTATGATGTTGGGGTTGATGGAGCACGTTGTGGTTGTCTAACCAAAGTTTTTCCTGCTAGTTATAGTTGGTTGATTTTGCTAAGGAACAATATACAGGATTTTCCAGACAGGTTTCACCAGATAAAGAATATCTTTTTACAGTATCAAGTAACTCAACGCACCTGCATGAAGATAGATAAGCAGTGAAGAGAGCTGTTATATCACAAAGCTCAGATGAGAGTACCTATCCCACCCTCGAAATCGCACCAGAACCTGAATGCAAACTAGGAAGAAGACAATAAGTATTGCATAGATTTGATCTATAGTGAATTGGATTTCAACTTTATCTAAATATATCTACTAACTCACTTCTCTGATCATATACACCTGTTTGGGCAATATTCTAATGTATTCAACCAAGACTGCTAAGCTTGTACATAAGATACAAATTAAGTATGGATTGCCACAATTGAATAAGAACAATGCTTACATCAAATCATGCACAGCTATAGTCATCAGCATGTAATCCCAGTGAGACTATTGAACTTAGCATGTCTTCAATGTCGTTGTAGTAATCTCTTCTCTGATATCTTGCAATATGTCAACACAATAACAAGCCACTATCTAGAGCTGGTTACATGTAAGAGAGTACTTAAACACAGAGATGACATTTCCAATCTGAATAATTTTTCCAGGGTATTCAGCATTTCTCTTCAGATTGTATATCATGAATTGATACAATATAGCTGTCATAATCTGCCACTAGCATGCCCTCTTCCAAATAATGTAGCAATACTTGAATCACTTCCAGTTGAGCTACTGAGACAACTCAAAATCTCTATTCCAGCATTCAAAGAACCCAAAGTATACAATATCCTCCATGCACGATGCACTTGATCACTATACTGTAGGAATCAGGAGAGTTGCAACGATTGAGTTTGGGTGTTAGCAGGTATGAAAGAGATGTATCATGGATTCAGAGGCCGTCATTCAGTTAAGCTCATGCTCTTATCAAAATCAGGAATTCCAGATGTGAGAATTTAGTGTCCCAGCTCCTCTGCATTCAGTTTGCGAGCACTGTCAACTTTGGGTGTCTATCCAATATATATGATCTTATTACAGTTAAAATTAAGAAGACTGACTGTAAGTTTGCTGTAGTTGATCTAGGGACAATTCTTGGCCTGGCCCACCTGATCCCAGAGGTGGAATGGGTCTGGCTTGTGAACAGCAAGATTGATTTGAGACTATTTAATAAGATTTATTAAGGGAGCCGGATATCATAGAACAATTTTGCGATACAAGAGTATCCTAGTATAAAATCTACCACTATATATATAATGTATTCTCTAGAATCATAAGATCAATAAATCACGATGCTGGCAGTTTCGTAGATTATTTGCCTACAGAAGAGATTAGACCAAAAATAAAGTATTACTACACTCAACACCAATGAACACTGGAAGCAGCAGGATTTTAATTATCCTTACAGATACAAGACATAAAAACATGCTAGATCCATCAGGCGAAAGAAGTAACGGAAACAAAAGCCTGGGAATATTCAGGATACTTATATGAGGCAACATTTCATCTGGAGAGTAAGAACGTGGTACCACGAGCCATGCTGAATACAATGTTAGAGGGCATTATATGTAATGACCCTGCGATAGGTAGCTACAATAACTACCACCTTAGCCCAAATGGTATACCGAGTGGTAACCAGAGGTGGTATGGTCTTGTATACACATAGCTGGTTAACCTAGGACAAAGTCTAGGGAATGGTTGAGTAGCCTTGGGCACTCTATTAGGCAGGGTAACCTTTCGGGAGAACATTCGTATAACGTCAAGAGAATTATGGGAATGTTACACGGATCTCCAAGATGACTTTTGTGGTCGACTGGAGGACTTCCGGAGCGGTTAATGCCATAAGAGGACACCGTTACCCTACCTTGGGAATTTGGTCATTTTGCCCATGGACCCCAGTTACCCTACTGAGGAGTCCAAGTTACCCTACCTTCACCGGCAAAGTCATCCTAGGACTTAGAGGTCGATTGCCTCACATTCGATGGGCTCTGAGATGTTCATGGGTACATACGCATCTGCGTGAGAAGGCCCCACACCTGAGTAAAGGTGGCCTGAACATGCTATTAAACGTGGGCTAGTTTTGCTCACTCCCCCCTCTAGCCCCAGCGTTAAGACGGCGCGTCATAGGCAGATGGCTGCATAGTTGCTTATTTGCTAGTAAAAAGAAGTGATTGGAAAGGCAGCCGTAACACCGTATACGTCGTCGCCGTCCCTCCGACTGAATGTCGTTCGCAGGATATCAGAGGGGAGTATGGGTAACCACCAATATGGAGGTTGCCCATATATGGTCTCTCCGGCACCTAGGAGTCTATCTTAGCCTACGGGTAGTAGGGAAGTCTTCCTAGTAGTACTTAGGTAGTCCAAGGAGGCCAGGGAGCTTTCGGGACAAATACCTCAGTAACCAGCCAGGACCTTCTCCCCTTGATTTGTAGCATTACTATGGGTTGTCAATGGGCTCTAGAGGTATGGGTATTATCACGGTAGAGTATGTCCCGAGAGGCTGGCTATGGGTAGCGCCCACTTAGCCAACCATCGGCTACATCTCACCGGGGGAGCCTGCATGTCAAATTATATCATTAGACAATCAGGTAGATTAAATGATGGACTGCATAGCTTGTATAGACGAAACTACCACTGGGCCAGTGAGTCCACCACCTAGGTATTGACTCCGGTTGTTGTCATAATAGTTAGCCACCTGTATGACTTCGATAGGAAGAGTTTTTCCACCTGCGGTTGTATTGGAGATACATTGCAGAAGCTCATATCCTGTTGACAGAGTTAAGTGTACCCGAGTTGGTCCGGTACTTCTGGCAGGATAATTCCTGATGGATGGTAGACCCCGGACAGCCCTGAGCAGGACAGGATACTCACATATGGTCAGAGTAGTGGTGAATGTCAAAGGCATAAATCTAATATATACTTAAGTTTAAGCATTTGGCATTCTACTTCGACAACCAACTTTTCCTCAAGAGAACTAAATTGAGTGATGCTTCGAGCTTCACTATATTAAGTTTTACAGTTTGATTCTTTTGAATTATTTACCTTATCTTTATCTTCTGCTTTGAGTATTTGGTGCGGTCGCAACCGTAGAGTTCACCTCTCTATAGGGTGCCCCGTTACATTATAACAGAACTCAGAACGCACAGAATGTGGGTAGATAGCGCCATATAACTCAGGATGCATAGGGCACACAGGCCACAAACTCAATATCATGTTCATCAGGACACAACGCTGTCGGATCAGACATAGTATAATTCTTTGCTGATATATGTGTAATAGGAGCACCCTATAGACGGATGAACTCTAAGATTGCGACCACACCGAAAACTCAAAGTTGAAGTTAAAGATGAGGAAAAATAATTCAAAAGAATCAAAATGGTAAAACTTGATATCGTTAAGCTGAAAGCTGTACTCAATAAGTTCAGTCGAGAATTATTAGTTATCGAAGTAGAATGACAAACGCTTAAACTTAAGTAAATATCAGATTTAAGCCTTTGACATTTACCATTACTCTGACCTTGTGTGAGTACCCTGACCTGCTCAGGGCTTGTTCGAAACCTATCCTCAATCAGGAATTATCCTACTAAAAGTCTCAGACCAAGTCAGCTAGGCTTAAATGCGTCAATAGGATATGAGTTTCTGCAATGTATCTCCAATACCACTACAGGTGGATAAACCCTTCCTATCGAAGTCATGCTAGTGGCTAACGGCCATGACAACAACCAGAGTCAATACCTAGATGGTGGACTTACTGGCCCAGTAGTAGTTTCATCTATACAAGCAATACAGTCTGTCATTTAATCTACTTGGCTACTCAATACCATATTCAGACATGCAAGCTCCCCCAATGAGATGTACCTGATGGTTGGCTCAATTGGCGCTACCCATAACCAGCCTCTCAGAACATACTCTACCGTGATAAGACTCCTACCTCTAGAGTCGACTGACAACTCATGTTAATGATACAAGTCAAGAGGGGAAGGTTCTGACTATCTACTTAGGTAATTGTCCTGAAAGCACCCTGGCCATGTTGGACTATCTAAGGACCTTCCAGAAGACTACTCTACTACCCGTAGGCAAAGATATACTTCCAGGTGCCAGAGGGACCATTTATGTATGACCCCATATCTGGCAGCCTCTTTTTTTCTCTTTTTCTTTTTTATCTATCATGTGCATGCAGTTCAGGGAAAACAAGTAAAATTGCTTATTAGGTGTTTTGAGTTATAAGCAGTTTTAGTTTGCATAGCAACCAAGATAGTTTTAGGAAAAAGTGATAAACAGTTTTTGACAATGAGAGTGAAATAACTCAACAATCTATTAAGTATTTCTCTTAGGAATAAAAGATAAATAATATTCATAGTTACTTACTTAATTCTATGTTAAAACTATTTGTTTTTATCATAGTAACTAATCTTAATACATGTTAATTTTTGATATATAATTCAAAACAAGTTATAATAGCTGAGTAAGCAAATTTAACTAAGTTTTAACTCCTATAAATCTACTCTTATCTCAACTTTTATTGCATCGGATATGCTTATAACAGGTTTATCCTATTTGTAAAATAGGTTGAAAGTATAAGTATTGAAAGAAATACAATAATAACTTTGAATTGTACTCATGAAAATATTTGAAAAGTAGAATCCAGGAAGATCTCATAGCAGGCTATCCATCGATGTAAAAAAGGTTTTTTGTATAAACTTTCAAAATAGTCCTTACAAGACCAATTCTTCTTCAATTATAATAATAAATATATTTCAAGAGGTCCAGAGTGTACTATATCTGGTGCTCAATGCTAAGAGCTATTCGACTCATATTGTTGTTGTTGGCAATCTTCAGGTTTTTTGCTGAACTGCACCAATATATTCATTGTCAAGGTACAAGAACTTGCATGGAGCGCTAGCTATGACGTAAACAAAACCTGAATCCCAAAAACTCGTAATATAGGAAAAACCACACCATTAGTCTCCAAGTGCATCAAGTACTCGATGCGGCACCATCATACAGTTAACAAAGGAAAGTAAAATCACGATACTAGCTAAACAACTAACTCGCTACGGAAGAAAAGAAAACACCTTTAACATTCATCGCAGTAAAAAACCTAAAAAGAGCAGAGTGGAGAAGAGTAAAAATGGCCTCTTGGGGGGAAGGCAGTGGGAGAGAATGGGCAAAGCATAGAGGCAGGTGAAGAGGAGAGAGAGGGGAACATGTTCAGAGGGTAGTGTAACGGGGGCACCCTATAGAGAGGTGAACTCTAAGGTTGGGACCGCACCAAAACTCAAAGTAGAAGATAAAGATAGAGTAAATAATTCACGAAGAATTAAAACGGTTAAACTTAATATCGTTAAGCTGAAAGCTTCACCCAATAAGTTCTCTCGAGGGAAAAGTTGGTTTCTCAAAGTAGAATGCCAAACGCTTAAACTTAAGTACATATCAGATTTAAGCCTTTGACATTCACCACTACTCCGACCTGGTGCGAGCACCCTGTCCTGCTCAGAGTTTGTCCAAGGTCTACCCTCCATCAGGAATTATCCTGCTGGAAGTGTCGGACCAACTCGGGTACACTTAACTCCGTCAATGGGATATGAGTTTCTGCAATGCATCTCCAATACAACTGCAGGTGGAAAAACTCTTCCCATCGAAGTCATACCAGTGGCTAACTGTTATGACAACAACCGGAGTCAATACCTAGGTGGTGGACTCACTGGCCCAGTGGTAGTTTCGTCTATACAAGCTATGCAGTCCATCATTTAATCTACGCAACTATCCCATATGATAAATTGACATGCAAGCTCCCCAAGTGAGATGTAGCCGATGGTTGGCTAAGTGGGCGCTACCTATAGCCAGCCTTTCGGGACATACTCTACCGTGATAAGACTCATACCTCTAGAGTCCAATAACAACCCATAGTAATGCTACAAATCAAGGGAGAAGGTCCGGGCTGGTTACTGAGGTATTTGTCTCGAAAGCCCCCTGGCCTTCTGGGACTACCTGAGTACCACTAGGAAGACTACCCTACAACCAGTAGGCTAGAATAGACTCGTAGATGCCCGAGAGACTACATATGGATAACCCCCATTTTGGCGGTTACCCATACTCCCCTTATATATCCTGCGAACGACATTCAGTCGGACGGACGGCGACGACCTATATCGTGTTACGGCATCTGCTCCAATGACATCTTTTTACTAGCAAACGAGCAACTACACAGCCATCTGCCTATGACGCACCGTCCCAACGCTGGGGCCAGAGGAGGGTGTTAGCTAAACCCGCCCAAGTTCAATAGTATGTTCGGGCCACCCTTATACAGTCGTGGGGCCTCCCCGCGCAGATGCGTGTGCGCCCAAGAACATCTAAGAGCCCATAGAATGTGAGGCAATCGACCTCTAAGTTCTAGGATGACTTTGCCGGTGAAGGTAGGGTAACTTGGGTTCCTC
>Ga0307509_10002607_pt1 | contig 28887 bp, 24 predicted proteins | sample 10_EM_MG_FD_202245 | JGI IMG/M metagenome (GOLD analysis project Ga0307509, IMG submission 202245) | Populus trichocarpa ectomycorrhiza microbial communities from riparian zone in the Pacific Northwest, United States - 10_EM | ecosystem: Host-associated > Plants > Roots > Unclassified | place...
ACCCATGCCCAGCTGCCCACCAGAGAGGTGTTCGACCGCTGTTATCCGAAGTGTTGGGATCGACATCCCCCCGCCCTAAAAGAATTCTCACCACATCTTCACATCCATTTTGAGCTGCCCACAAGAGAGGTGTCCGACCGTCCTTATCCGTAGTGTTAGGAGTAACATCCCCCCGCTCCAAAAGTATCTGCAGAGCGCTCTCCCACCCATGCCCAGCTGCCCACCAGAGAGGTGTTCGACCGCTGTTATCCGAAGTGTTGGGATCGACATCCCCCCGCCCTAAAAGAATTCTCACCACATCTTCACATCCATTTTGAGCTGCCCACAAGAGCGGTGTGCGACCGTCTTTATCCGTAGTGTCGGGAGTGACATCCTCTCGTGCTAAGATCATCTTCACAGTGCCCACATGCCCATATATAGCTGCCCACAAGAGCGGTGTGCGACCGTCTTTATCCGTAGTGTCGGGAGTGACATCCTCTCGTCCTAAAAGAATTCTCACCACATCCTCATACCCATTTCGAGCTGCCCAAAGGAGAGGTGTTTGACCGTCCATACCTACAGCATCAGGAGTGACATCCCTGCGCTCTAAAAGACTCTTCGCAACCTCCCTATAATTGCGTTCAACTGCCCACGAGAGAAGTGTTCGGCCGTCTTTATCCGTAGTATTGGGGGTGACATCCTCTCGCGCCAAGATCAACTTTACGGTGCCCCCATACCCATTTATGGCTGCCCACCAGAGAGGTGTTCGACCACCGTTATCCACAGTGTTGGGTGTGACATCCACACGCTCCAAAAGCACCCTCACAACGGCCTCATGCCCATTCCCAGCTGCCCACGAAAGAGGTGTTCGATCATCGTTATCCGGAGTGTTGGGAGCGACATCCCCCCGTCCTAAAAGAATTCTCACCACACCCTCATATCCGTTTTCAGCTGGCAGCGATAGAGGCGTTTGGCCGTATCCATCCGCAGTGTTGGGAGCCACATCTTCCTGTTCCAAAAGCAGCTTCACAATGTCCCCATGACCTTTTCTAGCAGCCAACAAGATTGCCGTGTTACCCAACACATCAGTTGCGTTGAGATTCCATTTCTTCACCCTTAATAGCGCAGCTGCAATCTCCACCATCCCAATATAAGCAATGATGTGGAGCCCGGTAAATCCCGTGGCGTTAACCGTACTAGACTCCAAGTACTCGTATTCCTCTTCATAGTCTAAGTATATCCGAGAGGATATATGCTTATCGAATCCATCGAGAAGCCTCAGTGCCAGCGTCTTCACACTTTCCGTGATTTCTCGTCTAGCGTGTGCTCCCCAGTAACAAGAGGCATATTGAAGTAATGTTGTCGGCGACTCGTCCCAATCATGGGCAAGCGGAAGGTCTCTAACACTCTGAAAGTTGAGGTATGTTAAACAAACCTCGGCAATCATCGAGTGGGCGCTGTGAAACAGGTCGGTATTATTGGATAGATATTCTTGAAGAGTGTAGTGTACAAGACGGACAGTGTATGAGGATGCTTCAACTATTACAAGCCCTTGGGAGCATCCCAGCAGCGTTTCTATCGTAGGAATATTCTGAGAATTCAGGTCTGTGGACCCGATTTCTACTCCCAGGGCATCGCATAACTCGCTGGCTTTCAAGGGCCCCTCCGAATGTGATAGCCACATTAGTGCCTCCATGCCGAGTCTCGACCTGCTGCCCTTCTGATCCTTTATTCGTGCTAGTGTTGCCGAATACGCACTCCGAAGACCATTCCCTTGGATCATCTCGTCAAGCTTTTTCTTCCTCTGATGGATTGTGACTTCCTCCAGGACCGCGTCAATGTTAAGGGAGACGAGAAGAAATCTATATCCTGTTATTAGTGAACGTCCAACAAGGCCTGGATTGATTATTTTTACTCACATTTGCGAAATATTTCTTGGAATTACTGTCAGAATCTCAGCCCTTAAATCATAGTCCATCGCGCTAGGTGTGGAATCTCGGTCTAATCTCATCTCCAGATATCTCTTAATATCCCCAATCGTAGGAACGATGGCTATCATGACGGCCTCGGTGAAATACCCCTCGACCTCGTCCCGAATATGAGGTCTCCCTGAAAGAAACACCCGCGTGGTCGGCGAAGCCCGCACAATATCTCTGAGAGACTCAAGAAGTTCTCGTCGATTTTTCGGAAGACATTCATCCAAGCCATCGATACAAATGAACACTTCCGGTAGCGATGCGATTGTCGTCCCGAGTATTCCTACCATGTCTGAAAGTTGCAGAGCCCTTCCGCCAAACCCCCTCTTCCCCTTACGAAAAACCTGCCGCAAGGGCTCCGGGATTCCATCTCTCTCTAAAAGATGCTTGAGGATTGCGCCTAACATGTTCGCCGCGGATTGCTCCTTCTGGGCAAGATAATCGCAGTAGAGCCCGGCAACGGCGATATCTCGATCACGAACTTGATCGCACAACCAGTCAATAACTAAGGAGCTAATATTTCTTCTCGTCAGTGATGTCCACTTGTTGCAGAGAGCTTCTTACGGACCTAATATGAGTCTTCCCCACACCTGGATTTCCGTAACAGAATAAAACAGCCTGTTCCGGTATCCCTTGGCTACAGCTCCACTCCTCAAACTCGTCACTCTCTAGAAGCCAATCTCCCACACCCTTCACCCGGTCGGCTTGCACAGTGTGATGTCTGTGCTGAGGCTCTAGAGGTGAGAGCCACTGCTTAATCTGGTTATCTTCGTCGTCGGTTTTGTTCACAGTGATAGCCTTGTTTCTTAGGGTGATACTGTTGTTGTAGCTATTGGTTATATTCCCACTGTTAACACTACCGGAACCAAAGGATTGCATATTTGCTCTTCGCTCCGTGATGCGTTTTGTTGATACTTAGTTTCGCCGTGGATGCGGTTCCGTGATGATTCAGGGGGCCAAACGGGTTTATGAAATTTCTAGGACTCAAGGAAAGAGGTGGCGATTGGGCTTATTTCTCCGGCAGTGCTGTCACCTCATTCCTACGCGAAGGAAGCCTAACGAGAAAGAAGGCAGCCAAGGAGTGACCAAACTCACCAGAAGCATCATAAATTGTACTCGCGGTGTCGAAGCGCTTTTAAAAAAGACTGCCCATTGAATGCGGCTGAAATCCTGGCAAGAAGGGCCAAATTTTGGTGGTATGCAATAGCAGTCTTTTTTAAAAACGTTTCGACACCGCGAGTAAGGCAAAACTGTGCCCCCAGCCTACCTGTGATACCCCATTGCATATGTACGAGTAAATATTACATCGTACGCAAGTACCGGTACTGCATATGAGCTCAGCCCCAGCATGAAACTCCAATCACCACCTGACACCTATTTTTCTTTCGCCCTGAAGACCTCCAGCTACGGTAGTCCAACCGCAACAAGATAAACCGACCAGTGACGGTGACCAGTTTGGAATTACCATTCACATGTTGAGGATTTAATGCATTGATTTGCGCGGGGGCTTGGAACTTGATAGCGGATTTATTACTTATTTTGTTTCGCTAGTTGATTGCGGATATGCACCTGCAGCCAAAAAAAAAAAAAAAGACCCACGACACTCTGGTACGGTAGATGGAAGAGCCCAAGGCTTCCCACCAGCAAATGATTTTTCCGGTTTTTATTATCCACAAGGCATACCTGACCGCAACCCCCAAAAACAGCCATCCCTTCCCATGCCACACTACCACCAGTATGATAATATCATAGTAAATCCAATAAATCTCACTCCTCCCCTTTTCGGTAGCATTATCGCACGGGAAGGGTAGACTACCGGTACTCTACCGCTAGCAACCATAAGAACAACCAATCCTCATTCTAGAACATCGAATTCGCCCCCATAGTAAGCTCCAACGGGTATATACATCCCATCAGGGGTCCGAATGCCAATCCCCGGAGTGATCCCTCTTAATCCAAAGTGTGGCACTCCGGAGGACCTAATCTAATGCACAACAACTCAGGTTCTCCGGCTACCGTACTGTACCGGTACTATACCGGCAAACTCCACAAGATTCTCTAGGCAGTCGAAAATGATTTCCTCCATTTGTAATAGCTAGTCTAAAATCCCGAGCCTGATAGCACCCTCCCGCTCCAGAAAATGTGAAGATCTGGCAGGAAGTTTTCCTCTGTCTTTGAATTAGGCTGGAGATATTTCCTGATTGGTCCTATTTCACCTCTACCGTTTGGGTTCGTTCCCTTCCCCCTTCCGCCCCGCTAGCTTGCCAGGGATGTTGTGTTGGTGTTGCTGCAGCTAGGGGGAGAAAGGGATCTGATTAGATGGGTTATCGGATGATTGAACTTTTTGATGTGCATTATTAGGTGAATCCGTGATATCGCTCAGGTGCTGTACAGCACTACACGGGTATTTGTTCTCAGTATAAGGTCTCCTGACTACGATAGAAAGAAAACTTTTTATTTATCTATTCGCTCGTTCAGATAGATCTGGTTCCTCGGGTACAACTCAACCTAACTACTGCGATACCCCGTCACCTACGGTGCCTAGCAGCCTAGTAATGATACGAGACCCACGGCGATAGAGCATGCAGGAATCCGTGTTGACGATGCGGAACAAAAAGGATCATAGTGCGGTATCGCATCATGTCCAACAATGTCATGAAAAAAGGGAGAAAGACGGACTAACCAAGCGACCTAAGAAATTCCTCAGGTGCAAAAACAAACCAAAGAAAAAAAAGTAAAGAAAAAGCGAAAGAAAAGAGAGATATGAGGCTGATAAAAAGCAACGCAAGGTAAATGGAGAAATCCGATGTGCGCCTGTTTGTATTATGAGTATTCACATCCCTACTTATCCGTATCACCCGGGACGGGACACGGTGAGGGCATATAACCTCCCCCAATCCCCACGCTCGTGCCGATAGATCAAAACATGCTGGACCCCTTCTTACTCAACTTCCCTCCTCTCACTTTGCCTCGCTTGGCCCCATCCGCTCCGGCCCCCGCATCCCCACCTCCACCCCCACCAAATCTCAGTCCTAAAAAGCTCTTTCGAGAATTAACCTTTTTACCCTCCTGAATAGGTCTCAGCCCACCCCCACCCCCACCTCCACCTCCAACGACCGGCGGCCTCCCACCCTCCCAGCCTCCAACGACAGACGGCCGCCGCTGCTGCTGCTGCTGCATAACCGCCGCCCTCTCTCGCTCGTACATCATCTTAAGTCTCTGTGTTTCCTTCTCAACCTCCATTTCCCGCCGTTGCCGCTCACGCGCTTCTTCTTCGGCGAGCATGCGGAGTGTTGCTTGCTCCTCTTGCTTCAGCTGTGCTGCACGGCGGGCCGCCTCTTCCGCTTTGCGGATTTGGTAGTCTCGTTGGGACGCCGTTGGAGAGGGGGTATGTTGTGGGTACGAAGTTCTGTGATTCTGCGGAAATGTGGGATGGGGGGGATGTTGGGTAGTTGGTGTTACGGTTATTGATGGGGGAATACTTGGTGTGCTGGACGTTCTCCTCCTCCCGCCGTTCGCGTTGGCCACAACTCCTGCTGTGACGGGGGATGAAGTAGAAGTGGGAGTGAGATTGAACATCAAGTTCGTCGGGCAAAACCACATATCGCCGATCGCCATCGCGCTAAGTATCAGCACCACCTCTAACCCTTTCAAGTCCTCTACCTCAACCCTCTTGAGATTGCTCTGGTAGATAGTGATGTCCCCCGTACCCTTCTTATCCCCCAGTCCCTCGAACGTGGCGATGGGAATGTCCGGCTCGTTCGCGCCGGCCTTTCTCGGTCCGTTGCCGAGGTTTGCGGGGGAGACTAAACTGCACCTCAGCATACTCTTCGATAACACACCACCCTCTTTGCGCCATCGGAAGGTCGCGCGGGGTAAGTGTGATAGGGCATTCCGGTGGGCCGCACTGGCGGCATCTAACCTCGAAGCGGTGGGGGGCAAGAACGAAGTCTTTGGTAGTGAGAATTCCCAGAAATTGCCACGGAGGGTGGAATGGTTGTGCGTTACGATAATTGTAGAGTCCGGGTTATACAGTTGCAATGGGAATTCCTTCGGCAGGAGGACCTTCGGTGGTGGTGGGGGTGCTCCGGGCGAACTCGCTTGCTGCTGGATTATATCTGGCGTTGCGGCGACAGTTGCGTATAGAATGTCGGGGACGAATGCATCGTGGAGGGTGGTGGAGTATGTTGCGTCGATGTCTGGTGTTCGGGTTTTTGTGTATGAGGCGGTTGGTGGAGAGCCGTTCACTGTGAAGGTTAAGGTTGTGATGTGGGGCTCCCTAGCTTGAGGGGCTAGGTGGAATACTTGAGAAGTTCTTGGTCAGTAGGAGGCACCACACCCACCCGTGAGCAAGCAAGCAGCAGAAGAATGGATCGCTTACTCGGAAGACCATCGTCAAGAGGCATCTTGCCACAATACTATCCAACCTCTAGAAACAAAAGAATAAAAGGAGGGCAAGGAGAGGAAGGAGCGTAAGGACAGATGTGCAGGTGTTGGTGTTCAAGCATAAACTCCAGAAGCTCACATCCTCTTTTTACTTCCCCACTCGTAACTTGCCGCGGAGCCAAACTTCCATAGAAAGAAGGAAAAGAAAGAAAGGGAAAGGGAGCAACGAAAAGCCAAACCAACCAAGCACCGCCCCCTGTCTGTGCAACCACCAAATGAGGAGTCTACGTAAGAGCCCCAGCGCTAACCCGTTTCAAAAAAGAATAGAGCACGATTTTTAGGACGGGGATGTTTTCTACCCCTGTTCATCACCCTTCGTACCTGACGGTCTTGCAATTACCCGATTGATAAATAACCTTCTGTAAATAACGGGGTTACTTTGTTCTATTGTTAGAACAGTGCCTACAAAAGCTCTCCGCGAGCAATTAGTAATCAGACGGATGCTGTGTTAGGTATGATAATAATATTATTACAATATTATCACAATGAAAGCTAGGGTTGGATAAGCGATAAACATTTTTTGGCCAAGCGATGATACGAATAGGGCGAGCAATCGAGTGAGCAAGAGGAGGACTCAGAACTTTTGTTGGGCGGGGGTTACGAAACGGCCGCCTAATCGCGGTCTGTTTGTGGTGTTCCGTGATAGTCACGTGCTACGTTGCGTTCACTTTAGTTTGACGGACAGAGACCAAGCGGCTCTGCGATCACACCGCCATTCACCCCTGACCCTCGCACCGTGGTTGACGCGCAGAGCTCGCGATGCGTTCTTTCTTTTTTCCTCCCGAATACGCAGACCGAGAGTCTATCTCTATTATGATAGCACAGCACTCGTAATGCCGTTACCCTCGTAATACGGACTGTTATTACCCCCAGCTAGAAATTGGCCGGAGCCCCACAATTTTGGCGGAATGCAATAGCAGCCCGCTTTGCAAGCGTCCCGGCGTGACGAGAAGGCTTGCGCAACCCAACTTGTGAATCACCGTAAGCTAGGCACAATCGCCCAAGACGATTGACCGAAGCATACGCGGAAGAGTCGTTTTTATAAGTAATCATGGCATTGGAAAGAGAGAAAAAGAAGTACCGCCAAATTCTAGAATGCCCCCATGTTGCAAGCTGGGCCAATCGTAGTGTGCTCTCATTTAGGTATTAATTTAGAGAAATCAAAAATATTGCTACCGGCAGTCTATTCTAACTACACGAATTTCGTCTCTCCAACCACAACTGATGGCATACTCCATCCCCAACGGTAGACATTCAAAAAAAAAAATACCGTGAAAACTCGGATAACCGAGTAAAACGCTGGGAGGTCCAGAATTTCCCCCTTCGGATTAGGGAAAACGCAGCGGGAAGATTATGTTCCGGTCCCCATTTGAGACAAATAAGGGGAATGGCTCGTACAGCCTGCCTTACTAGGAGAGGTAACTCTAACGTCCGAACGAGGTTCTCAATTCCTACAATTCCTACGATCACCCCCGTTTGTTCTGGTACACGCAACACCGGTACTCAGCCAAGTCCCATACCCCCATAAATGGCCCATCCGGAGATAACCTGAGGAGTCAGGGCACAAAAAACATAAAAAAGACCTTACTCCAAGCTACCGTATTGCCGTAGCGGACCAACCACCTGCTATTGCGCAGACTCAAAACTACCCAACAGCTTCACCATTGTTATATTATAAGTAAAAATGCCTGAACAGACCCAAGTAGCTACAAGAACAAGTTTTCCCCACCTCTCAAAAGCCCGAAACCACAGATTTACATGAAATATTTTCCGTTACCGTAGCACCTGATGGTGCTCGGCTGTTGGCTACTAATAAATCCGCTATCGCAAATACTTCCAACCCAAGATATACCCGTGAACGTAATGGCGTATCGTACCGACCGCACTTCTATTTCTTAATGCAGAAACCATGATATCCCGCCTAACGAGTGGCCACATTCCCTCGCAAGGCACGATTTAACTTAAGCTTGCCGGTAGGGAATGCCAAGATTTCCGGATACTTTTTGGAGCCCGGTGGGAGAAATGTGCATCCGGAGGCTGCGTGTTACATGATAAGTCAGTAACTATCTGCAATCCTTAAGGCAGTGCAGGTAGTGGCTTATATCTGCCCTGCGGGCAAGAGGGCACGGTGAGTTTCGCTCGGTAGGGTGTCCTTAGGATGTTCCTACAGTACATACGGTAGTTCAGGCTAGACAACCTGTAGGATTGAAGTACCAGTAGATATAATAGCTGACGCTTAGGGTGTTTGTACTTCTAGAGTAAACTTCGAAGCAATATTTTGCACCAACTCACGTGCCGCACTAGTTGAGTGAGTACTCATTAGCGGTACGTGTAACAAGTGATTCAAGTGCCCGGACGATTCTGTTCCCCGGTATGAGATCTGAAGCGGCACAATTGAAGCGTCTCTCATTTACTAGTAGAAGGATCGCAACCCAAGAATTCAGAGTGTGACAACAAGTTCCCGGAGTCCATTCCCGATCGATAACCCCCACAGGACGCGTGTATGATAAACATTTGCAGTTCCCGCCAGTTATTTCGACGTAGCTTATGGATCCGGGAGTTTGAGACACGCATGGGCCTTCTCTTACGTGTACCCGCCCCGCCCGTCAGGACCCTCGGAGGCAGATAGATCATGCATTGGACGGCGGAGCCCATTGAAAACTTGGGTTTATCATCAAGGCCGTATTAGGTGTAGGTGTTTTCTTTTTTTTCCTCGCTAAAGGGAAATAGTATAACGAGTGATGCTAAGCAAAGGTAGGCTGTAGGCTAGTAACGGGGGGGACGGTATTCGGGGTGCTGATGTTCGATGTGACCGCACCGAAGCATTGATTCTGGGAATTCACTGGTTGAACAAACCCCCCAAGTGCCGAACTAAACTGAATTGATAGAGGCCCGCCTGGCTTAGGATGAGTAATATAAAAATGGGGGAGACTACAGCACAAAAAAATGGTACTGGGGCTAGGAGCCGTAGCATGCTCAATTTATTCCTAATAGTTTTGGTCTCCTTGGTGTTATGAGTTCTGCAATACAAAGGCATTCCTGTCTAGTGTACGCATAATACCGTAAGCCATAGCACTCTACCCAGGTCAATGGTTGAGGCTGCACCGTAAATCATAGCTGCAAGGGACAATACCGGAAAAAATATCTCCCAGTACGAGCATAAAATTCGATGCCGGTAATGGAGTCCTGTGCTCTTGGAGTTCATGTCATATAAAGTGCTGAGTGACGAGGCGTCCTCATGACGGGGGGATTTTGCCTCGCCGACTTGCAGGGGTTGGAAGATGGGTAGGTGAAAGACCTAAAGATGGACTTTTGGTAGCATGTGAGGATTGTGCTCAGGGGGGCTCCGGCGAGAAGGTGCTAGATTGGATCCGAGATATTCTTATCACTGATTCCGGGGGCGGATTGCGGATTTAGGAGTTCCTTTTTGCTCATATGGGCGCCCTATATAAAGCCCTCAGGTAGCATTTCCTTTTGAGATGCGTGAGTTTTTTATACTAGCCTAGCTAACGGCGTCTGATGGGTTTACGGCAATCCAGCGTACTGTGTCGTATTATATCCTATCGTAGGCGATATAAAACGGATCTATAGAACTCGAGGCTTGGGGGAGTGATGGCCTATGACGGCGTTATAAGGAAAGGAGGGAAAGAGTGGTAATACTGGTAGCTGAGGTTCCTTGCTGGGGGGTACTAGTGCTCAGGTGTGGGGGTGTGTATGAACAGACTGACACGGAGTTGTATTTTTTTTCTTTCTGCAAGTATCATACTGTGCTAATCAAAGTGACTTTTTTCGAGAGTAGGACACCGCGTACTAAGAGTTTCGTGTATATGGGAATTTCTTTCAGAAATGTTTAGTAGAGACTTACTCTGCTGTCTCGGTTGGTTGGTTAGTTTGGTGAGAGGTCTTGAGTCATAAATTGTTCGACCGGTAGGCTATGATGGACTGCTATTCATCGGTATATTCAACGATTGTTTGGGGTACTACTTGGGTTAGCCGCGAAACGGTATTGGTCCACGGTTATTAGAAAGGTAAGTGGTGGTAAATGTAGCAATCTGGAGTAGTAGCGATCTACGATGCACTGGGAGGTAAGTTACCGTACGAGTATTGTCTTTCATAAAGCTTGATGAACTTGTCTGCACTATAGCATGAGCTGGATTGGTCTATCGCCGGCGCTCAAGAGTGTTCGTTCATCGCAGAACAAGATTTGGGCTGGGCCACAGGATGGCGCTTAAATAAGTATGGGATTTCCGGCTGTCATGCCGATGGGGTATGCATAAGCCGGGTATCACCCCAAGTGTGGATGGGTTGATCGGATGATCCCGAGGTATTCATCAGGTTTCACAAAAAACCCCTCTTTTCTTCAACCCCTAGGTACCCCGGTAGTCAACAAACTCCATCATCCATCATCCACAATATCCTAAGCGGCAAAAAACCGAGAATGTCTCAATCGTTCAGTAACAACACCAACTCTTTGAACAGCCACCTGAGTGTTAGCGTGTCGAATAACTTTACATTTGCCGATGACCGACCTAATATCCTAGCTTGGCTATCCCCACTGGATCCCAAACTACGGCATCAAGACATCGGAGACCGTCGGGTGGAAAATGTAGGGGAATGGCTCTTACAAACCGGGGAATTTAAAAGCTGGTGCGCCGGTGGTGAAGGAAGCGAGTCTGATGACGCAGTTTTGTTTTGTTATGGAAATCCGGGGGCTGGAAAGACTTTTATCAGGTAACAAGGATGGATCTCGAGAAATGGGGGGGAGAGAGCAAGTACTGATAGGCCGCGATGTTAGCTCATTGGTGACAGACGACCTGTGCAATCAGGCTAGAGGAAAAGGTGTCGCCGTCGCATGTTTCTACTTCGACTTCGCCGCCCAAAAGGAACAGTCGCCTACGAGTATGTTGGGCGCCCTGCTCAAACAGGTTGTGAGCGGGATGGAAGAGGTACCGGAGGAAATAGTGCAAGACTATGTGGACCAGAAAAAAGTCCTTGGTGGGCGGAGACCATTACTTTCCGATATTATGAGGATGTTGCAGGCCACCGCTTCCAAAAAACGCATATTTATATGCCTCGATGCTATGGATGAATGTGTGGCAGGAGATCGTGTCAAGATTCTTAATTCGTTAGGCAAAATCCTCCAGAGGTCTCCAAGCACTCGAATATTCGTGACTGGAAGACCACACATTCGCGCTGAAATCGAAAGCCGGCTTTCTGGAAGAGTGACCACTATACTTATCACTCCAAGGAGAGATGACGTCATCGGATTTCTCCATAACAGGCTGGCCGAGGACACAACACCGGATGCGATGGACGGTAGTCTCGAGGCAGACATCCTGAGACGAATTCCTGAAGATATTTCGGAAATGTAGGTGGAGGCACTTGCGCCGGGGAATCTATATCAAGATGTCCGCTAATAGAGATTTAGATTCCTCCTAGTCTCGCTGAATATCGACGCGATCTTACAAGAAACCACAATCCATCGCAGACGACAAAAGCTTAACGCAATGGCCGATGGGCTGGGGTTGGGGGACGCTTATGATGCAACGTTGGGTCGGATAAAGGGACAGGGTGGGGAGAAAGCGAGGCTTGGCATGGCCGCTTTGATGTGGATCTCCCACTCGGAGCGGCCATTGAAGGCTGACGAATTGTGTCACGCCCTAGCGGTAGAAATAGGGTCACCAAATCTCAATACCGACAATGTTCCTTCAATAGGGACATTGCTAGCTTGTTGCCAAGGAGTTGTTTCGGTAGAGAAGGAGGCTTCCACAGTTCGGTTAATCCACTTTACCCTTCAAGAATACCTCCGGGCTCATCCCGAGCTTTTTGGCACAGCTCATTCCATAATGGCCGAAACCTGCTTAATTTATTTGAATTCCCACCACGTCAAGGCTCTTTCGACCAGTCCCTCTCCCGATCTCCAGGGCACACCTTTTCTCGAATATTGCTCTCTATATTGGGGAACGCACGCGCGAAGGGCCTTTTTAGATAGTGCGAAATTGCTTGCACTAAAGCTGTTTAACGACGACTACGATAACCACATATCCACAAAACTCCTCTTGAAAGCACAGAAACCACTCTCGCGTACTGTTGCTTTCGATAAACCCTCCTTATTCAGTAGTCTGCATTTTGCATGCGCCTTCGGGATCGTTGAGATTGTAGAAAGTTTGGTAGAGGTAGAAGGTTGCGACATCAACCAAACAGATTGCGTGGGTGATACACCCCTCGTGTGGGCTGCTTCGAGTGGGCACGAGGGAGTGGTGGAGATACTGCTCAGACAGGACGACCTTAACCCTGACAAACCGGATCGCACTGGCCAAACGCCACTCCTCTGTGCTGCTCAGAATGGGCACGAGGGAGTGGTGAAAATACTCCTCGAACGGGACGACGTCAACCCCGACAAGCCAAATAAGTACGGCCAAACAGCGCTATTTGGTAGTGTTCGGAATGGACATGAGCGCGTGGTGAAAATGCTGCTTAGGCAGGGCGGCGTCAACCCTGGCGAGCCCGATATGTGCGGGCAAACGCCAATTTGTTGCGCTGCTCAGAATGGGTACGAGGGATTGGTGAAAACACTACTCGAGTGGGGCGGTGCTGACCCCAACAAATCAGATATGTACGGCAAAACACCGCTCGTGTGTGCTGTTTTGAACGGGAATGAAGGAATGGTGAAAGTACTGCTCGGACGGGACGATGTTACGCTGGACAAACAAGATATGTACGGCCGAACACCACTCCTTCGTGCTGCTGGGAATGGGCACGAGGGGATAGTGAAAATGCTACTTCAACGGGATGAAGTTACGCCCGACAAATCAGATGTGTCGGGCAACACACCACTCCATTGTGCTGCTTCGAATGGGCACGAGGGAGTGGTGGAAATACTGCTCAGACAGGACGACCTTAAGCCTGACGAACCGGATGGCACTGGCCAAACGCCACTCCTTCTTGCTGCTCAGAATGGGCACGAGGGAATAGTGAAAATGCTACTTCAACGGGATGACGTTACGCCCGACAAACCAGATATGTGGGGCAACACACCACTCCATTGTGCTGCTTCGGGTGGGCACGAGAGAGTGGTGAAAATTCTACTTGAACGAGACGACGTAAATCCTGATAAACCGGACGACAACGGCCGAACACCGCTCCTGAGTGCTGCAAAGTATGGGTACAGCGGAGTGGTGAAAATGCTGCTTGGGCGAGGCGACGTGAGCCCCGGTGCACCGGATAACGATGGCCAAACACCGCTTCGTTGGGCTGCTAAGGGTGGGCACGAGGGAGTGGTGAAAATGCTACTCGAGCGAGCGTGGCGGCGTCAACCCCGATAAACCAGATAGCAACAGCCCAACGTCACCCTATTGGGCCAATCAGAACTGAGATTGGATAATAGGGGAAATGCTCGAATGGGACAACGTCAACCCCGATGAATCACCATTCGCGGATGATCTCAATTAGTAGGAGGAGTGGTGAAAATGCTACTTAAGCGAGACGACGTCAACCCAGATAACCAGGTAGCGGTGGCTGGACGCCACTCTATTGTGCTGCTCGGAATGGACATGGGGGTGGTGAAAATGCTGCTCGAGCAGGACGGCGTCAACCCCGATAAACCAGCTATCCTGCGGTGGTGGCGCTGCTACAATCCCGGGGTCTTCGGGTGTGACTCGAAATTTCCATCATATTCATTCCTCTTGTTTTCTTGCTGTTGACCTTTGAATATCTATTTATTTATTTATATTCTACAATTCTCTCCCTCCGAAGTTTAGACGCGGGTTTTTTTTAGATATTCGGAAAGTTCTAGGAAGTGCGAATATTTCTAACGATCTGACGAGCGGTGTAAGAGCTAGCTGTTAACTAGGGTATGACGGCGATTTGTTTCCACTATGGGCATGGTTTGATCAAGGTTGTTTTTATGTGCTATCCCCTCCGGGTAGAAAGTTGAAGGCGAGGTTGGGAAGCTGTCAACGCATTTTAGTCTCATATATAGAGGGGAATTAATATAGAATGAAGTCTTTTAACAATGCCATTGAAACAAATTCCCAGCCCAGTACCGTTTAAACCCTCGAAACTCTCTACGTGCTAACCCCCCGTGCATGCCTTTAGCCGCAGATCACATGCCTGCTCCAGACACTACTCGGCACAGGCTGGTATATCTTCTTTACCGCTCAACCCAGCCTCCGGAATGTGCTTTAAAGCTTGTTTTCCTAAACTCAGCTCAACAGCCGCTGCTGCGATCTCTGCCACTTTTAGATATAGTGCGTAGTTCAAACACTTGATACCCCAACCTACATCCCTAAGCGCACAGCGAGTTTTGCGGGAATATGGGGTATCCCACCCTGACATGTCAAGAGTGACAGAGCGGCCAACGGTGATGTCCGGTATCCACCTACGACGGAGTTGGGAAGGGTATCTCACTCCTATGCCCTCCCCTTGCCAGTCATACTTTTTTCTTCCTTCTCCGGGAACTCTAAAACCCACGTCCGGCGCCACAAACCCACGTAATCTTCTCGGCCAAGTAGAGAGAGCTATGCCATGCCCTGAGACATTTGTGTTGAAATAGTACAGTGCGTTTTTGTATTCTAAATAAATGATGCACTCCCGTAATCGCAACTGTAAAGCACAATACCGGAAAACAGAATCTCGCACTATAAAATTCGACGCCCTGAAATGTGGTTCTTTTCCCGTGGGAGCTCATGTTTCAGAAAGTGCGAACCGGTTAAATCCGCCAATATTAAGTGAATTTTAGGTTATCCGTTTAAAGGGGATAGCTTGACAGAAGACTTAAGGATGTAGCTTTAGTAGCGTATGAGGAGGATTGTGTTCAGTAGGGCGCTACTAAGGAGCAAAATTAGATCCATCCGATTCCGATCCCTACCCCGGGGGTAAATTGTGTATTTCGAAACTAAATTGAGTTCTCCTTCCTCTGAATGCCGAATACAAAGCCCTCTTCTTACGTCTTCTTTGAGATCTAGAGTGTCTTTTTTAGACTTCACCGACGAAAAACGATACACGGCGAAACGAGATACGGCGAGTGACAAGCGGTGAAACGAAACGCCAAGCATACTCACAACCTAAACGATCGCACACTCCAGGGGGGCGGGGGAAATCTTTTCACTAACAACAACAACCACAGTCTCTCGCTCAACGACGACTCTATCGACGGACTAACTAACTAATTAACTAAGGGCGATCACAGGAGTATATATCAATCGCAAAGACATCATATCCATCCATGAGGCACCACACTGCTCCATGTGAGTCTCTCCTTCCCCGGTGAGCACTCCCGGCTAACTAAAAGGAAAACAAACTGTCCCACTGCCGCTGGGCTTCCAGCCCTCTCACACTGGCCTCACAGTGCCTCCGCTTTTCTCCCGGCTTTCCCGAAAAAGCTGCACGATCCCAAAACTATCGCGCATTCCTTCCTGCATTCGCAATGCTTTCTCGAACGTACAAACCGAACGCCCAATGCCGGAGCCATATGCCCGAATCCTCAGCGCATATCCAAAGCCATAAACAAGCGCGCTCCCGGAAGCTATCTGAACAAAGGACGTATCGTGAGAGTATGGCGAGCAGCACCATTTTCAACAGTCTTTTACACAAGCCTAGCTAATGGCGTCTGGTAAGTTTACGGTAATCCACGGTGGTGTGTTGTATATTGCGTCACATATGGTGAACTTGCCACGAGAACCCAAAATTCAGAAGAGTGATAGAATATGACGGCGTTATAAAGCAACTGAGGAAAGAGTGGTAATAAATAAGGCTCTCTAAATGGATACAGTAGCGCTCAAGCGCAGCCGTGTTCATGGACAGGTTGAAGCGGACGTGGGTTTTTTTCCTCTTGCATGCATTGTATTAGATGGTTATTTTGGTTAGATGTGGGGCACAGATGCTGAGAGCGCCCGATATATTGTATATTGTTTTTTGAAATGGCTATCGGAAATTGGCCGTGCTATTTCGGTTACGGTAGTTGGTTTAGTGGTAAATCTTGGATCATGAATTTTCTGGCCGGTGTCTAATGGAAGGATATTTAATGATTGTTTGAAATACTACTTAGGGCAGCCGCTAAAGGGCATACCGGCACCGGTATTGCTCCTCGGCTATTAGAAGGGTGGGATAAGTAGTGGTAAATGTGCTGTGGAGTGGTAGCGCCCCGCGCTGCTCTGGCGGTACTTGTACAAGCGCTAAAGGGATGTCTTTGCATAGTTGATTTAGGTTAGCCCACGAAATAATCCCTGCCTTGTGTGAAAACACCCCCTCTGTGCTCGCGGGTATTGATGAACATCGAATGGGCGGCTGGTGTCCGGGGGAGCCTGGTACGGGGTAGCAGGAAGACCCCCGGCCTCTATTCACATCACGAAGAGTCACTCTGTAACGCTTTGAGTTAGGTGGCGTGTGTGTTTTTTGGTGAATTTTTCCACGGTATGGTGCCGGGCATTTGAAATCAGCCCTCATGGGTAATTCATTTTGCTTACATAATACACATAAATAAGTGGGGCTTGGCAAAAGTAACTTCGAAAATGACCATACGATGGGTAATTCGGAATTTTACTATCTCCACTAATATTGCTTTGATTGAAAATTGGAAAACATAGAATTAAAGAGGAGTGTCTTCTGAACACTTCTATGAAGCCACATCTTCTCAAAGATGTGGTGGTGGTTGAAAATTTTCGAGAATTATTCTTGTGTTAGTTTTCGGTTGATTTCAAGTGCCCGGCACCATACCGGTATTGTACAGTACCGTATTTTCTCGTGTCTTACGGTTTTTTGCCAAGCCGGTGCCTGGAGTCTGAAATGGGCCCTCAAATCCCTCCAGCCAGCATAGTAACCAAGGTGTGGGTTTTAGGAGTCTACAACAATGCGGCTGAGTGATCGTCTGCAAGGGTTGTGTGCCCAATCTTGGGCAAAACCCGGTCTTGGCAAAAAACCGTATAACACGAAAAAATACGGTATGTCAAACTGGCCGATTCCACCGCGGACGGTCAAGAGGGTTCATCTTTCGTACCGGTGTCGGGCTACTTTTGGTTTCGCCTTCGGATGGATGGTGTTTCGAGCGCTGTTGTATCCGGTCCCTGCTTTTGGTCGTGACCTCTTGCTAAACCGAATAATATACCGCTTGAGAGTTGACCTGACGATGAAATATCTAATTGGTCGGACAGGAAAGATAGAAAGAGGTTGGCGCTGGGCCCAATTGAGATGGAAAGGAAAAGCGTGTATTGGTTAACTATGTGGGTGTAGTTGTCTTGTCTGTGTGTGTTGTCCAGTCTAGTTACAAAAGAGCGAGCCTCTTGTGGGCTAATCAACTGTGCCAAGATCACTCAATAGGGCAGCCAAAAATAGGCGTGCAACCCTTCTAAACTACCCTAACAGATACCCTCATCCACACCGGTAGTGCAAGAAACAGGGTACCCCTGGAGAAGTGTGGTATTTCTCGTTCCCAATACGGTAAGTGTAGGTGGTGGGGTGGAGTTGGCTTAAGCTTACTGGTATGATAGGTCGGGGGATCGATGTGACTGTCCCGAGGGATCCAGGAGGTTACACAAAAAACCCCGCCAACCCCGCCATTTTCGGCCCTCAAAAAAATTCGAGTAGTCAACGAACTCCATCATCCATCATCAACACTATCCTAGCGGCAAAGAAATAAGAATGTCTCAATCGTTCAGCAACAATATCAACTTCTTGAACAATTATACGGCTGTTAGCGTGTCGAATAACTTTACATTTGCCGATGACCGATCCAATATCCTTGACTGGCTCTCCCCACTAGATCCCAAACTACGGCATCAGGATATCGGAGACCGTCGGGTCAGAGGTGTAGGGGAATGGCTCTTACAAACCGGGGAATTTAGAAGCTGGTGCTCCGGCAATGAGGGAGGCGAATCCGATAACGCGGTTTTGTTTAGCTACGGAGATCCGGGGGCTGGAAAGACTTTTATTAGGTAACAAGGATGGATCTCGAGGAATGGAGGAAAGAGAGAAAGTACTGATAGGCCGCGATGTTAGCTCATTGGTGATAGACGACCTGTGCAATCAGGCTAGAGGAAAAAATGTCGCCGTCGCATGTTTTTACTTCGACTTCGCCGCCCAAAAGGAACAGTCGCCTACGAGTATGTTGGGCGCCCTGCTCAAACAGGTTGTGAGCGGGATGGAAGAGGTGCCGGAGGAAATAGTGCACGACTATGTGGACCAGAAAAAAGTCCTTGGTGGACGGAGACCGCTACTTTTCGATATTGTGAGGATGTTGCAGGCCACCGCTTCCAAAAAACGCACATTTATATGCCTCGATGCTCTGGATGAATGTATGGCAGGAGATCGTGTCAAGATTCTTAATTCGTTAGGGCAAATCCTCCAGAAGTCCCCGGACACTCGAATATTCGTGACTGGAAGACCACACATTCGGGCCGAAGTCGAAAACCGTCTTTCTAGAAGAGCAGCCACTATACTTATCACGCCAAGGAGAGATGATGTCATCAGATTTCTTCATAGTAGGTTGGCCGAGGACACAACACCGGATGCGATGGACCGTGGTCTCGAGGCAGACATCCTGAGAAGAATTCCTGAAGATATTTCGGAAATGTAAGTGGAGGCAATTGCGCCGGGAAATCTATATCAAGATATCCGCTAATAGAGATTTAGATTCCTCCTAGTCTCGCTGAATATCGACGCGATCCTACAAGAAACCACGATCTATCGCAGGCGACAAAAGCTTAACGCAATAGCCGATGGGTTGGGGCTAGGGGGTGCTTATGATGCAACGTTGGGTCGGATAAAGGGGCAGGGTGGGGAGAAAGCGAGGCTTGGGATGGCCGCCTTGATGTGGATATCCCACTCGGAGCAGCCATTGAAGGCTGACGAATTGTGTCACGCCCTAGCGGTAGAAATAGGGTCGCCGAATTTTAATCCCGACAATGTTCCTTCGGTAGGGACGTTGCTGGCCTGTTGTCATGGGCTTGTTTCGGTAGAGAAGGAGGCTTCCACAGTTCGGTTAATCCACTTTACCCTTCAAGAATACCTCCGCGCTCACCCCCAGCTTTTCGGCATAGCTCACTCTATAATGGCCGAAACCTGCTTAATTTATTTGAATTCCCACCACGTCAAGGCTCTTTCGATCAGCCCTTCCCCGGATCTCCAAGGCACACCTTTTCTCGAATATTCTTCACTATATTGGGGGGTGCACGCACAGAAGGACCTTTCGGATAATGCGAAATTACTTGCATTAAAGCTGTTTGACGACTACGATAACCACATATCTACAAAACTCCTCTTGAAATCACAGAAACCGCTCACGCGCACTGTTGCTTTCGATAAACCCTCCCTATTCACTGGTCTGCATTTTGCATCCGTCTTCGGGATCGTTGAGATTGTGGCCGGCTTGGTAGAGGTGGAAGGTTGTGATATCAATCAGAAGGACTGCGTGGGTAATACACCTCTCGTGTGGGCTGCTTCAAATGGCCGCGAGGGAGTGGTGAAAATCCTACTTGGACGGTGCGACGTCACCCCCGACAAACCGGATCGCGGCGGTAAAACACCACTCCTTTGTGCTGCTCAGAATGGGCATGAGGGAGTGGTGAAAATGCTACTCGAACGGAACGACGTCAATCCTGATAAGCCAAACAAGTACGGCCGAACGGCACTCTTCAATGCTGCTCTGAATGGACACGAGGGAGTGGTGAAAACACTACTCGAACGGGGCAGGGTCAACCCTGGCGAACCAGATATGTGCGGCCAAACACCGCTCCTTTGTGCTGCTCAGAATGGGCATGAGGGAGTGGTGAAAGCACTACTCGAATGGGATAATGTTAACCCCGACAAACCGGATATGTATGGCCGAACACCACTCATATGTGCTGCTCGGAATGGGCACGAGGGGGTGGTGAAAATACTACTCGGACGGGAAGACGTTCGGCCCGACAAACCAGACATATACGGCCAAACACCACTCCTTTGTGCTGCTCGGGATGGGTACGAGGGAGTAGTGAAAATGCTCCTTGAACGAGACGACACCAACCCCGACGTATCAGATAGCAGCGGCCAAACACCACTCCTTTGTGCTGCTGAGAATGGGCATGAGGAAGTGGTGAAAATACTGCTCGCACGGGGCGAGGTCAACCCCGACAAACCGGATAACGATGGCCGAACACCGCTCTATTGTGCTGCTAATCATTGGCGCGAAGGAGTGGTGAAAATACTACTGGAACGCGACGACGTCAATCCCGACAAACTAGACACCCACGGTCGAAGACCGCTCTGGTGGGCTACCTGGGGTGGCCACGGTAGGGTGGTGGCCCTCCTTCAGCCCCGCAGCCCCCAGGCGTGACTCGGAATTTCCGTCTTATTCACTCTCGTTGTTTCTCTCTGGCTATTTACCCTTTTTGTTTATCTACTCGTTTTTTATTTTTTTTATAATTCCTTTCCCCGCTGAAGTCAAGACGGAAGGGTTGTTTAGAGGAAGTGCCAGTGTTTCCGGCACCCGTGACAAGCGATGTAGGAGCTGGCTGCTAACTAATGTATAATATCGAATTGTTTCCACTATAGACATGGTTTAGTAAATGTTGTTCTTATATTCCGCTCTCCAGGTGGAAGGTGGGGTTGGGAGGCTGTCTACACATGGCCTTGCTCTTAGGGGGAAACCAATATAGGGAGGGGTCTTTTAACATTGAAATTAGCTCTCATCCTACAAGTGTTATATGATACCACTCAAATTCTCAGAACTCTCTGCGTTGCCAAACCCTTCGTACATGCTTTTAGCCGCAGATCACAGCCCTAGCTCCGGATAGTACCCGGAAAATGCTAGTATATCTTCTCTGCCTACCTACGCTCAACATCGCCTCCGGGTATGCCGCGAAGCTCGCTTTCCCGAACCCGGATCAATAGCCGCCGAAGCAATCTAGGCTTCTTTTGGTCACGGTGCGTGGCTCAAATGCTTGATGTCCCAACCTACACCCCTAGGTGCACGGCGAGTTTTGCGGGCACATGCGGTATCCCGCCGGGACTTTGTCGGGGGTGATTGAACGGCCAACGGAGCTGCCCGGTACCCACCTACGACCGAGTTAGGAGGGATATCTCACACTCCCATACCCGTCATAATTTTCTATCCTTCTCCGGGCACTCTCTCTAACGCGCAGGCCCCACGCTATAGACCCCACCTAATCACCCTAGCCGATCAGGGAAAATTACGCCATGTCCCGGGATATCAGCGCTCAAATAGTACAGTGTATTTGCGGTAATCGAAGTACGGCACCGAATAGCAACTGGACTGCATAGCCGCAACTTCTTCTCTTCCTGTTTGCTAAACTAATGGTGAATGCGAGGGTACATGAGTATACTCGCGTACATGAAACACATAAGCACATCATCCTGACCCTCCCACCAATCACCACACATGTCCGCTTTTTTCCTCACATGTTACGTACCCTCAATGAAAACAGCAATAGAAAGACACATTCTATGAAAACCCTTCACAAAAGGAATGCATCATAGGGACTCCCGCTTTCCTGTGCCTTTGGTCCAATGCCGCTCCCTTGTCCTTCTTTCATCTTCCTAATCTTCATGTGCTCCTCTGACAATCCATACTCCTATCGATCCATCAATGTAAAACCTCTTCCTATCTTCTCAGCGGCCACGAAAGAAAATAAAACTATAGCTAGAGCATGCTGAGCAGCATAAACATATTTTCAACACAGTGCGTTTCTGTATTATAAACAAATGATACACTGCCGGAATCACAGCTGTACTCGTAATTTTCTGACGTTTGTAAACACAACTGCTATTGCATGCCACCAAAATCCTGAGGCTCTGGTCGAATTTTTGCCCGTATGCAATAGCAGTCGTGTTTACAAACGTCAGAAAATTACGAGTAAAGCACAGTGCTAGGGGGCTGTGTCGCACTATGAAATTCGATGCCATGATTTAGAGGGGTTTCTATCGGAGTTCATGATGTTCCTATCCCCGACCTCGGGGTTTGATTACGTAATGGAAATATCCCTAATAGTGCTTATATAAGGCATTACCTTTCGAGTACCCAGAGGTATGATACACATTCTAGGCGACCTCTACCATATCCAAAAGGATTGACGCGCTAAGCGCATGGCATTCTAAAGGTTTTCTCGAAACTCTATTTTTGCGAAACTCGCCTTTAAGGTTAGGGCTCAAGCGGTCAGTTTTTGCTGTGGTTTTACTCATAGTCCAAGAGAGAATGAATTTTGGACATCCTAGCGCGAAGGTTTAATTATTCCCTTCCGATAGGAGCCGGCTTGCGCTAATGTTTTTCCTGATTTGAAAAGGGCAGGTGTTGGGGCTGAAGTATTTAGGCGGTGTGGTTTACAAGGATTACTTTGTTTGGGTGAGTAAGCTAACCTGAAATGAGGCTCTGGGTATTTTTTGTCAACTAGCTGAGTTGGGTCAAGTCCGCCGAGTTTTGTTAGGGTTCACGGGATAAGGCCTGAACCCTAAGTGCAACCCGAGTTGCAATCACGGCATCCGAGGAACCAGCCTCCTCAAACATTCTACGAGCCCTAAAGGCAGGCCAGGTCGCCCAAACAGATCTGCCAGTGGACCTCGGGAATTACCGTAGCAGTGGTGTCGCGACACGGAGAGGAGCCTAGACTGCCGCTTGAACTTTGCAGCCCCAGTCGGAGGGGAACAAGATGCCCGACTAATTGAACCACCGCATATCACTCACTATTCTTACTAAAAGAGATGTCATCTGTGTGTTAAATGTTTTATCAGATGATACAAACTAGACTAACTCACGCATGGTACGGCGCGTCATACTGTACCCGTAGGCCCTAAGCACATGAATGTTCATCCCGGCCTACCACTGGCCCTGCTGAGATGGGTTGCTCATGGTGCTAATGCCCCTAAGTGTGTGCGCTCGAAAAAGGACACTCGGCAGATGTTTCCTGTTCCCTAAAAACCCTGTGATCTGTGCATTGCTGATCATTTTACCAAAAAGTCTGCTCGCCTTCATAATTTTCCACCATATCTGACGGTGTATCTTTTAAACCCCGCTTGAGCAGTATCACACAATCTTCGAGCAATATACGGGATCACGGGCAAGTATTAAAAAAGGATTCTGGCGGCGCGATGAGTATTAGTTTCTCAAATTTCTACTGCTTTAGAATGAATGAAGCAAGAGGCATGGAGTGATGCTGTGTTCAAGTTCACAAGCTGATGGAGTCGGCCCATAGTCCTTGAGGCAAGTAGCCCTCGGGCGTTTGTGTAACAATATCTGTGGTTGGAATGTTGTCGCGCCCGCGAGGCGCGAGGCTTTACCATCACCATCGACCTCGCTTTTCCTCACTTTCAAGTAATTGCGCCAACAGACGCAAGCTAACAGACACTTTACTCTCAACTTTCGCAACGGTGAAAATCGAAAAATGTCGCAAGGTTTCAGCAATAACCAAAATTCTTTCAACATCGCAAATACCTTCAACTACATCACCCCCGATGATGAGTCTAAAATATTGGCCTGGCTGTCTCCGCTTGAGCCAGGGGTACGGCATCGAGACATCGGAGCCCAGCGACTAGACAGTATAGGATCCTGGATACTGGAAACCCAGGAATTCAGACGCTGGCATGGTGGGAATCGGGAGGAGGGATATAGTCATCGCACCTTGTTTTGCCACGGGAATCCGGGCGCGGGAAAGAGCTATCTCATGTAAGAGAGAACTTATCACTGCCGGAAGTCGAATAATGGTATTTCTAACGGTCTGGGGTGACAGCTCACTAGTGATAGACAAGTTGTGTGACGAGGCGGTGGAGGATGATACTGCTGTTGCCTGTTTCTACTTCGACTTTGCTTCCAGGAATGAGCAGTCACCAGTAAACATGCTCGGCTCCCTGCTACGACAGCTTGTCAGTGGATTGGATGGAATTCCGGAAGGGGTAGTCCGATCTTTCCGGAACCAGAAAAAGGTGATTGGGGGCAGGGGACTCCAAGTGTCCGGAATTCTGAAGATGTTCCAGACCATCACAACCACGAAGCGAATATTTATATGCGTTGACGCACTTGATGAATGTGCGCCAGAGCATCGATTGGTAGTCCTCGAATCACTAGGACAGATTGTGAGGGAGTCACTCGATACACGGATATTTGTGACGGGAAGGCCACATATCCGAAGTGAGGTGGAACGGAAATTGGGTGGAGCGGCTGGTTTTGTATTGATAGAGCCTACTGGTGATGGTATCATTGGGTATTTACGTGAGAAGCTCAGGAACGATACTACGCCGGAGATGATGAGCAGCACGCTAGAGGCGAATATTATGGAAATTATTTCCCATATAAGCTCGGAAACGTATGTAGAACCCATGCAAGGGCAAAGTTACCTCAGGCTGATAGCTAACATTCAAATCTAGATTCCTACTAGCCTCTCTTCACATCGACGCAATCCTCCGAGAAACTAGTATCGCACGGCGAGGGAGAAGGCTCAAGGCAGTTAAAGATGGGTTGGGGTTAGGGGATGCATATGGAGCAACCCTAGAGCGGATAAAGGCACAAGGAGGGGAGAAGACAAAACTTGCAATGGCCACTCTCATGTGGATCTGTCATGCGGAACGGCCATTACAGGTGGATGAGCTGCGTGACGCGCTGGCAGTGGAGATAGGAGTGGTGGATTTCGATAGCGAAAATGCTCCTTCGATCGGTGCATTACTTGGTTGCTGTCAAGGACTGATTACTGTTGACAAGGAAGCTTCGACTGTCCGAGTAATCCACTTTACAGTGCAAGAGTATCTCTGCGCTCATCCAGACCTCTTCAGTCATCCCCACTCGGTAATCGCAGAAGCCTGCTTGACCTATCTTAATTCGCCACAGGTCAAGAAGGTCGCCTCCCACCCTCCCCCAGACCACCAAGTCATGCCCTTCCTGAAATATTCCTCGAGATATTGGGGAACGCATGCGAATAAGGAGCTCTCGGGTCACGCGAGGGCCCTTGGGCTGCAGCTCTTAAGTCAGTATGAAGGTCACCCATCTGCCGTATCACTTTTTGAGCAAGCGCTGCCTACCGCATATACAGCAGGGACTGATTCTTCCCCCCGCTTCTCTGGATTACATTGCGCATCTTTCTTTGGGATTGTTGAACTTGTGGCTTCGTTGGCAAGTGCTCAGGGTTGCGAGATTAACCTATGTGATTGGGCCGGCTATACACCACTCTTATGGGCGGCGAAGAATGGGCATGACGGAGTGGTGAAACTACTACTAGGGCGAGAAGATATCGAACCCGATAGGCCCGACATCACAGAAAACACGCCACTCTCTTGGGCCGCTGGTAAGGGGCACGAACGAGTTGTCGAGCTACTGCTTAGCCGGGAAGATATCGAACCCGATAGGCGAGATAACCAAGAAAGCACACCGCTCTCGTGGGCCGCTAATAATGGACATGAAGGCGTTGTCAAGCTACTACTAGACCGGAATGATGTCGACCTCAATCGCCTAGATAAGTATGATCAAACACCGCTCGGGTGGGCTGCTATCAAGGGACATGAAGATGTTGTCAAGCTACTATTCAGTCGGAGAGATGTCGACCCCAATCGCCCAGATGGGAATAATCGAACGCTGCTCGGGTGTGCTGCTGTCGAGGGACATGAAGGTGTTGTCAAGCTACTACTAGACCGGAAAGATGTCGACCCCAATCGCCCAGATAGGGCTGATCGAACACCACTCGGGTGTGCTGCTATCGAGGGACATCAAGGTGTTATCAAGCTACTACTCAGCCGGAAAGATGTTGACCCTAATCGCCCAGATGAGAACGACCGAACACCGCTCGGGTGTGCTGCTGCCAAGGGACATGAAGGGGTTGTCAGGCTACTACTAGACCGGAAAGATGTCGACCCTAATCGCCTAGATGAGAACGACCGAACACCGCTCGGGTGTGCTGCTGTCAAGGGACATGAAGGGGTTGTTAAGCTACTACTAGACCGGAATGATGTCGACCCTAATCGCCCAGATGAGAACGACCGAACACCGCTCGTGAGTGCTGCTATCGAGGGACATGAAGGGGTTGTCAAGCTACTACTAGACCGGAATGATGTCGACCCTAATCGCCCAGATGTGAACAACCGAACACCGCTCAGGTGTGCTGCTGTCAAGGGACATGAAGAGGTTGTCAAGCTACTACTAGACCGGAATGATGTCGACCCTAATCGCCCAGATGGGGATGACCGAACACCGCTCGGGTGTGCTGCTATCAATGGACATGAAGGGGTTGTCAAGCTACTACTAGACCGGAATGATGTCGACCCTAATCGCCCAGATGCGAACGACCGAACACCGCTCGGGTGTGCTGCTATCAATGGACATGAAGGGGTTGTCAAGCTACTACTAGACCGGAAAGATGTCGACCCTAATCGCCCAGATAAGCATGATCAAACACCACTCTGGTTGGCTGCGACTATGGGATATGAAGTAGTGGTCAGTCTATTACTCGGACGGGAGGATGTCGACCCCACTCGTTTGGATGAGGATGGTCACACACCGCTTGAATGTGCTATTGTAAATGGACATGAGGGAGTTATCCAGCTCTTGCAAGCCAGGGTCTCTATGGAAAGTGCAGATACGCGGCCACCTCACTAGCTGTGAAAGTTTTAACTCCAAGTATAAACTGGAGCACCCAATTAACCACAGCCAAATCGCGCGCCGGCTTATTCGCTTTCTAGCTCCACCCTCCCTCCGCTTCCAGGAGTCTTGTCTGCGCTGTTTCAGCCATCGCCGCCCTCCCCTGCGCCCTTGCGTGTGTCTCTTACGTTAGTCCTTAATCATGATCTCGAATCTTCTCCGGGTGTTATTTGTAGAAATACACCCTCCGAAACCCACCGTTTGTTATTAATATCTCTAAGTGAAGGCACATAAAATCTGTTTTCTCCCTTCAGCAAGCGGCAACCGGAGGACTACCTCACTAGTCAAGACGTGTCATTTATGTTGATCACAATTCCCAGCGGAATAAGTCCCGTGTTACAAAATCCCCCTCTTTTCGATTTTTTTCCCCTTTGTAACGGTGTTTCTTTCCTACTTGTTTCCCCCTACTAGATATAGATGATAGGATAGACGGATGGATAAACGATGCATAGCTTTCCTTTCTAATACCAGAGGGTCTAGGATAGGCATTCCCGAAACTAGGGTAAAATAGAGAATCAACTCTTCACGTTGTGATTTCGGGATGATATTTATTCCGGCACATACAAGTACAGCGCTCATCTACACCTGGAAGATCCTACCATGCTATCAACACCCCCCGCCCCCCACATCCACATGTCTGCCACTTTACCTACCTGGATATCTATCCCCTCACCATGTGGTGCCGGGGTGGAATCCTTAGACTAACTCTAATACAGCGACTGGAGTGTAATTATATGCTGGTCTCTCTAATCCACCCCGGCGGTTAGGCTGCAAATTTCGATTGCAGAAAGCGGCGGCCAGCTATACTCACCCAAGAGTGTTGCCGTTTGGTAGAATTAGAGAAAGTACGAGTAATGGGACAGTAGGGAAGGTCGTGGAATTGCAAGTAGCGTAGTATCACCCTAGCAGCAGTGTCCGGAAGTGGCCACTACTATTGGGCCTTAGGGTAATCAGGACTTTTGCGGGGCCTGTCTGTGGGCTACGGTATGTTTTCTGAACTTGATCTGACACTGCTTGGACTGACCTCAGATATATGCAGCCTTCCGAGTGATCGAGCATGACTGCACAGTGCTGGGAATTATTCCAGGACAAGGCCAACGTTGATGTTGATTGGATTCCTTGGATCACATATGGCCTCAAATATTGTAAAGGGGTAGCTGTAAGCTTCAACTTCCTCATAGCCAATTGAGACATAGTAAAAGACATCCAAACCGGTAGCACCGGTCGTGACCCAGTATTTTCAAGAACCGTCGTGGATCTCATGCTAAATCTTCTTGCATCTCGGAGAGCCATGTGAAGAAGCCGAGAAAATCTTTGGGATACCATGCGCTTGGCGGTCAATACTTTCGGATATCCTTCAACCGAGAAATTCCATCGAAAAAGTGACACCTTTATATGGAACCATGACTCTTCGGCCACCATAAAATAGTTAAGAGGAATTAAAAAATGAAGTGAAAAAGGACCACTAAATTGAGTTAGTGTGGTATATTTATTTTCCAACCTCAGAATAGCTTCCTGTGTGCTGGGCTACTCTCTTGAGAGTGGTAGGTTCAGAGTGGTTTTTTCTGCGAGGAACCTCTAGAAAATCACTAAAAAAATTGTGGGAAAATTGTATAAAAACATTAGCAGGGTTAAAGATATTCATTATTTTTTCTGTAACCTTTTTCAATTTCTTTGCACTGTTTGAGAGATAAAAAAGATATGTCAAGGTGTATAAATATTTTGTTTGTTGCGATGTTGGGTTGCCCAAGTTAAGGGGCTGTTTGGCAGGCCGTTGTTTGTAAAATTCTTGATTTCAAAACATGTTTTGGGCCAAATCATGTGTTATAACAATGAGTGAGTTTGGCACAGCATTGTTTGTACACACAACAAAATCATCGT
>Ga0307509_10002608_pt1 | contig 28883 bp, 21 predicted proteins | sample 10_EM_MG_FD_202245 | JGI IMG/M metagenome (GOLD analysis project Ga0307509, IMG submission 202245) | Populus trichocarpa ectomycorrhiza microbial communities from riparian zone in the Pacific Northwest, United States - 10_EM | ecosystem: Host-associated > Plants > Roots > Unclassified | place...
CAGAGTCACTCATTATACCTCAATTTCCTTGATCCACCTGTCAGTTCTTTCCAAATATCAAAGTTCTCAGTGTCTTTTTGTTGTTTTTGTCTACCGAGCCCGAATCTTGAGAGTCTGAATATCCGCCGAGCTGCCCTTGCCGAAAAGCTCAACAATCAGTATATCTTGCCAGCTGGGTATTCGATTGCCCTGATACTGCTCAGTCCCAAATCCCGATAGACCACTGTCCGGAAACTCAACAACTGGCTATCCTGCTTCTAATTCCCGGCCGCCTCAAATCTCAATACCCGACTATCCTGCATCTTGATAATCCCCGTGCTCGGCTGTCCTGGATCTCGATAATCTGTATACCTCACTTTCCACAATCCCGATAATCAGAATAACCAGCTGTTGAGAATCCCAATAATCCGCATACCTCACTGTTCCGAATCTTGATACTCTGTATACCTTGCCATCCTATATCTTGGAGCCTATATCCCTTAATGGAGGACCAACTTGAATCCGAAATTAGCCAATCCTTGGAAACCATGAGTTTGCGAAATATTCTCAACTCACCAGCAAAGCAAACCAGGGGAAAGGAGCTTACTGAGGCACGTCGGCGAACCATTTATGCACTTCGAGTTCATGCTGGTTGGACTATTCGCCGTATCGCCCAAAATCTCAACATACCACGAAGTACTACCCATCGTCTATCTGTCGAAGGTCAGCACGGAAAGTTTAAGGCCAAGCAGCGTACCGGCAGACCTCAGATAGTAACTCCTATCATACGAAATAAGTTAGTTTCCATTGCTACAGCGAGTGCCCATAACCGCCGCTTACCCTTTTCCTCTCTTGCGAGCTTGATTGGTCTTCGCCTATCAACAGAAGTCGTTCGAAGGGCGCTTCGGGAGGAGGGATTCAACCGCCGGGTTGCGAGACAAAAACCCTTCCTCACAGCCACACAGAAAGCCAATCGGTATAATTGGGCTCTTGAGCATGCGAGCTGGGGGATAGAGGAATGGCGGCGTGTCATCTGGACGGATGAGGCTTCCTTTAATGTTGGTGGAGCTCATGGCCGAATCTGGGTAACTCGGCGACCTGGTGAGGAGTTTAACGAAGACTGCCTGGTTCCTAAATTTAAGAAGCTTAGCTTGTTAATGGTTTGGGGGGCAATATCTGGTGCAGGAGGGAGACTTAAACTTGTATTTTGGGATAAAAAAAAGTGGGGAACAATAACCGGGAAAAGCTATCGCGATCACATTCTTTTACCCAACCTCCTCCCCCTCTATCGCTGTGAACAGCGCTTTTGGGGTTCTTCTCCAATTATGGAGGATAACGCTCCTGTCCACAACTGTTCTATCAACAAAGAGGTCCGCATCACTCACTCTCTCCCTCGCCTCCCCTGGCCCTCTGGGTCCCCCGATTTGAATCCAATCGAGGATGTTTGGCATCGAATGAAAGAGGCTATCTCTTCCCTTCCTACCCGGCCAACTACAATTACCACAATGGAGAACGCTATTTGGGCAATTTGGGCTCAGATTGGAACCTCTGAAATTCAAGCCATGGTAGATTCTATGCCTCTTCGTGTGCAGGCTGTGCTTGCTGTGCATGGTGGTCATACTTCTTTCTAAAATCTCTGCACTCTTTTTTTTTCTTTTTTTTCCTCTCGGTCACTCTCAGTGTCTACTTGTTTTTGCTTTCGTTTGCCTTTCCGGTCGCTCGTTTTGCTCCTTTTGTTTTCATCCTAATACCTGAGTTTCAGTTCGCTCATTCTTTATTGTTCTTTCTTGATGTTTTTGAACATCTTTTTGTAATAGCCAAGCCAATAAATCACCACTCATTTTCCTCTTCGCACAGATATCCGCCCCACCCCTTCTTGTCCCAATATTTCACCCCTACCCCGAGTAGGCAACCATCACCCCTGCAGAAACACAACAAAAGCCAAGATCGTGACTAACCATCTATTTAGTCTAAATTATCCTTAGATATGCAAGAAAACCGCAAGTTAAGAAAGCCAAATTAAAACCGTAACAGTATGATACGAGGACAACACTTTTCGTCCGATGCCCTTTTTACACCAAAAATGGACATTTTTGAACAAACAATTCCCAACACTACTTATATAAAAACACTTGAAATATTTCTATCAGCTAGGGAATCATGATCTATTCAAACCCCTCTGTAGAAGTGTAAGGAATCAAAGCCGCCTTCATGGTTCATGATTGCATCAACTAGTGTGAAAGTGACTTATATTTTTGTACTGTATGCGGCTCCGTACAAAAAAGTACATGGCAACCAATACCATATACTTAAATGACCTTTTCTCCACCACTTGGTAATATTTAAGGATTCTGTAAATTTCTTCATATTATCTAACTTACAGGTTTGCTAATGCAAGGACAAATTTTCGCTGATTCTCATAGACATTGCACAATGAGAGAGGGTGGTGAAGATGGGCACTTTTGGTGTAAAAAGGGCATCGGACGAAAAGTTTTGTCCTAGTATCATACTTTAAAATATACAAAACTTGCGGGCAGTATGATACTGTACTTGGCGACTTGGATGAATTGGCGCCAGGATGTCCCAACTCGCACCTAAAATCTCAAATTCTGGTGCCAACTCACCCGAATACCCACGAATCGCCCAGTGCCTCCGCAGTCGCGACGAAACTCGGGCGGTGGCAATAGGGCTGTTTAGTGTGAAGGAAGGATTTCGACGGGGTTAGGGTTACAAAAATTACTAACAACTGATTCCTGTTCGTCGCCAGCCCAGTTTTCGTCGCCACTACTGGTACTGTGAAGACTGTAGATACAAGAACCCTATGGCAGTCACACAACTTCCATAGAGAATCCTGGATCTTCTTTTGTCTGTTGGGGTTCCCCATGCCCTCCAGAGTACACAATCTAGCATCTTCGTTACCCTGGGTGGTTACCTCCGGAACAGCCACAGTCCCTGTCATTTCGCTCCCGACACAACTTGCCGTTTTCTCCTCCCGGCATAGTGAGAGGACTCCGTAGCCAGAGTGCTTTGACAAGAAAATAATGTCCATATTCAACCAGTAAAGGATTTCCAACCACAAGTCTAATGAGTGGATGATTCTCTATACACCAATATAGAGAAAGCAGAAACATCTCAAGTTTTCATGGAGGTATTGGGGTTTAAAATTTTGGTAGGAGCGAGTCGGATGTCCGCGTGTTCCGGCTTCAGAGCTCCCTCATCATTGTTCCAGTATCGGGGGATTCTTGAGCTACGGGTAATATAATACACTATCAGGCACGGCGAATAAACCTCGGCCAATTAGACTATAGAAACTTGACGATTCCAGTAAATCCGAGGGTCTCACCGCATTCAATCAAAGTGAATAATAAGGACACCCCATCTCCTCGCCGGCCACTGCGGCGAAGAAATCGGCGGAATAATGCCTCCCTTCAAAACTCGAGCAGTTAGCTACTTTCCCTCTCTCATCGTTCCTGTACTGTAAACAACACCTCCAACCAACCTAAGCGAGATTGTGATACTAGTGCTCCTCTTTCTCTCATTACGTTTTATTGTTCTACCAGCTTTATTATCTATGGTTTAGCTATAGTCTCCTCCTCCTCCTTTGCTATGATACTTATTTCCCTCCCTCACTTGTGTTTGACTAGCTCTCTCAGCTCATCAAATATCACTCGCATTTTTCTTCTACCCCCCTACAATGATAAGATACCTGTATCTCCGGTGGGATAGCTTCGGTTGAAACCGCCCACATTCGCGAGTTGTTGCATGCATTCCAGCACCACTTTCTTTAATCAACTAGCCAACGAAACACCAAACGACAAAAGAAAAGTGGCCAGGAGAGAAGCCCACCATTGCATAATGTGGGATTTAGATTATCCCACTCCCCTGGTAGTAGACGAAACATATTTGGAGGCTGCTGAAGTCTGGCGGATTTTGTTCCAACGAGCCGAAGCTAATTAATACCAGTAAGACGGGGGTCTTTTTTTCAGGTTAGGGTAAAGCTCTCTGCACCGAAAAAGATATATTGGGAGGGTGAGCGCTGTCGTAGCTTAGTTGTAGGGTAATGCGGACTTGGAGAAGTATGACATCAATATGTAAGCGAGAATGACTGGTATTATATTGGGACAATAAAACCGGGTCCGGGAATGGGACACAAAATTTTAAGCGACGCCCCGCGATTGATAGGAGGGGCTGTGTCACCATGTTCAGGCTCATATATCCACAATCAAACTTCTCCAACTAAACATCCACGATCAGCCTTTAAATCAACATGCTATGATGCTCAAATAAACAGGGGGGGATCAGAAAGAACTGAATAAACGGAAGGGAGATACAATGAGGAAGAAGGCAAACAAGTTATCGTCGCTGTCACCTCCGGGGAACTTCCGTTACTGTTCTTCTTGTGGATGACTCTGAGAGTCAGGGAGGTGCGGAAATGATGCCTTATACCATTCAGGAATCACCGAGTACAAGTGGGCGCACAGCCGAGGGTACACTACACGCAGACAGCAAGCACGCTTCCGTCCCTACTGCCTGTTGCGCCTACCCAGCGGAAGCCCTTGTGAAGCAGGATCTCTCCCCCACTCGTGGAATAGAACTCTCCCTTTTAGATCTCCCAGTTGCTCAACACCCCTCTCGTAGGCCACGGCACCCCCCATCAAAGAGAGACTCCACTTCACGAAGACTTCCGCCAAAAAACCTCAACATTTTTCCACCAATTAATAGACCGTCGTGGTGTTTACACCCCGGGGTCGGCCCGTGGGCATAGCTGCCAAAAGTACATTTCCACCAACATCATTCCAGCCACTGTGCACACCCACCTACCACCCCCTACCCCCTATCCTCAAAGCACATTCCACACCTCACACAAAACCCAAGACTAAAGATAGCTGAAGTAGCAGTAGCAGAGCCCACCAGTGATGGTTCACCAAATACCTTTATTTAGACGACAAAATTGATAGACTAGCGATTGATGAACCCCCGGGCCAACTTCCGCATATCCTCCATATAAAGAGGGCCAATGAAGCTTTCACAGGCATAAGAGAACACCAGCATCCTCCTGTTTCGTAGAATCCGAAGCCAACTCTGTAACCTCTCATATTGCTATCCTAACAGGATGACCTCGGTAGTAATCAATATAAACGAATTTGCAAGTGCATCCCAGCCCAGTAATTCGTGGTTCCAACATTCCCCACTTGTTCCATGCCAGCTACAGCCTTGAGATTCCCGTAATTTAGGCCTTCTCCACTATCCTTCTACAACGGTCATTCCGCAACGACCCACATACCAACACTAGTCATTCTCATCATAATACAATGGTAACGCACCACGGACAACAAGTAGCCGAAAACAGAAACTTCGAGTGATAGCCGGTGAAAACAAGCACACCTGCCCCCCTTCACATCCTGGCTCCTAGGCACCATAGCTGTCTACTAACCTCCATCCTCGGAGAACCTCGACAGAAATCCTTTGGTTCGCGATTTCCTTAGCCTATGGTGCTTGGTCCTTGTCGAGACACAGCCACTCTCCTCCGCCTCTACAGCCCCAGGGAATAGGACATCCGCGCAAGTTTTAGGGGTATGGTGGAAGTGTTTAAAGTGGCCTCTAGACACTGAAAAATATAACACTTACTGGCGGTGGCCTGGGAAGATGGGGAATACGGAAGACCTTCAAGTAAGGTTTCTGGTCACCGAAACTATACCCGACTGCTCTAATCTAAGGAGCATAATTTGAGTCTACTATGAGGCTTGGGGACTGTTGGGAAACGGATTTGAGTGTAGGTTGCGCTTAAGTACAGTATTGTTACAGCCCACTCGGCAAAATTTGTCGTGAAGATGGAATTTCTCCTTGCCCGTGGAGTGGGTCCTTCACTCAGGCCCCAACCGTACAATCCCCCACCTAAGTCTACTAAATTCTCTACCGAGGGAAAACTCCGTCTCCCTGCTAGTTTTGCCAAATGGTTGTGCAAATATTAGTGGTGTGGAGGGTGAGACCCGGTGAGTCCACAAGCTATAAAGATGGACAAATAGATAAGGGGTAATTCGTGTGATATACGCACTTAAATGTACTCTTAAAATAGTGATATCAATCTGTTATTTACAGGAGCAAACAAAAGAGGAAACGATTTAAAAGGTATCGGAGTCGAAATGAGAAAAATAATAATCAAATATCAAAGGGAAAATGCATAATCAGAAGTCGAGACAAGGGTCAACGAAACGCAGCGGAAGCTGCAGGGGGGAAGGTGAAGTAGGAAAATACCTACCCACCTCTTTATTCTACTTAGAACAGAAACTCGAAATTCTGCACTCCATCGCAGTGTGAAATATCAAGGAGATCTCCGATGATTATGAATGGGCTCCACATTGCAAAAATGTAATAAATTGCGGCCCTGGGGAATTTGCGAACCGGACATGAAGCCCAATGTAGAAGGAAAAGAAAGGGAAGGTCAAGAAAAAGATGTTAGGGGCACGTCGCAGACTCCAGAAGCCCGGGGAAGAGGTCCAGAGGGAACAAGTGAAGTCCGGGGAAGGCGCAAATGGCTACGGTTAAAGAGCCGAAGAGGACAAAGAGGCCCGGAGCTCGTCGACAGCAAAACAGGCAGGGATTGGAGGTTTCCAGGTTTGCAGTAGTTTTACCACTACTTCATGCCCTTCTGCAGCCGCGTACCAGAGCGGTATGCGACCTTTTTTGTCTGGTAGTGCGGGGTTAACGTCTTCCCGGTCCAAAAGTTGTTTCACTACAGACTCGCATCCTTTAACTGCAGCCCACGAGAGTGGTGTCTTGCCCCCATCATCTGGTTTGTCGGGGTTGACGCCTTTCCGGTCTAAGAGTTGCTTCACCACTGACCCGTGCCCTACCATTGCAGCCCACGAGAGTGGTGTCCTGCCCTCATCGTCTGGTTTATCGGGGTTGACGTCTTGCCTGTCTAAGAGTTGTTTCACTACTGGCTCGTGCCCGTTAATTGCAGCCCACGAAAGCGGTGTATTGCCTTCGTTGTCTGGGTTCTCGGGGTTGACGTCTTTCCTGTTTAAAAGTTGCTTAACCACTGACTCATGTCCGTTATATGCAGCCCACGAAAGTGGTGTATTTCCCCCGTTGTCCGGTTTGTCAGGGTTGACGTCTTGCCGGTCTAAAAGTTGCCTCACCACTGACTCGTGTCCGTTATGTGCAGCCCACGAAATCGGTGTATTGCCCCCGTCGTCTGGCCTGTCGGAGTCGACGCCTCGCCGGTCTAAGAGTTGCTTCACCACTGGCTCGTGCCCATTGATCGCAGCCCACGAAAGTGGTGTCTTGCCCTCATCGTCTGGTTTGTCGGGGTTGACGTCTTGCCTGTCTAAGAGTTGCTTCACTACTAGCTCGTGCCCGTTAATTGCAGCCCACGAAAGCGGTGTATTGCCCTCGTTGTCTGGTTTGTCGGGGTCGACGTCTTTCCGCTCTAAGAGTTGCTTTACCACTGACTCGTGTCCGTTATATGCAGCCCACGAAAGCGGCGTATTGCCCTCGTTGTCTAGCTTGTCGGGATTGACACCTGGGCGGTCCAAAAGTTGCTTCACAACTAACCCGTGTCCCTTAACAGCAGCCCAAGAGAGCGGTGTTTTGCCACCGTTGTCCGGTTTGTCGGGGTCAACAGCTTCCTGTCTCAGCAATATCTCTACCGCCTCCACCTGCCCTCCCCTCACGGCCCATGTCAGTGGCGTTATGCCAGCAGGATCTTCCCGGTTCACATCACAGCCACCCATTCCTAATAAACCGACCATAACATCAACAACCCCGAAGAAAGATACACAGTGTAGTCCACCGAACCGCGAAGGAGTGTTGACTTCCGGGGAATCTTCCGGGTCCAATATTTGCTCAAAAAGTGTGTTAGCCGCTATGTGGTTCTCATACTGGTCTAAGAGCTCCATCGAAAGCAATACCGCGCGATCCGAAAGTTCTCTCTTTGCATGAACGCCCCAATATCTCGAACAATACTTGAGGAAGGGCATGATTGTGAGGTCAGGTTGCGGCCCAGCTGGAAGGGCCTTGGACTGGTCGGAATTTAGATAAGTCAAGCAAGTTTCCGCCATCGCCGAGTGAGCTCGGGGGAAGAGATTGTGATGTCTGCGGAGGTACTCGCTGAGTGTGTGGTGGACCAACCGGGCGGTCGAGGCTTCCTTATCCACAGTGACTAGTCCTTGGCAACAAGCGAGCAATGTCTCTATCGCAGGCACATTGTCGTTATCGAAATGTGTAGACCCAATCTCCACAGCAAGCGCATGACACAGTTCATCAACCCGTAGCGGTCGCTCAGAGTGACATATCCACATCAGCGCTGCCTCAGCAAGTTTCGCTTTCTCCCCTTCTTGAGCTCTTATCCGTTCCAATGTAACCTCATATGCATCTCCCAGCCCTAACCCATCCCCCATCGCATGGAGCCTCTTCCGCCTCCGCTGGATTGTGGTTTCTCTCAGGATTGCCTCGAGTTTGAGTGAAACCATTAGGAATCTACATTTACTCCTGTCAGTATGACTTATAAACGTTTGCCGGGCACCCACTTCTACATACGTTTCGGAGACCTCTTCATGAACGCTATTCATAATATCATTCTCCAACCCACAATTCATTACCTCCGGAGTTGTGTCCTTACTCAGTCTCGCACGCAGATATGTGACCATATCGTCGTCCCTGGGTTTTATCGCTACATTTGTTGTTCTCCCACCCAGTTTTCTCTCAACCGCTCCCAGAATGTGTGGCCTTCCGGTCATGAACATTCGTGTATTTGGCGACCTCCGGAGAATTTGGCCCAGTGCATCAAGAACTTCGAGTAAATGCTTCGGAACACATTCATCAAGAGCGTCAACACAAATGAATGTGCGCCGTAAAGGTGAGACAGTCGCGAACATTTTTACAATATCAGGGAGTTGCAGTTTTCGACCACCAACCACTTTCTTGTGGCCCCAAAACCTTTGCCCAATTTCGGCGGGAATCGCTCCTGGCACAGGCAGAAGTTGTTTGAGTAGAGAGCCAAGCATATTTGTCGGTGATTGCGCCTCCTGGGAAGCGAAGTCATAATAAAAACAAGCCACTGCCATATCCTGCTCTATGGCCTGGTTGCATAAATAGTCTACCACCACAGAGCTACCATCACCGACTGTCAGCAATAATAACCTTCGTTCGTTCCTCCCTTGCGATCTTATACCTGAGGTAGCTCTTGCCAACGCCCGGGTCACCATAACAGAACAAGACAGCGTGATCAGATCCACCATTCTCATTACCATTATACCAGTTTCTGAAATCTTTCGTTTCCAGTAACCAGTCCCCTACACCATCCACGCGCTGCTCGCAAATATCCTGATGTCGCACCTGGGGCTCCAAAGGTGACAACCAGGCCAGGATCTTGGACTCATCATCGGCAACTGTAAGGAAAATGTTATTCGACACATTGAAAGAATTGACATTATCTGTAAAGGCTCGAGACATTGTTCGCTCCTGAGGGACTGTAGAGAACAGGTTGCTCGGGTGCCCCTGATCGGTTGACCAAGTTCCCGTAAATTTATGAAATGAGGGGTCCACCGCCCAGCCCTACGGGTACAACCACCCTAAACTCTTGTCAAACCCACCATCAGGGGCCTTAGCTGAACTCACAGTCTAAACCGCAATAGGCTTAGTAGCACATTTTAAGAAAATTAAGAATGTACCGCAAAACCCAAAATAAACGAAAAATGTGCTATGTCGTTAGACTTGTCTCCTCTAGTAAGGTCTGGTGTTTTTTCGCCCTTATGTCATTCAGAGCGACTGAGTAGCTCTTTTTTTTTTTGCGGTATTTTTCGTCCCTTTTCCAAAGTAGGGAATTCTGAACTACATATAGTAGCACATTCCTCGTTTATTTCAGTCTCCACGGCATTCCTTCGCGGGGCGTTTTGCCTCTGATCGATGGGCGATGCCGGACCTAACGAGAGTTTGCCGTACATAATTGTCACCCTCCTGAGCCCTAACAACCGATTAGCCCCCAGCATTTTCTGTATGATATCATAACTGAATCTGTGAAGCAAAGCCTTAACCGAGGATAGACTACGAGGTTGAGATTGCGCGCCCAAGATATTTACGGCCTGTTTGTCTAACCGTCTATTCCTAAAATTTGGGTGATAAAACCAGACGGTAACGTCTCAACCGGCACCATTATATTATCCGACAGACGGTGCAAAAGCGTTTACCCAATTTTCTACTGATGGTATTGTTGTGTTCCTCATCAATGGCGCATGGGAAAATATGCATATGGTGAGCAGCCAAATTTCCAACGGCAGAATACTATAGTTAAGAAGGCATATTTTCGCATATATTGAGATTCTTGGAAGCTGTCAGGATATGGATTTGGGGGGGGGCTGCGCTAAAGTATCATTACCGTTATTTCGTAGAAGTTATCGTGAAATGGGGTTTCCTTCTGCCTCTTCGCAGACTCAAATTGAAATCTCTCCTCTCCAAGTCTACTAAAATCTCCGCAAAAAGGGGAGTCTCGTTCCCAGACTACTTTTACTAAATGGTTGTGCATATAGTAGCGGTGCGTCGGGTAAGTTGTGTAAAAACATCAGGCTGGAAAGGGCGGATGTGCAAGCGGATGAGAGGTAATTTGTGTGGTAAACAGGTAGGACTGTACTATTAAAATCGCAATATCAATCTATGATTTACAGGGGAAAACAAAAGAGGAGATGATCTAAAAGGTACTGAAGAAGAAAAGAAGAAAAGAGATCATGCAGGAAAGGGAGGATCTAGAATTGGAAGCCAAGAGAGGGATCAATGGAAACGTAATAAGGTTTGCAAGAGCGAGAATAAAACAGGAAAATACCCCCACACCTCTTTATTCAAACCACCGGCGACAAAAACTCGCATTAAATATCGGGGAGGTCTGCAGTAAGCATACACATGCCTTACGCTGCAAATAGATGACAAATTTCACGCCCGGAGTAGTTGTATGCCCAGGAATAAATACTCCCGCGAGGGAAAGAGAGCGCGTGAAGGAAAATATTCTAAGACTAGATTATAAGCCCAAGGAGCCCGGTGAAGAGCAGAGGAGGGATGACAAGGGGGCTATAGAGTAAGGCCGTTGGCACAATGGGGGAATAGCAGGTGGTCGCGGTCAAAGACTCGGAGAGGGTAAAGAAGGCTAGAACTTGTCGACCGCAAGACAGGCTAGGGTGGGGATTTCCAGGCTCGCAGTAGGGTCGCCACTCCTTCATGCCCCTTTGTAGACGCGTACCAGAGTGGTATGTGACCATTTTTGCCGGGCTAGTTAGCGTTGACATCTTCCCGGTCCAAAAGTAGCTTCACCACTGACTCGTGCCCATTTACGGCAGCCACGAGGAGGGGTGTTTGGCCCTCATTGTCTGGCTTGTCAAGGTTGACGTCTTTCCGGTCTAAAAGTTGTTTCACCACTGACTCGTGCCCTTCTCTTGCAGCCACGAAGAGGGGCGTATAGCCCTCATTTCCTGGTTTGTCAGGGTTGACGTCTTCCCGATCCAAAAGTAGCTTCACCACTGACTCGTGTCCATTTGCGGCAGCCACGAGGAGGGGTGTATAGCCCTCCTTGCCTGGCTTATCGGGGTTGACGTCTTCCCGATCCAAAAGTAGCTTCACCACTGACTCGTGCCCTCCCCCCGCAGCCACAAAGAGGGGCGTATAGTCCTCGTTTCCTGGTTTGTCGGGGTTGACGCCTTTCCGGTCTAAAAGTAGCTTCACAATTGACTCGTGCCCAAATCCTGCAGCCGCAAAGAGGGGTGTACAGCCCTCATTGTCTGGCTTGTTAGGGTTGACGTCTCCCCGGCCTAAAAGCAGCTTCACCACTGACTCGTGCCCATTTGCGGCAGCCACGAGGAGGAGTTTTTGGCCCTCATTGTCTAGGTTTTCGGGGCTGACGTCTTCCCGGTCCAAAAGTAGCTTCACCACTGATTCGTGCCCTTTTTCCGCAGCCACGAGGATCGGTGTTTGGCCCTCATTGTCTGGCTTGTAAGGGTTGACACCTTTCCGGTCTAAAAGTTGCTTCACCACTGACTCGTGCCCTCCTGCGGCAGCCACGAGGAGGGGTGTATGGCCCTCATTGTCTGGCTTGTCGGGATTGACCTCTTGGTCCAAAAGTTGCTTCACCACTGACTCGTGCCCAAAACCTGCAGCTACGAAGAGGGGTGTAAAGCCCTCATTGTTCGGTTTGTCGGGGTTGACGTCTCCCCGCTCCAAAAGTAGCTTCACCACTGACTCGTACCCTTCTGCTGCGGCCACGAGGAGGGGTGTATAGCCCTCATTGTTCGGCTTGTCCGGGTTGACGTCTCCCCGATCTAAAAGTTTTTCCGCCACCAATCCATGCCCATTCATCGCAGCCCACCCAAGTGGTGTGTTGTCATTGTTGTCTAGCTTGTTAGGGTCGATGGTTTCCAGTCCTAGTAATAGCTCCACTGCCTGCTCTTGCCCACCCCTCGCAGCCCATGCGAGTGGTGTTATTCCAGCAGAATCCCCCCGGTTGACGTCACAGTCACCCCTCCTTAACAAATCATTCATTATATCAACAATCCCGAAGAAAGATGCGCAGTGCAGTCCAGTGAACAGTGAAGGAGCATTGGCTTCAAGGAAATTATGCGGATCGGATATTTGCTCAAAAAGTGAGTTGGCGGCCAGGTGGTTCTCGTATTGGTCTAAGAGCCCCATTGCAAGAGATCTCGCCTGGTCTGAAAGTTCCCGCCTTGCATGTGTGCCCCAATATCTTGAACAATATTTAAGGAAGGGCATGTTTGAGAGGTCCGGTTGCGGCTTAGTGGAAACCTTGGACTGGTCTGAAGTCAGATAAGTCAAGCAGGTTTCCGCCATCACCGAGTGAGCATGTGGGAAAAGGCTACTATGAGCGCAGAGGTACTCGCGGAGTGTGTGGTGCATCAACCGAAAGGTCGAGGCTTCCTTATCTAGAGTGACTAGTCCTTGACAGCAGGCGAGCAACGTCTCTGTTGCAGGAACATTGTCGTTATTGAAATGTGTGGATCCAATTTCTACACTGAGCGCATGACAGAGTTCATCCACCTGTAATGGCCTCTCCGAATGACATATCCACATCAACGTGGCCATGGCAAGCTTCGCTTTCTCCACTTCTTGAGCTCTTATCCGTTCCAGTGTCGCCTCATATGCATCTCCCAACCCTAACCCATCCCCTATCGCATTCAGCCTATTTCGCCTCCGATGGATTGTCGTTTCCCTTAGGATCGTTCCCGCCTGGAGCGAAACTAGTAGGAATCTAGATCCGGGCGTGTTAGTATGTTACAACGGGTCCCTAGGTCCCGGGCTGCTACTTACGACTCCGAGGTCTCTTTAGGAATGCTTTTTATGATATCGTCCTCCAATCCACTATTCATCACCTCGGGAGTTGTGTCCTTCCTCAGTCTCGCGCGCAGATATGTGACTATATCGCGGTTCCTAGGCTTAATCGATACAGATGTTGCCCTCCCCCCCAATACCCTCTCAACCGCCCCCCGGATATGTGACCTCCCGGTCATGAACACTCGGGTTCCCGGCGACGCCTGGAGAATTCGTCCCAATGCATCAAGAACCTCTAGTTGATGCTCCGGAACACATTCGTCAAGAGCGTCAACACATACGAATGTGCGTTGTGGAGTTTGGACAGTCGCGAACATTTTCACAATATCAGGGAGTCGAAGTCTTCGACCACCAATCACCTTCCTCTGACTCAGAAATTTCTGCGCGATTTCCACCGGAATCGCATCCAACCCACTCAGGAGTTGCTTGAGCAGAGAGCCTAGCATACTTGTGGGGGACTGGGCCTCCCGGGAAGCAAAATCATAGTAAAAACAAGCGACCGCCATATCTCGTTCTGCGGCCTGATCGCATAAATAGTCTACAACCACGGAACTGCCATCGCGACCTGTCAGCAATAATGCCCCTTGTTCCTTCCTCACTAGTGGTCTTGCGCACCTAATGTAGCTCTTGCCGGCCCCTGGGTTCCCATAGCAAAACAAGGCTGCATGATCAGATCCCTCCTTCTCGCTACCATTATACCAGTCTCTAAACTCTTTCGTTTCCAGTAACCAGTCCCCTATACTATCCACCCGCTGATCGCAAATATCCTGATGCCGCACCTGGGGATCTAAGGGGGATAGCCAGGCCAGGATCTTGGGTCCATCATCGGCAGCAGTAAAAACAATGGTATTCGATACATTGAAGCAGTTGGTGTTATCAGTAAAAGCTCGAGACATCTTTCGTTTTTCGTTGTTTGAAATGCTGTCGGGAATCGGATGTTGAAGAGTTCTGGGTTTGTTGACAAAGGTCCAGTAAGTTCAGGAAAAGAGGGGTTCATTGCTCAGCCCCGCAACCCTTCAACCAACTGACTAGGAATTTGTGAAACCAAAACTCGTTCCCTCGCGGGTTCTACCGGCACTCGAGCACTGCTCGAAGCAAGGCTCTAGGAGAAGCATCACACTTCGCTTCCAGTCAGCCTTTGGTCATTATTAATAAAAGTAGATTGAAAATCGGCCAGCCGAGTATCTCCAAGGACAAACGGGGAGTATCCCAAACCCCTGCTTATATGACTTCAAGTACAAGAGCAATAAGTCAGCCGATGCGTTTCCAAATGAGGGCCAGTGTTAAGTTACAATCGAAGACTGTATGACGCAAACAGCGAAACAAACATTGAGCCTTGGATAAGAGGGATTCCGTGAATTAGTGAGGGATTTTCTATAATCTTTGTTGTTGCAAGGTTTGTTAGGGCGAGATAGCACCTCACCAACTAAATGCGCCATCTCCTAGCTTAGCCAACAGAATTTTAAGCGTAACTTCAACTGTAGTATCTACTAGATGAACATGAGCCTTAACCTTTCACCTATTTCCGCTAAAGGGGTTAGAATCAAGAAAAATATACCCCATCCAAAATCTCCCTAATAGTGTATGGTCACTCTTCCACAGGTAAGAAATTACCCAACAGCACCCCCAGCCTTTCAGAGAAGGCGAGCGATCCTTGCGAGAATCCCCGCCCCCGATAGTTTAAATATACAGTACCTCTCCCTAGAGAAGGGGCGGCGAATCTTGCTCCCGGGAAGCCTGGTGCTGTCAAGGTAATACCCAAAACTACGACCTTAGAAACAATTACAGCATAGCCAGAATTTTCCCGCAGAATTCGGACGTTCCAGGCAGGAAATTTCCACATACTATACTAGGGGTGGGAGCCCCGGTGGTGGGGCTGCCGAACTCGCCGAAGCAAAGGACATTGAACGTACTTCCCTCAATATCTATATCTCTTGTGACTTCGCAGTCATTAAGCTAGCATTTGCAATGTAGTTTACTAGTTTCTTTCTCAAGTGGCTAGATCAAACTGGTAGGCCCACCGGCACTTCCCCCAAGCAGACCCCGCGCATGAGATTTAGGACAGCCTAAAGGATAGAATGCCAGTATCGCACGCCACCATGCTATACAGGTACCGCAATGGCGCTTTATCCCTTCTTTTCTTTATCATTAGATAACTAAAATTACCGTCACACCTCGCTCTGAGGAAAGCCGGACGTTCGGGGTCCTCGCCCCTTTGAGCGGAGTTTTGGGTACAATTAGTTACAGCATTAGAGAAGTGTTATGAATTCCCAGAAAATTCCCGAGCGAGAAAGAGTTCCATCATAATGGGGACCAACCGTACCAGAATTTATCACCATCCCTCCAAGACTAGCATACTCATACGCTACTCACTATTTATCCCCATCACTACGCGAAAATTATGTGCTACAGCCGGAGGGGGAGCATATCATACCATACCTGCTCACCTCAATTTTTCCTAGAACATGCCCTGACTTCCCCGCGTCTAGGCAAATCGGACTGGGTAGTCACCTGTTATCACTCGAGGAGAACTGCCTCTCCCTTGCTCCATCGGCCTAAACATGTGATTTTCAAGGGCGATGAGAGTTAGTGAAATCACGGGACATCCTCCATAGGGTCATAGAATCCCCAGTCAGATATCCTTCAGAATAGTGTTCCCGGCAACGTGTCCCATAATAATTCTGTTCTCTAAAATGGAGATTTGGCGTGATATCCTCTACGCTAGCATAGCTCGTTTTGGGGCTTGTTGGTACAACGGTAATGTGCCTTAAACTTCGTCGCCAACCCCTCCAACATCATTGGAAATCGCAGAGGTGACGCCCCAAGACTACCCCACCTCGAATAGGCTTACACTACTAGTACCTTGGAATGTACAAGTAATCGCTTTTTTCCAAGGACTAGGGGATTTCTAGCAGGAGCCGAAGGAAAATAGTTGGATGAGATGCCTAAAGCAGTAGGTTTACCGAGGCTTGCAGTGTTGGTGGGCGGACACCGAGCCCGATTCATCATTATTTGTTACTCAAGACCCCCACACTTTTATGTACCCGCACCGTACTGGATGGCATCTTTTTGTGGCAGCGATAAGGTGCCGACAATAGAGCACAAGAGACTAACTTATGCCAAAGTTGTACCAGTATTATATCACTAATCAAGCTTCCAGATACTAAAGACTTGTTTCCCCTCTATAATACTATAGTAGGTGGAGCTTCTTTGATATAAATTCTGCTCCGCCAAGCTTTGATCAATCTATAGCCGCGACCATTGCCACAACCATAACTAATGGAGACATCTCCACGTGGGAACAGGACCATTGCTTCCGTCTGTCACGATGCTGGGCACTCGGTTTCCCCCAACCCCTACCGTATTCCATCCATCCCTTCTTACTATTTACTTCCAAACTCCCACTATTACTACTGCGGTTCATGTAATTGATCATCTTCGCTTTGCCTCGATATCCGAGGTGATATCCACTCCAGCACTACCCGATAATATTTCACATGACATCTGTCCGTCAGTTACCACTACTGGAAGCCCCCACAACCCACAAAATCTCCACCGCATCTCGTTTCTCTTTCCTAATCTCTTTTCCCCCCCAAAACATCCACCAAGCAGCCACCAAGAAATCCCCTGGTTTCAATACCTCTAGCTTCCTATCCTGCGGAAGAATTCCCAGAGACGCCCATTGCCCGGAAAGAACGCAGTTTGCTTCTGAAGCCCCTAGATAGCTAGGCTACGATGGTTGTATTGTAGAAAGAAAGAAAAAATTATGGGATACCGTAGGATGTAGGATTCTAGGCGGGAGATCCCATGATCTCGGTCCTCGATTCCTACTGCAGTGGACAAGTCCGGAGATGGTCGAATGAATGGTACACCGACACCTCCGGTAACTTGGCTGCGGGGAAGATAGTACAGTAGTGGATGTAGGAGCCCTTGAGAGGGACAATCGGAGATGCCCTGTCCTGGGATTATATATCTACTTCGCTCGAGTCCGGGGTTTGTTTCTGCGGGGTGCAGGTTCGGATAGTGGATATTCAATTCTGCTTGTCTTTACAACTCCATCCAAATATTTTCCAATACCAGGCAACCCAACGGCTTAACGACGTTAGACCCAGCCGTCATGTTCAACTCGCGACAGCAAACGCTCCTAGGGGTTGAGGTCGCTTTGATCACCGTCACTGCGATTGTGCTGACGATTCGGATATATTCGAGAGGATGGCTGAATAGGTCGCTCGGATTGGACGACGTTCTCATGGTTATTGCTACGGTAAATCTCCCCAACTCGTGGACAATATTTTGCAGAATTCGCCCGTCTAACATATAATACTTAGGCGTTCGCCATTGCCCTGGCCGTGCTCACCACAGTGCATTTAAACTATGGGTGGGGAATCTCCATATACTCGCCCGAGCAGAACCCGGCCTGGTATGGGCCATCCAGAAAGGTGCACATATATCCCTCCCCCTAAATCATCCCACCTTCTAACAGCCAATAGTTAGCTTGGTCCTGCCAACTATGCTTCGTGATATGTGCGAGTCTGTCAAAGATCTCCATCTTGATATTCTACTTACGCATCTTTGAGATGACCAACAAGTTTTTCAGAAACCTTGCATATCTCGGAATCTTTCTTGTGTCCTCCATCGGGGTTGCATTCGTATTTACCGTGATTTTCCAATGCAGGTGTGTGCTTCCTCGAGGAATTTTCCCGTGACAATCACCTAACAGTATTAGGCCAGTGCCCGCATTTTGGGACCCCGCAATTAGCGGAAAGTGCCTGCCAACCAGGACACCCTACCTGGTGAACGGGGCATTGAATACCTTTACGGATTTTTATGTCTTTCTCCTGCCGATTAAAAGCGTATGGGACCTCCAGCTACCCCGACGACAGAAAATCGGGCTATCAGTCGTATTTGCTGGGGGCTTGGTGTTTGTTCCCCTCCTTCCCGCCCTCCATTACAGCCTCCTGCTGACAACATTCCCCAGTGTCTGCATCGCCGGTGCCGTGAGAATAGCATATCTCGCAGCAGTTTTCAACCCCTCCTCCGATTACACCTGGACTGGCACGGATTTGTGGATCATCACGGCGGCCGAGCTGGACCTCGGTATCGTCTGTGCGTCCGTCCCCGCTCTAAAAGCCTTCCTCGCCCGATTCTTCCCAAGACTTCTGCACAGGGCCACCATCAGCAAGTCTATCCGGAGCATCTCTAGCCGTAGTTATCCCAGCTCGAGGAGCCCGGGATCAGCCAACGAAAGAAAGAGAACGGAGAGCGAGGAATTCATAATCACAATCGGGATGGGGAGTATTGGGCCAGAAATGGCGAACAGACAGGTGGAGCAGGCACAGGAGGGTAACATGGTATAATGAGGGGTGTATTGATTACACTATACTCGATCTCTCGAGATTTCCATTAGATATTACATTGTATGATATTATGTTGTATGTAAATGCAGGTTGTAATGAATAATACAATACACCTTTGATAGGAAGACATTGTCCTGCCTTGTCCAAACAACCGTGCAGTGCGACTCTGTGATGCTGTAATACGAAGTCAATATATGCCTAAAGTTTCAGTCACAGGACCCTCGCGATAGCACCAGCAAACCCCAACGAGCCGCCGCGGTGCAGCGGTAGCGATAGAATCGGTGCCATTGATCGTAGCGTCCCTAGGACAGAACGGAGCCAAAAATCCAGGCGCCGTGCGATATCCCCGCCCCGCACCTCCTATCATGAACCCCTCTTCCGGAAAGAAGGAACCCCCTGAAGAGAAAAGTAAAAAGCCCTATAATCTTAGCGATTATATCGATATCCTAGCAAACCCGCCCCACCTTACTCCCACGTCTCCGTGCGCCGAACAGAGAGAAAAGTGAGCCATCGAAACCTGCACACCCTGCCGACCTACAACTCAACTCAACGCGCTTCACACCTAGCCAGTCAGTCAAGAATAGACACAAAGGGGTCGAAAAAGAAAGCAATGGCAAATCCAATCCAATCCAGTCATACAAAAAGACACAAAAGTTTTTTCGTCAAGCTAAGGCTAAGGAATAGCCGATCAGGGGATTGACAGATTTGCTATAATCATTTCGGGATTGTGGCGGGGGGAGGGAGGGCGATGACGACGCAGGTAAGGTATGGGGAGCAGCTTACCGTTTCGTGCCTTTGGGAAGGTGATTGAGGGAAGGTGAGTTAAGGGTGGGGATGTCGTTCATTGATGGATGGGGATGGTGAACGTGGTTGGCGGCAGCGGCGGTGGGAGAAAAGTTTGCATTTGGATGGGTGAGATTTGTGGGACGAACTAGGAGAGGGTTAGGGTTTGTATATATCTTGGCAGGGTTAACTCATGTAAGACGGGATTTCCCGCCTTGTTCCTGAATAGAACAAATGGACCAAGTTTTCTTGCTCTCGGCGCTCTCGAACTGTGGGAGAAACCTTTTCTCGTCACGACCTAGATGGCTGAAAGGCGAAGAGACACTTTCCCAATGGAAAAATCGAAAACACCACCCATTCATTAAGCACAAGCCCGTCCAAGAATAGATCCGCCAAACACATTGCGCCCTCAAAATACTTTTCCCATCACCACCTCTGCTCGCCCTGCATGCATAAAAACAAGCAAAGCGCTCTCTTTCAGCTCCCAAATGCATACCCAATACTCGAGTAGTGCTGTCTCGCCAAATGGAGTAGCGCCTTGGCAAGACTAGCTCTTCCCAAACGCGCACCCACAGTAAGAGCTAAAGCTACCCAACAAGAGTTAGCAGTTCCTTTTTGGGAAAACCTTTCATATACCATGAAATATGAGTGAAACATGGTACTTTTATCCCCGATACCACAATTTTTAAAAATCACAACGCTAGCCCTTCTAATCAATAAAAATATAAAACAAAGACACTTTCGCCCTATACAAATTAATAATTAAATTGATAAATTCATAAATAGAAATAGAGGAAGTAAAAGGAGAAAAATAGTAAATAGAAAAAATAGAAAAGATATTATTCATGTCCAAAAGTACAGGTTCTTGCATTATGCCTCCCGTGAGGTTACCACAGTCGGCGAAAAAACCACAGTTTTAGTTAGCCCACAGGTGGTTTTTTCACCAACCCCAGATCTGGGCGTTCTTGGCCGAAGAGCTAACTGTAATTGACGTGTTTTTTCGCCGAAGACCGTGCGCCGTTCGATCATGGTATACCGCAAGGTTTCACCCATTTTCATGGTATATGAGAGGTTTTCCCTTCCTTTTTTGTCCAGCGGCGTGCCAGCCCTTATGGGGACCCCCGGTCTTGAATCGGAGATTAGAACTCCGCACGGAGATACTCAAATTGATGAGAAAATACTGTAATCGCCTTCGAATACCGATGTACCAGTACCCATTTTTTTGTTTTTCGCCCACCTACTGTAGACTGAAGCTTTTTCATAAGGTAATGTTTTCCCCTACAGGTATTTCACCAACGCAGCACCAACCGCTCAGCCCCCGCTTCTGAGAATTCTTGTGCCCACCTCTCGCGGTGTTCGGCGAGTGAGGACGTGCAATGGGGGGCACCCCTGTCCAGCCGAAAACTACCGAAAGGGATCATACTCGAGTACCTGAGGCATGATGTTTTGGGATCGCAAGGGGGGATCTTGGTAACATGGGGTGTAAACCGTAGAGCGGGGGTTAATATCGTATCAACCTAAAGTCTACTGCTTCTGGGATCCCGATACCGGCATGGTAATAGCAAAATCAGTATCTATATGTGTCCTTGAAATTGCTTTTTTTGCGTCGCAGCTGCTGCACTTGTACCGTGGCTCTAGGGTATTTGCTCCTCCCGACAGCACTGGTAAGCCCTCTTGTCTTGGATGAGCGCAGCGTCAACATGCGGGCTATTGTTTTACTCCCGTTTATGCGTTGGGTGCTGGAATGCGTGCGGGGTGGGTATTCCCAAAGATTACGAGTATCAGTAGTATGTAGTTAGTAGGCTCTGGGCAAGCGAATAATGGCTGCAGGGAAGGTTCGAGATGATGGAGGGGAGGATCTCGGCGGTGTAACTGATGACTAGGGACAAGAGCTCCATGCCCCGGCCTACGGCCCGAGGAGTTAGGCGTTAACGTTAATTGGCTAGTTGCTCTTTTGACGACGCGGTCTAAAGTGGGGTATTTGGGTGGCAAATCCGAGATTCTCCTAACAGTATTGATTCCCGAACTGCTCCTACGGTACTGGGTGATTTAAGTACTGTAGCGTGTCTGTATATTTAGGAAATTGGAAATTGGATGTGTCTTACTCTCCTCAGAGGAGACACTCCTACCGTTAAGGATTGGTTTTTTGGCCCAGGGCAGCGAATATTAAAAGATTGAAAGTGAGACTATCAGAAGGTTGCTTGCCAGCAAACTTATTTGGTATCTTATGGTTTTAGTTCCCCTTGATAGTGCGGAAGGTGTCAAGACACAAAAGGAAAAGCAAATAAGCAAGAATGGACATGACACGTACAAAAGAGCTACCTGTTTTAGAATGTGGCAGTCTCTAGAATAGCAGCAAAACCCAGCCCCTTCCACCATCAGGGCCATTGAGCCGGGTTGACGAGTGACCTGAAATGACGGGCGGTGTCGATTGTTTCCGCCATTATCCCTTGGGCGGTGTGAAACAGTAAAATTCGCGCCCAGAACGCTAAGCTTGTTATGGAACGATATTAGTGTACCGGTGTTTAAGTTGATCTAGTGCGCTAAGTCATTGGAGCATTTGAAAGACTGGAAAATCCGATATCCCACCAAGGACAGCTAGCAGCTGCCCAATTCTGGCTTTAGCGTGCTGGAGGCGAATTTTACTGTTTCACACTGCCCAAAAGATAGCAACTACTCGAGTAGAGGGGCAGGCCTGTAAGAGATATTGGAGGCACTGATAAGAAATGTGAGACCCGATACAGAGTGATTTTTCATTTCCTAGTTGTTATTATCCCAGAATTCTTCTCAGATCGCAGCGATAAAGATAAGCCTGGGGATAATATCACTAGTTTTGGATATTTTTCCAATAAGAGCAGGTTAGCAATTTCCTAGGAATATTTTTTTTGCCATTACGCGCATGATAGATTTTTATAGGATGAAACTAAGGTACATCTCAGTGCTTCTATATCCAGGACTATTGCTCTCTTGACCTTAACCTATTCTATCACACATTATCCTGCCCAGAAGATGAATTCTATCATAAGCTTTCTTCACCACTTTTTCCAATATGCTATTTTTTTTGTTCCAGCCACTAGTTTACTTATAATATGGCGCACTAAGAATTTAGTTTGGTCACCTGCCCACTGACCAGCCTATCCTGTGATTTCAATGCCAACTTAGTAGCTCCTCTTCCCCTGGTTGAGAGTGTTCTTGAATTAGGAATCCATGTTATCACAGCTTAGGACCTCAATAAACCGCTCGGTGGAGGAACAAAGGGGACTCGGGGTTAACCACCCATTGCCGCACCAACGATCCCAATCTTACTTTGTTCACTAACCCCAAAGCCCATCCCCAAAATTTTGCTCTCTCATATCATCCCTACCCCGATAGGGGACGGGGTAATCGAGTGACTATTCATGAATATTGGCTCATTGGTTTGAAGCACAGGCAGTTGCTGGCTTGGCATGCACACAACCATGCTCTGTCGCACTCAACAACTGTTTGCCACACTCGAACCGAGCTCCCGAGCCCCGCAAGCCTTACTATGCTAGACGAAACACACGGCTTTCGCTTTGATCCGGAAGACTTACCGGGTAAGGTAGCAATCCTTCTCTCTTCCAACCTGCTAATACTAATGAAAATCAGATGACGACGGTACCTCAAGCGGCAACTGCAGCAGGCCGTCCACCACAGAGTCGCAATGTGAGTATACATTGATCGACTTCCAGCCTGGCGACTACTGATTAGTCGATTAGATGAGAGCAGCCTCGTTGCGGAAGTGGCGGTAGCGCCGGAAGGAGATTTGCTACTTGAGGTCCCATCCAAGAATGGACTTGCGAGATTCAAGGTTTCTTCGCAGGTGATGTGTCTGGTGTCACCGGTATTTCGCGCGATGTTAGGTCCTTCATCGATGTTCAAGGAAGCTTGCGAGCTACGGGCTTCATCATCAGGCTACAGACTTTTGCTCGAAGGTGACGACCCAGAAGCGCTTGTGGTGATATTGTACGCTCTACACTGCCGAACTGAGAAAGTTCCCTCCTCCATTTCGTTTGAGGATCTATTCCATATGGCGATCATTTGCGACAAGTACGATTGCGCGCTGGCTGTGGCTGTTTGGGTTGACATTTGGGCTACGGTATGGAAGGAATTCGCTTTCGAAACAACCTATTCTGAGTGGATGTTTATTTCTTGGACCTTTTGTTTACCCTCGGTATTCGAACCCTTAGGCCGGAAGATAGTTATGGAAGGGCGGTATGAAAATGGGGTGGGACAGCTACTTTGGGGTGGGAGGAGTTTGGATGAAGTAATGATCCCCGATCCAGTCATATGTAGGCCCCCCTCTACTCCGAGGTGCCGAACCGTGGACTAAGTGGATGGTAGCCGCGATACTCCAACTACGCTCCGAAGCAATAAAAGCTATCCTCGATGACACCGTATCCTACCTAGATCTCTACTCCAATGCGGAAGGAACAATGTGCCGCTATAAAATTCCCGAATGCGACATCATGATTCTCGGCAGCATCGTCAGGGAATTCCGAAAGCGTGGGCTACACAATCGCGAGAAATTTTTACTTATGAGTCTGAATGAAGTGGTAGCAAGCATCAAAGAGATAAGTATCTACTTTTATGCGGGTTATGTTGGGACTAGAATCACTAGATTTCATGGGGATACCTGTAGCTTCTTGCCAAAGCTCTTTGCAAAAGTTGATAAGATTTGCGAGAGTATTGGAGAGCTGAAGCTCGAGAGGTTTAGTAAAGGCGTCGTGTGGTGCAGGCGTGGAGGCGAGTTTGAGGGAAAATTGGAGCCTTTGGAATACAGAGGGGCTGACGGTCTGACGGCGGCCACAGTCTGACGACGAATGGTGGGATAAGACAGAAATAAAGGGGATCTGACGAACGAACAAGAATTTGGTATATATCTTATCAGATCGTCATCAGACCGTCGGGTCCTTTAAGCCTGTGCATAATAGCTTGGAGTGGTGCAAGGAGTAGCAGGGAGTACAGTATATTTGGGTCTTGTCTTTACGGATCACCGCCCAGCGTCCTTATGAAGGGGTCTTTTTTCTCCACCGAAGATTTCCCTGGCGATTGGCGCGCCGCAATTCTCACTTGAAAACCCGAAATGGGTATGTAGTTAGAGCTAGACCTCCAGAGATTATCAGTTGCATTTCAGCTTGGCCCCAATCCAATGCACCATATCACTCTTGTACTAAGCTGAGCAAGTTTGCTTGTTTTAGAGTCAGTGTCTCCCTTGCCACCTCGACCAATCCCCCGGGGCCCAAAACAGATTCTCCTCAAAATTACACTGCCATTTCATACCACTATTCGAAGTCGGCCCACCAAACATCCCCTTAACCAGTAGAGTCTTGAATTACCTATCTATATACTGCAGTAGACACAAATTACATCCTCATATCACTCGTACTAGCACCGATGCCGGTTTGGTAACAGTGAATCTTTCTACCAGGCGTGTGGCGGAAAAACGACACAAGAGCAACTTGAACAATGTGGTGATACTAACTAACCAAATGTTTTGACAGGGCCATGCTCACGAATAACAACCCACCACTCTAAACCCCCCATTATCTTATTATGGTATCTCTTATTATAGTATTACCCCAATAACGGGGTATTACCAACACCCCCTAGAGCTAATTTGAATCTGTCCCCTCGAGCATTTCCGACCCCTCTGTCCCATTGCTAGTGAGTTCCATGAACAACGGGAGAAAGTGGCCAAACCAATCTTCTAGATACCCAGCAACTTTAGTTACTAACTCGCTCTATCATCAACCCTTGGTAGGCAGTATCTGATGGAGGTCTGGTTTCCGCGCAGGGAATATGCCGTCGTACAGGCACCGCAAGGTCACAGCTATGATCAGAACGGTCGTCACAAGAACGGTCCGGGTCAGTCGCTGATAGGAAAACTGAGAAGTGTTCGATATTCGATGTATATGACAAGTGTGTTCGCAAAGGAGTGTGTGTTGACCATGAGTAGTGATCGTACAGAGAAAGGAACGCAGCTCAGACTAGATACAGTTTGTGGTGGCCCGCACAGTGGGCTCCTACCACACAACACCAGTCACCGTCGCGCGGTCTGGTCAATAGCCCTGCTCACACATACAAGTGTGCCCTAACCTAACATACCACGATGGGGTTACTCCATCAGTATCTACAGCAATAACCCCCCCCCCCAAAAAAAAAAAACCTGCGCATAAGACCCAACTCTTCACTGTTCAAAAAATCCTCATCGTTTGGTGGGCCAGTCATGGAAAAATAGTCTCCCGGGCTTGTCTCCTAGAACGATATATTGCCTCCGCATTGGGCGCAAAAAGTCTCTTCTACCCTTCCCAGAAGAGGCATACTTGTTGAAAGTATCCTTGGGGACACAAGTCATCTTGTTGGCATTAGCATCTACAAAGGCAGAAATAGAGCCTCAGATAGATATACAACACCGCCTCGCCAGGCGCGCCAGTGCAGTGGCGAGTGGGCATACGGGATCTGACTTGAGTGCAGTGACGGTTGCTAACACAGTAGCTAATTTCTGCCTGAAGGAAATTTTATCTTATACCTGAAACGGCTGCACTCGCAGCCACCTTCAATGCCTTCGATCGATCCTATAAATTCTTGCTAGCAGAGAACCCTCGATATTCAACAATTACTCACCAGGTCTTGATGGCACGCTACTTGAGTTCACTTCTTCCTAGAGCTTGGGGGGGTGTTTGCCATGCTGTGATTTGAGCTATCTGGTATCTCAGGTGGTGATTTTGGCTCGAACCATGAAATGAAATATTCATAGTGTTTAGCTTGGCAGCGTTTCCAAATCATGATTTGGAAAAACTTCATACGATAGTGGGTGCGTATTTGAATATTAAGTTAGGGGCTACGATACTTTTGTTTTGTACCCTTAGGTATTTTGTTAGTAAGTGTTAGCGGGTCCTGAGATCCTCTCTCTGGGCTAGCTCCAAATTGTGATTTCAAACCATGACTGTCTCGGATCACGGCGCGCCAAAACCCCCCTCGGTTCTAGCTATATCGTACTATCTAGATATTCTCCGTACGATTTTCCAAATAGTAGAAGAGAAATAGAGAACGATCACACTCTGTGTCTAGAAAAAGCAGGGATATTCGGTACAGGCTTGTAGGCACTCTAGCCCTCTCAAGGTCTCTTGATTAAGAGTCACCCAAGATCCTCGTGAGGAATTTTGAAGCCCAATAGCAAGCTAACCTTTGAGTAGACCGTCGTTGCCACTGATGCCCCTCCTAACCTCTTCTTCCCTGCAGCCTCCTTGTCATTCCCCCTCCGATCCTTCGTTTTACCTTCCCAAGTCTTCGGCACGTATTTTCGGTAGCCATTGCCGGCCCAGGTAACCACACCTGGTGAGTTTACGGTAAGTTTCTTTGCGTTACCGTGCTTTTTCGTATCGTACGCTGTGTTAACATATAGTTTGAACCCTGCAATACACAGAGTGATATTTTGTGATGGGGAGTCCGAAAGTAGGGATTCCTAGATGCCTCTTTGGGGGCGTTTATGATATCCTCTCGATCCTATTAAGCAAACAACCACGTCCTCTAGGGGCTGTGAGCAAGCCATGACCAAGCGCGTAGCTGTCGCTCAACGTCCCGCAGACTACGACTAGATCACCAATGGTCGGGTGTCGGGGGTACCCCACACAAAGTGTGCCTAGTCTATGTGTAATAATCCAGACGATCTCGAAGGCCGGGTACGCAGCAACATAATATGTCCTCAGCGCCCGTAGTCCTAGGTACAAGTTACCCTATGGATCCGGTTATTGTTGTGAGATGCTCAAGCACGGTAAAGGCTTATAATACTGGTACCTCTCTTTCTTCTTCCGGGTATTGGTCCCTCTGCTTCAAATTTCCAAGCCCGGAACGGACAGTACAAGGGTAGGAATCTATTAGAATGAACAGACAGGGATATGTTTGGCTGAGTAACCCCGACCAACTGCTCTATAACTTCCGGCTGGGCCCTGTGCAAGCGAACTGGGTGAGGCGAAACGCAGCCTCAAGGAGTGGAGGGCAGGGTGCAGGGGGATAAGATGGTAAAGGTAGTAGCGCGCTACTTGGTGAACACGGAACGTTGGCAGCAAATCCTGGAAAATACGCATTATTCTGAAGCGGCCATACTGCGGGTGAATCTTGGCGGAGGGACGGCACCGAGATATGGCCCAGGGTTTAAACAATGGCGAATGCAATCCCTACCGTACCCACGACGAAACTAGGCAGGTAGCCGGCAAGGGTCAATTACCAGTAATCGTGTAGTTTTTTTTAACCTCAGCCTTGACAACCTCCCCATCGCCTGCAGAATGCCCCTGTTCCTCACTTCTCAATTTCATCATGGGTACGGTTAAGACTGTTACTAATGGCGAATGGACGATAACAGGAGAAGGAACTGTTTGTATCAGGGTGGAGAAAAAGTGGGGGGGGAGTGGTGTTGTGATAGAGTAAAGTACAGTACGGTACGGTGCTGGGTGTGTGTTCGTTGTTGCCCGTTGGTTGTAAGACGGCAAAGTCCGACAGTGCCTTCAGGCAGATCGTCATCACTTGTTTATTTTACACCAAAAATGCCATTTTGACATTGTAGAACACAACTGTTCAAAATGTGAACGCCAGGGGCACAATCTATTCTATGTGGATAATACTGCGCAAGTGTGAGGGGGGTTGCGAGGCACGCTAGGTAAGGAGTATAGAGCAGATTTGGTAGAAGTTCTGGTTCTTAATTATTCCAAAACAGGTGGGCAGTAGCGACATATTTATACAAAAGTGTGCGCCCATATGTATGAAAGAAATATAGGGAAAACTATGTAAGAAACATAAGTGCGAACATGTTTGACCCTGAAATCCTGCCAAGTAACATAAACAATGTGCGTGAAACTATAAGGGTGTGGTGTGAATATCATGACCAATAATAGTGCATAAGAGATGCATAAAATCCTGAACGCCGGATAGAAAAGCACATGTTAAATCCCCAAATATTATCCTAAAACAATCAATAAAACACCATAATATATATCCTAGCTGTAGTAATGTAAGCAGTGTACAGGCAGAGCTGAAACACAAACTAAGTAAAAGAATACACTGTAGTGTTATGAAATGCACATAGGAAATATAACCAAATTTCAACAACAACAACCTACTACCCAATTTCTACGAAATCCTGCAAGAAGGCTCATTTGTTTCGAGTAACATATTAGAGTCTTGGGTGTTTTGGTGCGAATTTTCATGGGAATTAGGGTTGCACATGAATCTTAAAACCAGCAGTCATCCAATTGTAACATGTGTACATGTTCTGGTAACGGTACGCAGGAGCAGGCAGTGCAGGATCTCCTATGTTTAGTTGATTTATATTTGGTTTATTTGATTTGATTTCAGCTCCGCCACTGTCTCTGAGTCAGATAGGCTATGCTATCGTATTGCTATGTTTAGTTTGCTTTGCTG